>TARA_R110002126_G_scaffold38560_2_pt1 | contig 13761 bp, 12 predicted proteins | sample TARA_R110002126 | Tara Oceans TARA_R110002126 (sample SAMEA4397536) | marine metagenome | biome: Polar Biome; feature: [DCM] deep chlorophyll maximum layer (ENVO:01000326); material: water (ENVO:00002006), including particulate matter (ENVO:01000060) such as... | depth 30 m
CCTTTTTTCAGTTCCAGGCACCGCAAGGCCGCCGCCAGTCGCACAGGAGCATAAAGCCCCCCGCAGGCTCAGCCCTCTTTCGCGGCGCTCACCGCCGCCACGTCATCGGGTGTCCCGACGGCCTTGCAGACGATGCTCTTCTCGATCCGCCGGATCATCCCCGACAGCGCCTTGCCCGCGCCAATCTCCCAAACCTCGTCGACACCCTGCCCGGCCATCCACGACACGCTCTCGCGCCAGCGGACAGACCCGGTGACCTGCTCGACCAACAGCGCCCGGATCTCGTCCGGGTCGCTGACCGCCGCGGCACGCACGTTTGCCACCAACGGCACGGCGGGCGCAGTCAGCGTGACCTCCGCCAGCGCCTGCGCCATCACCTCGGCGGCGGGCTGCATCAATGCGCAATGGAACGGCGCGCTCACCGGCAGCAACATCGCGCGTTTCGCGCCGCGGGCCTTGGCAATCTCGCACGCCCGTTCGACCGCGTCCTTGTCACCCGACACCACCACCTGGCTGGGATCATTGTCATTCGCCGCCTGACAGACCTGCCCCTGCGCAGCCTCCTCGGCCACCTCGCGCACCGTGGCAAAATCCAGGCCCAGCAGCGCCGCCATGGCGCCCACGCCCACCGGCACCGCATCCTGCATCGCCCGCCCGCGAATGCGCAGCAGCCGCGCCGCATCGGGCACGCTCAGCGCCCCGGCAGCGGCAAGGGCGGAATATTCGCCCAGGCTGTGCCCGGCGACGAATGCGGCATCGGCAATGTTCACACCTTCCGCCTCCAGCGCCCGGAACGCCGCCAGAGAGGTAGCCATCAGTGCCGGTTGCGCGTTCTGCGTCAGCGTCAGCGCCTCCTGCTCTCCGTCCCAGATCAGCGTGCTCAGGCTCTCGCCGAGCGCCTCGTCAACCTCGTCGAAAACGGCCCGTGCTGCCGGATAGGCCTCGGCCAGGGCGCGCCCCATGCCGATGGTCTGGGCACCCTGACCGGGAAAAACAAATGCGCGGCTCATGGTTCACTCCCTTGTGTCATGTTGCGCCGGGGGATAGCCGCCGCCGCGCCATATGGCAATGCACTCGTGCCCGCGAAGGCGGTGCGCAGAGCTGCCCAGCAAACTTGTGCCCCGAACTCGGCCCCAGACTCGGCCCCCACACTCTGGCCCGAACTTGGCCCCCCAATGTGCCCCCCGATGTGCCCCCCAACGCTCCCCCGCAATGGACCCGCAGATTTACCCCACCTCGGGCCGTAGCAATCCGCCCACAGCCGCCCTCGCCTCCTCACTCCTGGCAAGCCGTCACAGTCGTAAAGTCGTCAAAGTTGGCAAGCCGTCGCGGAAAAGTCGGGGCGCAGGGCCGCACGGACAGCCGGTCCATGCGCTGTATCTTGCAACCGCCGCTGCCCTCTGGCCAATCAACAGCATGAAGATCCCGTCAGGCCGCCTCGCCAATGCGCCCCCGGGGGACGGCTCCGGACACCCCCGTTTTCACGCGCTGCGCGACGCAGGCCGGTATTCTCGCGAAATGCCGCCCGCTTTCCAAAGCTAAGCCTCTTTCAAAAACCCGAGCCTCTTTCAAAACCCCAGCCTCCATCAAAACCCGGCCTCGCTCACGACGCCAGCCTCCCCGGCACTGTTGGGCGCTGTAACGCGGTCTGTCTCAATAACGCCTCAATACCGCCTCAATACCGGGGTCGGTCGGCCCGCTCGCCCCCCTCGGCCCGTCCTCCGGGGCGCATCCCGGCCGCGATACCCCGCCAGCCCCGAAACGCGGCGCTGGCGCGGCGTGCCCAGACCACGGCATACAGGCCCAGGGCCGCCCCCAGCACGATGTGCCCCGGATGGGCGCTGACCGGCGCATCCCCCGAAAAGGCCACCCATATTCCCGCACAGGGCAACCCGATCGCCAGCGCCAGACACACCATCAGTCGCAGTCGTACGGACAGCGGCACAGTGGCGGGCCGCGCCAGGCGGACAGGCCCGCACAGCGGCATCCGCTGCGACGGATGCACCGGCACAAAGTTGCGCTGATAGGCCACTCCCTGGCTAAACCGTCCGCTCTCGCTGCGCATGTCCCGCTCCTGCCCTGCTGCCACGTGCCCGGACCCGACCGCCCAGGCGCGTGCCGCAAAGGCACCTGCAAACCTTACCGCCGCCTTGAACGCCCAGGCGATTGCCCGCGGCCCGGGCCGCTCTGCTGCTCGCGGCCGCAGCCGCTCTGCTGCCACTGGCCCGGGCCACTCTGCTGGCCGCGGCCGCAGTCGCCCTGCGGCCCCTTTCCGCATCTGCCCTGCCATCCTGCCGTTCGAACGCTTGCCCTCTTGCGGCATCCGGTGTAACAGGCGGCTCCTTCCGCAGGTATTGATGAACCGCGCAGTCTCTCGTGGATGGGTCGCGGAAGGATACGACCCTCCTATGAAATGCGCCTTGATATAAACAGGAGTGCACATGCCGCTTTACGAGCATGTCTTTATCGCGCGCCAGGACCTTTCCAACGCGCAGGCCGAAGGCCTCATCGAACACTTTGGCGCCGTCGTCACCGACAACGGTGGCACGCTCGTGGATCACGAGTACTGGGGTGTCAAAACGATGGCCTACAAGATCAACAAGAACCGCAAGGGCCACTATGCCTTCCTGCGCACCGACGCGCCCTCGGCCGCCGTGCAGGAAATGGAACGCCTGATGCGCCTGCATGACGACGTGATGCGCGTCCTGACCATCAAGGTCGACGAGCACGCCGAGCTGCCCTCCGCGCAGATGCAGAAACGTGACGAACGTGACGACCGCCGTCGCGAACGCCGCTGATCAACGCCTGAAAGAAAGGACCTAAAACATGGCCACGAAACCATTTTTCCGCCGCCGCAAGGTCTGCCCCTTCTCGGGCGACAATGCGCCGAAGATCGACTACAAAGACACGCGCCTTCTGCAACGCTACGTTTCCGAACGTGGCAAGATCGTGCCGTCCCGCATCACCGCCGTCTCGGCCAAGAAGCAACGCGAACTGGCCCGTGCCATCAAACGCGCCCGCTTCCTCGCCCTGCTCCCCTACGCCGTGAAGTAAGGAGACCGATCAGATGCAAGTCATTCTTCTCGAACGCGTCGCCAAGCTTGGCCAGATGGGTGACGTCGTCACCGTCAAGCCGGGTTTCGCCCGCAACTACCTGCTGCTGCAAGGCAAGGCGCTGACCGCCTCGAAAGAGAACCTGGCGCAATTCGAAGACCAGAAAGCCCAGCTCGAAGCCAACAACCTCGAAACCAAGAAAGAGGCCGAGGCACTGGGCGAGAAACTCGACGGTCAGAAGTTCGTCGTGATTCGCGCAGCCTCCGACGGCGGCAACCTCTACGGCTCCGTCACCCCGCGTGACGTCGCCAACATTGCCACCGAAAACGGCTACACGGTCGAGCGCAAGCAGGTCATCATCCCGCAGCCGATCAAGGATCTGGGCCTGCACGTCGCCACCGTGACGCTGCACCCCGAAGTGATCGTCGAAGTCATCCTGAACGTCGCGCGCTCCCCCGAGGAAGCCGAAGTGCAGGCTGCCGGCAAATCCATCCGTGAACTGGCGGCCGAAGAAGAAGCCGCAGCCGAATTCGAGATTTCGGAACTGTTCGACGAAATGGGCTCCGCTGCCAACGACGACGATTACACCCCGTCGGAAACCGCATCGGACGACGACGAAGATTAATCTTCGCCCTCGACCACACAGACCGGAACCGCGCCCCGCAACGGGCGCGGTTCTTTCGTTTGGCAGGGCAGGCCCATCCCGCAGCGCCCGCGCAAGGGCGCGAAAGTGCTGGAATAATACGAACGAACCTTGCCCCTCAGCCGCGCGAACGCCGCCTCCACGACCGCCCGCCCCCGACAGCGTGACACCCCGCGCTCTCCCCCGCGCGATTATTGCGGGCATCTATGAAAACGCGTTCGTGCGGGAATCATGGCCCGGCTGGCGGGGTCTGCCCGCGATGCGTCCAACAGGCACGGCATCGATCTGCCGCCCGTCCCTACGGGTTATCCGATAGCTCTCTTTCACACGTTGAAAAACGTCGCTGCTCTGGGTGACGGACCCCGTGTCGGGAATAGCCAAGGCAAGGTGCCGATAATCACAGGTTGCGCGCGCCGCCTCGCAGTGACTGACCACGCGGTCACCGCACAGGCACAGGGCCCCAACAGCAACGCGAACCATCCAACGCCAACCCCGAACCGCACTGACGAAATATCAACCCTCCCCGGCCATTCTGCCCCTGCCGCGCGCCCCTTGGGCCGCCGGACACCGACGTAGAAACGAAGGCTGCCATGTTGTTGAGGTTTCGCGCCATTGTGCGCTCCCGGGTTATCTTCCTTGCCGGTCTTGCGGCGATGACCGCAGGCCCCGGTGCTGGCGCCCCGGTGTCCCTGTTGGCACCACGCACGGATGCCGCCCCGGCCGCGCTCTCGGATGCGCCGCGCCGCGCCGCGTTGCTGCCCCAGATCGGCAGCATTGCGCCCGGCTTGGCGCGCGCTGACCCTCCGCGCGCCGACCCTCCGCGCGTCGACAGCCTCGCCGGCTCGGATGCAGGCACGGTGGCCGCCGCCGTCGCCCGCGACCTGCTGCGGGGGGCGCAGGTGGAACCGGCGCGCCCCACCTCTACGCGCCCCACCTCTAACCGCCCCGCCAACAAGGGCCCTGCCCCCGCCGCGCCACAGCGCCCGGCCAGGGCGACCCCCACCATACCGACCGGCGTGATCCAGACTGCGGCCACCGCTCCGACCACCCGCCACGTCTCCAGCCTGTTCAGCGGGCGCGCTGCCACCAGCCTGTTCGCCCCCTCGACACGGGTCCGTCGCCCCTCTGGCGCCGAGGGCGGCCCCGCGTTCACCCCCCTGCGCTCGGGCAGCCACGCCGCCCGGCTCAAGCACCTGATTGCCAGCGTCGAATCCCACCGCGATGGCTATGACGCCGTGCAATATGCCGCCAGGGTCCGCCCCCCGAAACGACCCACCCAGATGACCCTGGCCGAGATCTACGACTGGATCGCCGCCACCCCCGGCCAGCAACATGCGATCGGGCGCTACCAGATCATCCCCAAGACCCTGCGATACCTTGCCGACAGCCTCGGCACCGATCCGCGCCAGATCTTTTCGCCCGTCCTGCAGGATCGCTTTGCCGACAAGCTGTTGCAGGATGCGGGCTATGACGCCTTTCTCGGCAACACCCTGACGCGCCACGGCTTCATGCACAATCTCGCGCAGGTCTGGGCGGGCTTGCCGACCGCCTCGGGCAAATCCTACTACCATGGCCTTGCGGGCAACCGCGCCGCGATGACATGGGCGCGTTTCGATGCTGAAATGGCGCGGATCTTTCCCGGCTAGGGCGGTGGCGGCAGGCTCCTGCCCGACCTCCGGAAAACGCGCACAGCACCGCCAGTCCATCGCCCCGACGCCACCCGACGCGGCCCCCACCGCTGGCTCGTCTACCGCCCCGCCCGCGCCAGCGACGGGACAAGACGCCGTGCCATCACCCCCACGCAAAACGCCGCGCGCCGGGGGCGCCTGTCGCGCCGCGCCCTGCACCCCAAGCCATCGTTTCGCCAAAACTGCATGGAAATCTTGCGAAGTTTACGATATACATCCGGCGTGTTTCCGGCTAAACGTCCCTTTTTCCGCGGCCCCGGCGCTGACAAGCCCCGCTCCGCCCGCCATCTCACGGATCGCCCCAAAGCATGATATCTTCCCTCTCCGATGCGCTCGCCGAGCGTGGCTATGACAGCCTGACCCCCGTCCAGGAGGCCGTAACCGCGCCTGAGCTTCAGGACGCAGACCTACTGGTCTCCGCCCAGACCGGCTCCGGCAAGACCGTCGGCTTCGGCCTCGCCATCGGCCACACCCTGCTGGGCGAGGAATACCGCCTCGCACCGCCCGCCGCCCCCCTGGCCCTGATCATCGCCCCCACGCGGGAACTGGCGCTTCAGGTGATGCGCGAACTGGCCTGGCTCTATGCCAAGGCGGGTGTCCGCATGGCGTCCTGCGTCGGCGGCATGGACATGCGCGAAGAGCGTCGCAATCTTGAACGCGGCGCGCATATCGTCGTCGGCACGCCGGGCCGCCTGGTCGATCATATCAAGCGCCGCTCGCTCGACATGAACAGCCTGCGCGCCGTCGTGCTGGACGAAGCGGACGAAATGCTCGACCTCGGCTTTCGCGAAGACCTCGAATTCATGCTGGGCGAAGCGCCCGAAGACCGCCGCACGCTGATGTTCTCGGCCACCGTGCCGCCGATGATCGCCAACCTGGCCAAGCAGTTTCAGCGCGACGCCGTGCGCGTCAACACGGCCACCTCCGGCAAGCAGCACAGCGACATCACCTACCAGGCGCTGCGCGTGGCCGCCGCCGATGGCGAAAACGCCATCATCAACACCCTGCGCTACCACGATGCCGAAAACGCCATCGTCTTTGCCAACACCCGCGCCGCCGTGAACCGTCTCACCGCGCGCTTTTCCAACCGTGGTTTCTCGGTCGTCTGCCTGTCCGGTGAACTCAGCCAGAACGAACGCACCCACGCGTTGCAGGCCATGCGGGACGGTCGCGCGCGCGTCTGCGTCGCAACCGACGTCGCGGCCCGCGGCATCGACCTGCCCAACCTCGAACTGGTCATCCACGCCGATCTGCCCACCAACGCCGAGGCCCTGCTGCACCGCTCGGGCCGCACCGGGCGCGCCGGGCGCAAGGGCACCTCGGCCCTGATCGTCGGTCCCCGCGACGTCAAGAAGGCCGAGCGTCTGCTGAAATGGGCCAAGATCAACGCCGAATGGACCGCCGCCCCCTCGGCCGAGGAAATCCTGCGCCGGGACGAGGAACGCCTGCTGACCGATCCCGCCTGGGACGAGGACATCTCCGAAGACACCGCGACCTTTGCCGCCAAGCTGCTGGAACAGCACAGCCCCGAAAAGATCGCCGCCGCCTACCTGCGCCTCTACCGCGCCCGCCAGTCCGCCCCCGAGGAGCTCGGCAACCCGGACGAACGCCCGGCGCGTGCCGAACGCGGTGAACGCGCCGATCGCGTGCCTTTCGGCCCCTCGAAATGGTTCGCCCTTTCCGTGGGCCGCGACAACAAGGCCGAGGCCCGCTGGCTGCTGCCCCTGCTCTGCCGCTCCGGCAACCTCACCAAGGAGTCGATCGGCGCCATCCGCGTGCAGGATTCCGAAACCTACGTCGAGATCCTCGAATCCAGCGCCCCCGGCTTCCTCAATGCCATCGGTGCCGCGCACGAGCTTGAAGACGGTGTCGGCGTCCGCCCGATGGACGAGGCCCCGCCGCGCCCCAATCGCGGCCCCAGCTACGATAAACCCAAGTTCGACAAGCCCAAGTTCGATAAACCCAAGTTCGATAAACCAAAATCGGACAAACCCAAATACGACAAGCCGCGCGAGGAGAAGGCCGCCTACGACGCCCCGAAAGCCGCCAAACCGGCAGCAGCCGAGGCACCGGTCCCGCAGGCCCCGCGCCCCGATGCGGAACCTCGCACCGAACCGCGGTCGGAAAAGCGCGCCTTTGAAAAGGTGCCCTATTCCGCTGATCGCAAACCGGCGGCCAAGCCCGGCGGCTTCAAGAAACCCAAACCGCATGTCGCGGGCGATCTGCCCGGCGTCAGCAAATATTCGGGCAAACCCGCAGGCAGCAAACCCGCAGGCGGCAAGCCGGCGGGCGGCAAACCCGCAGGTGGCAAACCGGCAGGCAAGTTTGGCAAATCCGACGGGAAATCCTTTTCCAAACCGGCCGGAAAACCCTACGGGAAATCGTCCGAGGGCAAATCCGACGGTCCGGCAAAGCCGCGCTTCTCCGCCTCCGACCCGTCGCAGCGTGTCACCCGCCCCGGTGCCAAGCCCTTTGGCAAACCCGGTGGGAAAGCCGGTGGAAAGCCTGGCGGCAAGCCGCGCAGTGCCAAGCAGGGTGGATCGACCCCGCCGCGTCGCACCAAGGATTGAACCGGGCGCCGCCTGCGGCACCTCGAATCTCATGACGACAACGGGGCCATCCTGGCGCAGGGTGGCCCCGTTCGCGTTTCCCCGGCGTCACCCGATAGCCACCCCCTGATCACCCTGTGCCTGCCGATCTGGCAGCGGGGGCGCCCACCCCCGGCAAAGTTTGCACTGCCCCACGCAAAAATGCAGCCAAAGCGGTTCGGATGTTGTATAACAATGCCAAGACGTTTCGTTGCAATGGGCATGGCCCGCATCTTCGAGGCCCGGAATGATCAGACGTTTGACGGCACCATCCCTTCAGGGGTCCACACCGCCGAAAGCGACCAAGCCAGCCCAGGTGGGCCAGACTCCGAAGGACCGCGTTCCGATCACCCAAGCCACGGAGCAATTGTTGCGCCTGCTGGATCAGACCGGCGTCATGGTGGCCCTCTACGACGGGTTCGACCGACTGCGTTATGCCAACCCCACCTTTCGCGACTGCTTTGGCCTGACCGTTGACGAAGAACCGACATGGGCTGAGGTCATGCGGCGCAATCATCCGCGCAAGATCGGCACCATCATCAAGACCGACAACTTTGAAAAATGGTTGATGGAAACCCAGGCCCGCCGTGGCAAGACCCGCTTCAAGAGCTACGAGACGGATCTGCACGATGGGCGTTGGCTGCAAATGACGGAAACCGTGCAGGCCGATGGCTGGATGCTGTGCATTGCCACGGATATCAGCGGCCTGCGTGTCGAAGACCGCTCGGTCCGCCAGGATCGGGACCTTGCGATCAGGGCCTCGCAGACCGATGAACTGACCGGCATCGCCAATCGCAGGTTTGTCACCGGGCGCCTTGCCGACATGCTGGCCATCGGCGGGCCGCTGGGCGATCCGCTGGGCTGTGTCTGCATTCTCGACATAGACCATTTCAAAAGCATAAATGACCGTTTTGGCCATAGCGGCGGCGACATGGTGTTGCGCGATTTTGCCCGCACGCTGCTGGCCCTGCTGCGCCGCAATGATACCTTCGGGCGGATCGGCGGCGAAGAATTCATGCTGGTTCTGCCCGACACGACCCCGGAGGAGGCCCAGTTGGTGATCGAACGGATGCTCTATGCCGTGCGCCGGTCGCAACCGATGGGCAGCGCGACACCCTGCCGCTACTCCTTTTCCGCCGGTCTGTCGGGCTGCCGCATCGGGGACACCATCGACGATGTCTACACGCGCGCCGACAATGCCCTCTACGCCGCGAAACAGGCAGGGCGTGACCGCATCATCCTCTCCGGGTCCTAGCGCCGCCACCTGCCCGACGCGCGCCGCTGACAGCCCCGCCCACAGATCGTGGCCCGCCCCCTGATCGTCGCTGCCCGCATCGCATCACGCGGCCCCGGCCTCGTCTCGTATTCCACCCGCCCTCACGCGCAACACCCCCGCGCCGCCCGCCTTGCTGCACGGAGTCCCCGCGCCGCGCCCAAGCTGCACCCCGATCCGCTCGCCGCGCGTCATAGGTTGAGCATGTTCACACCCCGGCTGCGCCGCGCCGACGTCCGGGGATACCCGTCCGCAGGCGTCATCCTCCGGCCCCGGCTCTTGCCTCATTCCTCCAGCCCTCACGCGCAACACCCCCGCGCCGCCCGCCTTGCTGCACGGAGTCCCCGCGCCGCGCCCGAGCTGCGCCCTGATCCACTCGCCGCGCGTCATCGGTTGAGCATGTTCACGCCCCGGCTGTGCCGCGCCTGCGTCCAGGGGTACCCGACCGCAGGCGTCATCGCCCGGCCGCGGCTCTTGCCTCATTCCTCCAGCCCTCACGCGCGACTCCCTCGCGCCGCCCGCCTTGCTCCCCGGCGTCCCCGAGCACCGCCCATGCTGCGCCCTGATCCGCTCGCCGCGCATCATCGGTTGAGCATGTTCGCGCCCCGGCTGCGCCGCGCCGACGTCCGGGGATACCCGTCCGCAGGCGTCATCGCCCGGCCCCCTGACCCGGCGCACGCCACCTCGCGTCACCATCCTCACCTTGGCCGGGGTGGTTTTGGCACCGTTCAGTTACCGTACAGATACCGTCAAGATACCGACGTTCGAATCCGGCGTTTTCAAAGACTTGCGAGATTTCACCCGGCCCGTACCGACATTTCGCCCCGAAATGCCTGTGCCGCCCCCGAAATGCAAAAGGGCCGCCCAACCGGGCGGCCCTTCGCATCAGGCAAATGCCCGAAGGATTATTCGTCTTCTTCCAGCGCCTCGACGGCGGCCTGAAGCTCATCCTTGGTGATCTCTTTTTCCGTCACGGTCGACAGTTCAAAGACATAGTCGACGACCTTGTCTTCAAAGATCGGCGCCCGCAGTTGCTGTTGCATCTGCTGGTTTTGCTGAATGAATTCAAAGAACTGACGTTCCTGACCGGGGTACTGACGCGCCTGGTTCATGATCGCCTGGGTCATCTCGGCGTCGGTCACCTGAACTTCGGCTTTCTGGCCCAGCTCGGCCAGCAGCAGGCCCAGCTTCACGCGGCGTTCGGCCAGGGTCTTGTGCTCGTCCGTGGTCTCGATCTTGTCATGATTGTGGTCATGCACATCGGGGTTTTCTTCGTGCCACAGCTGGTGCGCGATCTGGTCGGCTTCGGCAGTCACAAGGCTCGGCGGAAGGTCAAAGCTGACAACTTCGTCCAGCTTGTCCAACAGGTTACGCTTCATCACCGCACGTGCGGCACCGACGTATTCTGCTTCCAGACGCTCGGCAATCTGTGCTTTCAGCGCGGCCAGATCCTCGGCACCGAACTTCTTGGCCAGCTCGTCGTTGACCTCGGCGGCCTTCGGCGCTTTGACGGCCTTAATGGTGCAATCAAAGACAGCGGCCTTGCCGGCCAGGTTCTCAGCACCGTATTCCTCGGGGAAGGTCACTTCGACGGCTTTTTCCTCGCCGGCGGTGACCCCCTTCAGCTGCTCTTCAAAGCCCGGGATAAAGCTGTTGGAGCCCAGAACCAGCGGGTAATCCTCGGCCGAACCGCCATCAAAGGCTTCGCCGTCGACCTTGCCGACGAAATCGATGACAACCTGGTCACCTTCGTCTGCCGCGCCGTCCTTGTCCTCAAAATCCTGAGCGGATTCTGCAAGGTTGCCAAGGGCTTCGTCCACTGCAGCGTCATCCGCCTTGGCCACCAGCTTTTCCAGCTCGATGGATTTCAGATCGACATCGGGGATCTCGGGCAGGGCTTCGTAGGACATCTTGACGACGACATCGTCGCCTTCTTTCCAGGTCTCGCCGTCGACCATGTTGACCTCGGGCTGCATCGCCGGGCGGTCACCGCTGTCCTCGAAATGCTTGGACATGGCGCCATCGATGCTTTCCTGCATCGCTTCGCCCAGGATGCGCTGACCAAACTGCTTTTTCAGCAGCGCCATCGGCACTTTCCCTTTGCGGAAGCCTTTCATTTCGACTTCGGGCTGAGCTTCGGCCAGCTTCTCGTTCACCTTGTCGTTAAGCTCCGAGGCGGTGACGGTGATCGTGTAGCCGCGCTTCAGGCCCTCATTCGTGGTCTCAGTGACCTGCATCGTTGCGTGTCCTTCTATGCCGGGTGCCGCGTCACTCGCACGGCCTTCAAAATCAGTCGCTCTTCTATGCGGTCAACCCCTGTCGTGCAAGGCGGATTCACTGTCCCGTCGGGTCGATTGCCAAAAACCCCCGGTTCTCAACGACAGACCCTGCCCCGAGGCAGGGCAAAGGCGCCCTAAATTGATGAAAATATCAGGAAAACGTGACCCGCAGACCAAGCGAGGCGCCAATCCTTCGGCGGCATGGCCCTCTTGAAATGGTGGTGCCAAGGGGCGTGAACCGAACCATTTTCCGCACGCCCCGACCGTGAAAGCGATCACGGCGCCGGGCAATACGACCTCAGAATGCCTCGTAGAGCCAAACTGCGGTATTCATCTCAATCAGCGCCACTTCGCCATGATAGGCCATCGCGCGCAGGTTGTCGGTATCAATCGAATTCCCGTCGGCGATCGCCTCAAGGCGTGGCGACATCCAGTCCCATATCATCTGGACCAGCTCCAGCTGCATCTCGATCTCGAAAGAAGGCGGAGCAATGATCTGATCCCAGACGTTGCCCTGCCGCAGCTTGTAAAGACTTGTATCAAATAGCGATATTGTCTTGGCGAGTGCCTTGCGGTCCTCCTCCGCGGCAAATCCCCTCGTGATCATGCACGCCTCTTTCAGCGCCTTCATGATCAACATGCGTTGGCGTCCGGCGATATTCAGCGCGCCCGCGATTTCAGGAGAGATCAGTCCGTCACCGTAGATTCCCTCCATCACCCCGACAGCGGAATTCATGTTTACCAGAACCGCTCCGTTGCGGGCGTGGACCATCCGCAGCGGGCCCTCGCCCGGTTGGTCCAGAAAGGCATCCACCGACGCCAGGTAGCTCTGCCAAAGGCCATCGACCTTGGAGAGCGCGCTCAGCACCTCGGGGTGCGTTTCCACCGACAACCCCTGCTCCTCGTCTCCTACCTGCAGGCCATCCATCGTGCGTTCGAACAAATCCGCCGCTGCGCGTCCGCGGGAAAGGCTGGTTTCAACCAGCACCCCGGACTGTGCCATGCAGGCCTGCATGGCTATGCGTTGCGACAACATCCTTTGCCGACCAGCAAGGTTGATCTTGCGTTTCGCAGCCTCGATCAGAACGGATGATTCCGCCGCGACTGAGGGCCCGACGTTGAAACTTGCGATCACAAGGCACAAGATGCCGGTCAGGATGAACGCGAAAGCGCCGCGACGGGATGTACGGAACAAGGGACTCTCCTCAGGACAGGCATTGTGCCTGAGAGGTAAGGCCTTCCTGATGTAGGAAACCTTAAGCTCACCCTGTAAAAAATGCAGACAAATCTAAGAACTGTGGGACTTCGGTCGCTGACCATGCCGTAGGCGCGCCAAGCGATCAGTCGCCGTGCGCGAGATGAGCGCGACATCACCTCGCGCTAAAAGTGGCGCTTCTCCGATTTTGAAACAGCGGGTTACACGGCAATCTTTATGCATCACGCGAAGGCGGCTCAGAGATCTGAAACTTCAGGTGTTTCGCTGATTGGGGTTCACTGTGCTAATGGCGCGCCACGTCACGCTGCGCATACCGCATCAAAGTTTGAAACCGTTCACAGGCGAAATGCGAGCGCGCAGGACAGTCCGCAACGTGCCGCAGGGTATCGCGCAGCGCAGACAATTCCGCGATCTGCGCATCCAATTCATCAGCCTTCGCATGCAGGGTGTCGCGCGGCAGACCAGGGCTCCCATTTTTGTTCAGGATTTGCCTGATGTCGCGCAGGGAAAATCCGGCCCGCCGCCCCATCGCGATAAGGGCGAGTTGTTTCAGCGTACTCGGTTCGTACTGGCGACGCAGCCCACGACGCGCAACCGATTGGACAAGCCCGGCGTCTTCGTAATACCGCAACGCCGAAGCCGTGAACCCCGATTTTTCGCAAACCTCTCTGATATCTAGAAATTTCATTGTTGACCGCAAGCTGGCTTGAATTCGTAGGCTCCTCCGGTTGCTCATGTCAGTCAAGGTTTGCGCCATGAAATTTACCACCGACTGTCCCCCCGGGCGTGCCCGCCCCCATATTCGTGGCGTGACTGGTCTTGCCTTGTCGATGATGCTGGCAACGCTCGGCATCAGCATCCCGTATGTGGCCTTGCCCGAGCTTGCGAGCGCGTTGCAGGTGTCATTCCGGTCGGCCCAGTGGGTTGTCCTTACCTATCTGTTGTCCGTGACGGTGCTGGTGGTCGCCGTGGGGCTGACGGCCCAGAGCGGATGAGGTGGGTGGCTCCTGCTCCACCGGC
>TARA_R110002126_G_scaffold97706_2_pt1 | contig 13745 bp, 6 predicted proteins | sample TARA_R110002126 | Tara Oceans TARA_R110002126 (sample SAMEA4397536) | marine metagenome | biome: Polar Biome; feature: [DCM] deep chlorophyll maximum layer (ENVO:01000326); material: water (ENVO:00002006), including particulate matter (ENVO:01000060) such as... | depth 30 m
TAAGTTAAACCTAGATGATGCAGAATACAGAATTAGTGATAATGATTATGTAGATGCATTAAACGTCACAAAAGACGCACAAGGTCGTGGTCAGGATAAGGTTGTTTCTAATATTTTAGGAAATACTTTAATAAGCTACAGTTTGCCTAGTGGAGTAAGTAAGGTTATTGGATTTTATGGAGATAAGGTAAGGAATAGAGCTTATTATTTTATTTGGAATAGTGATGGCTTTCATACCATTGCTTATTATGACTTAAATACACAGTCTATAACAACCGTTCTTCAAAGTAAGACAAATAGTAACGGTGTTGATATTTTAAATTTTAACCCTTCTTATAAGGTTTTATCAGTTAATATATTTTATAGAGATTTAGAAGGTGATTTATTATTCTTTAATGATGGATATAATCCTCCTAGATACTTAAATGTAAACAATCTATATGGAACTAATTGGTTAGCAGATTATTTGCTAGTTGCAAAAGCTCCCCCAGTTATGCCTCCTCAAGTTACTTATGAGAATGATACTACAATTACTATTAATAATTTAAGAAACAAATTATTTCAGTTTTGTTATAGATACGTTTACGATAATAATGAAAAGTCTGTATGGAGTTCAAAGAGCATTGTTCCTTTGCCTCAGCAACCTACTTTGCAATTAACTGAAAGTGATTATTACAATAATTCAAGAATTGCTATTAACTTTTCAACAGGAGATACTGATGTTAAGGCTATTGAAGTTGCTTTTAGAGAAACATTTAGCAGTGGAACTAGTGATTGGTTTTTGATACAATCTTTTGATAAGGCCGCTCTTGGAATAGATAATAATGATATTCATTATTTTAGATTTTATAATGATTCAATATATAATCAAATTGATGTTTTAGAAGCAGATCAATTGCAAGATTGGGTTCCTCAAAGAGCTAATGCGGCAGAACTTGCTAATGGTAATGTGTTATTGTATGCTGGTATTTTAGAGGGGTACGATAAGACAGCTGTTGATTTAGAAGCAACCACATATTCAACTGCATCAAGTTATGATTATGACCAATGTGGTATATCTTTCTTTGCTGCTGTAAATGGTAATGATAGCGGTGCAGGTACTACAATGGAAATTTATCTATATGGTACAGGTACTAATGATGTCAATGGTAATGTTACCGAATTAAATAATGCAGCAGGTACTTATTATATTAATTCTTTTAGCGCAAGCGGAACTGATTTAAGCACTTCTTATGCTACTACGGGACTTACTACTAATTATTTAGTAAGTGATATTTTAGCTGGCATATCTGCCGCTATGGTTTCGGAAGGATATACTCAAGTTGGCGCCATAGTTGGTAATAAGCTAACTATGTCTTACGCAGGCGGATTTGTATTGACATCAACAGCTTTTGCTACTATACCTGCATTAGATAATGATAATACAAGATTTGCAAATGTTTGGAATGGTGGTTACCAATATGGTATTCAGTATTTTGATGCTCAGGGAAGAACAATTGGAACTCAAACATCTAAAGATGCTGTAATTAATACTCCATCAAGAGTTCTTGCAGATGATTTCCCATTAGTTAATTTGTCTATAAAAAATAGACCTCCATTATATGCTTCTTATTATCAGATAGTAAGATCAAATAACACAACTTACAATAAGCGTCTTTGTTGGGTAAGCGAATCAGCTTATACATCATTACCTATTGGAGTAGATAGTACAAAATTTCTTTACATAGGTATTGGTAATATCCAAGAATATAATGACCAAATTAGTTCAACCCAAAATGTTGTTTCTTATAATTACACAGAGGGAGATAGAATTAAATTTATAAGAAGATATGATGTTGCGGGAGCTGCTCAAAATATTACTAGTCAATTTGACTATGAAATAGTTGGTACGCTTTCCACTATTGAATATACTACAACAAATAATAACAATACTAACACAGCAGTTGGTAATTTCTTGAAACTAAGATATCCAACTGATGATATTGATGCTACATTTCAATTTCCGGGTACAGAAGATTTTCAGCACTACGAAATATTATTGTATAATTACACCAATAATGCCGCTTCAACTCAAAGATTTTTCTATGAGTTTGGTAAGCAATACGGTATTGGTGATGCAGGTTTGCCAACAAGGTATCACTATGGATTAACGAAACTTCCTAACGGAGGAGCAACTCTTGCCCTTAATAATGGTGACTTGTTTTATAGACTTAGGAATGTGCCATATAGTGATAAATACGAATACAGTTCTGGGTTATTTACTATTGGAGTAACCGGTGCTTTTGTATCAAGAAGTGTATCATTTCCAATAACCGTTAATACGACTATTGATAATATATCATATAGAATACAAACGCAACCAAATGTTAATGTTGCCTTAACTGGATCAGGTTATCCGGTTTGGAGTGACACTGGTTATTTTTTCTATAATAAATCAAGCGTTTTAGGTACCGATAAGGTAGTATCAATAAAAGGCTCTTTTATTATGTCATCTGATGGTACTTCTACATTTTCAGTATATGCACTTATTTGTACAAGTTTAGTACCATTCGCTCCTAAATTTACGGTTTCATTATTGCCTATAGAAGTAAATGATATAGTTCAAAATACGCCTACAACATTTACAATTGACAAAAGAGTTAGTGTACCTCCAACAGGTAAGGTATATATAGTAGCTAAATCTACAAATGACAGTATTGGTTCTAATAATATAATTGTTGAACCAATGGCATTTGATTTTCAAGTTTTAAAAGGTTCTACAATTGAAATTATAGAAAGTAGTTTCAATGATACATATAATTTGATAACAAATAGTAATGGCAGACCTTCTGTAATAGATGAAAATGCTTCAAAAACTTACTTCCCTACATTAATTAGATTTGGTCAGGCATATCAAGCTAATACAAATCTTAATGGCATCAATAGATTTATATTTGAAGATTTTGATGAGTATGATAGGTCGTTTGGTGATGTGTTAAGGCTCCATGTTAGAGATAGGTATTTGAAAGTATACCAGAACTTTAAAGTAGGTAATGTTCCTATTTTAACTCAGATTGTAAAAGATGTAACCGGTAACCCATTACAAGCTAATAGCAATCAGCTAATCAATAAGATTCAGTATTATGCTGGGGATTATGGTATAGGTGATGCTGCCACTAGTCTTGCATGGAACAACTATGCGGACTATTTTGTAGATAATTTTAGAGGTGTAGTATGTAGGTTAGCACAAGATGGTATAACTCCTATTAGTATTACTAATAAGACAAACGCTTTCTTTGTAGCAACATTGGCTGCTTATAGACAAGACCTGAATAATGGCGTGCCTGCAACAGGTGCGGTGTATTCTGGTAATCCATGTATATATGGTGTATTTGATGCTAATACCAACAAGTACATTATTGCAATGGAGGAAATCAATAGGTATCTACCTCCTTCTACAACTACTACAACGGCTGGACCTACAACAACAACTACAACTAGTACAACAACAACTAGTACAACAACAACTGCTTCTCCGACTACTACTACGACTAGTACAACGACCACCGCTGCGCCAACTACAACAACGACTGCGGCCCCTGTGCCAACTACAACTGCTGCACCAACAACGACCACAACCACAACTCTATCATTTTTAATAGGTTTTGGTGGAGATTCTATAGATGCTTGTAATTTTAGTGCATCAGGAACTGTAACAGGTGATAATCCTGATTTCTGTAGCTGCACTACCTTTACGGGTGCAATATTCGCAGCTGCACCAACAGGCTTATGGTTTGTTAGTTTTGGTGGTCAATATGTTAGTGTTTCAGTTATAAATGGGAATCCTGTGGCAACTGTCACAAGCGCTTGTTCTCCTTGTTTTCCTGCGCCAACAACTACAACTACAACTACAACAACAACGGCTGCCCCTACGACTACAACCACTTCAACAACAAGTACGACTACTACGACTACGGCCGCTAGTACAAACTTTCTTATAAGTGCTGGGTATGCGGCTCCAAACGAATGTTCTGGTCAAGGTGGTCCGTACCCTAATTCAGTTTATGGGAATAGTTCAGTTTGGTATGATCCGGGAGGACCGTATGTGACTAGATTCTTTACTGATAGTGGTATGACAATACCATTTGATGGTGGTAATTTATATTATAGTGATCAATATTCAACATTTGGAACTACATTACAAATAGATACTGATGGATATGTAATTGGGTATTTTTCATGTTAAAAATAAAAAATTAAATTAAATGGCAAATACATTATATTTTCATCAAGATCCATTTACAATAGCTTTTTCAGAGCCTGACAATGCTTTTGAGTCATTTTACTCGTATCATCCTGAATTTATGGGAGAGGTAAATATTACCTTGTTTACTTTTAAAAATGGTGCAATTTGGAAGCATGGAACCAGTCCTTATTGTAATTTCTATGGTACTCAATATAATGCATCCATTACTCCGGTATTTAACTCAAATTCACTAGATAAAAAGACATGGATTTCTGTAATGGAAACTGGTAATGATATTTGGGCTTGCCCTGAGATATATACTCAAATGGAGAGTGCTGGCACAAGACAGGATAGTGAGCTTCTGACGAGTGATTTTGAAACCCTAGAATCTCAGTATCACGCTTCATTATTAAGGGACGCAAATAGTCCCGGTGGGCTTATTGAGGGGGATAGTTTAAAGGGTAACTATATTGTTGTAAAATTTGAGAAAGCAAGTGCAAATTCTTTCGTATATTTGAACAGCGCAACAGCTAAATATATTAATTCGCCATTAAATAATAGGTAATGATAGCTAGAAGCAACGACAACGTAATTGATGAATTAGAAGTAGTAATGCTATCTAATTTTGATGTTGTAGATTGCCCAGTTAAACACATGTTTACTAATGGTATGTATATTAGAGAAATATTTATGCCTGCCGGTTCTTTGATTACAAGTAAAATTCATAAAACCGAGCATCCGTATACTGTTTCTTATGGTATGGTTGCGGTTTCAATAGACGGTGGGGAATGGAATCAAATAACCGCTCCTTACACTGGAATAACGAAACCCGGAACTAGAAGAGTTTTATATGTTATTGAAGATTGTATTTGGACAACTTATCATCCATTAGATGATATGAAATCAGAGTTTAATGATTTGAGTGTTACAGAGCAAGAGGAGATTGTAAATAAAATAGAAGAAAAGATATTAGAGCCACATGTAAATTTATTGACTGGTACTAATATTCATATTGAATATAAAGATATTTTAAATAACATAAAAAGTATTTTATGAGTTGGATAACAACAGGGGTAGCAGTTGGTAGTGCTATTTGGGGTGGCGCTAAAGCGGCCAAAGCAAGAAGAGAACAAAAGGCGACAGAAGCTCAATTAGAAAATTTAGCTCAAAATAGCCCATTAAGAAAAGAGAGTAAATCACTAAATGATTACTATCAACAAGCTTTAAATAGATTCACAGAAAGTCCTTATCAATCAGCTGCTTATCAACAGGCTACGCGCAATGCAGACAGGACTGCAGCCGCTGGTATAAGTGCATTGCAAGATAGAAAAGGGGCCATTGGTGGTGTAACAAAACTTTCTAGATTAAAAGGGGAGGCTTTAAATAATGCTATTCTTGGTGGCGAATATGCTAGAAGTCAAAGATTTTCTGAATTAGGAAGAGCTACTCAAATGAAAAAAGCAAATGAAGATGAATTATTTGATATTAATGTAATGACACCATATCAACGTAAGCTACAATTAGAGCAAATGAAAGGAGCTGCTGCTGGCGAAAGATACAATGCTGGTATGCAAATGCTAGGACAAGGTTTAAGTAATGCGGCAGCTGGAGGTATACAGTATATGGATAGCAATCCGGGACAAAATCCATTTAAAGGTTTATTTGGTAATAAATCAAATTCTCCAACATTATCAAATGCATCATTATCGTCTGATATTATTGGTATGCCGGGAAATAAACCGAAATTACCTCCCAAACTTAAGGAATATTTTCAAACAAGTACACCTAAAAAGATTTTTTAATGGCAAGTACAGGATTACTGGGTATAAACCCATTTAGAGGCGGAAATGTTGCGATAGATATTTCATCTAGGCCAACTCAATTATCTATTGGTCTTATGCAAAAACAGCAAGCCAAAGCAGAAGCTGTAGATAAATATTTTAAGGATTGGGAAAAAAGCATAAATCCTGCTGGGTTATCTAAGGCCGAAGTAGATATTTTTGCCAAGAAATTAAAAGAAGTTCAAGAATTTGGTATTAAAAATAAACAAGCAATTACTAATCCATCAAAGTATGGATATGATGCTCAGTCAACATTAATGGCTGGGTTTAAAGATTTGCAAAGTTTTGTTGATCAAGGTAAACAAGCTACCGCTGAAAGAAAAGCATTTAAGGATTTCATTAATACTCAAATCAAGTCTGGTAAGCGTGTTTCTGATAATTATTTAGATGTACTAAATAAAGCAATGTTGCCGGTAAGTGCGGGGTATGTGCCTCCAGATGTAATGCAGGTAGATATATATGATCCACATGATGAAAAGAAATTTACTACTAATGTATGGGGTGGAATAAAATTGCCTACAAAAGAAGTTTTTGAAAAAGAAATTATAAATAATAAACCAACAGGAAAGGTTATTAAAAAAACTTATGAAACTTTAGATGATAATACAGTAAAAAATGCGATGTTAGGTGCTATTAACGAATATAAGACCAGCAAAGGAACAAGAGAGCATTTTGACGAGTTGTTTAAAGACAAAGATTTTACTTCTCAGATAAATGAGAATTTCAGAAAAAGATTTAATAAAGATATATCAAGTGGTTCTGATTTAGCTGTTGGTTATGCATTAACTCAAAAGCCGGGCGGATTAATTAAGTCAGAAGCACCAGATTATGATTGGCAAACTAAATTTAATAAGACTCAAGCAGCTATAAATTCAAGAGCAGCCGATGATGATGATTATATTGATCCTGTTGAAACATATCTTTCTGACGCAAGGTCTGGAAAAACATTTGCTGGAACAGTAGGAGAAAATATTGAAATCATGAATTTACCAGAGATTGTAACAAAGGATTTAGGTAAAAATAAAAAAGCTGCTATTATAGGAAGAGGCGTGGGAGATGGCAATTATTATAATATTTTTTATCAAAAAGATAATAAGGGGAATCCTACTGAATTAATTGATTGGGGGAAAACTGAAAGAATACCAGAATCTCAAATTAGAGCATCGGTAGTATCTCGTGCATTGCCAAGTAGTGCTAAGGCAAAATTAATACGCGGTAGTGGTGGCGCTAAGACTAAGACTGGAAATAAAAAACCTAAACCTTATTAATAATGGAAGATAATAAATTACAGCAAGATCCAATATCACGTCTTTATAATAATATAAAGAATGATTACGACCTTCCTGATTTTAATACGTTTAAGGCTGACATGTCGGACTCTACAAAGGCTAGTAAATTACATAGCGCATTAGTTAAAGATGGTTATGAAATGCCCTCTTTTGATGTGTTTTCCGTAGACATGGGTTTAAAAAAAAAAGCCGCGAATTTACAATCTTCGGGTATACCATCACGATTACCAAGCGAGCCTAATTTTTTACAGCAAGGTCAAAAAGTGGCTTCGGGAGAGATTTTTACAGATATTAGTAAATCTGTTCCAAAAACAACACTGAAAGAAGCTGCTATAAAAGATAAGAACAATAACAATAGCTACTTAGGTGCTATGTGGAATAACGTGGTAGCAAGTGCTGAAAGATTAGCAGGCGGTGCGACTAGGTTAGCTCAAAAATTTGACACTAGTCCAGTTTCTAGAATACAAGAGGCTGTAGATAAAGCAGCTTCTAGTGTTACCGGAGTAAACTATGAGGCACTAAGGGAAAAAGAAATAGCCGATAAAGTCAAGAGTTTTATTGGTAAAGCTAGGACATCAGCTTCTTCAAAAGAATACGAACAAGGGTTGGCCCAAGGATTTGATATTACAAATGGTATAGGATTAGATGATTTAAAAGGTCTTGGTGCTGTTTTACCATCAATGCTTGCAGATATTGCGATTGCCGCCCCAACAGGAGGCTCAACATTTGCTATTCAAGGATATGATGATGCTTTGTCTATAATAGATAATACTCCGGAAGCAAAAAACATGAGCGAAACAACTAGAACTGCATTTGGTTTTGGTGGCGCTATTATAGCAGGTGTTTTAGAAAAGATTGGTATGAATAGCATACTTAAAAGCGGCACTGCTACTAAGTATGTTACGGCTAAGATATTGAAAGAGGCAGCAGAAGAATTAGCTAAGAAAGGAGTAAAAGTAACAGCAGAGCAATTTGAAAAGTCTGTTGCTAATAAGGCCACTCAAATGCTTACTAGAACGGCATTAAAGAATACTGTAAAAGCTGGTGCAAGATCTTCATTTGTTGAAGGAGCTACTGAGGCAACTCAAGAAGGTGCTATGGATTTAATGAAATTAGCTGCAAATCAATTAGAAAGTAAAAAAATATTTGATGAAGAAGAATTGAAAAATACAGCGGCATCTAGGTATTTAAACGCTGCGGCTATGGGTGGTATTTTAGGTGGTGGATTAGGTGGTGGATTAAACTATATTAGTTCAAGAGCAAAAAATGTTCAGCAACATATAGAAAATGAAGTAAAAAATGCTAAAACTCAAGAGGATATAGCTGCTATTATTAATGATATAAATGAAAATCTTAAAGATGGCACTATATCTGAAAATGATGCAGAAGTTTTTAAATCAATGGTTGATGAAAATATAAGCAAGCCGGTTAGTTTAGAAATTGAAAATGAAAAAGAAATAAAGCTTTCCGAGGTAAACGAAAAGATAAATTCATTAAATAAAGAAGATAGGTTATATAATGATAACTTAAATAAATTAAATAAAGAAAGAGATGAAATAGTTTCTTACTATGATAATTTATCAAAAGAATCTCAAAAAGATGAAGAAACATCTTTTGATGATGGTAAGGTTCCTATAGAAGAAGAAATCATTACAGAAGAAGTTACTCCTACAGAAGTTAAAGTAACAGAAGAAGTTAAACCAACTAGTTTAGAAGATGAATATAATAGTAAAAGCGTAGATGAATTAATAGCATTAAAAAAGAAATTATACCCTGAACCTGATATAGAAACACCTATGACTCCTGAAGAGAAGTTATTAGATAGGGTTATAGCTAAAAAATTTAGTGAAAAAAATCAGGAAATTATAGAAAAAAGAAAAGCTGCTGCTGAAAAAGTTAAACCAACTGAAGTAAAAGAGGTAGCCAAAGATTTAGTAGAAGGAGAAAGTGTTACATTTAGAACACAGGATGGAGATAAAATAACTGGTGAAAAAGTAATACTACCGGGTTATGAGGATATGGATATGATTTTGGTGAAGGATGGTTTTGAGAATAAAATATACGAATTATCTTCTGGTTTAGAAATAGGTGGTACTCAGGAAGCTTTTAGTAAAGAAGCAGCTATAAAATCTTTAAGAAAGACATTAGAGGAAAGAAACATAACCTCCGGTAAAGTCCATAATGTAATATTCAAGGGAGAAAAAGTAAAACAGATTAATCCAAGCAAAAAATTTGAATCTTATGCAGAAGAGAGAAGGTCAAGAGAAAAAGCTGATTATGAAAAACTTCCTTTAAAATATTCTCCTGAAGAAATTAAAAAATTAGAAGAATTAAAGAAAAAGTCTATTGAATTTGGTATTGATAGAAAAACAAAAGAAATAGGAGATGCTATTTTATCAAGATCAAGAGGGGAAAAATTTAAGGCCCCAATAGAATATTACGAAAAATTATTGCAAAAGGATATAGATGAAAAAATAAAGAAAGAATATGAAGCTAAAAAAGAGCCATATCCAAAAGAATATATAGAACAAATACCGGAGCCGACTAATGAAACTATCAAGAGAAATGTTAATCAAAGTTTCAAAAAAGATAAATATGAAAAGATACCAGATGATGTTAAGAAAATAATGCTTGAAGGGTACAAGAAAAATGTTGATATTTTAAATAAATATGGTTATTATCCTTATGAGCAAAGCGATGCGTTTTTTACTAATCTTTTGCGTTTTATGGGTACTTTGGGTTCTAGGGAAAACAGAGAGTCAAAGTTAATTGAAGCAAGAAAAAAACTTATATCTTCACTAGAAGAAGTAAGAAAAATACACGAAAAAGAATTTGGTAAAGCAAAGCAAGAGGAGAAGGCTAAGGAAGAAAAAACATTTGCTCAAAAAGACTTAGATAGAGCTGAAGCTAAAAGAATACATAGTAGGGTTGCTGAAATGGATCCTCCTAGTGATGCTGAACAGGTTGCATTAAGGTATTTATCTGAGGGTGGAAAGGTTAGTCAAGACGCTATTAACGAGGTTTCTGGAACTACAAAAAGAGCTTCCTTAAACACTGGACGCAGAGAGCTTAAAACAGAAGAAGCAAAAGTTAGGGATTACGCAGGCGGCAAAGAATCATTAGATGATTTAGCTCATAGATTATGGGAAGCTAGTGGTCAGGAAATATCTGAAAGAGATATTAAAGATGCTCTAATGTCTGAGATTGGTAATAATAACACCAGATTAGATGCAAGTAAAGCTTATCTAGAAAGGTACAATATAGAATATCAGGAAGAGCAGTATTACGAAAGGTTTATTGAAGAAAGGGAAGAACAGCACGCAAAAGCGCAGGAAGAGCTTGAAAGAGATTTGAGAAAGCCATTGGAAGAGGAAATTGAAGGGATGTCATCAGAAGAGCATATAAACAATTTAATCAAACAATATGAAGCAGAAACTAAAAGAGAAAATAAACAAATTGGAACCGAAGGTAAGGGAGAAGCTGTTGAGGAGATTAGCAGCAGAGATACTGGAAAGAAGGCTCCAGAAGAAGCAGAGTTAGCAAAAGAATACAAAGAAGCCGTAAGCAAGGTTAGTAAAAAAGCAAAAGAAAATGCTAAAAAAGACTTTGTAGATCGTAACTTTGATAACCTAGTAGAAAAATTAAAAATCCAAATAAAATGCCCAACGTAAAAAATTTATTAAGCCCTAGCATGAAAAAGGGCTTGCAGAAAGCAATATATGCAGAACTTTACCAATCTAATCTTTGGAAGCATATAGCAAACAATTTACAAAGATTAGGTTACTTTGGTGGTCAAAAGTATTTCTTAGCAGAGAGTGCTGAGGAGCTTACTCATTACCAAGTATTTGTTGATTTCATCAATGATATGGGTGATGTGGCAGATGTGCCTAAGATAGACGCTATTGAAGATGAAATTGATTCAATCGCAACAGCTTTACAAGTAGCTTATGACATGGAATTAGATGTATACAACCAATACAAAAAATTCTATAAAGAAGCCGAGGAAGAAGATTGCGCGGTAAGTATTTTCTTGCAGCAGTTTGTTACTATCCAATTAAAAGCAGTTGGAACTTATGGTGATTTAATTAGTCGTTATAACAGATGTGGCACAAACGAAGCCGCTATTTTAGAATTTGATAGATATTTATCAAAACAATAATACTTATAAATAATGGGTTGCATTTACATTATAGACGGGATAGAATACAACGAAGCGCAGCTTAAAGAATACTTAGCTAAAAACTTAGAATCATTTTCTAAAGAATTAGCTGGGGAAGATTCTGAATTTAGGGGAATTAATAAAGCCGCTAATCAGATTAGAAGAGATATGCTTGGTATGGAAAGTTATGATCCAGATGTAGTTACCAATATTGAGGCAAATAAAAAAGCCGAAGAATGGTTAAATGGCGGAGGTGATGTAAATAAACTATTAAGCGACATAGAATCTAAAAAGCCTGTAACCTCTTTTGACCAAGAGGTTATAAAGATTTTAAATATTGAATTAGATGCTAAGATAGCAGAAAACCCAACTGATGAATTGCTTGCTAAGCAAAGAAGATTAGTGCAAATTAATGACTTGATTGCTACTGATGCGGCTAGGTTATTACAGGCTAGAAAAGGTATGCCTCCACCAATGTCAACTATTTCCGATTTCTACATTGATAAGATGGATAAAAATGGAGTAGATGTATTGACTGAAAAACAAAAATCAGAAGCAAAAGCTGACTTTGAAAAAATATCAAAATTAGAAAAGGAAGTAGAAGATTTAAGAGCTAATGTAGATGAAGCTGCTGCTAAAGAGTTGACTCAAAGGGAAATAAACGAAACAAAAAAAACAGTTAGATTAGGCGAAGCTCCTAAAAAGAAAGTAGACTATGCAGCTGAAAGAAGTAAGGTAATTGATGATATTAGAAAAAAACTAAGGTCAAATAAATTAACAGCAGTTCCTATACCATTTATTGATAAGTATATTGAAATAGCTCCGGATGTTGCAAAGTTGGCAAGATTATATGTTGAAGAAGGTGTGGAAAAGCTTGATGATTTAGTTGCAAAAGTCTATGATGTATTAAGCTCTGAAATAGCTGGCCTTACTAAGAAAGATGTTCAAGATATGATTGCTGGCAAGTACAGTAAGCCAAGAGAAACCAAATCGGAAATACAAAAAAAGGTAGAAGATTTAAGAAAGGAAGCTAAATTGCTTAATGATATTGAAGATGCAAAAGCAGGTAAGCCAAAAACAGAAAGAGAAGAAATTAGGAAGAACCAGAGAATAGCTGATTTAAACAGGCAATTAGTTAAAGCTAGAGAAGAATCTGGTTATTATGATGAAGGTAAGAAAAAGTTAGAAGGCTCTATTAAAAATATTGAATCACAAATAGCTGAATTTGAAAGAAGAATTAAAGAAGGTGATTATTCTGAAAAGCCGAAGCGTTTAAATATATTAGATGATACTGAATTAAGAAAGAGAAATCCAGAAGCGTTTAATAAGCTATTAGATGCTAGGGACAAGCTAGATAAATTAAAATTTGAGTATACTCAAAAGATGGCTAAAGAGGAAATAGCATCTAAGAAAGGATTTGAAAAGGCTTTTGCTCAAACCGGAAAGTTTACTAAAGAAGGATTTAATACTGTAAAAGCTTTAAAAGCAGGGGTAGATAACTCAGCCATATTTATTCAAAATGGAATCGCTGTTATGAATCCAATGAATATAAAGGCTACAGCAAGGGGATTAGGTGCGCAAGCAGATGTTTTTTTCAGTGAAACAAATTTCAGAAGAAGGCTTGTTACTATTCATGAAAATAAGCCTTTGATGGATATGGTTAGGAGGTCTGGACTAGATATTATTGATCCAAAAGGATTTAGAGAATCAATTACAAATGAGCAGTTTGGCGGACAAAACTGGCTAGATAAAATAAAATTTACGGTATCTAAAAAGGGTGAGCCATATTCTGTTCAAAATAAAGAAGGAAAATGGGAAACATATCCGGGTGAAATTACTAAAAAAACATACAAGGCATCAGATATAACTTCTCCATTTGAAAGAATTTTTGCTGCATTTAGTAATGAATTTAGATTGCAAATATTTATAAGAGGCGCAGAAAATTTAATAGCAAAAGGCAAGACGTTAGATAATAACATTGAAGATTTTAAAAGTTTAGCTAGTTATGCAAATAACATTACTGGTAGAGGTAAAATTCATAATGAAATAAAAAGGGCAGAACCTATTATATCTTCTTTAATTTGGGCGCCGGGACTTATGTCATCTTCAATGAATATTATGGGCCTTGGTGATTTAGCTAACTTAGGTAAAAACAAAGGTTATTACAGAGCAATGACGCCAGAAGTTAGAGCATATGCTGTAAAAGAAACGGCTGCTGGTGTAGCTATGGG
>TARA_R110002126_G_scaffold203064_6_pt1 | contig 13742 bp, 9 predicted proteins | sample TARA_R110002126 | Tara Oceans TARA_R110002126 (sample SAMEA4397536) | marine metagenome | biome: Polar Biome; feature: [DCM] deep chlorophyll maximum layer (ENVO:01000326); material: water (ENVO:00002006), including particulate matter (ENVO:01000060) such as... | depth 30 m
CGGCCACCACCACGTCCGCCGCGAGGACCACCACCACCACGAGGTCCTGACTGCGCATCTGGAACAGTATCAACGGGAACGTCTTCCATCGTTGGCTCACGTAGATAAATAAGGTCCGTGTTCGGGTCTTTGGTGTAAGTCCCGTCCTCTAGTCCTCGCACTAACGTGAAGTAACCTTGGAGGAATCCTCCACCTATCTGTTTGACCATTTCCCTGAACGTCAAACCACCGACAGGACCCCCTTCTTGGTAACCAACAGCATCCATACTGTCCTGCTGATTACGAAGGGCTGAAACAACGTCGCCGCCTATAGCCATTCCCGGCACTCCTAATATGTTTGCAATTTGTGCGTTGTGTGCAGCAAGTTCGTCTGAGTAACCACTCATCGAGCCCGCTGTTGGTGATGCACCCACGTTATTCATAGGACCTGCTGCGCCGGTACCCAAAGGAATGTTTGTCGGGGTCGCGAAGCTTGTATCGCGAGGTGCAATGTCGGAAGGATCCAGAGTAGTGCCCGGTGGATAGAAAACGGTCCCTCTGTTGAGATCCGATGCATAGATGTCACCCTTCTTACCTTCTGCACCTTGTATCCCTTTGCGATTATCGTAAGGTGTCTGTGCTACCCAGCCAGCACGCACCAGCTGTCTACGCTTCTTTGCATTCTTAACATTTTCCAGGGTCTCAGTACCGTACTTACCTGCCGCTTGTTGTCGTGCAGCACGCTGACGACGTTGTCTCTCGTTCTTCCCTATCCTACCTTTCTTTCCTCTAGGGTCGTTGCCAGTCATTAGATCGTAGATACGAAGATCTTTGTGCTTACGTGATTTCCAGTTCCCGACGTTTGATTTGCCACCCGTTGCCATGTGCAAGGCACCTTGGTCAGCGTTATGAAATTCAGAAGCAACACTCTGAGGTATGCCTGCCTCTGCAGCAAATTTAGGATTGTTCGCAGCAGCAGCCATGAACTTTCGTTGCTTGTCTGAGGTACTAGGCATCGTCTACTTCTCCGGTGCGTCCGTCGATCACGACGTTATCATCCTTCGGTTTAATTAATGCAAGGATACTGGACATGACTTCCATTTTCGTCTCGTCACGAATACCAATGGGCGAGTTGTCAGTTGCACCAGACATGTTGGTTTGGTGACGATCCTTCCAGTTCTCTTGCTGTCTGTTGGTGAGCCACAGCTTGATGGCTGCGACGTCAGGTTTGTAATGCTTAACGGTCTCAGCTCTGACGATCTCACCATCCCACTGGAAGATCTTCTCTTCGTCGTGAGTGTAACCGACAGCACTCTGATACAACGCAGCAAGTACTGCAGCATCTGCATCGGTGTAGCCTGCTTCGAGTGCATCTTTGAACAGTGGGTACTGAGCCTTCCACCTGCCCATCTGTCTCGGACTGATGTCGAAGATCTCGGACATTTGTTTTTCGTCGATGCCACGCATTGCAATCGCACGCACCTGCTCAAGATGGTCAGGTAGGAAGAGACGATGCCCTTCAGCACGGAGATGTCCCGCGTTGTTACGGACAAACTTCTTCACTTTTGTGAGGCGTTTAGCTGGCATTGTATTCCACGGGAGCTATGTCAGTAGCTCGCACACCTCCCAAAAATTTTACAACAGTATTTGGCATTACTCGATCACACCCTCTTCAGCTTCTTCTATCATCTGTTGCAATCTCTCACCTACACCGGGAGCATCTTCTTGAACTGGATCCCCCCCTCCAAATGAGTCACGCAACTGTTGCATCAGCTTATCATCAGGTTCGTTCCCTTCTTCTTTCAGTTGTTCGAGATACTCATCAGAGAGATACGTTTTACCCTGAGGATCGTTAGCGTTCCAATCCTGCAACGTCTGTCGGCCACCTGCCATGAGCAGTGGCGTGATCTGTTTCATGATGGCATCTTTTGCACGGACATCAGGTCCGATGTGGTACAGACGAAGAAACAAATTACGAACGGGTGCGCTCTGCCAACTATGACCTAACAAACCAGCGACACCTAAGGTTGCGAGGTTGACGGCGTTCGCACCGAGAGTACCGAAGCCTCCTGCCGCAGCCATTCCGACACCCTTACCTAGCTGCTCTACTTGAGCAGTCATCTTCAGGTATTCCAACATGCCGTTGAATTCGTTCTCGGGAAAGAAAGTTCTAACCTGGCCCTCAACAGCGTCACCTTCCATATACTTTAGAAACTGCGAAGGAGAAACGAGAGCTTCATTTGCTGCTGATCGACGCCAACCAGCGAAGCGCAGAGCATCATGCAGAATCCATGCTTGTGCTGCTTCTATACCTTCTTGGCCGAGGTTGTCACGTAAAAGTTGTATGTCGTCAACCCTTCCGGACCTCATAACTCTTTCAATGACTGCCGAATCTACTTCGCCTGAAGCGATCACTGCCTTGAGAGATTTACCCTGCGCTGCTTCGAAAAGCTGTCTCTCTTTAGCAAGACCAGTCAACCAGTTCTGTCCTGCCTCACCACCCTGCTCTTGTGCCGTACGTATAAGATCTGCTTCCAATGCGTCAGCAACTTCATTAAGTGACGCCCGCACAGCAGGCTTTCCTGATGACGCTTCCACTCTCAATCGTTGCAACCAATCAGAGAGCTGACCGAACCCACGAGCGAAGTCTTGTTCCTTACCTCCTTGCCACACAGCGTTACGGGCTTCATTCAATACCTTGAGAAGAGTAGGGTCTGCCAGCTCTCCGTATTTTTCTTCGGCTGCAATGAGATCACGCATCTTGAATCGGAAGTCTCTGATGTTGATCTTCAGCTCTGGGTTGTCAGCCATTGCTTGCGCGCCTTCATCAGCCATTTGACGGGCAGCGTAAAGCGCATCACCTGTGTCCCCACCCAACTCCTTGAGAACCTTGGCACCGTAATTGGTGACGGGATCAACTCCGAATCTATCTGCCACGTGACGCAAGACTTCAACACGTTGCTCACGTTGAGCAGTACGAATACCACCTGTACCGGTAAGGAACATACGCTCAGCCATCTTCAAGAGGATCTTCATCCGTGGGCTGTGCATTTCAGGAACTGCGTCTTCCGTCATGACTTTCGCGGGACGTCCAGACTTTAACCAGTCTGCAGCCTTCTCAGAAAACTCGATGACTTCGTTTCTTACTGCAGGAATGACACCCTTCAATCCTTCCGTGTGCTTCTCTACAAATTCCCCCATCCCTCGCGTCCAGGTGGTGGGTATGTAACTGCCGATGAATTTACCTGCTCGTTGACCAAAGCCGATCAGCGGACGCACTGTATCGATGAGAGGACCAAGGCCTGCACTCAACGCGACGTCCATGTTATCGAACTGACCACCAGACGCTTCGTGTGCTGCTTGGATTGCAGTCTCAGTTAAACCTGCGGTGCCTGCTCCGACCATCATACGAGGGATCGTTGCTTTCACCGCAGCAGTAGCTCTACCAGCAGGCGTGAACGCTGCAGCGATGCCCAAGCCTTGCAACACATCCATCTTGCTCATTCCGGGAGCGTTAATCATGGATTGTGCACCATTGATGCTGTTGTTCATTATGACGGTGCCATCAGGCGCGTGCTGCATTGAAAACTGCGGCCACTTACGTTCGCCAGTTTCCGGATCCACGGACACCAACATCTGTGCAACTTCTGACGGATCGAACATGGTCATAGCTGCCGCAGAGATTAGTGCCTTGTCTTGCACGTCCAGACCCGCACCCATGCCTGATGGTGCACGGTAGGTCTCCTGACCTTCCATGTCTTTGAGCGCACCCATCAAACCAACACGCTCAAAGAAAGTCAGGTCAGGATTATCTAGTCGTTGTGAAAGTGCCTCGTACTGGGGATTCATCTTCGTCTTGCCCGTGAACATCTCAGGCAACGACTCCTGCGCCACCTCACCGGCTTCATTCAGGATAGGAATTCTTCGTCCCGTCTCCGGATCCAAAGCGAACTCACGAGGTGCACCATCGACAGACGGGGCAAGTTCGTAAGAGCCTGCCGCAGCAGCTGACGTACCCGGTGCATCCGGGAAGGGTGATATCCCACTCTGTGACTGCCGAATGGCATCAAGATCGTAGCCACCTAGCGTGCCGGTACGAGCGATGTCTTGAATGGCATCCTGACCTGCAGTCACAGGATCCTGTGCTGCATCACCGAGAAAACCAAGGTCAACTGCGCGCCCTAGTTCTGTACCGGTCTCTTGTCCCGGACGTGTCTGTATAACGTCACCCCATTCGTCGAGCTGCAGTGCAGCAGGGTCTGGAGTGATAGCTGGTGCTACAACGACCTCTTCTTCGATGAGTTCTTCGTCTGCCATTACTCTTCCTCAAGATCAGGGGATTTAGTACGGTAAGGTTCGCCCCACTCTCCAATTTTATAGTACTTCGTACCTGGCGCTAACTCGTCACGTTCTTTTTTCGTGCTGATGAAGACAGCATCCGGAGCAAAGGGGAAGCCACCAATCCCTTCCCACAAATCAGAAACGTTGCTCATGAACTGGCGTCTCTCAATAGGTGACGTTGCCTTTTCTGCAGAGTACCAAGCTTCACGAACACCGGTTGACATTGCAGTCGCATAGATCTTTTCCAAGTCCTTCAGCACACGGTAGTTCGCAGTTGTGTTCATCCCCATACCCACGGAGACACCTTTCATTTCTGCAAGGTCTTTGTCGGACGCTGGACCCTTTAACGCTGAGAGTTTCGACAAGTAGTCTTCTGCAATCTTCATCTGGATAACAGACAGCTCAGTGGTGTCACCGAAATCAACGCCGATCCAATTCGCGAGACGATTCTTCAATGCTTGAACACCGCTGGTCTTTATCTCGACATCAGCGTTTTCAAGAATCCTGTTTACTTCTCGGATGTTTTGAAGCGGAGCTTTTCGTCCGTACGCTTCGGTGATGAAGTCTTGACTCCTACCTGTCGAAGCTTGCGCTAGCTCCGCTGCTCTAATAAGTGCAGCCGCACGAGCAGGATCAAGTTTCGATGCTGCTTCAAACATCGTTCCACCTGGACCTTCCAACGGTGTCAACTTTAGTCCCAACTCAGGATGTTCTGGATCCACCTGCATAGCTCCGAACACAATACGTTGGTCTTCAACCTCGTTGCGCATGTCGTCAGGGTGAACCATGGTTTGAATGGAACCGTGAACACTCTTCCCGGCGGCTCCGTGACCAGCCAGTTCGAGCATCTTATCAATGGCTTCGCTCTCCATCGCAATTTCTTTGTACATGTTCTCGTCGAGCGCCTCATCGAACTGGGCTTCATGTCCAGATCTTAGCTCCGTCTGTTGCGCCAAGAGACCAGCAGTAGTACCAAGAGACTCACCGAAACTTCCGGTGCGTGTCGGTGCCAGCATACCTTGTGCAAATGAAAGCCACTTCTGCGACTCATCACGCTTCCGCTGTGCATCACGACGCTCTGCAATCTGCGTGCGCCCGTGCCTTAATCGATCCAATGCATCTTGTTTGTTCTGCAAGATCATTGACGTCAAAGACTGACCCGCTGCCGGGTTCGTTGTGCGCTCAACAAGTTGATCGACTTCGATGGCTCCTTCCGGAGTATCCATCTCTTCTTCAACGTCGGTCACCGCTGCGAGGCCACCTTCTTGATATCTATTCACCATTTCACCTCGGGACTCATTACTGTTGCTTCCACTGTAGTTCAACTGTTGGTGATTCTCCGTCATCGAGTGTGTGACCACCTAAGACACCTATATTATCGCTTGGGTTGGGACGGAGTGAGCGAGCCCAGCTGCTCAAGCCGCCCCATGCGCTTTTCCCAAGCCGTACATTTTCTCCCACGCTGCCGTGGCAAGACCTCCGATTCCGTACTCCTGCACAGGACCTCCCTGCGCGTAACCAGTCACGTCTTCGTAGTCACCTTCGATGTAGCCACCTTCGGCATTACCTTCTCCGCTCAGTCCACGATACGTTCCATAGGCACCTGCGATTTGTGACAGCGGTGAAGGACCGTAATAATCTGCAGGTCCAGTCTCCGTGCGATCAGTCACTCTGGTGTACGGCAAACCTCGAATCATTTGGTTCATGAATCCAAGCCGGTCGAACGGCAAGTCTCGTTGCTCCACGAAATCATTGTAAGCAGTGTCGAGACTCCGCTGATTCAGAGCCTGCTGCTGAGCACCAACACCTTCGAGTGCAGCTGCGTCGGTGAGACCCATACGCTGAGCTTCTGAACCCAGTCGGCCAAGACCTTCAGCACCTTGGTACATCGCTCCCGCTTGAGACTCTGCCAGTGCTCCGCGCAATCGTCCCAGCTCACTGTAACGTCCACGTTCACCTTCGTACCGGGCTCCGGCGTCTTCGTATGCTCCGGTGAGTGCCGCGAGCTGCTGACCTTGAAGTCCTTCCGCGATGTCTCGGAAGCCTCGGGTACCGATGTCCTGCATCGAGCCTGTGCCACCGCGAGATCCGTACGTGCCTGCCCCGGTAAACATTCCCTGCAACTGTGGGATGTAGCTTTCGGTCAGGTTTCGATTTGATTCCTCAGCCTGACGAGCCAGCACATTCTGCATGTACGGGTTCATGTACTGAGCGGCGACACCTTCGTCGGTGAAGCTGCCTTCGGCCTGTGTCAGGTAAGGATCTGCTGCACCTTGGATGTTGCCAGCCGCCTCCAGTCCTCCTGCATAACCCGACGTAGCAGCTTGGCTGTAGGGTTGCCATGCGCCCACGTTCTCTTCTGCCAGACCGAATGCGTCCTGCTGCTCCTGCGTGAAGCCTGCAATCCTGGGTCCACCGTACGGGATGTAAGGTTCCGACGCTGCCGCATTGGCTCTGGCTAGCAGGCCTTGCGTGTAGTCGGACATCCATTTTGGAATCCCCTCGACGGTCTGTCCGTAGCTCGTAGTGGACTGCGGAATCGTACCTTCGAAGAGAAAGTTCGTATTGCTGGGCATTACGCTCTCCCTGCTGCAGCGCGAAGACGAGCCATGCCGCCTCCACTCATGTAGTTGGCTGGTGCCTTGGCTTTATGGCTGAAGCCACCCTTACTCAGGTTCTTTCCTTTGTGCTTACGCAAGTTCGTACGCATCTCATCGAGGCGTTTCGCTCCTGCGTCACCGGATCCGTCACCCAAGAGTGCCACCGATTCTGCGTCCATGACGTACTCACCGTCGCTCAGTCGCGCCGGAATGTCGTCGGACCTACCTGTGCCCGCGCCTCGAACGAATCGATCTGCGCTTTCCTGGTAGCCTCCAGCGGCCTGTCCCATGCCCTGTCCAAGCTCGGGAGGAGGAGGCATCCACGCTCCAGTGTTCGTATCTTTGGTGTATCCGGCATTCACCAGACGTGCACCACCACCTCGAACGATCTGGAAGGGAACCGGAGCACCCTGCTCGATCAACGCACCAACCTCATCATTTTGGTTACCCAAGCCGCCCGCAGGTCCTGCAGCTGGGCCTCCAAACGGAGTCGGAGTTACAAATTGCTGTTGCGCTGATTGTTGGGCACCGGGCTGTCCGTACGTGTAGTACGCATTGGGATCGATCCCAGTGAACTGTCGATTCTGCTCGTAGAAAGGCAGATCCTCATTGAAGTTGCCGCCCGAATATGGATCGATTGGTTCAGATTCTGGAGATCCACTCGTAGCACCCAACGCTGCCATGGCAGGCAGTCCGTACTTTATGATCGTATCCATGTCGAGCTTGCCATCACCACCTGCCGCAGGTGCAGCTGCTGGCGTTCCAGCCGCAGGAGGAGCCCCCGCAGGACCTGCCGGGTAAGTACCGAACACATCTTCTGGAGTCTGCATCGAACCTTCCGGCACTGGACTCATCTGAGGTGCGGCACCACCTTGAGGATCGAGGCTGATAAGTTCTTTCCCACCACCACCTTCAATTGGAGACGCTGCTCCGGCTGGGGTTTTCTTCACTGCCATGATGCCACCGGCACCTGGGTCTTCGATGCCGAACATATCCTGACCCTTCGCAGTGAGACCTTCCATCGTTGGCTGCATCATCTGGCCCAAGGCTCCCTGCATCGCACCAGACGCAAAGTCTCCTCCGGTCAGCTCAGCACCAGCACCACTGGCAAGGCTTGCACCGATGAGGTTCGCGGTGCTGTCACTCACGTCCAAAACTTTCGACACCTGAGATCCAGCAGCTGATCCCAGCCCACCGGAAATGGCACCAGAGATTGCACCGGTCGTGAAGTCGCCACCCCCGGCAGCAGACAAGCCGCCTCGAAGTAACGCGTTACCTATCACCGCTTGAGCAGTTGCACTTGCCCCACCAGCTAGCATGCCACCAATGGCAGCTCCTAGTCCGGGAACAAAAATGCTCAGTGCGATTGGAGCAACCACCTGGAAGATCTTGGATTTGAAAATCTTTTTGACTGCGCCCTTCACCTTCTTCCAGATCTTCGACAAGAATCCGTACTCTCCGATGCCGGTGTTCGGATTGATCTCAGCCTTACCCCACATTGCCTCGATAGTCTCGTACTCTTCGGGGCTGACGTGCAGCATCATCGAGTCATCACCACGACCTGCGGCTCTCGTCTTCTCTGCAGCTGCCGCAACGCTGCCACCTTTGGCGTAAGCTTTCTCGACTGCACCACCGTAGCAATAGAGACGCACCTTCTTGGCATCTTTCTTCGAGGCACCACCTTTCTTCATGATGTCTTCAGCCGCCATGGTATACAGCAGCTCCATGCCACCCGGCATAGACTCAACCATCTCGACTGCTTCAAGGACGTCAGCATCAGCTTCACCCGCTTGCTGCAACATCTGACCGAGGCCACCTTTGGTCTGTCCCATCTTCGAAATTAGTTTCTGTTCGCGTGATGTTGGTTTCGTTCGTGCTGCCATGGTCCTACCCCTGAAAATTCGATGTTGCGAAAAGTCGTTCTGCCCATTCTCGCCAGTTGTCATAGTTCATTGGATCCGGAGCGTCTTGACCCAACGGGTCTACACCACCAAAGATACCACTCGCCCATTCTTGCCACTTCTCCGGATCATCCAAGCGTTCGTAGTTCGTCTCGGTGCCACCGAGGGGATCTGATAGAAATCCCAAGGCTCCAGTCATGACATCTGCCCACTCGATTACATCCATGCCTGCAGGGTTAAGGATCATGACTCAACCCTTCCGTCTGCTGGCTCGATGTGCGCAAACGACTTGCCTAATTCGTAGTTGCCACCGATGACATTCGATTCGAACCGGAAGCTCATCAGTCGCTTGACCTCTTTGAACTTCACGGTCTCTTCATCTGGGGAGGCCGGTACAGCGAAGATTGTCTCCGTTGCTCCATTCACCACAGTAGCTTTCGCGTTGGCTCTGCCTCGTATTGTAAGTGTCATGTTGCCTGCTTGTACAAGATCAGCCTCGATCCTGGCGCAGTGAATGGACTGCACGCTCTGACCTGTGTCGAGCAAGTTGTACTCGCTGGTCTCGAAGTAAGATTGGATTGCACTCGCAGCAGTCAGGCGAATCTTGTCGAACGCAGTCTCGTGTTGCCACAGTGTACGCCCGTTCGCAGTGATCTCGTTGTCCACCATGAAGGGACGCTTGTACACGTCGGCAAAGATGCCTGCTGTTCGCCCTTGGTTGATGGCATCACTGTCAGGCAAAGGAGTGTCGTACCACGTGCCTTCACGAACGTTGAAGATAAGAGCGTGCGTGCACTCAGTTGCATTTCCTCTTGGATAACACCACCACAGCTCACCGTAACGGGGCACTTTGATCGCGAAGACCTTCTGCCGCTGTGTGAAGTTGAGGTTATCAAAGAAGAAATTCTGGTTCATCGTGTTGGGGATCTCGCGCACGACACCATTGAACATCAGGAAACGATCCACTCCCGGCCAATAGTAAATGCCGTCCATCTCAATGATGCCTTGCGAACTCAAGACCGTAATGCCACGTGCAATGATGTCGAATGCAAACGGTGGACCAAGTCCCGGTGTGAACGTGCCACGGATGAGTGAATCGAGTGCCCACATCAAAACTGCAGGACCCGTACCAGAACCACGAAGCGGGAATCCTTTAACAATTTTCTGCGTGCCCAAGTTAAATTCGATAGGTGCTGCACCCACATCGTTGACGGCAGAGATACGGATGAGTCCACGGCTACCGTACGCAAACAAGTAGGTGCCACTGACCACGATGCCACCACTGACAGGACCCAGCGTACCGGTGTTCCAACCAGTAGCAGGATCTATACTCAAACCTACGATGCTCAGCGGAGCGACTGCCTCGATGGTGTCGATGTAAATGTTGCCACCGATGCTGTTATCGATGTTCGCTGCGTTTGGTGCCGCGTGTGCAACCAGGAGATGGTTACCTGTGCCTGCAGTGTCAGCAAAGATGTCGAACTGCCACAAGTTATCGACGTTTAGTACGAAACCAGCAGGCGTGCGATCCGTGAACAGACCCAGCGTGCCATTCGACACTTGGTACTGACCTACCGTCAGCGGGTGACCAAGGTGCAGATACTGGATGTCATCTTGAGAGTAGCTGTGCATGCCACGAGTAATCTCGGGCACGGTGTCAGTGACCTGCTGGTAGCCTCCCATCTTCTTTGGTTTGCCACGCTGGAAACGACACCACCGTCCATCACTATAGAACTCGTTGTCAAAACGAGTACCATCCCGTTTGATTCCGGGTTGTGATCCTATAGGTGCGGGAGCTAAGGGCATTAGTTCAACCTGTACGTGAAGGTCCAGCCTTCTTCTAGACCCTTGAAGCCGGTGTTCGTCCAAGAGGTGAAGCTGTATGAGCCAGCATTGCCTCCAGTCGGATAGTAGAAGTCAATCTGACCTGAAGGTTCGAGTTTCGTGAGCGTGTTGACGAATGCAGAGTTGTTCTTACACCACGTGACTCCAGTGACGGCAGTCGTCGGTCTGAGTGCTGCTGGAACACCTGTCATTGCAAAAGTTGTAGCGTCTGAAGTTCCCTGCAGCGTAGCGCCTAGTGAAAGTGTAACTAGATCATCACCGTTGTCCGCTTTGATGCGTACCCATTCAATCGTGGCTTGATCTAATCCGCTGGTGCCTTGCAGAGTTCCCGTGAAGGAACCTGTCTCGACGTCACTCACTGTGAGTACTCGCTCGAAGCCACCACCCGTCAGAGTGTTGTTAACTTCGAAGCCACCGTTAGCCAGTGATGCACTGCGTGCAATCTCACCAGAAATGTCGAAGAAGAGATGACAACCAGAGTTCGGATTCATCTCCAGCATCGAGACGGTAGCGGTGATGCTATCTTCACCTTCGAAGACGACGTCCTGCTGAGGCATACCTGAAAAACGCCAGACGTCACTCGACGAGTAACCAATACGCGCTCGGTTTCCCCAAACGGTGTCGGTCAGATTGATGGCTGCAGTATTCGCTGCGCCCCCTCTTACTTGGAGACCCGCGCTAAAGGTCCGAAGGCCACCTACAATAATTTCAGCACTGACGTGAGCCGTGGAAATTTCAATCGTGCCGTCAGGATGATTGATGAGGTTCTGGAAGAGCATCTCTTGGGAGAAAGAATTCTGTCCGATGAAACCTACAACCGTCCCGTCCTGCCATGTCCACTGCAGGCGACGAGGTACCGAGTCTGAATTCGCATCACTGCGAAGTTGCAGGTTGCCGCCGGTATCAGCGAACGCTCGTACGTTCCCACCACTGTCGATCAGACTGTCAGGCGAAGGCACAACGTCCTGGATGAGGAACTTACGCATCGCACCTGCATCAGCATCCCAGACACCGATGAAGTCTGCTGCTGTGTCGATGGTTACTTCTGCCGTCAGGTTATTGACGTCCAGTAGCAACGGTCGATTAGCAGTAAGGTCTCCACCACCACTCAGACCAGAGAGTGCAGCGGTTTGTATTTCGATGATGCTTGCCGCAGCACCAAGATTCAAAAGGGCATTCGGCGCAGTTGTCGCACTGGTACCACCCTGCGATATGAGAACTGGCAGAGCAATCGCTGCAGTGTTCACTGCATTGATCACATCCACGGTGTCGCAATAAAAGATGACGGTGTCACCAGGGTTTACGCTGGGAGGACCTACTTGCGCAACTGTAGAAACGGAGAGGGTGAAGGCTCCGGTCGTCTGGTTATCAACCCAGTACTGCTGCGTAGTATTTGGCACGACAATGCGCCGATTGCCTGTGAGGGCACCCGTAAAACGATAAGAGATTCGATTCAGGTTTGCACCTGACAAAACAAAGTCACCAGAACCTGGGACTGGAATCGACACGAAGTCGAATGCAATCAGTGAGGCTATGGTGAGTCCAACGGTGAACCAGTTCACACCATCAGTGAAGACGAACGTGCTGCTGTTCGGATCCAAGTTGATACTTGGAGAGCCATCGATGGTTCCCGCAGGAGGCACAATGTTCAGTGTGCCAGAGCCAGAGTTACGGATCATGCAGAACCAGTCGTTACCTACAACACCAGCGCTAGGAAGATTACCGGTACCTGCACCAGACGTGTAGATTTGACAAGTAGCTCGGTCACCATCGACCAGTGTGAATGGAGTGACACCTTGTACATCGGAATCAATCTTCTGGTTGAGCAGTACACCAATTGCTTTGATGCCTGCACCAGCCAGAGCCGAAGCAGATGCAACAGCAACTGATGCACCCAACTGGAACGTTGTCCATGCGCCCATGTCGGTGGAGTTGTCTGTCAAACTGAGAACCCACTGTTCACCTGGTTGCACTGTTTGAATGGTGCCGCCAGTAATATCACGCACGAGGTATGCATTCGCACCTATGTTATTAAACGTGACTTTGTTACCTGTCGATGCAATCCGTGCGTCAGGCATGTCGATGTTGAGACCGGGCGCAGTTGCATCGACATCGATAATGTCAGCAACAACAAACATCCCTGTGATCTGCTGTTCGGTCGGCCACTGCAACTGGACATCAAGTGCTGTCGTCAGCGCAAGGTAACTAACTCGTGACGGGAAGATTAAGTTTCCGCCAAAGACGTCGGTATAACTCATCAGACATTCTCCCTCGTAACGTTTCTATCTATGATGCGCGACAGATCCTGTTGCTGCAGGATCCCTAAATCTCTGTCGTAGATTGCCTGCCACGTCGGTATGCGTTCATCGTTCTTTAAAAATGGAGTTGCCTGCAACAGCGCACCATGAAGAAGGGCGTTCGGGGCAAAGTCCGTCGTCCAGTTCGTTTGATTTACTGCGTCTAACAGTGCAGGCAACTCCCAATAGTTAACCTCGAATGGATACGCAGCGTCTGCTGAAGGACCAATCAACCAGTTGTAGTAATCGTAATCAGCATAGAACTTCGGCTGCGCAGTCAAATCTTCGTCAGGCCAATAGCGCCTGATGTATTCGTACGAACGAGCGAACAGAGGCGTGCGCACCTGTGTCACCCCCACACCAAAGTTGATCGATATCGTTTCGCGCCATCGATCAGGCTTCGGTATGACGGATTGCCCAATTGCCAGAGTGTCCGTGACATTCTGCACAAAACCGAGGATCTTTAATTCCTGGGCGAGCTGACGCTCAGCAAGGTTGATCAAGCTGGGCAACTGCTCGAACACTGTAGTGTCCACAATTGTGCCTCGCTCCAAGTACGCACGGAGATCTTTAAGAAGCGAGTTGTATGTCATTGAAACTGCCATGAGTTATTCCTTACTGAGGAGGCTCCACAATCGGATCGTCGTCATCCGGCAGTGTGTCTTCCGCTGGTGTCGGATCAGGTTCAAGAGGATTGCCACCTCTATCGACAGGCACAGGATCGGTTGGCTCTGGTGTTGGCTCTGGTTCGGGAGTGGGCTCTGGTTCGGGAGTGGGCT
>TARA_R110002126_G_scaffold61680_5_pt1 | contig 13723 bp, 11 predicted proteins | sample TARA_R110002126 | Tara Oceans TARA_R110002126 (sample SAMEA4397536) | marine metagenome | biome: Polar Biome; feature: [DCM] deep chlorophyll maximum layer (ENVO:01000326); material: water (ENVO:00002006), including particulate matter (ENVO:01000060) such as... | depth 30 m
GCAAAGCTTTATTGTCTCCTTCTTCTAATTCTAATCTTTTGACTACATTAATTAAAAAACTAGCTGTTTGAGGATACATAGACGAAAATGTGATGGTACAAAATCTTCTCATATCTCTAAAATCTTTCTTAGACTTAATCTTGACTACAGGGTACTGAAACTTTTTCTTAGATTTCTTATCACTATGAAATCTATCATCTCTTTCAAATTTTTTGAAATAATTGAATATTAATTCTTCAGTTACCCACTTTGGAATATCATTAGTGAATAGAACATTCAGCTTCCCAAATTTTTGGGAAAGTTTTATCGGAAATAATTCTAAGAAACCAAATTTACTTTCATAGTTAATCTCCTTTTCTTGGCTAGGAGTATATTTAATAGCAGGGAGAGATACTAAAGGCTCTAAAGGGACCTTTTTTCTAGGACGTTTGTAAGCTCTTTCTATATCATCCCAAACACACCAATCGTCTCCAGCTTCTTTCATGGCTTCTTCATAACTTTTTTCCGGAGGGTTCCATTCTTTATCTTCTACCCATTCAAATAAATCGGAACCGTCAAAATCTTTTCCAATCAAAGAGTTAAAAAGTTCTTTATTTTCTATCCATGCATAGGTATGTCCGAACTTCATCCCATCCTTGTTCTTAACTACATTAATCAAAAAATTAGTTTTACGAAAATCTTTATCATAATTCTGGTGAATATATTCAATACAATCTGATAAAGATTTTTCTATTTGTTCTTTTTCAAGAACCCCAGAATGAATGAAAAGATATCCTGGTTCAGATATCTTACTCATTTTTTTAGTTATTTCTTTTAACTATTTTACCATAATTATTATTTATAGCTAGCTAATTTGAAACATACTTATAATCTAAATTGCATATTTCACACATTTTTTTCCAAGCATCGTTATGGAGTCTAAGAGATTCTACATTTTCTTGAATCTTGAAATCTTCCTTTTCACAATAAGGATACCCTGCAGCTACTAAATGAACATAAATTCTATATTGAGTTCCAAGAGAAGCAGTTCTCTTGTATTCTACTTTGATATTATTCCAAGCATGTTGTGTGTTTTGATAATCTTTCAAAATTTGGTCTTTGTAGTTTTTCAAACTTGGTAATTCCCAACCCCAATAGATATTAGTAATATAACTAGTTTCATCATAATATTGAGAATAACCAATCTTTTCTAAAGCTGTCCATAACATTTTACGGTTAGTATTGTTTTTCTTCTTTTTCTCATTGAGAGGTAATTTTCTAATTTCTTCTCCTTTTGGAAATCCAATATTGACAAAATATTCGTCTAACTTATCAAAGAACGAATCTGGTAAAATAAGAGAAGTTTTCCCTTCAAACTTGTCCAGAATCTTTAAAAAGTTGTTAGTATCTTCATCTAAATAGAAGATATTCTTTTCAATATCTCTTGTATATTGGTTTGGTACTAAATAACTATTGATACAGTTACATATGTCACAAATTAAAACCCCTTCCCTCTCTTCCTTCAAATCATCCAATTTAACCCCGCATCCCTTACATTTAAATTCGGTAGAAATATTCTTTATTCTCTCTATCCTAACATATTTACTACATAAATCTAAATATAGTTCTGCAGTGTCTTTACACTTTTCTTTGTGATAAATTTCAGAATACTTCTTCTCTTCTGAAATAAATGTCTCTAACTTCTTAACTTCGTTAAGTTTTTTTAATCGATGAATAATTATTTCTTTCAGATGTTCTGTATTTATTTTATTTTCATATATGACCCTAATTTTATCGGGTATTTCTTCAAAATCATCGTTAATGATTTTTTTTGGAATTTCTTTCCTAATGGTTCTTTCTTTCTTTCTCAAAATACTTTTTAATCCATTCTCCATAATTTTTTATATTTTTTTCATATACATAGAATTTTTTTTATTTTTATTTTTTTTCTATATACATATTTTTATTTTTTAGAAGATAGAATATGTATTTCTCTATAATATTATAGAGAAATTTAACTGACCGGAAGGGCATCAAGGAGGTCATCCAGGTCATTGTCGACCGGTGCCGCCTTCTTCTTCCCCTTAGTACGCTTAGGGGACACAAGCGGGGAGCGAGTGGGAGACTTCGACTTGTTAAGGTTAATAATGCTACCAGACGAGATAGCCTCGGTGACAGTGGACATCTGGTCCTCGGTGAAGGTACCGTAGAGGTTCATAAAGTTGGAGACACCCTCAATCGAAGCCTTGGACGAAGGGTTGTAGATAACATGGTGGAAGACATCCTTCTTGTTCTGCGAAAGGTGACGCTTGAGCGAGCCCTTCTTGAGAGGAACCTTCTTCGACTCGGTACCCTTCTCGGTCATACCGGTAACATCGAGGAACTTCTTCTCCTTCTGAATCTCAGCGAGCTTGTCCTTGAGAGTCTTGGTGGTCTTGCGCTCACCAGTCTCTTCTGTATCCGATTTCTTTCCCTGGCTGTAGAGCTGGAGAAGCTTGACAAGGACCATAAGGTTAACCTGTTTCATTTCGTTGCGATAAGTAGAAACCTCCTGACGTTCCTTGGAGGCAGATTCGACTTCTTTCTCGAAGGCAGCCATGACATCTTTTTTCTTGAGACTAGCTTTGGTGTAAGCTCCTTTGAGAGCGGTTTTGGCCTCATCCGGATGGTTCTCCTTGAGCCATCCTACGACCTCATCCTCGGGACCAGCGACGCGGTACATGGGGACATAAATAAAACTGGGGTCCTGCTCAATCTTGGCGACAGCGCCGCCAATGACAAGAGGTCCTTTTTTGCTTCCGACACGGTTGTATTTGCCTGACATTTTTTATTGTACTTTTTCTTTATACCTTTTTAAAATGGACCCGGTAAACCCTCATTAAACTTAATATAATATTTTTTATTAAACATGAAAAATATTAATATAAAGATTTTAAGTTAAAAATGTACCTAATAGATAAATTATACGATGCTCTGGGTATAAAAGAAAACAAAATCATGTATCGTAGATTAATAATAAATTACTCTAGTTTTGTATTACTATTTATCATTGTTGGGTTGGTTGTTAAAATGACAACCAAACTCCCGGAAAGAAAAATAGACCAGAAAAAGGTAATGTTATCCCCTACCCGAAAAGAAGAAATTATAAATAAAGTTAGAAATTCTCCAATGAGATTACAAACTAAAAAAAAGATTATGCTTTCAGAATCACTCAGTTAAATTTATTCTAGAATAAATTTAATTAATTTTAGATGTTATCTCGTCATATTTTGTCATAGCAAAATTTAACATAGTTTTCAAAGTTTTATCTTCAATGAAGAACATATTATAATCTCCAGCTCTATATATATTATTGTAATAGATTATAAACAAAATACATAACTCCGGTATTTTACAAATTTTAGATGTACCTAATTGATAATTATTGGTATATTTAATATTATACTTCTTAAAATATTTTTCCAAATTTTCATTATATTTACTGTAGTAATGAGTACAAGTTGTTGTTTCCCTATTAATAATAATTAAACTGACATTATTTTCTTCAGATACAAAAATAACATTTGACAGATTTTCATCCCCTGTAATTTTCAAATCACCTAAAGTAGATTCATTGATAATGTAATATTCTATACCAGGAATGGAATTTAAAAATATATCATATATTTGTATTTCTTTATTTTTGAAGAAATCTTTGCATACACCATAAATATCTTTAGTTTCTGATATTCTTTTGAAAATATCTGTATATTTGTACAGGTCTTCTCTGGATTCTAAATAAGAAACAATTTCTTTTCTTAACATAATTTCTATATTTCTATATCTTTGAATATTGCTATTTGTTTCTTCTACTATCATAGTCTCTGATTTTATTTTGTTGTCATTATAACTAAAAACACTTCTGTCGTTTTCAATCTTTCTTTCTGTGTTTTTGTTTGGCAGAGGTATATCAAAAAAATTATACATGGTTTTTATTTTTTCCTTGTCTATTTTTTCGTAATCATAATTTTGGCGGAAGAAATCAAACACTCTATCCAAATCTAAGAAGTTGTAAAAAGATAATAGATTGTAATTTGTTAAGATAATGTTGTCGAATAAAATCAAATCTTCTATATATTTTGCTTGATAGAAAACTTTATTTGGTGCTATTTTTCCATCCAAATATTTAATAGTTCTATAACCGTTTTTAGCTAAATCTATATATTGATTTCTAGAAAGTTTTACTTGTTTATAATATTTCATAGCGGTTATGAAAGAATTTTTAATTTCTCTTTGTAAAGTTTGTTCTGTTATCTCCATAGGAGCAACGCTCATCACTCTGATAAATATTTCAATTGACAAAAAATAAACTTCTAATCTTGAAGTATTGTAAATACTATTGAAATAATTTCTAAGAGCTTGAACCCCTTTTAATACATTTGTCGAAGAATATGGGATATATAGATGTTCTTTACCCTTCTCAAGATAACAAGAGTTTTCCAGAGTATTATTATTGTAAAATCTAAGTTTACTAAAATCTTTAGTAGATATTCTGTTTACAGCTTCTTTTTCTAACATGTTCTTCAAAAGTTCATACAAATCTATTTTATCTAATTCTGAAACATTTAAATTGGAAACAACATTTTCTATTTCTTTATTGATATCGATACTGTCCCAAAAATCTTTCACTCTTTTTATTTTTAATAACGTGCTTTCTTCTGGAACAAATTTAAGATTAATATTGAATCCTAACAAGATAAGAATTGTTACTCCAAGAGACCAAACATCTGATTTATCGTTGTAGATATATGGAGATTTTTCTGATAAAATATCGTAGGGGAAATATTTTAACGTTCCAATTCTGTTCTGTTTAACAATTCCTTGATAAGCATTATCACATCTCATTGAGAACCCGAAATCAGAAAGATACCCTGTGTAAATACCGTTTTTATTATCATAGAGACAATTTCCCGGCTTGATATCTAGATGAAGAAAATTCTTTTTGTGAAGACATTCTAATCCATACATAAGAGACATTACAATTCTCTTAACTTGTCCACCGGATATTTTACGAATATCAAATCGAAGCAAGTTCTTTTCTTTTAATTCTAAAACTAGGCCCTCTCCGTAGTAAGTGTCTTTTACTATAGGAGATACACTTCTAACCAAATACGGAGATTTGATTCTGGTAAGTAAGTCAATCTCAACAAAATTTAAATCTTCTGGTTTGATAACTTTAACAGCTATCTTGTTTCCTTTAGAATCTGTCATTTCTAAGACTTTACTAAATTTACCTTTACCGATAATTTTTTGCGGAGTATTCATTTTATATTTCCTTATTATTTTATATCATAATAAAATATGGCAGTACCTTCATTAACATTAAATGTGAATCATTATATGGGACTAGTATTTGCAGTAGTTGGTTGGATTATCGGTTGGTACAGTTTAGTCCTAATCACCGCTGATAACAACGATCCGCAACAAAAAATATTTCCAAAAAAACCGACAAATTCACAATGGTATGGTATTATATTTGCAGTAGCGATAGCTGTAATGGGTTGGTTCCAGCGTATTCTATCAATCCAAGGAGAAGAACAAGAAGACCCTTAAGTTATATATATAATTTTTTATCATATAGGAAATATAATAAAAATGTGTAGTAGTATTAGTTGGTGTGTTAACAGAGGAGATTTCAAAAGAAGGTTTGAGGTTATTTTAGGTCAAGATGACGAATCCCTTGATGCTAGGAGCAAAGATATTTTACGAGAAAGATATGTTAATATGGTTAATAAAATCGAAATAGGAGCTAAGAGGTCTAGTTTTTGGTTCTTAACTTTTTCCAGCTTGACAACAGTTGGCTCCATAATTGTACCGGCTTTGATTTCTATCCAAGATAAAACTTTTGATGTTGATTCTGATGAGGAAGATCAAAGACAGCATAAAAACAATATTTATTGGGCAAGTTGGGGGATATCTTTGATGGTAACCATGTCTAATGCTTTGGTCAGATTATTTAGTTTTGATAAAACTGCTATCACTAGAAAATTGAGAATGAATCATCTTAAATCTGAAGGCTGGTTATTTTTAGAACTTTCTGGAAGTTATTCTCAATTTAATACTTTACAAGATGCTTTTCAAACTTTTTGCAATAATATTGAGAGAATCAAAACAGAACAAGTGGAAGAAGAATATACTTTCAATAACTCTTTTGGAAATCCTTCTTTTAATAATCCTATCACTGAAGAAAGAAGTGGTAGAACTTCTGGTTTACAGAATGATACGATGGTGTAACATTATTATATTGAATAATATAATAATTATAATAATTCATCGAGAGAGACAGAATATTCGTCTCCGTCTTCCTCTTCTTCTACCTTTTTAGAGGTAATCTTAGTCCTCTTTTTCATTCTCTTCGGAGTTTCTGATTTCTTATAGAGAATCAAATCTTCCTTGTCGTCAAAACTTTTAGATATTTTCATATCATTCTCTTCCATTAATTGGTTAACGTACGGAACATTAATTGAAGGAATAATAGCATAACTCTGATGACTTTTGTAAGTATTTTCCTTGGATATGTCAAAATCTAAAGGGTTTATTTTTGATAATTTGTTATAAAATCTCTTGTATCCTTTTGGAAGTAAATCAGAAGAACTTTTTGGCAAAACTGACAAAAGTTGATGAACAGCTGTAATTTTCAAATCTTCTTTTTCTCTAGTAACATCTCTCAGTATCATACTTTTCTTTTCTTTTATCAACTGGCTCAAAACTTTGATAACCGAACCCATTAAAGGATTGTAGGTATAGTGATAAAATTGGAAATCGCTCACATACCGATATCCTTTAGTATAATAGTACTGGACCCATTGAACCAATTGGAGATAATTAATACACATTTCTTTGACTAATTTTCCAGAATAATCGTCTACGACTTCTCCGTCCCACTGAATCATTTTTTCATTAAATTGTTTAGAATACCAATCTTTAGCAAACTGAATCATATTGAAATCAAGGTTTCCATCTTCTTGTTCTATAATATTATCTTCAAATTCTGGAAAAGGTGTATATCTTGGATTTTGTTTTACTCCTAAATAATAATTGATATAAGTAAAATATCTGTTCTTACTGCTTTTATAGGTATCGGCTGAAATCAAAAATCTAAGATAGTTTTCCCAGACAATATTATTGTTTTCATCTGTTAAATGTTTTTTGGTAAAACTATATATTTTGAAAATAAACGGAAACGACTTTCTCAAATCCAGGAAATTTGGAAACTTGTGTAAAAAATCGTTTCCAAGAAACATAGTGACGGTGCAAAAATCTTGGAGTAGTAATTTTTCATTACATCCAGGAAATTTCATCTCATCGATAATAATTTTTCTCAATCGGTCAACATGAATCATTTCTTTCTGTTTTCTCTCTTCCGGATACATATAAAAATCTGTCAACGGTGACAAGACACTCAAGATAATTAAATCGTTATCCAAACCATAAATAATGTTCATTCCTTCTCCTTTGATGTAATCATCTCTTCGAATGTAATCAAAGATTTTATGTTCTCCTTCGCCCTGAGAAAGGTGAGAAGAATAAATGACCTTGGTGGATAGACGGGAATGATTCTCCTGGAACCAAAGTTCTAACTGTTTGTCTAGGTTCATCATAAAATCTGTTCCAGGAGTGATAGCATTACCGTCAAAAACTTTGAATTCATCCTTTTCGGTTTCCTTTCCTGTTTTGAACCTGCGTCCTTTCTGTTGACTTAATTTTCCACTATTAACAACTCCGTCAACAGCAATAAATAGATTATCTTGCGGCTTGAAAGAATCAATAACTTCTGCCATAATATCTATCACCATAGTGATATGTTCTTTTTCTAAAGATGCTTTGCTCCTTTTCGCTAATTTCTTTCTCTTCTTCTCTAATTCATCTTTTTCTTGTTGTGTTAAATTAGAATTATCCGATTCCAGCAAATAAATCTTTGATTTTGCTTTGTGAATAATCCCGTTAAAATCCATAAATAGTGACGATACTTTGCTTAGTTTTTTTGGGAGATATGCTTTTTTCCATGGTAGGTTATTTCTCAGATATCCGTTAAATCCTTCCACTCCCATATTTTATTTTATAGAATCATTATATTTATAATCATTTTCTCTTTCTTTTCTCTAAATATAATATATAATTTGTAATATAAAATGACCCAAGAATTAACAATATCACAGTATAAAAATGATACAAGTACTGGTTACGAGGTAATGACATCTGTCTTCTTTTTCATTATTTTTAGCGGTATCACGATGTTAGGGATATGGATATTCAAATTTGGTGACAATACATCACCTAGTATAACTGGAAGTAAACGAGAAGAAAAATATTTTGACGAATTAGCTATCACCGGAATAACATTATCATATGTCTTTCTATTGGCTTTAATTATCGTTATTTATCATCATCATCATCAAGAATTTGATAATATTCCAGTCTAATTTCTTACTAATTAAGTAAGAAATTTAAAATTTGATAGATTTGATATTCCATTTTTCTACATTACTCTTGACTTTTATTTCCGGGAAAAATTCTGCATGATATTTGCCTTCACTGTATTTTCTTTCTTGGTGAATAAAAATAACAGAAAATTTAACAAAAGAGTGAAGAATTTTCCAAATATCTTCTTTTCTTTCATCGTCAAGAATTTGTACTTTTTCCCCGTCTTCTTCGTATTCTCCTTCCATTAATTCCTTAAACAAGTCAACGTGATTTCCAGAAATCTTGCTCAAAAATCCGTCATCTGTATCTTTTGTGTATTCTTCGACACCTTTGTCTTTCACCATACTGAAAAGTTCTAATCCTAGATTTTTAAAATAACCAGTATCTTTTTTTAAGATTTGGTCCCAGTAAGGATGAGATTTCTTAATAAAATTCTTAAGTAACCTATCAGCAGGAACCTTTTTAATGACAATTTTTAAGATAGGCATCAGTTTGAAATCATTGTCAATAACTTTATTTTCGTAACCTTCTTCAAACATCTCGGAGACGATGTCGATTAGGATGAGAAGGTTGCCTCGAAATTTTTCAACACTGGATGTATTTTCACTCATTTTATATCATTCTACTTTTAAGGTATCTACGATAACTAGATGTAAAAGAAAAAGTGATTATCTTTTTCTTGAGAAGATAATAAAAGATGTCATCGGTGTATGATATAACAAAACAAATCTCTTTCATAATTTCTAAATTATCTACCTTAGATAATCTAGAAATTGAAGCAAAAATCAGAAAAATAGATGAATCTGATTTTGAATTGCTTCGAGATCTCCTTACCTCTAGATTTGAAAAGATTGATTCCTACTCTATAGATTATTATATCAAAGAAAAAAGAATTACAGAACAAGATGGAAAATATATTGACACGAGTAAAAAGAAACAGTTTGAACAGTTTTTAACAATTGGTAGTAAAAGTATTAAATTTAATGTTGCCGAAGAAGAGAGTAAAGTAGTTACCAAAAAAGATATCAAAGATTTTGATTTCAAACGAGAGAAAGAAAGAATTTCTTTTGTTGATGGAAATGTCAGAATAGACTTAACAAAAGTCACACGAAACAAAGAAGTCAATTATGAATTTGAACTTGAAGTAGTTGACCCTAAAAGATACAACGAGAGAGAATTTGGAGACAAGATTACTTTTTATTTCAATGTTGTTAATAATTACTTAGAGAGTACTGTTTCTTTTTGCAATGAAATGTTAAGCAATGGTAAAATAAAGGACAAAGATGAAATCAAATATGGGTTAGTTTCCAGACCCAGAGATTTATTGAAAACAGACATTACTAAACCTAATTCTATTTTGAAAGGTTTTACAGCTTCTATCAAAGCAGATGGAGTTCAATATTTTTTGATTATTTACAAATATGGAGTTTGGTTAATGAATCAGAAAGGTGAAAAGATGAGAGTTGGTCCGCTGGATGATAAATTCCGAGAGTTGAAAGGTTCTATTTTTGCCGGAGAATATATTGTTCGTGAAAAATTGAAAGAGGGTACTAAATTCGAATTTTTAGCCTTTTTCTTACCCTTTGATACTATCAGTTACAAAGGAAAGTCGGTTGTTGATAACAATTATTTGGACAGAGTTTCTTATTTTTCTGACATCAAGGGAACGGAAATAGTTTCAAAAGGTGTCAACATTTTGAAAATAGGAGACAAGAAAATATTTGACCTCGGTGAAGATTCTGATTCTTTCTACAAAGGATTTAGAGAATGTTACTTAGAAAAGAAAAATATTATCTATCAAGAAGACGGTTATATTTTGACTCCAAAATATTCGCCCTATGTTGCTAATGGTCAAAACAGACCCAAGAGAGAAAGAACTTTAGCCAGATTTTTGGATGTTTGTAAGTGGAAGCCAGTCGAAAAAAGGTCGATGGACTTTTTAGTTATGGGTGGTAAAATTCATACGTATGAAAGAAAAAGAAATCAAGTTTTTCAAGGTTTGACTTATTCTTTGGATTTTCCGGAATCTTTAGAAGGTAAGATTGTGGAATTTTTCCCTGTATTTGAAGACGAGTCTATCTCTTTGAAACCAGAAAGAATCAGAGATGATAAGACCTTTCCAAACAAAACAGAAACAGTACTAGAAATTGTCAAAAGTTATACAGAATTTAACCCAATCACCGAGAAGACTCTTCTTGGAAAAGACACAAATCTAATGAGAGAATTTAATAATAATTTCATCAAAAGTAAACTAATCAATGATTTAGAAGGATACATTGTTGATATCGGTGCTGGAAAAGGAGGCGATTTAGCAAAGTTTGGTTATAATTCAAAAATTAGAAAAGTTCTTTCTGTTGAGCCAAACAAAGAATTTTCTACCGAGTTCAAAAGACGACTCTCTCTTTCAAAATTCAAAAATAAATTTTACTTGTTGGAAGAAACTAAAGGTGAAGACACTGAAACTATCATCCAAGGAATGAGAGACGCTTTTCCGGAAGATTTTGGGGACCAAAAAATGACCATCACTTTTATGATTAGTATGTCTTTCTTTTGGAGTACAGAAGAAAATTTAGCTAAATTGGCTAATACTATCATTCAGATTGATAAAGAGTACAAAATCAGAGGAGGAAAAATGAGAACTGAGATTGTTTTCTATACTATTGATGGTTACAAAGTAGAAGATTTGTTCAAAAAGATTGGAAAAGATTCAATTAAATTAAACACCATCACTCTGAAACAAGGAGGAGATGGTCAGGTATTTATTGACATTCAAGATAGTAAAACTGTTTCTCAGCAAACAGAATACTTAGTAAAATTGGATAAACTGAACCAAATGACTGGTCTGAAACAAGTTTACATTAGAGAGCCTCGAGCTGTCAATATCTTGATGTCCAAACCGGAAAGAGTTTATTTGAGTCTCTTTGTTTACGGAAAGAGTGTACTTAACAAAAGTGTAAGACTAACACAAAAATTACAGAAACAATATGTTAACGAAAAAGAAGGAATTGAGTACGAAGGTAAAATCATTGCTAAAGGAGACGATGATATTGAAAAAGTCTATTATTTGAAAGATAATATTTACCGTATTTCAACCATTGATATGAATGAATCATTATATCATTCTCTTTTGAAATTGATGGATGAAAATTATAGAGATACTGATTTTGAAAAAAGGATTGAAGCTGTAGAGCAAATCAAGAAAAAAATAAAAACGATAGAAGACGCTGGAAAGTATTTTAACATTGGAATTAAAATTTATACGGGAAAGGAATCTAAGATTTACAACCCAGAATCTGAAGAATTCATTATGTTGATGTCTTTTGGAGATAATAAATTTGAACCTCTTATCTATCTAGACGCCGAAGTGGTTTCCTATACTTTTGATAAAGATTCTTATCTTATCTAGTTTATTTTTCTATATTAATATAGAAAAATAACACAACAAAGAAATATAATATATTAAAAATGAGTTCAGTAGTTTATCCTTTAGATGGAAGCAAAGATACATATACCCTTTTAAATTCTAGTTTTACCAATAAGAAATTTGTCAAAATTAAGAACTTTGGTAACGAACCATGTTCTTTGGATGCATTGCTGATGGCTGTCTCTAAAGAATATCAAGATGCTTTGGATACAAGTAAAAGAGATGAATTGACTACCAGATTCAGGCAAGAATTTAAGAATTATATCTTAGCTCCTGGTAAAGATTCTGATATAGAATTAATGGAAAAAATTATGAGAGCTTACGAAATGTCTTCAATGAAAGATAAATTTAGATTGAAAGCTGTCGGTGAGATGAAAAATATCTTTGATTTGGTAATCATCAAAAAACCTTATGAAGGTGACGATTATTTGGATTTGAAAATTAGCTATCCTCTCTTTTCAACTGAAACAAGAAATTTATATATGGCTAACTCAAATCTGTTTTCGCTGTTAGATGAGAATTTTTTGAAAGATATGATAGACCAAAGATATATTGCTAAATCTTATAACGAGAAAATTAAAAAATTAGAGGAATTATTAGATGAAGAAGAAAATATGATGATGGAAAGAGAATTAGAAAAACATAAGGAGCTTCTTAATTTCAACTTAAATAGGAAAAACAATTTATCTCCGGAAAACATGTTCAATATTATTGACAGTGATTTTTGTAAAAACGAGGATATTATTCTGAGATTAGTTTCTTGTGTTCTTAAATTTAATATCTTTTTGTGTAGAAGTTGGAATACAGAGATATCTGTTATCAAAAGAATGATTTGGGATAAAGATTATAATTATATCATATTGTTCAAAACAGATACCCCGGTTTCTTTGACTGGAATGACTGGAAGTGTTGTTTATGAAACTGGAGGTGTTAAGATTTCTCAAGGTGTGATAACTGTTATTGATAGCTCAAAAAATAAAGTAATTGTTAATGATTTAAACCAAATATTCTCAAATGATATAGATGCTTACTATGTTGACAAATATATGACTTATCTTAATAAATTAGAACCAATTACTAGTGTTGAGAAAATTGAAGATAATTATGAAGAGGAAACTTCATCTTCGTCCTCGGATGAAGTTTCCTCTTCCGAGGAAGAAGAAGATATGATGAGTCAAGAAGAAGTTAATAAATCTATCCTATTAGACCAAACTATTATGGAAGGCGAAGAAGAAGATATAAGAAAAATAAAGAGTGGAGATATTTATCAAGAAGAAGATGTGTCAAATGCTTACATTCCTTCTTTCATCAGAAGTTATTCTGATATGGAGTTGGTTAAATTATTAGAAATTTTTGTTGACCCTTCTGGAAATTATAAAACTCTACCGAGACAGAAATTAGAGCTTCTCTATAAAAATTATGTTATGAATCATGTTGACGATTCTGTGGATGATATATTCAAAAAGTATGAAAATTGATTTTTTTAAATAAAGTAGAATAACATTCTACTCTTCAAGGTACCGGTGATGTCTTCTGGAAACTGCACTGTTGTTGTCAACGGCCCTGGAGCTAAACCACTGGCAGGTTGGCGTGGAAAGAAAAGCCCTACTCGGGTTTGCATTTACGCTAAGAATATGTCCCCTGGCTCCTCTTTGATTGAGGCCATTGAGGAGGCTTTTCGACTTCGCCGCGAACACACTGGAACCATCAAGGTCTGCTGTTTTCACGGAGTTTCCATCGAGGCCGATTCTTCGGACTTGGCCGACGGTTTCGTCGTTGGAATCTAATTCCCGGTATTACATTTATTCATTATATTATATACTGAATTTGATTTTAACTTTAGACCTAATAGTTATT
>TARA_R110002126_G_scaffold151286_7_pt1 | contig 13678 bp, 11 predicted proteins | sample TARA_R110002126 | Tara Oceans TARA_R110002126 (sample SAMEA4397536) | marine metagenome | biome: Polar Biome; feature: [DCM] deep chlorophyll maximum layer (ENVO:01000326); material: water (ENVO:00002006), including particulate matter (ENVO:01000060) such as... | depth 30 m
CATTGGCATTGCGGACGTCGCCAACCTGGCGGGGCTGGCGGGAAGCCCTGTTCCTGCTCGCTGTTTTGTGTGTTTTTGCGGCGGTTCTCGGCACGAATGCCGGTCTCTTCACGTTTTCATGGACCACTGACTGGCCCCGCTTGATCGCCATAGCGCTGGTCGCCATCATCATTCCGGCGCTGGCCGAAGAGATGGTGTTCCGGATTCTGCTCGCCGGACGACGCGGTGTCTGGCGGGCGGGCATGGCGCTGACGCTGTTCGTCCTCTGGCACCCGGCCCAGCTCTGGCTTGGCCTGCCGATGGCCCAGCCCGTCTTCGCCGACCCGGCTTTCCTCGCCATCGCCGCAGCGCTTGGCCTCGCCTGCACGATCAGCTATCGCCGCTCCGGCTCGGTCTGGCCGGCTGTGGCGATGCATTGGGCGGTGGTGGTGATGTGGAAAGGGTTTGCGGGGGGTTAGGTGGCGAGGGGATCTGACGAAAACCGGGCATCGAAATCGCGGTGGCCTTCAAGGATATTCACAATTTCCAGCCAACTCTCGCGGTATCGGAAAAATAGAACATAATTGCCGAATGCGAGACTGCGAAGCTCCGGTCCGAGCTCCGGCCGCAACCGCCCGAGTTTAAACTCTGCTGTTGCGAGGCTCACACATTTTTCGAGCAGGCGGAGAACGAAATCTGTACCAATTTCCTCGCTGCCACTCTGCAAGGTGATGTATCTCAGGATATTTTCGAGATCGTCGTGTGCGTCAGCAAGAAGTTTGAGGCGGAACACCTCAATAACCCTCGGCTTTCAATTCCTCTGCGACTTTGCCGAGATGCGCCCTCATCTCCTCGAGCGTATGGCTGCCGCCGCGTTCGATCGAGGCATTGATCGTCGAGCGCAATTCCGCCAGCTTGGCCTCGCGTTCCTCAACCAGGCGCAGGCCCTCGCGCACGACCTCGCTCTGGGAGGTGTAGCGCCCCTGTTTGACCTGTTCCTCGACGAACAACTCCCAGCGCTTTCCGATTGAGACATTCATGGGCACCTCCGATCAGCGGCATTCTAGCGCAAAATAACACAAATTGCGCCGTTTTCGCTATTACCCAATCAGCCGATACCCGCCGCTCTTCGCCGCCGCAGTCGCCGACGTCTTCGCGATCCAGCCGCCGCCCAGCACGCGGCCATCATCCTCGGCCGAATAGAAGACGCAGGCCTGGCCTGGCGCGACCCCCTCCTCACCGCCGGGCAGGACAACGCCGATCTCATCCCCATCGACCGCAAAGGCCGCATCCACCGGCGGGCGGGTCGAGCGGACCTTGACGCGCACGGGGACGCCGTCTGCCAGGGCGTCATCGCCGAGCCAGTTGATATCCTTCAGCGTGATCCGGTCGACGGCGAGCGCTTCGCGCGGACCGACCACGACCTGCGCCGTAGCGGCATCAAGCTTGACGACATAGAGCGGATCACCGACCGCGATCTTGAGGCCGCGGCGCTGGCCGACCGTGTAGTGGATCACGCCTTCATGCCGGCCCAGCACGGTGCCATCGACATGCACGATCTCGCCGGGGCGCGAGACACCGGGGCGCACCTTCTCGACAATATCGACATAGCGGCCCTGGGGCACGAAACAGATATCCTGGCTGTCAGGCTTGTCGGCCACGATCAGACCAAAGGCCTCGGCGAGCCGGCGCGTCTGGTCCTTGTCGAGATGGCCGAGCGGGAAGCGCAGGAAATCGAGCTGTTCATGCGTCGTCGCGAACAGAAAATAGGACTGGTCCTTGCCGGCATCCGCCGCGCGGCGCAATTGCGCACCATTCGGCCCGTCCACGCGCTGGATATAATGCCCCGTCGCCATGCATTCGGCGCCGAGCTCGCGCGCGGTGGTCAGCAGATCGGCGAATTTGACGGTCTGGTTACAGCGCACGCACGGGATCGGCGTGAAGCCGGCCAGATAGGTATCGGCAAATTCCTCGATCACCGCTTCGCGGAAACGGCTCTCATAATTGAGGACATAGTGGGGAAAGCCGCATTCCTCGGCGACGCGCTTGGCGTCATAGATATCCTGGCCGGCACAGCAGGCACCCTTCTTCTGGATTGCCGCACCATGATCATAGAGCTGCAGCGTCACGCCGACGACATCATAGCCGGCACGGTGAAGCACGGCTGCGGTAACGGAGCTGTCGACCCCGCCCGACATCGCGACAACGACGCGGTGATCGGCGGGATTGCCACCCAGGCCGAGCGGATCGCCGGCGAGACCAAGTTCGGAAAGGAGTGCATCGGCACGCACCATCGCGCGACCGGAATCGGTGTTCGTCATATTCGCCTCCAGCGGGGTCAAGGCCCGCAGCAAACGGTTGAAGTTGGCTGAGGCTTATCTCAAAAAGTTGAGAAGTGAAACCTGTGTCAGCGAGGCAAAGGTTTTCGCCGAGACATCGAGGACATTCTGCGCCGTCTGGAATTTGGTTGCGGCCTCGGCCATGTCGACATCCTCGATATCGCTGATCATGCCGGTGAGGAAATCCTGCCGATCCTTCTGGCTCTGCTGCGAGCTTTCGATCTGCGCCTGCATCACGCCATTCATGCCGACAACAGAGATAATTCCGTCCTGGGCCGCCACGATATTCTGCAACTCGCCAATGATGAAGGTTTGCTGCACCTCGGTCATCGGGTCGACGAACGGACCATTCGGGCCGGCCTCGAACTCGGCGATCCGCTTGAAGGACGCCATGAGATCGGTTGCGACATCACTGGCCAGGCGCCCGACCTTGACCTCGGTATTCTGGTCGACGCGTACGGTGGGTTCGAGATTATTGTTCTGGAAAGCGTCGGCGACGGCCGGCAAGGCTGCCAGCTCCGCCAGTGAGCTGATGGCCATCGGCTTGGTGTCATCGCGCGTGCCGCTGAACATATAGGCGCCGAGATGCTGGGTGTTCAGCGCATTTACGGCACCGTAGAAGGCGTCGGAAATCTCCTTCATGATGAAGGCACCGTTCTGGGATGTCATTGCCGAACGCAATTCACCGGCTGAGGACGAGAGCCGCTCGAGCGCAACATTCTGCGCATCGAGCCGGATGCCGGACCGCACCGCCGCCTCTTCAAATGCTTCCGAACGGGCCAGCGCCCCGCGGCTGGCGGCGATGGTTTCGGCCTGATAGCCAACCCCCTTGAGGTCCGCCCCCTTCTTGCCGGTACTGAGCTCCTGCTGCGCCTGGAACAGGGATTGCTGTGCGCGCATCAGGTCCAGAAGGGCCGATTGCGAAGCGCCAAAAGTCGATATCCGCGTCATGGGTCAATCACTTCCTAGACAATACTCATGAGAGTGTCGGTCATTTCCTTGGCCGCCTGCAGCATTCTCGCCGAGGCGTTATAGGACTGCTGATAGAGCGTCATCGCCGCCAATTCCTCGTCGAGGCTGACGCCCTCCACATTCGAGCGCTTGGTCTGCGCCGTCGAGCGCAATACATCGGCCGAGGCTGCTTCGCTCTCGGCCCGGGCGGCGCGCGACCCGACACTGCCGGCCAGCCGGGCGGCATAGTCCTGCAGGCTGGAGTTGGCGGCATTGATGGAGCCTGCCGCATCAAAACGCCGCGTCGTTGTCATCGCCGATTGCAGCAATTGTCCGCCACGCGCATCACCGGACGTCAGGACCAGGTCGCCAGCCACCGTCGCAGCATCGAGATTCAATTGTCCCAGGGCCAGTTTCGATGAATCCGAGCGGATCACGTTGCTGACCGAAAAAACCTCGGAACGCCCGGCGGTCGCAGCCAGGCCGACGCCGAAGAGTTGCGAGAATGACACGCCGGTGCCGGCGCGGCTGGTATCATCGCCGGTCAGGTTGAGATCGAACCCGTCATAACCCGTTTTCGGTACCGAGCTCAGCTGGCCGTCGCTGTCCAGCGTGAATGTGGCGTAGCGTCCAAGCCCGGTCGTCGTATTATTGAGCGCCGTTACCACATCGCCAATCGTCTGCCCGGTCACCATCGGAATATCGACCGTGCCCGAGGGCCGGCCATCGGGCGTGGTGATCTTGAAACTCAGGGAGGTGCCGGTGGTGAACTGGTGTGCATCGGCCGCCGACAAGCCCGTTTCGAAGAAGCCGGGACGGCTCGAGGAAACCAGGTCGTTGAGGCCGAAGAAATGCGAAAACCCACGCCCGGCCCGGTCGCTCGGCGTGGTCGCATCTTCAAGCGTCGCGACACCATTACCGGCCGTACTCGCCGCCAGGGTCAGGACGCCATTGGCAAAGGTCGCCGAACCATCGCCGCCCAGAGCCGCATTGATCGCCGTTGTGAGGCTGCCAACGCTTGTACCAATCGCGACGGCTGCGCCGCCATCGACACTGAGCGTGCCGGCGTCAAAATCAATATCGACACGTTTCACGAGCGTGCCGGAGGCCGCGGTCACAGCCAGCGTTGTCGCACCGGTGAAATTGTGCAGGTCAGCCGCCACCAGCCCGGTATTGCGGCCCGTCAGGCTTTGCGGTGCCGGATAGGACGCCGAATTATTGTGCGCCAGGTTGAGCGCGTCAGCGGCGCCGGACGTCAATTCAGCCAGTTCATCGGCGATCTCCGGCAAGATCCGGTCACGCAAGTCAAGCAAGCCGAACAATTTGCCGCTCTGGATATGACCGCCCAGCTCCTTGGCCTCGGCGCCATTGGGTGGCTGCACGAAAATCTGGCCGTAGGATACGCCGTATGCGCCACTGCCCGTCGGGGTATATTCGAGCTGGGTCACACCGGTTTCAACCAGCGCGACACCGTCGCCCGTGCGAATGACGAGACGCCCGCCCGCCTTGGTTTCTGTGCGAATGTCGACGTAGCTGGAGAGCTCGTCGAGCAGCTCCGATTGCCGGTTGGCGATGCCCGAGGTGTCACCACCGGCCACGCTGACACTCTGAATGCTCGCATTCAGTCCGCTAAGCTCGCTGAGGATCTCATTGGTGCGATGAACGGCTGCCTGGATCTGGGCGTCGGCATCCTTGCGCTGGTCGCTGATCATCAGGGACAGCCGGTTGGTTTCATCGAAAAAGGCCTGCAAATCAGCCGCTGCCGACAGGCGCGCAACCGATTGAGACGGGTCAACACTGGCCTGGGACAGGCTTGAGAATGCGCGGCTCAGCCGCGCAAACATCGAACCTTCGTCGTCGAGCTTGCCGAATTGCGATTGCACCTTGTCCAGCCCGTCGGCCTGGATCTGGGCGGCTTCCCCGGCGCTGATGGCCCGGATCGATGCCGCCTGGAGATAGACATCGGCAATCCGCGAAATTCCGACGACCTGCACCCCCATGGCGACACCGCCAACATTGAGGGCCTGCAGCACAGCCTCCGTGCGGGCATAGCCGGGGGTGTTGACGTTGGCGACATTGTTGGCCGCCGAATTGAGGCCGGCCTGGCTCGCAGACAAGCCCGACAGGGCACTTCCGATAATACCGTTCAGCGACATGATAGCATCCTCGAAACATCGCACGACATGAAGCCCGGACGGTCAAAACTGCCGACACTCCGGCAAGGCTTGCCGAGCCAGAACGGCGCCGGCACACCTGGACCGGTGACCAGGATCGACATACAACAACCTGTTTTTGCTTCGATATTCATGCGAATTCGTGTCTTTCTGGCATCCGGGCCTGATGGACGTCCTACAGGGTTAACCGCAAGGCTCGGGCCAAGTCGGTGCCAAGGGTCCAAATCCGGTATTGATCGCACCGAGACCTGTCCCTCATCCGTCAGCCTGGCCCGGCATCGCTGCCCGGCAGCTTCAACCCACCACCGGGCACAATCCGCCGGGCCCAAGTTGTCATTTACCTGTCTTACCCAGATATTAACTTGCGATTTCAAAGACTTAGTGCGCATTGATGCTGGCATGATGCTTGCGACCCACTTCACCGACACGGCACGCATTGTGTGCCAAGTGAGTGGAATAATCTGACCATGCCGATGATGATCCCAGGCGCAGAATTCACCGCAACGAATGCGGCAATGACCGCATCCCGGAGTGCGTCTGCCCGTGCGGATGCCGGGCGGGCCAACACGGACGGACCTGGCGAGGCTACGAATCCTTCGGCCTTTGACGCCATGCTTGGCCTGGCAACACCGGCTCAGCCCCAGCCCCAGACTCAGAATCAGACTCAAACGCAGACTCAGACGCAGACTGTCGGTCATACTGCAATGGACGGCGAGGCCGGCGCATCGGCCGACGACCAGACGCCGGGTATGATCACCGGCACACCGCACGTCGCTGCAGGCAGCGAAAAAGGCGCGGGTAACATGCCGCCACCAGCTGGCGGGCCTGCCGCCGCTCTTGCGCCGGCTGCGGACGCACCGGCGGCCCCGGGCGCGCCGGCCGCGAGCCCGCCAAGCCCGGTTGCCACGCCCGCGACCGCCGCGGGCGAGACCCCGTCTCAAGGACCCAAAGGCGCCGTCAATACGGCCGCCCCTGACGCCATTCATCTCGCCTCAGCCGGCGGAGTGCCAAATCAGGGCGGGCCGGAATTTGTTGGCGATATCGCATCGAACGCACGCGTCGCGGCAGCTGGCACCGGAACGCCCGCGGCGGCCACAACAACAGCGCAGGCGCCCAATTCTAGCGCGGCTGGTGCCGCTGGCTTGGCCAGCACGCCCAACGTCCAGACACCCAATTCCGCGACCCCGCCTGTGACGGCCGAAACGGCGACAGCCCCGGCAGTTTCCGCGTCCAGCACACCGGCCGCCTCCCATGCGACGAGCGCGTCCGCCAACGTGGCCACCGAGCAGCCGGCGGCGAGCCTGACCGGTTCAACCGCAACTGGCACAGGCGGCCAACCCGGTCCCGCCGCGGGCGCGGCCGCCACTCCGGCCGAGACGGGCATACTGGCCGGGTCTGGCCAGGCCAGTGAAAAGCCTGCCACCGCCAAGAGTCTCGATGCGGGCACCGCGGGCAAATCGACCGGCAATCCTGACGCAACGGCTGACACCGGGCCTACTGCCTCGACTTCTGCCAGCACCAGTGCGACTGCCAACAAGACGGCCAAGCCGCCCGTCATGGCTGTGCTGTCTCCGTCCAACCCGGCACCGCCCGCCCAATCCGCAGCGACACCCGCCGCCTCGCCAGCCAGCCCGACGGCTGCAGCGCCCGCTTCGCCCCCGTCTCAGACCGGCGAAGCCGCCCAGGCGGCGGTGGCGGCGAGCACACCGGCAGGCCGTTTCGCACAAGCACGCCAGGGCGTGGATGAACGCGACGGCAATCTGGCCATCGGCCGGAGCAAGGGAAAATCGGCTGCCAATAGCGCGAACACGGCGGCCGCCAGGCCCCAGGCGAATGGCGCATCGGCCCAGCCACAATCGGGCACTGCCAATACGGCCGCCTCACGTCCCGATATAGCAGTCACAAGCCGCGAATTGCCGTCCTCTGCGCCTCCACCTCCCGCAAGTGTGCTGCCAGCCCTCGCGACCGATGCCGTACGCATTTCCGGTGTCAGCTCTGACCCAGTGATGACCACAATGACGGATTCAGGCTCGATCGCGGCCCGTGGCGCGACCCGCAGCGCGGCAGAGGCCGGCGCCGGTCAGCCCCCGCGCTTCTCGCCACATACGGCCAACCAGCTCGCCGGCCAGATATCACAACGCTTCGCCAATGGTTCGCGTGTGTTCGGGATCCGGCTCGACCCGGCCGAGCTTGGCCGTGTCGATATCCGTCTCGAGCTCAGCCAGAACAACCGCGTGCATGCCACACTGACGGTGGAGCGCGGCGACACGCTCGCCGAAATGCAACGCTCGACGCGCGATCTGGAACGCGCACTCAATGATGCAGGCCTTGAGCTTGAAGAAGACGGGCTGACTTTCGAGCTCAGCGAGGGCAGCGGCGAGCAGGAATCCGCCGAGTCCGAACAGGGCAGCCATTTCAATGTCTATGGACTGGATGAGGACAGCGCGCAGGAGCTTGGCGCCGAGATCATTCCGGGCCCGGCCGACGCATACGGTTTCAGTCTGTCGCGGCGCGACGGCGTCGACCTCAGAGTTTAGGAGAAGCAAAATGCCAAGCGCGATCAATTCGGTAACCGACTCAAGCCCGCAGCTTGAAAACAGCCGGACCAGCCTTGCCGATAATTACGAGATGTTTCTCAACCTGCTCACGGCGCAGATGAAGAACCAGGATCCGCTCGATCCGCTGGACGCGACGCAATTCGTCGATCAGCTCGTCTCATTCTCCGGCGTTGAGCAGCAAATCGCCCAGAACCAGAATCTGGAGAGCCTGCTGATCGTTCAATCGGCTGCAGCCCAGACCTCGTCGGTCGGCTATATCGGGCGCGTCGCGACGGCATTGACCCCGGAAAGCCGCCTGCAGGACGGGGCCGCGGCCTGGCAGTATGAATTGCCCGAAAATGCCAACGCTGCCGATCTGACAATCCGCGATTCCAGCGACCGGATCGTCTACCGCACGACCGGGGAAACGACGACCGGCCAGCATGATTTCAACTGGAACGGCCAGACATTGTCCGGCAGCACCGCACCAGACGGCGTCTACACGCTCGAGATCAATGCCGCCGCACAGAATGGCGCCGAAATCACCGCTGAAATCCGGGCCTCAGCCCGGGTCACAGGCATCGATCTTTCTGGATCCGAAGTGATTGTGGAAATGGGCGGGGTGAATGTTCCCCTCTCCTCCGTGCTCGCACTTCAGGAAGAACAATAGAAGACATAAGCAGGCCACTGGCCTGACCCGGACCGCCAGAAAGGCGACCCGGCCTCACAAGACGGCAGAACGCTCCAAAAACAAACACCAACAAGGAGCTTATCGTGAGCATCAATTCAGCAATGATCGCCGGCGCGTCCGGCCTGATCGCCAATTCCAGCGCTCTCGCAGCGATTTCGGACAATATCGCCAATGTGAATACGGTTGGCTACAAGCGGGCGACCGCCGTTTTTACCCCGCTCTACCGCTCCCAGGGCACGTCGCAGCATTTTGCGGCTGGCGGGATCATGAGCTCCACCAAATTGCAGATCAGCCAGAGCGGCCTGCTCTCACCGGGTAGCTCCCCGACCGACCTTGCGGTCTCCGGCGACGGCTTCTTCGTGGTTAGCGAGAACACGCGTGGCTTCACCACGACTGACCCGGTCGCCTTCACCCGCGCCGGCAGCTTCCATCCGGACGCAAACGGATATCTGCAGAACTCCGCCGGCCTCTACCTGGCCGGTTGGCCGGTCCAGGCCGACGGGACGATCAACGCGGACCCGTCTGATCTGAGTTCACTGGAGATCATCAACCCGGTTTCCGTCGGCGGCGCGGCAGAGGCCACGACTGAAGTTGGTCTGAGCGCAAACTTGCAGGCAAGCCAGGCTGTCTCCGCAGCCGAGGCGACCTATGCCGCAGGCGCGTCGGCGACCAATATGTCCTCCGGAGCGGTTACAGCGGATGTCGAGTTCGGCATCCCGATCTATGATTCGCAAGGCGGCGTGCACACCATCACCCTGTCGATGTTGAAATCCTCGACTCCCAACCAGTGGCATGCCGAGCTGCATGTCAGCCCGGCCTCGGAAGTCACAACAGGGGCCGGCCTGGTTGACGGCCAGATCAGCACCGGCATCATCGCCTTCGATTCGAATGGTAATTTCGACTCGGCGAACAGCACCATCCCCAGCACGCTGAGCTTCCTGTCCTCCAACAATGCCGCACCACTTGGCGCAACCAGCGTTCAGTGGGCTGCGGCCGAAGGCATCAGCGCCCAGACCATTGATATGGCGCTTGGCGGTCCAAACAGCGCCGGTGGCCTGACCCAGTTCGACAGCCAGAGTGCCCTTGCGGCCACCTCGGTCAACGGAACGCCGTTCGGGGATTTCTCCGGGGTGGATATTGATGCCAGCGGCATGGTCTACGCCAAGTTCACCAATGGCATCGTCAAGAAGATCTACCAGGTCCCGGTCGCAACCTTTGCCAATGCCGACGGTCTGGAAGCCTTGGGCGGCGGTGCCTATGGCGTTACGCGCGATAGCGGGAATTACACACTCAATACCGCCGGCATCGGTTCTGCCGGCAATCTCGCCGCCGCGACCCTGGAGAGTTCGAATGTCGATCTGGCGACAGAATTCACCAATCTGATCATTACGCAGCGTGCCTATTCGGCCTCGTCCAAGATCATCACGACCGCAGACGAAATGCTCGATGAAGCGATCCGCATGAAGCGATAAGCCGCCCGGTAGCGGTGAATAAATGACGGGCTCCGCCATGCTGGCGGGGCCCGTCTTTTTATGCGCAAAGCGGTCAATTTATATGAGCGTATTTTACCGGAGACGTTAAAGGCAAATTTACCCAGTAGCTTAGGCCGATGTTAAAACCCCTCCCCTATGTTGATCCTACAAACAAACAAACAAACGGGGACCGGACATGCAGCCGCGCCTTCAAAAAAAAGAAAACTACGTAATTGGGCCGGATGGTAGCCCGCTTACGCTTGCAGACCTCCCCAATCCAGGCGCACAGCGCTGGGTGGTTCGACGCAAGGCCGAAGTGGTCGCCGCAGTTCGCGGTGGCTTGCTTTCGCTGGACGAGGCTTGTGAGCGATACACGCTCACCGTCGAGGAATTTCTCGGCTGGCAAAGATCAATCGACAAGCACGGCCTGGCCGGCCTGCGAACGACTCGATTGCAGCACTACCGATAGCGCGTATTCGCGACAAATCCTGAAAGAATGGCGACCCCATCCCCCCGGGGTCGCCTTTTTCATGTGTGCCGCATAACAAAACACACCTGTCTCACCTGCCCTCCCGGACCGGATGCATCTCCTATGTTCCGGCATTAAGGCCTCGTTTACGAGGTCGGTAGGAAAATTCTGCCCAGTGGTTCGCGCAAGATGCGTGCGATCGAACAGGCAGGAAAACTTGTGAACGCGCTTCTCGATCAGTTCAGGGCATTCGGCATTGGCCGTCTGGCAGCGATTTTCGGTCTCGCGGCCGGCGTGGCCGCCGCGCTCGTCTATTTCTCCGGCAATGTCGGTGCCGGCTCGCAATCGCTGCTCTATTCCGGGCTCGACCCGGCTGCGGCCGCTTCGGCCGCCCAATTGCTCGACCAGGCCAATGTGGAATACGAAATCCGGGAAGGCGGCACCGCCATTTATGTGCCGCGCGACCAGGTCGATGAAGCCCGTGTCCGGGTCGCATCCGGCGGCCCGCTGAGCGGTGCCTCGGTCGGCTATGAAATCTTCGATCGCGAAGACAGCTTCGGCCAGACCAGCTTCGTGCAGAATCTCAATGCCAAGCGCGCCCTCGAAGGCGAGTTAGCCCGCACGATCCAGTCGATGGCCTTCGTGTCCGCCGCCCGCGTCCACCTCAACCTGCCCGAACGCCGCCTGTTTGTCCGCGATCAGCAGGCACCGACCGCCGCGGTGACCATCTCCACCAATGCCCAGCTCAATAGCGAGCAGGTCCGCGTCATCCGCAATATCGTCGCCAGCGGCGCCGGCATCGAATCCAATCATGTTTCACTGGCCGATGATCGCGGCCGTCAGCTGGCCGGAAGCGGCGGCGAAGGTTCGGCCGTCAGCATTATGATGGACGAGCGTCAGAGCGGTATTGAGGGCCAGTTGCGCCAAAATCTTCTCGATCTCGTCGAGGGCGTTGTCGGCGTCGGTGCCGCCCGCGTCCAGGTGACCGCGGAGCTCAACCGGCAAAGCGTCACGGAGAGCTCGGAGGTCTACGATCCGGACGGCGCCGTCGTTCAGTCACGTGACCGCCGCAACGAAACCAGTATCGACCAGGACGGTGCCAACAGTAATCGTGTCTCGGCCTCGGAAAACCTGCCCGACGCAGACTCCGGTGCCGGCGCCGCGACCGGCGCGACCTCCAATCGTGAAGTCTCGAATGATGTCGTCAGCTATGCGATCTCGAGCACAACGCGCACACAAATTACCGAAGCGGGCGGCATCGAACGCCTCTCGGTCGCCGTCGCGGTGGACGGTATCGTCGAAACCCAGCCCGACGGCACGGTGCAGTGGCGCGAACGCTCCCAGGACGAGATTGATCGCATCGAGGCACTCGTCCGTTCAGCCATGGGCTATGTCAATGAAGTCGGCGGCCGCCAGGATTCAGTGACGGTCACGCAAATGGAATTCGCCCGGGCGAACCCGTTGCTGGGCACACCCGCGACATCCGGTTTGAACTTCAGCAAGAGCGATTTCATGCGAATTGCGGAAGTCGCTGTGATGTTCATCACGGCCCTGCTCGTCATTTTCCTGGTCGCCCGCCCGCTGATCAAGGGCGCCGGCGGCGGCGCAATGCCGGCCGGTCTCGCCCTCGCAGGCGCGACAGGCGGTGGCAGCGCCCCCCGCATTGACAGCGCAGCCGCGCCGATGGCCCTCGCCGGCACCAATCCTTCGAGCGGCGCCGCGGCGCTGGCCGATGACGGGATTGATATCTCCAAGATCGACGGCCAGGTGAAAGCCTCCTCGGTGAAGAAGGTCGCGAGCATTGTTGAGTCTCACCCCGAAGAATCGATTTCGATCCTTCGCACCTGGCTCCATGAGGGTTGATGATGGCCATTGACCGCAGCAGAGCGATCGAAGATCCCGGCAAAATGACCGGCCCGGAAAAGGCCGCCGTGATCCTGCTCGCCCTGGGCGAGGATGACCACGGCCTGTGGAATCATCTCGACGAAGAGGAAATCCGCGAAGTCTCGTCGGCGATGTCCAATCTCGGCACTGTCACGGCCTCCGCCGTCGAAAAGCTGATCGTCGATTTCGTCGGCCAGATGTCCTCGACGGGCTCGCTGATGGGGTCGTTCGAGGCGACCCAACGCCTGCTGGGCTCATTCCTGCCCGGCGAAAAAGTCGACACCATCATGGAAGAGCTGCGCGGTCCCGCCGGGCGCACCATGTGGGACAAGCTGGGTAATGTGAACGAGGTCGTACTCGCCAATTATCTCAAGAATGAATATCCACAGACGGTCTCTGTCGTGCTCTCCAAGGTCAAGGCCGAACACGCCGCCCGCGTCCTCGGCTCGCTACCGGAAGACTTCGCACTCGAAGTCGTCACGCGGATGCTGCGCATGGAGCCGGTTCAGCGCGAAATTCTCGACAAGATCGAGGAGACGCTGCGCAATGAGTTCATGTCCAATCTGGCGCGGACCTCCAAGCATGATAGCCACGAGATGATGGCCAGTATCTTCAACAATTTCGACCGCCAGACCGAAAACCGCTTCCTCGCAGCGCTGGAAGAGCGCAATCGTGACAGTGCCGAGAAGATCCGCTCCCTGATGTTCGTGTTCGAGGACCTCTCCAAGCTCGACCCAGGCGGTATCCAGACCCTGATGCGCGCCATCGACAAGGACCAGATGGGCCTCGCCATGAAGGGTGCTTCCGACAGCCTGCGCGATCTTTTCTTCTCCAACATGTCCGAGCGTGCCGCCAAGATCATGCGCGAAGACATGGCCGCGCTCGGACCTGTCCGACTGAAGGATGTTGATACCGCCCAGCAGGGCATCGTTGCGCTCGCCAAGGATCTGGCTGCCAAGGGCGAGATTCTTCTCGCCGATGGCGGCGCCGACGACGAACTGATTTATTGAGGATGGCCCAGGCATGAGCCCGACGAAATTTGATTTCGACACCGAGTTCGATCACGACGGCCAGATCCTGCGTGATGGCGAGAGCTATAAGCGTTTCTTCACCCAGGACGATATCGACTCCGCGCGTATGTGGGGCGTCGAGGAAGGCCGTGAGATGGAAGAAGGCCGCTGC
>TARA_R110002126_G_scaffold157930_3_pt1 | contig 13653 bp, 18 predicted proteins | sample TARA_R110002126 | Tara Oceans TARA_R110002126 (sample SAMEA4397536) | marine metagenome | biome: Polar Biome; feature: [DCM] deep chlorophyll maximum layer (ENVO:01000326); material: water (ENVO:00002006), including particulate matter (ENVO:01000060) such as... | depth 30 m
GAAAGCCACCGTAAAGGTCCTTAGGTCACTCAATGACACTGTCAGTGGAAACCCCGATAACAATGAGATACTGGGGACCAGCCCTGATGGTAAACGAGTATGGTGTCTGCAGGTCGGGGACTCCGGTGTTGCCTGGGCTAAGGCCTTTGGTAAGCTCCTCGCGATGAAGCACCGGGTCGACATGATCATCCTAGACTTCGCCGCCATTCGGAGGCCCGGTGTTCAACTCGCAGGGTACGGCTGGTTGTCTTCTGGTGACGAGGCTATCGTCAAGGCATTCGTACAGGTATGCGAGATCCTCAACGAGAGAGCCGACCAACTACTAACCGAGATCGACATCTTGGATATCATCAACCTCGTAGGCACAACGCTCACCTCCAGACGTTCGGCAGAGATCGCTATGTTAGACGAGAGTAACCAACGTGCCGAGGAGTTTATGTATGTCAAACAGGATCACTACGAGAAAGCGCCGTGGCGGTCGCAATCGAATAACTCTCTGGTCTTCTACTCTCGACCATCAAAGCTCAAGCTTCGTGGCATCTTCTCGGCCATGCTTGAGGCAGGTGGAAGTGAACCGGGATTTTATAACGGTGAGGCTGCACTACGTCGGGCTCCTTGGTTCGCAGGTACTAACCCTTGCGGCGAGATCCTCCTTGCAGATGGCGGGCTATGTAATCTCGTCGAGTTCAACGTCTCCGCCTTTGACTGGACAACCCTCGAAGGCCGACGTGCTGCTCGCAGAGCTTTACGCTTACTTGCAAGGGCTAACTATAGACAAACCTGCGTGCGCCTTAAGGACGGCGTCTTGTCCGACAAATGGCACGAAACCCAAGACTTCCTGAGACTCTGCGGAGTCGGGCTGACGGGTATTGTGGAATGGATGGACAAGTTTCCTGACTTGGACTTTGAGGGGGAGCTATGCGGTCTTCGAGGCTGTGCCAAATCCGCTGTGGATAGTATGGCTGACGAACTAGGCCTGCCAAGAGCTAAGGCCGTCACCACCATCAAACCATCAGGGACCTTAGGTAAACTGATGGATACCTCAGAAGGACTGCACCGTCCTATTGGCCGCTACATCCACAACTGGATCAAGTTCAATATCAACGACCCAACAGTTGAGAAACTACGGGGAGCTAACTACAAGGTCCTTCCGGATCCCTATGAGCCCACCAATAGTGTCATTGCCTGCATCCCTGTAGACAACGGCGCGGGCAACTGGGAAATCTCAGGGGGCAAGGAGATCAACAACGAGACAGCACTGGCACAACTCGAGCGCTACAAGCTAGTGATGGAGAACTATGTCGATCACAATGCCTCGGTCTCGATCACCTATAGCCCTGATGAAGTACCTGCCATCGTCGAATGGCTCTACAGTAACTGGGACACCTACGTCGGGGTGTCATTCATCCTCCGGCAGGATAACTCGAAGTCTGCTAAGGACCTCGGCTTTCCATACTTGCCCCAGGAGGTAGTGAGCGCTATGGAGTACAACATCTACACCAGCAGTCTACTCGATGTGGACTTTGAAGGCGGAGAGATGTTGGATATCGAAGAATGCGAAGGCGGGGCTTGTCCCGTCCGCTAAAGGAGACCACATGAAATATATCGTACAGGTACTGACAGTGGCAGGGGACAAGATCAACCTCCCTGCCGCGAATAGAGACGCCGCTATGACTGCAGCCATGCAAGCAGAGCGTAATGGACTCACACAGACATTCTCGGACGGCTTCAAGAGAGTACCTTCAAGCCAGATCGTTTCAATCACAGGTATGGAGGTTCCGAGTGACGAAGAAGGTACTGCAGTTCCCAACACCGACGAGCCTGTCGCAGAGAAGGTCGCTCCTAAACCAGCACCTAAAAAGAAAGCGGCTGGCAAGAAGACAGCCCGGGCAGTATCTCCTCGTAAAGGTAAGTGAAGAGGCCGGGGTGGAAATTGAATACGAACTACACACTGTTGAAACGCTGCTCGTGGTCATCGAGTTACTGAAGCGTGATGCTCGCGCCTACGTTGACCACGCTAACCCAATGGAAATCGAAGATGAAACCGAAGATTGACTGGCTCTCGATAGGGGGCTTTATTCTGCTGGTACTAGTGTTCATTATGGTAATGACAGAGACAGGTAAGACACAGACCATTAAGCCGGGACAGGTCGCTAAAACTGGACCACGCTCATGGATCGTCAACCCTAAGATGCCCTTATGCCTGAGCTACACTACCTTCCGGGCGAAGGCTAAGAAGTTCAACGAGATCCCAGTCCTTCAGTGGACTATAGGTGCACGAGTCCATGCCATCTGGGTCAACCTGGACGACACCTCGTGGACACAGTCATACCAAACAGAAGCATCGAACGACATCTGTGTCCACTCGTTCGGTTACGGAGGTAAACTATATGCCGGTGGAGAACAACTCTGAGTTCCTTTACCATGCACCATGCCCATCTTGTGGATCATCTGACGCAAACTCAGTGTTCTCAGATGGGCACCAATGGTGTTTCGCTTGTAACAACTATGAGCATGGAGATGAAGACATGCCCGACAAGCCTACCAAAGAACCAAAAGAATTACTGTCGATGGAGTTACCCACTGCATGGCGTTCTCGTGGTATAACTGCTGCGAGCGCTCAGAAGTGGGGACTAGGGGTCGCTAAGCTCAACGGCAAGTCCTGCCGAGTGTTCCCTTACCGTGACGAGACAGGAGCCCTAGTAGCACAGAAGGTGAGGCCCGCGAAGAAGGACGATATGCGGTTCCTTAATGGGAGCAACAAGCTCCTCTTTGGGAGACACCTCTGGGGCGGCAAGGGTAAGATGCTCGTAATCACCGAAGGAGAACTAGATGCTGTATCCATCTCTCAGCTTCAGGCGCACAAGTGGCCTGTGGTATCCGTACCTACTGGATCCAAGGGGGCACGGAAAGCCCTTCAGGAAAACCTGGAGTGGATCAGCGGTTACGAGACAGTGGTACTATACTTCGATGCCGATACGGCAGGAAGAGAAGCCGTTACTGAATGTGCACCGCTGTTCAAGCCGGGTCAGGTTAAGATTGCGACGCTCGATCCGTACAAAGATGCTAATGAGGCCCTGGTTGCCGGTGAAGGCAAGGCCATCATCTCAGCTATCTGGCAGGCGAAACCTTGGCGTCCCGATGGCATCGTTGCCGGACTGGACCTCAAGGCTGAACTCCTTACAAAGAGCACCGTCCTCTCTCAGGCAGTGCCCTGGAAGGGACTACAGGAGAAGACCCTCGGTATCCGCCCAACAGAACTCTGGACGCTGTGCGCAGGCTCAGGTGTTGGTAAGAGTGCGGTCGTCAGGGAGTTCGCTACCCACGTTGCTGGTAGTGGGCACAAGGTCGGTATGCTCATGCTTGAAGAAACAGTACAGCGCTCGGCTATGGGGCTTGTGGGGATACAGATGGATCAGAATCTCCTGACCCATGCCGACCCAACACAGTTAGAAGGTTTCGACACAGCGATCGACGAAGCGCTGAAGAACGTCGTACTCTATGATCACTTTGGGTCAACATCGTTAGACAACATCCTTGACCGGATACGTTACATGGCGATGGCTCTCGAATGCAAGTACGTCTTCCTCGACCACCTCTCGATCCTCATATCGGGGATGCAAGACGGAGACGAACGGCGACTCATAGATAACGCGATGACCAGCCTGAAGACGTTGTGTATGGAAACTGGTATAGGCATGGTGCTAGTGTCTCACCTACGGCGTCCCGATAAGAAGGGACACGAGGAAGGCGCAGTCACTTCCCTATCTCAGCTAAGAGGCTCTCATGCAATAGCACAGTTGTCAGACACTGTGATAGGCCTTGAGAGGGACCAGCAGTCAACCAGTAATCCCAATACAACCACCGTGCGTGTTCTGAAGAACCGATGGACTGGTATGACTGGGATTGCTGGTCACTTAGGATACAACCACGGTACGGGCAGGCTTACTGAAGTCGACGCCCCTGGAGATGATGATGACTCACCTTTCTAACTCACCGTTCATTGTGACCAAGACAACCCAAGTACTCGAACTAATGGACACCGGACTACATCTTGATCACCTCAATGGGGACCTCGTCGTCCTCATAACAGACAACGAAACGAAGCTCGACATCAAGTACATCATGACGGCGGACCAACTAGAATCCCTCGTCAACCAGTACTCGGCGCTCGTCTTCGCACCTGCACAAGGAGACGTTCAGTGACACGATTGATCTTTGACATCGAGACCGACGGACTTCTCGATACCATGACAAAGATACACTGCATCGTAGCATCTGACTATGACACTGGGGAGTTCCATCAGTTTGGTCCCGACCAGATCGACGAAGGGGTAGCCCTCCTGACACAAGCAGATCACCTGTATGCCCACAATGGGTATGCCTTTGATGTGCCTGCGATCAGGATGCTCTACCCTGAGTTCACTATTGGTGGACTGACAGATACACTGCTTCTGTCTCGTCTAGTGTATCCACATCTGCGTGAGCTGGACTTCGGCTTACGTAAGAAAACACCAGACTACCCTGGCCAGCTCATCGGTTCACACGGACTGAAGGCCTGGGGACACCGACTGAAGGAGAACAAGGGTGACTATGCCGATATACGAAAGGCCGAAGCTAAAGAGCTTGGACTGAAGGGGGATGAGCAAACCCTCTATGTATGGGGCACCTTCACCGAAGACATGATGGTCTACTGCAAGCAGGATGTCGTGGTCACTCGTGTGCTGCTAGAGCGCATCGAGGCACGCAAGCCTGACCCAAGGAGTGTGGAGCTAGAACATCAGGTCGCTGAGATAATCAGGAGACAGGAGAGCTATGGATTTGCATTCGATACTACAGCAGCCGCAGAGCTATATGCTACTCTGGCTGCTAAGCATAATACTCTTAGGGATGCTCTGGCCGATACCTTCCCTCCGTGGGAAGTCAAGACGCCGTTCACCCCTAAGCGAGACAACAAGACACGAGGGTACACCGCCGGTGTTACCATCGATAAAGTCCGGACCGTCGAGTTCAACCCTGACAGCAGAGATCACATCAGTCAGAAACTCATTGAGAAGTACGGATGGAAACCTAAAGACTACACCAGCGAAGGCAAACCAAAAGTCGACGAGTCCGTCCTCGCTGGACTTCTATACCCCGAAGCTGCCCAGCTTACAGAATACCTCACGCTCTCAAAGAGGATCGGGCAACTATCTACGGGGACGCAAGCGTGGCTCAAAGCCGAGAAGAAGGGGAGGATCCACGGGAGAGTGAATACCAATGGCGCAACAACAGGGAGAATGACCCATAGCACTCCCAATATCGCGCAGGTACCAGCATCATACGCTCCATATGGCAAGGAGTGTCGGGCGCTGTTCACTGCGAGTGTCGGGAAGGTGTTGGTAGGTTGCGATGCTGACGGACTAGAAGGCCGGTGTCTTGCCGGGTACACTGCAGCTCTTGATGGTGGGGAGTTCAGAGATATTATCTTGAAAGGAAACAAGGACGATGGAACGGACCTTCACAGCCGTAATGCCGATATTCTGGGATGCGATCGTGACACCGCCAAGACTTGGTTTTATGCCTTTATCTATGGTGCGGGAACTGCTAAACTGGGAAGCATCTTGCTTGATACACCTCGTCGAGGAAAGCAGTCCCGCGACCAGTTCTTCAAGGCTATGCCTGCTCTACGCGCACTTGTGGCTGGGGTCAAACGAAGATGCTCTAGCCGTGGCTACCTTACAGGTCTCGACGGCCGCCGTCTCTACATTAGGTCAGAGCACGCTGCTCTCAACACGCTGCTTCAGTCTGCCGGGGCGGTCCTCATGAAGCAAGGCCTAGTCATACTCGACAAAGACCTACAGTCAACTGGAATGACACCTGGAGTGGACTATGAGTTCGTAGCTAATGTCCATGATGAGTGGCAGATCGAAACAACCAAAGGAACAGAACACGATGTCGGACAGAGAGCTGTTAGAGCAATTGTGGACGCAGGGGTACACTTCGGGTTTGGATGTCCCCTCGACGGGAACTACCAAGTCGGCAGCACCTGGGCAGAGACCCACTAAGGACCAGTTGTACTTCGAGGACTACGACAACGAATGGGATGAGTTCTGGGCTACGAGACTTCGTAATAAATATGGCATCAAGGAGCCAATGAGCAATGACTAAACCGACACTGCTAATCGATGGCGACATCGTACTGCATCGTGTGCTCGCTTCACAAGAGACAGACGTAGACTGGGGGGATGGTGTCTCAACCATCTACTCCGACCACGCTGAGTGTAAGAGGCACATCAGGAGAACCATACGTAAATGGTGTGAGAAGTTCGACACCAAAAGTTATCGATTAGCCCTCAGTGGCTCAGCTAACTTTCGGAAGGACCTCGACCCAGACTACAAGGGTAACCGGACAGGGCGGAAGCCTGTTGGATGGAAACCCCTCAAAGACTGGTTGTTCTCCCAGGGGAACACCAGGACACTAGGGGGTGTCGAAGCTGACGACCTCCTAGGCATCTGGGCTACCCACGGTGTCCTTCCTAACACCATCATTATCTCAGATGATAAGGACCTCAGGTCCATCCCAGGTAAACTGTATGTGCCACGCCTGGACGAAGTGATCGACATCTCAGTAGAAGAAGCTGACCAATACCATCTGGAGCAGACACTCACAGGGGACAGGACAGACAACTACAAGGGATGCCCTGGTTTCGGAGAGAAGAAGTCCGCTGCTCTCTTCGCTAAAGCTGAAGGTCCAATCTGGCCACTGATAGTGAAATGCTTTGAGAAGGCAGGTCTAACTGAGGACGATGCTCTACTGCAGGCTCGACTGGCCCGCATCCTACGCTTCGAAGACTACGACATGGCAAATAAGAAACCTATTCTATGGAGTCCAAAATGAGCTGGTGCGCATACTGCGGCATGGATGTGCCAAACCCTTGCCTTTACGACACTGACGCTGAAGCCTGCCAAGACAGTGATATGGTGACGAAGCCTCAGCACTACGCTCGGTGGAAGATTGAGCCTATCGACTTCATTATGAAGAACGAGATCCCCTGGGCTGAAGCTAACGCCATCAAATACATTATGAGGCACGATGCTAAGAACGGCTTAGAGGACCTGGAAAAGGCTAAGCGATACATAGACATGGCCATTGAGAAGGCCGGATACAACTAAACCCACTAAAGTCGCCCCCTAGGAGAACTACACATGAAACCACACGTCTCCACAGAACTCTTAGAGTATCTGAAGGCGACGTTCCCAGATCGCTGCCCCGACAAGACAGACCAGGAAAGAGAAATCTGGATGGCTGTTGGGGCAGTTACTGTGGTTCGTCATCTCGAAGCCTTAGAGCGAGCCCAAGTAGCGGAAGCACTGGGCCGCAAAACAACTGTAAAAGGATAACATCATGTGCATGTCAGCACTTATGCCGAAGCCAAAGATGCCCGAGATGAAGGACCCTAAGCTCCCTCGTCAGCCTATTCGGGACCAGAAGGCAGCTAACTTCAAGAACGAAGGCGCTCAGATCGGCTTTGGTCAGACAGGTCGCTCCGGCGGTCGTGGTCTTCGTATCAAACGCCCCGGCTCTGGTACAGCCTCATTCGGTAACATCGGTAACTCCGGTGGTTCCGCAGGTCCAGTATCTATCGGCGCTCAGGTTCCTCGTTAATGAACGAAGCTAATGGCCTTGCCCACGACCGTTATGAATACCTCATCCAGCACAGAGAACATGTGCTGCGAGTCGGTCGAGAGGTCGCATCACTCACGGTTCCACACTTACTGCCGCCACAGGGACATACCGCTACTAGCGACCTCCCGAAGCCGTACCAAAGTCTGGGATCAAGGGGCATTCGAAACCTATCAAGCAAACTGCTACTAACTCTCTTTCCTCCGAATACACCCTTCTTCAAATACTCGATCGATGACCTTGCTGTTATTGAGATCGAAGAAGAAGGCGGTCCAGAAGCACGCGGCCAGATCGAAGAGGGATTGTCCATAAGAGAGCGGGCTGTAATGAAAGAGGTTGAAGCCTCCTTCTTCCGTACCGCTGCCTTCGAGGCATTCCGTCAATTGCTCGTCGCAGGCAATGTCTGTATCTTTATTCCAGAAGCGGGTCACACGCAGGTCTTTCGTCTTGATACGTTCGTAGTGAAACGAGATCCTGAGGGCACTGTGCTCGAAGGGATCATCAAACAAAACTTTGCAATTATGTCTCTCGAAGAGCGAGCACAGAAGCTCGTAACCGCAGAGAACAACTCACAACAGGGCGAAGACAACATCGCTCTCTATACCTATATCCGCCGCACCAAGAAGGGCAAGTACGAAGTATGGCAGGAAGTGTCCGGGAAGATTATCCCAGGCACCAAATCCACATACGCTGAAGACCTTCTGCCTTACCGTTTCCTTCGGTTGACTAAGATCGACGGTGAGGACTATGGCCGGGGATATGGCGAAGAACTACTCGGGGACCTAGTGTCCTTTGAAGGGCTCTCACAGAGTCTCCTTGAAGGTGCCTCCATCATGTCACGCATGATCACTATGGTTTCACCGAATGGCACGACCAATGCCAAGGATGTCCAGAACGCTGAGAACGGCGATGTAATCTCTGGTAATCCTGAAGACGTTGCGATGCTCCAGGCTGAGAAGCGGGCTGACATGTCAGTTGCGCAGAACCAAGCTGAAGAGCTGAACAACAGGTTACAGTTTGCCTTCCTCTTGAATACAGCTATTCAACGGAACGGCGAGCGAGTTACGGCTGAAGAGATACGCTACATGGCCCAGGAGCTGGAGGACGGGCTTGGTGGTATGTACTCGCTGTTGGCACAAGAGTTCCAGCTACCGATGGTTCACATCTTTAGCGCACGTATGGAACGAAACCGACAGGTACCTGAGCTACCCAAGGACCTAGCTTCCCCTGCTATTGTAACGGGAATTGACGCACTGGGACGTGGACACGATCTACGGAACCTGGATATGTTCCTCGCGGGACTTGGTCAACAGTTCGGGCCTGAAGTACTTGGCCGCTACATCATGCTAAGCGAAGCCATCAAACGACGCGGAGTAGCTCTCGGTGTCGATATGAATGGACTAGTGAAATCCGAAGAGGAAGTCGCTCAAGCAGAGCAACAAGCACAGATGCAGCAACTCGCTCAAAATATGGGTCCTCAAGCAATCCAAGCTATGGCACAACTCCAGGGCAAGGATATGGACAACGAGTCCAAAGAAACTATCGCCGCCGCACAACAAGAAACCTAAAGGATAACTTATGGAAAAGGTCGTAGTACCTGCAGAAGAAGGCCTCGCGGCTAATGCAGGCCAGAAGAGTGCAGACAATACACCGACTGTCCAAGAAGTAGTTGGCCGCCCCGAGTGGCTGCCTGATAACTTCGAGTCGGTAGAAGCCTTCCTCGCCTCTAACAAAGAGCTGAGGGCTGATCATACCCGTAAATCACAAGAGCTGGCTGAACTCAAGAAGACAGCACTGCCTTCCGATGAAGGTAAGGATGCAGGTGATGATACCCCTACCGACGAGAAGAAGGCAGACGCAGGTGAACAATACCTCCCAGGTGTGGACAATGATATCGTCAAGGATATCTCTGACTACGCATGGGAAAATGGTAACCTAACTGATGATCACTATTCTAAACTCGAAGCCGCTGGCTATTCACGAGAAGTGGTCGATCAGTATATGGCAGGTCAAATCCAACAGGCTGCTGGTGCTCAGGACGCAATCCTGAATGCTGGCGGTGGACCAGAAGCTGTCCAGTCAATGTTCGACTGGGCTCAGTCCTCCCTTGATGCCGACACGGTAGACAACTATAACGCTAAGTTCGCTGCAGGTGGTGCCGATGCCATCATGGCTATGGAACACCTGAAGTCACGATACCATGACTCCGGTGTCGCACCAGCAGGTTCACGAGTAGTCGGAGCTAACGCTCCCGGTACACCTACAGCGACCTACAAGTCCATTGCAGAAATGTCAAGTGACATGAGCGACCCACGCTACAAGACTGACCCGGCCTTCCGGGCATCTGTAGCTGCTAAGCTAAATCGATCTGACATCCTCTAGTGAGATACCCGGCGCATAAGTCCAAGCGAAAGCAAGTGGCGGCGTCGGTTTTTATGATACAGTAGTTCAGTGGTAGAACTCCTAAGAGGCTTAGTGAGACCCAGGTTCGATTCCTGGCTGTATCCTATCAACAAACCATAGGTGAACCATGAGTACTCCGGCGTGGATGATCGCAGCCCAGACCTACAAAGGTGTTACTGAGGTTCGCGGCCACAAGCACAATAATAAAATCATCCTCGAATACTTCGATGCGGTGGGACACGGATATATCAAGAACGATGAGGTTCCTTGGTGCGCTGCCTTTGTGGGCGCGTGCTTAGAGGAAGCTAACTACAAGGGCACAGGAGCCCTCAACGCGCGGTCCTACCTCAAGTGGGGTAAGAAGGTAACCAAGCCACGGTATGGCGATGTGGTGGTCTTCTGGCGCGGTAAGAAGAACGGCTGGCAGGGACACGTAGCGTTCTTTGTCAAGGAGACGAAGAGTTACGTGTACGTCCTCGGAGGCAACCAGAATAATGAAGTCAATATCACACGGTATGCTAAGTCTCGTCTTCTCGGATATCGACGCCCCTCTACCATGTCTACTAGCCGTACTGTGGTTGGTGCTGCTGTGGGTGGGGTTAGCACAGGTGCAGCTACCGTAGCTGACACCTTACAGAAGACCCAGGAAACACTGCTAGGGATCCCTCTCGATTACGTACAGTATCTAGCAGTAGCACTCACAATCGCTGGGCTGGGCCTCGTGCTCTATGCTCGGTGGGATGACCTCAAGAACAAAGGAAGATAACATGCCGACACTGACAGAAATTAAGGACAGTGCTAAGCTGTTCTTCTACCGTAACAAGCCAATGTGCATCGCCTTCCTTATCGGCTTTGTGCTTGGCGCTATCATCCTGTAATGGGGTGGATCCTCGCCCTACTCGGGGGCAGACTCAAGCTGTTCCTGATCCTAGGTGCACTCGCAGGTGCACTCACAGTAGTATCAGGTGCGTATATCAAGGGACGACTAGACTGCGGTAATGCCGTAGCTCTCCAGAAGCTCCGCGATGAAAACAGAATACTCCGGAAGTCTATCCAGTTCCTACAAGAGGACGGGGAGCGTGCCGACAAGGACGCTGCAGATATGAAGGAGTACGACAAGAAGGCTGAAGACATTGAAGATAACATCACTGATGGTGATTGCTTCACTCGCGACGATGCTCGCAGGTTGCGAAGCCTCTGGGGCAAAACCTAAGCTGAACATGTCGGCTATCCCCTCGGACATCAAGCGGTGTATCCATAGGGTAGTGTCGAAACCTAAATCACTACGTACACGAAAGCAGGTAGCTCGGGCTCTCTCCCGACTGAAGCGATCTGAACGTAGCAAGACACGCTGCGGCAGGCGTTTGATAGCTCTCTATGAGAGTTACCGAGGGACGCTGTAGTGTTACTGGGGTCCCACAAGGATAGGATGAGGAATGATCAACCTCCATCCAAGAGCTAGTGTAAAGACTAGCCGCCCCTCCACAGATCGGTTGCCCCCACGGATCGTCGTCTCTCGTAAGAGAGGCGGTCAAGAACAAGAAGGGCAATTCGTATGGCCTCTCGGAGTCTATAAACGCCTCCAGCGAGACAACCTAATGATGCCCTTGAGTTCACTTTCAACAACTCAAGGATATCCATCATGGCTGACGCCAATCCATCCCGTTTAGGTCAAGCCGACCTTACCGGGGGTTCATACGCCAACGACAACGCTTTGTTTCTCAAGGTGTTCAGTGGGGAAGTGCTTACAGCATTTGCCCAGCAGACGGTAATGCTTCCGCGCCACACGGTTCGGACCATTGCCTCTGGTAAATCTGCACAGTTTCCCCGGGTGGGCCGCACGTCTGCGTCGTACCACACACCGGGTGCAGAACTGACCGGTAGTGCCATCGCGCACAATGAGAAGGTTATCACTATCGATGACCTGCTCGTCTCCGACAGCTTCATCTCGAATATCGATGAGGCTAAGAACCACTACGATGTTCGCTCCATCTATGCTACTGAGATGGGCGTAGCGCTTGCCAATCAAATGGACAAGCACATCATGCAGCAGTTCCTCATCGGCGCTGCAGTCTCGTCTTCGGACGTTACTGGAGAAGACTTCACTGGCACGATCGTCGATCGTACCGATGCTGGCTTGACCACACCTGCCTCCGACTCGTTCGAAGGTATGGCTAATGGTGCAAACCTAGTGAAGGCTATCGCCGCTGCGGCTACTCAGATGGACATCAAGAAGATTCCTGAAGAAGGTCGCTTCTTGGTAGTTCGTCCACAAGAGTATCATGCTCTAACCCAGCTCGACTCTCTCGTGGGTGCTGACTTCGCAATGCGCAATGCGTTCGCGAAGGAGACCGGTCGCGTCTTGATGATCTCAGGCTTTGAGATCGTTAAGTCGAATAACTTGCCAGACGCAGACTTGACCTCTTCGGGCTCGCCGATTGAGGGTGACGCTGCACAGCGACACTCGGTCAATGCTGCTACCACCACAGCGATCTTCGGACACGCTTCTGGTGTTGGTACTGTTAAGCTGCTTGATCTTTCCACTGAAATGGATTATCAAGTTAATCGCCAAGGTACACTAGTCGTTGCCAAGTACGCAATGGGCCACGGTGTTCTTCGCAGCGAAGCCTGCGGTCTTATCAAAGATATCGAAGGCAGCTAAGCTCAATAAAGGAGAATTATCGTTATGGCTAACTCTGGAACTAAAGTAGCAGTAGGCGACCTGATCGTCAACGAACACGATGCGGCAACCGCAGCCGTCGGCGTTTATGTCGGCGGCACTAAAGTGGTTGGGGCACAGGCAGCAGCGCAAGCTGATGTCACCCCCGCTGCTGACGGAACACTGGCAGGTACACGTTTGAATACGCTCCTCGCAGTGCTCCGGACGCATGGTCTCATCGCTACTTAACTCTAACCGGGGGGGCACTTTATGTGCCTCCCTTTTTTCGCTTAGGTCACACACACACACAAGGAACAACATCAATGGCATACCACGGTAACACACCAGCTATGGGCGCTGTGAAAGCGACCAAGCACGATACAAACACACAGAAAGCACGGGCGCTCTGGATTGGCACTGCAGGTACACTTTATGTGGAAACCGCAACCGGTCAGACGCTGACAGACTTCCCTGCTAAAGAAGGCCTGCTGCCACTCGTAGTGACCAAGGTCATGCTCGGTGGTACTGCAGATGACATCTGGTTACTGAGCTAACTGAAGGAGACACGGAATGTACCTCTCAGTAGGGATATCCCTTACCTATCCAGGATCAGCGGCCGCGTCCCTTACGGGAGCTGAAGCGTTTCTCGCAGACTATTCGAGCGACGGCCAAGGCTATGCGCACTATTTTTCCGGCGCTACACCAAGCGTGAAAATCAGAGACACCGCAACGCCTGCGAATAATGTAGACACGAGCCTTGCGTCCTTCGATGCTTATAACTCTGTACTCACATACACAAGCCCTAGCCCAAAGAACGTCATGCAGTCTGACGGGTATGTGAAGTATTCGGCGCATAATTTTGCAAGGTACAGTGAAGATGCCACTAACGTAGTTTGGCGTTTTGCGAATGCTGGTATGAACAGTG
>TARA_R110002126_G_scaffold228815_2_pt1 | contig 13653 bp, 14 predicted proteins | sample TARA_R110002126 | Tara Oceans TARA_R110002126 (sample SAMEA4397536) | marine metagenome | biome: Polar Biome; feature: [DCM] deep chlorophyll maximum layer (ENVO:01000326); material: water (ENVO:00002006), including particulate matter (ENVO:01000060) such as... | depth 30 m
GGGGTAGTTTTGGTCCATGGAAAATGTCTGGGGCGACTCACCGGGACTAACCGTTTTAAACCCAGAACCAAGAATCGTAAAAAAATGCTCGTCTTCATTGGTATTGGAGTTGTTGTCTGTCACAACGGCCTTGATAGTTTGACCTGATGCAGACCCCGCGGTATGATAATATGAATTAGTAGTGGCAGAAGGAACAAAAGTCCAGAACCCACTCGGTTCGTTCTTATAATACCAATCGTATGAGAAAGGAGAAGAGCCCCCGGAAACATTCACTGTAAACGTCGCAGAGGTAAATTCAAACATATTGTAAGGTCCGCTCACCGTAACGGTAAAAGCTGGTGGTGGTGGAGGTAGAGTTTTAAAGTCTGCCACTGTAGCCGCACGTTCATCCCAAACACGGGCGTTGTCTCTCCAACTGGCTGTTCCCATGGCTACTCCGCCGTAATATTTGTTGGGGTTCGACCAATAGGGTAAGCGATTAACTACTGGATCAAACACAGCCATAACCGTTCTCCAATAACCAGGATTATATCTAAACCCGTGCCCATAAGGATATGGGGAACTGTTCCCGTCAGTGTCATGCCTCGCACCTGCCAAATGGCCAACTTCATGAGCAAAAGAATAGTTTCCTATAGCACAATCATCTATGGTAACAGCGAAGGCATTATTGTTGCTAACACCTATGCCACCAGCTATACCGCATAACCCTGCGAATTACTAACAATTAATACAACTACATCCGCTCCATGCTGATCTCGTAGTGTATGTACATTATCCATATGCCCATCTGAAGTTGCAATCAATCTATCACGATCGGTGACTGCCGAACCGGATTCATTATAAGAGATCTGTTGGTAGTGAATGAGATTGAAAGTGACTCCAGCACTGCTATTGGAAAAAGAATCGTTACTAGATTGAATAGCTCCCTGAGCTAAGCTTTGCATATTTGAAGTGGCTGCTGCGGCTTGGTTTGAAAACACCACCATCACATCAATAACCGGATTTGTAGAAGAGATAGTAGAGCTTTGTTGCTCGTTATTTTGCCCCATTTTAACTTTTCCTTCCTCGGCATGTTCTTCTCCTAAAGGGCATGTCGTTCCGGAATAATCTCTACGCAAAAGCATCGCATATTTTTTATTTACAGGCTCTATTTGATATGCCAAACTGTCGATATGGATGTTACCATATACAAACCCGTTTGTGGCATATATATACAGTTCTCCCATGGTTTCGCTAAAACTACCTTTAAAGGTGAAATTACCTTCTTTTTCTTGGGTAAAACGCTCGCTTCGCATAGAGTGATTTACGCCTTTTATTGGAACTGAAAAGGCTGATTCTGAAAGGATATTTGCCAATTCAGAGATTTCAATCAGCACTTTTTCTTTCGTATCCTCTTCACCAATTGCGGCATACCTACTCCGTTCGGTAGGGGTTAGTACCTGCTCGGCATTGGGGATTACGTTAAAAAGTGTTTTTATCGATTGCTCCTTAAGGCTCATGGAAATGCTTAAAAGCAACAGAGCGCTAAGAAATGGCCTTATACTTCGTATATTAGGTTTCATGATATTTCCTGTTTGGTTTAGATTAAACAGAAAGAATTCAAACCCTGTCGGGCATTCAATACTTCCTGCGGTTTATTTTGATTGTGGTGGATCAAACTCAGCAGTAGCCCGGCAGGGCTTTTTATCGTTTTCATTTTAAAACATACTTTATCAAATACAATTCTTCTTTTAGGTCATCCATATCATTTTTCTCAGTAGAAATTTGTGCTACTAAACCTATTCCAATACTGTAATACAAATAATAGTCCCAGGTTGTGAAGACAACGCCTTCTTCAAAAAAATCTATACTAAACTTGTAAACGAGGCATTCAAATTTTCCTGCCGGAGTTACAATTTCCCGATCATCATCAATCAAGGTGATGCTGAGCGTATCGGACTGGTAAAACTCAAAGCGGTCGAATGAAAAGGAAACCCGGGGGCTTGTAAAGGTTTCCCCCACCTCAGCAGGCAATTTATATTCCACGTTATTCACAAACAGTGTATCGGTATCAGAAATCCCGCCCATTAAATACAGCCCATTTGCTCCATTTCGGCGCAACCAATAGTAGGGTTCCAACCCTTCCGGGAACGGCACGAAATTCGCGGCGTAGGCGGCGTAGCTGGTATCGCCAATGGGCACTTCAACCTGTTGGGTCACTTCGTAGCGGATGGTGTCTTTTAAAACATCTAAATACGTGGTTTCATATACCCAGTAATTTCCCACCGCTAAAGGAACCAACTCTCCGGGCGGTTTTTCTTGTTCGTTGTTAAATAGGTCGCAAGAAGAAAAAAAGACCGTTATAACGATTGGAATAAAGAATATTTTACTTTTTATCATACCCCTTAACTCTTTTTTTTGACTTTATACATACAAGATGCTGAATACAAAAGAATGTTACAAAGTTTTAGGTTAAATTTTTGTTAGGCAAAGCGTATCCACCCGGTAATTCCCTTATCGGTTACTACGAATTGTGTGGTTAAAGCCGACTCACCCGTCGTTCCATTCCAGGTAAACCGTTGTTCATCTCTGATTCTGAGGTTCTTTTGCTGAACACGAATTTTTCTCCCATTGGGAAGATTTAGCACAACAGATAATTGTTGCTTTAGTGCCTCGGGCTGATTTACGCGCACAATAACCGTGCCTTTTGAATACTCGCGGGATTCGGCGTTCTGCCGAATCTCCTGTTGCTGCTCAGTTAAGGCAACTGTTTGCGGCTCCGGGTACACAAACAGATCAGTATCCTGTGCGTTTAGTGTGGGGATTCCCACATTGATTAAAATAAGGGTTGCTAATAAATGGAGTGATTTCATATCACCCTCCATATTTTTATAGTTCTAAATTTGTGAAATGATTCCTATACTGTTAATGCAAAGAAAAAGGCGTGCCTTTGCCATAAAGCTGGCATTGCCGTTCGTGATAGTGAATAATTCTCTGCACGCTCCCGTCTATGGCGGGATTTCATGCAGGGTGGTGTGTTCGCACCACCCTGTTTCTATTACATGCTTTTAATGATCGTGTGTTGGTCGTTTTTACATCCTCTCGGAAAGCACCTCCTTAATCGTTTAGTTGATGGTCTATTAATATCCATTGACCGATAGTCAAATCTTCGGGATCTTCACCCCCAGAATAATGTTGTCGTGTATCTACCGCTACTATACCAATACCGGGTTTTATATACACATAATGATCCCATATATATACTGCATCCTCTTTTCCAACCTCCTGAAATCGGTACACATAACATCCTTTATAGGTGGCCCACTCCGACTCAAAGGTTTCGTTGGTACCTATGGTTTCGATGGTAATCGTGTCTTGCACACTGAATTGTAATTTGCTAAACGAATAAGATAGTGTGGGAAACTCTTGCTGCTCCCCTGCCTTTGTCGGATATCGGTACTGCATGCTTCTGAGAAGTAACGTATCAGACGGAGAAATACCTCCAAAGGAAAGCAAACCATCCTCTCCGTTGGCTCGAAGCCACTGGTAATCGGGCGTAGAAACATCATTTTTATAGCGGAAAGGAGCAGAGCTCTGTTTATTTTCCAAAAAAGCCAACAAAGAAGAACCAGAGGTTGCCCTTTTCGGCTGTTGCAGATAGAATTGCTGATATCCGTACATTTTTTGTTCCACTCCATCTACCACAAACGTATGTTCGCTCTTAATTTCTTCGCGGATGGTATCGGCAATATTTGGGGAAAGATACCAGCGGTGGTAATCCCAATAATTTCCTACCGCTAAAGGAACTAATTCTCCGGGCAGTTTGGCTTGCTCGTTATTAAATAAGTCACAGCCAATGAAGAGTGTAACCATACATAGAAAAATAAGGGACTGAATTTTCATTATCTCTTAACTATTTTTTTTTGGTTTAGGCGCTAACTAATAGATACACAAACCAGCAAAATGCCAGCGATACCATACTTGGTGATATAGTGCACACTTGCTGAACCTGAAATGCCTGAATAATCCTTTCCAGAGGAAGATCCAAATCCAAGCCTTATCCAAGTTTTTGTACCATCATGCTCAGCTCCGGGCTCTTTTAGTTGTGCATTTAGTGGGCTGCTGCAGAGTATCAAAAGACTAGTATCGAAGAACCAATCCTTACTGTGGTCAAACGATGTGTTTCCAAGAGTTTTTCACATGCTCTGATAAGTTCGTCCATTTGCTTTAAGGCTAGTTTGATCATTGTTTCTCAATTAGAATTAATAGGTGATTTGCTTCAACCCGCTCCCGTCTCGGTTAACAACCCACAAAACCACCTTTTCCCGGTCTGCCGTGGGCTTGCTGAATACAATTTTCTGAGAATTGGGGCTCCATGACGGGTCAATTTGTTCAAACGATAATCGTTCTTTATTAGGGATACGTATCAGTCTCTTTTGCTCAGAGCCATGTGGTTTCATAATCCATATTCCCCACTCTAAACCTCCTTGATTACCCAATGTTGACCAGACAATCCATTCTCCATCAGGGCTCCAGCCGGTGCGCGGTTTGCGGAGAACTCATTGGTGGTTAACTGGGCTTTGTTTGCTCCCGAAGTATCAGCCGTCCAGATTTGATTGTCTCCTTCACTATTTTCTTCATTTAAAAATTCATATACAATTTGCTGTCCAGAAGGAGCCCAGTCGGCTGGAGCAGATCCAAAACCAAATTTGGTAGAGATTGAATCTTCAAGATTTATATACCAGATACCTACCTCTTCCTGACTTCCTGATCGGCTATAAGAAATTGTCTTTCCATCAGGACTCCAGGAAGGAAAGAATGCACTTCCTACATTTGTAATCTGTTGTAAATCGGTTCCATCGGGGCGGATTTTAAAGATATCCCCGCCGTTAAAGGCCAACCATTGCCCGTCGGGGCTCCAGTTAGGGTTAAAGGCAAAGCCGTCCAGTATCAGGCTGCTTTCCAGAGTCTCCATATCCAATAAGCGCAGACTGTAGATCGACTCGTCCTCGTCCGGTTCGGGATTGTAATGGTTATAGGCGATATATTTTCCGTCTGGTGACCAAGCCGGAGCTTCGTCTCTGGGCACTTCTATAATCGGGGTGGGTGGATTGACGGTGTTACAAGCAAAGAAGGTTATACTTATAATTGTCAACAACCCAATCATTAATCGAATAACTGTAACTCTCATATATCTCTTAACTCTCTTTTTTTTTGATTTAGGCACTAACTAATAAATACAAAAACTAGCAAAATATTACAAATTAATTTTTATAGGAAGACCCTGTTTTAATTGATGGCAGGTTTCACCGCTGGGTGATTAAATGATCGGAGACATCCAAATGATACAAAGGAAAAGGTGATAGAAGGTATTCTCACCTTAAAGACAAAACATCCCAGATGGGACGCTAAAAAAATCAAAAAATTGTTGTTTAACGATTTTACAGAAGAAGAGATCCCTTCTGTGGTTACCGTTCACAACATCTTAAAGAAGAACGGTTTTGTCTGTCCTCAAAAGAGGATGAGAAGAGTCAAGCCAGTGTACCCAATTTTTGACCCAAAAGAGTGTAGCGAAGTGTGTGGGGCGCAGGCTACAAAGGAACGTTTTTAATGGGCAACAAAATCTATTGTCATCCACTTACCATTGCCGCCTCTAAAAGCCGGTTACTATTCTCTGCTAAAGGGCATTATCACGAAAACCTAAAATCTGCTAAAGCTGAATTCACAAAGGTTTTTAGAAAATACGACATCCCTCAGCAAATCCATACAGACAACGGTCGTCCTTTTGGCTCTGTTCGTGCCATTCAACGATTTACACAGCTTTCCTACTGGTTTATTGAACTGGGTATCATGCCTGACTTTTCTAATCCATCACATCCAGAACAAAACGGTCGATATGAACGTATGCACCGTGATTTAAAAGTTACTTGTGCTAAATCCCTCATCTTATGATTTAAAGGCTCAACAACGAAGATTAAATCACTTTGTGAAGGAATATAATCACATTAGGTCACACGAGGCTTTAGGCATGGAAACTCCTGCTTCTGTACATAGCTTTTCTACCAAACCTTTTCCTGAAAGAATATCTCATTTTGATTACGACCCTAACTTTAAGGTTCATAAAGTAACTCAAAATGGGGCTATTCAATGGAAATCCTATTATTGGGTATATTTAACGGTTGCTTTAAAAGGAAAATATGTCGGTATTGAAAAATTAGGCAATGGAATATGGAAGGTATTTTATAGAAAAGCATTTTTAGGTTTTTTTAACGAAAATGAATTAAGAAATAAAGAACAATCAACAAGGTTAGAAACCAATTTAGCGTAAAGCCTAATCTTTAACTTGTAAACTATGTATCTTAACGAACAATTCGCTTCGCTCTTCTTCTCCAACGAGACTGGGCTAAGTACAAAGTTGCGTAGCAACTCACCCCAACTTAGACTAAATGCAATGGTAAAACCACTATACTTAACACAGTCAGGTTAGCATTCATTAAAAGAAACGAAAATGACAGATTCAAATAAAAAAGATTTTATTCCTGCACTTGGGTATGATTGGTTAACTGGAGTTTATGATTTAACCATAAAATTAACAATGCCAGAGGAAAAATTTAGGAATAGATTAATTAAGGAAGTGAACCCAAAAAGAAGTGAAGAAATACTTGAATTTGGATTTGGCACAGGTCAAAATTTGTTAATCGGAAAACGAAAATATCCAAAAAGTAACTTTAGCGGTTTAGACATTGATACAAAAGTCAAAACAATCACGGAAAAAAAATTAGAAAAAGAAAAGTTCAACATCCCTTTATATTTATATGATGGCGGAAAATTCCCATTTAATAATGATAAATTTGATAAAGTTTACAGTTCTTTAGTCTTTCATCAACTTGACACAAAGACAAAAAAAGATTGTCTGAAAGAGATATATAGAGTTTTAAAACCCAACGGAATATTAATTATTGGAGATTGGGGGAAACCGAAATCAAAATTTAGACGGATTTTATTCTACGCTGTTCAATTATTGGACGGATTTAAAACAACACAAGAAAACGTTGAAGGACTACTGCCGAAATATATGTCGGAATGTGAATTTGAAAATGTAAAAGAAACATATTACATAAATACAAAAATTGGAACTTATTGCTATTACTTTGGAACGAAAATATTATGAGATATAAAACAACAAAATGCTAACCAAGTGCATAGTTAATGGCGGTTTTGTGCTGCATACATACCAAGATTTTAGGATTAAATATACATAGTGCCAAACCGAAAGGTAAGTGCCTTGAAATCTGCTACTAACCATTCCTCGCTGGTGCGGTTTCTATTTCTTCTCTCTAAATCTAGCCTCGTTAGTGCGCTCTATATTCTTCCCGTCCAAGAGAGGCGCTTGAACTTGTGTAAAGAGTGCTTATAAACGCCCTCCTCCGGGGAATGCTCAGGATCTTGAAGAAAATACGGATCACTTCGAGCTTTTCCATAAGTCCCTGTCCAAAAGACTTTTCTCAGGAACAAATTCAGGATGACGAAGTATATAATTAGTTGAGAATCATTTAAAAATTTCGGGGCTACATAAAAATCCCTAAAAGTTCTTCGCAGGCATACTCAAAATATCTACCCTTGTTGGTGGAATAAATCTAATAGTTAGATACAAAAGTTAACTTTGCATATTTTGCTTTGCTTCAGTATTCTAACCTAAAATAGCTGGTAGTCCACCTCATGAAACTATACATCAAATATATGGTCAGTTTGCGCTGCAAAATGATGGTGAAGGAAGAGCTTAAAAAACTGGCCTGAAATATGTGATTGTTGACCTGGGCATGGTAGAAATATTGGAAGACATAACCAATGAACAGCGAGAGGAACTCAGTAAAAATCTGCTGAAATCAGGATTAGAATTGTTAGATGACAAAAAGAGTATTCTAATTGAAAAGATAAAAAGTGTAATTATTGAGATGATTCATTATACCGATGAATTGCCTAAGGTGAACTATTCGGATTATATCAGTGAAAAATTAGACTATGATTATACCTATCTGGTCAACACCTTTTCAGAAGTTAAAGGCATTACCATTCAGCAGTTTATCATTATTCATAAGATAGAACGTGTAAAAGAATTGCTGCTTTATGATGAGTTAAACCTCACTGAAATATCTTACAAACTACACTACAGCAGTGTCTCACACTTATCGAACCAGTTTAAAAAAATTACCGGCTTAACCCCCTCTTTCTATAAACAACTGAAGAATAAAAGAAATAGTAACTTAGAAAACATGTGATACATGTACCCGGTTCGAAAAAATCTCCCCAGAAAAGAGGGGCTAAAAACTTACTTTTTAAAGTATATTTTCTAGCACAAATACCTCACTTCTCCTCGCTCCGATGCTCTGCATCGGAGCGACAGGTTACGACGCAGAGCATCGTAACCAGATTCACTGGAATCGCTCATCACTCAATCCCAAACAACTCCCATTTTCTATAAACAACTGAAGAATAAAAGAAATAGCAACTTAGAAAACGTGTGATATATGTAACTTAATTATAGTGTGATGTAACAGTTGTCAGAGAAATAATAATCATTTTGTTACTGTGAAAATTAATTCACAACTCTCCCAGAAGTATGGGAATCAAAGTATCAAAATGAAAAAATCCAACAAATTATTACAGACAATCACACTCGCAACCATATTTCTGGCTGTGTTTATTGGTGGTTGCAAAGACTCCGGCACCGGAGCTGATGATTCAGATACACAGGCGCCTGCCGTAATGACCACCAGCCCAACAATCGATGCAGTTGATATTGCACATAACATAAATATTACGATAACCTTTAGCGAGGAAATGGATGCTTCAACAATTAATGCAACCACCTTTACCTTAAAGCAAGGAACAGCCAGTATTGCAGGGGCGGTTACTTATTCCAGTTCTATAGCTACATTTGCACCGTCAAGTTTACTTGAAGAAAATCTTGTTTATACTGCCACCATAACCACCGGAGCAAAAGATTTAGCCGGCAACAGTCTGGCTGCCAATGTGGTTTGGAACTTTACCGCAGCATCGAATCCTGATACACAGGCACCCACCGTTATGACTACCAGCCCAACAACTAATGAGGTTAATGTTGAACGTAATAAGGTAGTTGAAATAACCTTTAGCGAAGAAATGGATGCTTCAACAATTAATACAGCCTCGTTTACCTTAAAACAAAATGGCGCATCCGTTGAAGGTGAAGTGTCGTATTCCAATACCAGAGCGACATTTACATCCACAGGTACCTTAGACGCTGCTCTTACTTACACTGCTAAAATTACTACCAATGTGAGTGACCTGGCCGGTAATAAGTTGGCCGCTGATTTGCAGTGGAGTTTTACAACCAGTGGACAATCCGAACCATTAGCTACTGTTGATCTTGGAACAGCTGCAAATTATGTGATACTTGCCAAATCAGCCATTAGTAACATTCCAACTTCCAGCATTACTGGAGATTTGGGAATCAGTCCCGCTGCTGAAACTTTTATTACGGGATTTTCTTTGACCAATGCGACCGGCTACTCCACTTCCAGCCAGGTAACTGGACAAGTTTTTGCAGCAGATATGGCGGATCCTACCCCCATTAACCTAACTACTGCCGTAAACAACATGCAAACTGCTTATACCGATGCAGCGGGCCGACCATCGCCGGATTTCTTTGAACTATATACAGGTGATATTAGTGGAAAAACCTTAACCAGGGGATTATATAAATGGACAAACACGGTTACATTGTCGTCTGATGTAACCTTATCTGGTGGAGCTGACGCTATTTGGATTTTTCAGATCGACGGTGATCTTTCCATGAGTTCTGCAGTAAACATTACACTAATCGGTGGTGCCCAGACCAAGAATATATTCTGGCAGGTAGCCGGTGAAGTTATTGTAGGTACTACCTCCCATTTCGAAGGAATTATCCTTTCAAAAACTGGAATTACCTTGCAAAAAGGAGCTTCCATGAATGGTAGAGCATTAGCACAAACTGCTGTTACTCTTGATGGAAACAGTGTGGTAAAACCACAATAAAAGATGTCGTAAGACAGATTATAAATTTACAATCCCCAAAAGGGCAGCACCTGTAAGTATCGGGAACAGCTGCCTTTTTTTAAGCTATAGTTAACCTCCTCCATTATGAGCATTATGGAACATTCCGAATTTCAAAAAGCACAATCTTTTACCCTTGCTGAATGTATTGAGTACGTTCCTACTTCGGTAGTTATCAAAACGATTATTAAAAAGATAACGGGTAATGTCAGTGTGTTTTCATTTGATTCCGGAGAAGTATTTTCGAGAAAAGTTTTACGCTTTGACACTTTTATTCAGGTAATTGATGGTATGGCAGAAGTGCAAATCGATCATAAATCTTATCTGCTTAAAACTGGAGAATCAATCATCATACCTGCACATTCTAACTGCAACATAAAAGCAAATGTTAGATTTAAAATGCTTTCCACTATTATCAAAAGTGGCTACGAAGAATTGAGTTGATGGAGTATTCCTTATTAGACTAAAAACATGTGATATATGTAACTTAAATATAGATTTATGTAACACTTATCAGAGAAATTGTAATCATTTTAATATCGTGGAAATTAATCTACACCTCTCCCATAAGCATGGGAAAACACAAGTATTAAAATGAAAACGAATAAAAAAATATTACACACAATCACACTCGCTACCTTAGTTATGGCTGTGTTTATTGGTGGTTGCAAAGACTCCGGAACCGATGCAAATGACGAAATTGTCATCCCAATTCAAACGGTAACTCAGGCAACGGTAGCACTAAGTACGTCAGGAAACTACGTTGTTTTAGCAGGATCAGGAATTTCTAATAATCCAACTTCCTCTATCACCGGAAATCTTGGACTAAGCCCATCAGCTAGTTCATTTATAACGGGCTTTTCATTAGTATATACCAGTGGTGATCAAAAAGCGACTTCTGCTCAAATTACCGGTGATGTATATGCCTCAGATTATGCATCTCCAACTCCGTCACTATTAACCACTGCTAAAGGTGATTTAACTACGGCCTACAATGATGCAGCGGGCAGGACATCAACCAGTATCGTACTTTTATCCGGTAATATTGGTGGACTAACTCTTACTCCTGGACTTTACAAATCCAGTGGTTCCCTAGAAATTTCATCCGGTGATCTCACTTTTGATGCAAAAGGAAATGCCGATGCCACATTTATCATACAAATTGCTTCTGCATTTTCTACCAGCTCAGATCGTAAAGTAATTCTTGCAGGTGGCGCAAAGGCAGCAAATATTTTTTGGCAGGTTGGTACTTCAGCCACATTTGGAACCACTTCAGTAATGAAGGGTACTGTGATGGCTGATCAATCCATTTCATTAAACACAGGAGCTACTATTGATGGTAGATTGTTAGCCAGAATTGGTGCAGTCACTCTTGAAAGTAACACCATTGTCTCTCCTTCTTAAGGACGGATAACAAACAATCCTACTTCATTTAACTAAATAATTATCATATAAAACTAAGGCTACTAATGAATTTTTATACGAAACTAAAACAACCAAATACCAAAATTCGAGGTTCAGGCTTTTTCAGCTTAGCTATCGCAATGGTACTTCTTTTTACGGCGTCAGCGTTTGCACAACCTGCCGTACCCACACTATCTTTACCGGATAGTGGAGCGGTGAATCAACCCCACAAACTGAACTTAATTTGGAATGCATCTGCTTCTGCTGATTCTTACCATCTACAGGTTTCAGATACGGTAAGTTTCACTACTACTGTTTATGATCAATCACAAATCGCTGATACAGCTCAATTTATTGATGGTCTATCTTTTAGTACCACCTATTATTGGAGAGTAGCTGCATCAAATGCAACCGGAGCAAGTGCTTATTCAACAGCATCAAGTTTCGCAACTTGGGATTCTATACCTAAAGGTCCCGATCCAGTTGATCTTGGCCTTGCAGACGGATTTGCAATTCTTGCTTATACTGCGGTGACTAATGTCCCTTCTTCTGCTATAAAAGGTGATGTGGGATTAACACCAACCTCAGGCTCATTTATTGACTTAACAGAAGGTGAAGTAACAGGAACAATCTTTACGGTAGATGCCGCCGGACCTGCGGGTTCAGTACCATCAGCTGCTATGTTAACAACGGCTAAAGGAGACCTGACTATTGCGTTTAACGATGCCGCAGGTCGAACAGTTGCTCCTGTTGGAATTGCTGGAAATCTTGGTGGACAAACTCTGTACCCTAGTTTATATAAATCTACCGGTACACTTGAGATATCAGCCGGAGATCTAACACTAGATGCAAATGGTAATGCAGATGCAGTTTGGATATTCCAGATCGCTTCTAGTTTTAATATGACTTCTGATAGAAAGGTATTTCTTACAAACGGTGCAAAAGCAGGTAATGTGTACTGGCAAGTAGGTTCTGCTGCAACTTTCGGAACTACTACTGTAATGAAAGGAACTATAATGGCAGGAACACAAGTAACGTTTGCAACCGGAGCTACCTTAGATGGAAGAGCTTTGGCTTTAAATGAAAACGTTACCTTACAGAAAAACACCATTAATTTACCAGAAGCTGCACTTGGAACCGGAACGGAAGACGATGAAAATCAATTACCAAGCGATGTCAGACTTTCTCAGAATTATCCTAACCCTTTCAATCCGTCTACAAATATTAGCTATGAGATCAATCAAGCTTCTGATGTTCGACTTGAAGTATTCAATATGTTAGGCCAAAATATTGCCACGCTTGTAAATGAGCAAAAGCCCGCAGGTCAATACATAGTATCTTTTGATGCATCGGGATTTTCCAGTGGGTTTTATATCTATAGAATTACAGCAAATGGTAGCCAGCACATTAGAAAAATGACGTTAATAAAATAAGGAAAAGCTTACTTTTCAATAGCTCCTCAGTTTTCTGTGGAGCTATTTTTTTGCCTTGTTTCCGGAGCGCTAGCCTGCGCGATTTCTATTTCTTCTCTCTAATCTAGCCTCGTTAGTGCGCTCTATATTCTTACCGTCCCCAACCTAGCGCCAGCGTCTCGCTGGTGCGATTCCTTCACCGCTCCCATTATTGGAGCTTTGCTTGCCAGCAAAACCTGTTTTTTGCTGAAGAAAAAAAGATAACTCGTATTTACTGTTGCATGTGAATATTCGATTATTCATTTGAGCCTTCTTATTTAAGAATGTTATGAAGAAAATCACTAATTGTTGCGCTTATTACTCGAACTCAGGATTGCTATTAAAAGTTGCTCTAATTCATTAACTCCTTCAGATACTTTTTCTCCTTTTCTCCAATAGCGTTAACTTTTACAGTTTTATCATCCTTTAGCTCTAAGCCAACCGACTTCAAATAATCGGTCAAAAGAATGGTATTCTTTTTAAGAACATAGTCCTCAATAATTTTATTGAAATTTGAAGATGGCTGTACATTTTCCATTAACTCAACTAAGTCTTGTATTGAATAATACTTGTTTTTATCGCCTCCAAAAGAACCGTGTAAAGCTTGCATAAAATCTTTGAGACTTTTTTCACCATTAGATGTTTTAATAATATTAATGTCTGTTATAAAAGCTGTTATAAATCCTCCGCTATATATTAAGGGTCTAGTGAAGCAAACTACTTAAATCGGGTCATTTCGAAGTAA
>TARA_R110002126_G_scaffold35949_3_pt1 | contig 13649 bp, 9 predicted proteins | sample TARA_R110002126 | Tara Oceans TARA_R110002126 (sample SAMEA4397536) | marine metagenome | biome: Polar Biome; feature: [DCM] deep chlorophyll maximum layer (ENVO:01000326); material: water (ENVO:00002006), including particulate matter (ENVO:01000060) such as... | depth 30 m
GGAAGCATTTTAGAAAAACACCATCCACAATAATAGAATGTCTTATATCTGCCGAGGGCATCACTTTGTGGGAACTGACGTTACTAACACCTTTCCAAAGTGAAACCGATATTAATTTCGGTATTTATAGATATAGTAGAATAATTTACAAAACATCCCTTTTGAAACTGAAAACTTACATTGTTTCGGTTTGTAAGTGATATTTATCCCGGTCTATAAATAAATCTTCGGCATGGAGTTCATGGAGCAATAGCCGGGCATCAATGGTAGAAGTGAGCAGAACAAAACCAGCTAAGGCACGAAGCATTTGGTTATGTTCCTCACTTCGCTGATGCCTGGCGCGGAAGGAAAACTCCGCCGGGAGCTTTTGCTTCTTTTGTCGGTACAAAAGAAGACAGAATTCCGGTAAACTACAAGCTGTTAACAAAAGCTTTCCCGACCGCTTTAGTTTATAGATATAAATATCTAGCCCTCATGTAAGATCCCGTCCATAAGACTCCTTTGGAGAAATAAATTCGGGATGACCCTATTCCTTTAACTGGAATTAAAACTGTCAACGAATTACCTAACTTCTACAGGGATGACCTAGGTTTTTTAAAAACTAAAACCTTCAAATAATTAATGTATTTAAAACCCCGGCATCAACATAACCGCATTTTGCATCATTCTTGCAGGACCAACCCAAAACATTCTGTATTGAGTGTTGTCCATTAAGAAAACCACGTTTCCTCTTCCCATTGCGTGAACAGAGGCGAACGCCATCCCTGCTGCTTTTTCTTTATTCTCTTCCGAAGCGTAACCGGAAGCTAACACTTCCTCTGCATCTTTCACATAATAACCAACGGTGCTAAATGCAGGATCTGGTTTTAAAGCGTTTGTACTAAACTTCAAAGAATACAATTTATCTTTCATCCCAAATGCTAATGGATGAGAATTATCAATCATCGCTTTAAATGCCGAACCGGGAATTCTCTTCAAGCCACTGGAATCTTCCTGATCTTTATATTTTGTATATGCAGCAGGATCAATTTTGTCTTTGTCTTCATCTTCGTCTTTATCCTCGTCAAACAATTCCGCAGACGTTATTCCTGATTGCTCTTTGGTAAGCCATTCCGTTGCGCCTTCGGTAGCAACTAATGTTCCTCCATTTCGCACCCAATTTTTTAATTCCTCTCTGACGTTTTCATCGAACGTTCCATTTAGTCCAAATCCGCCCGGTAAAATGAGTACATCATATTCCGTCAGATCAATCCCATCAACACTTCCTGATCGGATTCTGTCGATGCCAAATTCTGTCCATTGATCGAACAAGAACCAAATTTGTCCTGCGGTATAAGAATTAAACCCCGAATCCATCATTAAACCAACTCTTGGTTCTTTAATCGGTCTCATACTCGGTGAACCCAAATCGCTACCGGCATCCATTCTTCCGGTGTTAAACCCGGCTACTTTCACATCCGCATAGTCCGCAACGGTTTTCATATCCTGATGAATGGTTTTTACTTTATGTTGATTTCGACCAAGCAAAACAACAAGGCTTCCTCTTGAATAACTCACTCCGTCTTTCGTAAATCCTTTTTCTGCTGAGCGAACTTTATATCCGTGTTTCCATAAATGAGCCAACGCTTTGGGAGCATTTCGTTGATTCCAATCCACTACATAAGCATACTGAGCATTCCCATTTGAAAGTCCATTTGGATGAACCACCATTTCATCAACCAGCGAAGCATTTACTTTCACATCAGAAGTAGTCCATGCTGCATCCAGATTATAAGCCAACGGAGCTGACCAAGTACTCATATCGTACATCACAGAATCTTTGATCTCTAATTGTCTTCTCATCAACGTGTTAATGAAAAGATGAGCAGGCTGATTGGTTTTAATAATAAAATCACCCGCTTTAAAATTTCTTGAAGAAGATTTTCCATCCCAATAACTAAAAGAGTTCCTGATATTAAAATCGCTGTTTGCTTGCTCAATTTTTACGCCCTGCTTCAGCATCAAATTCACAACATCATACGTATAGTCGTTGGAATTATTTGGCAGAATGTACGTTTTGGTATCTCCTTTTTGAGTTTTCTGAGAACGAGCATCCTGAAAGTACTTAACCAGTGCTTCTCTATTTTCCACGGAAGTTTTAACGATGGAAATTCCATTTTTATAATGATCAAAAACACGTTGACGAAGAGTAAGTACATATCCGTCATTGGTCTCAACAGCTCTTCCTCCACGACTATGTCCGCCCTGCTCGGCCAGCATTCCAATTCCGCCCATAATGCTTGGGTAAGAAGATCCGTATCCGGGATAAAAGAAATCGAACCGTTCTCTGGTCTCAAAATTTACCCGAGCTTTATCAAATTCTTCAATCGCTCCACGACCAAAAACATCTGCCCATTTTTCGTAATCTGCCGGTAGTTCATGATTTCGGGGAGTTGTTCCCGGCATAGTGAAATAGTTGTTATTGAAACCCTGCTCATGGAAATCAATATGAACTTGCGGCATCCACCGCTGATACACATTTATTCTTCCTCTTGATTCAGGATGAACTAGCCACGTCCAATCTCTATTCAAATCAAACCAATAGTGATTGGTTCTTCCACCCGGCCAGATCTCGTCGTGTTCCAAATCGGAAGCGTTAACATTCAACACATTTGCCTGACTGGACTTGTACCAATAAATGTATCGGTCTCTTCCGTCAGGATTTATCATCGGATCAATAACTACTACTGAATTATCCAGCCATTTTTTGGTTTCTGCATCGGTTGATGCAACCAAACGGTAAGCAGTCTGCATAGCCGCTTCACTGCTGGATGGTTCATTCCCATGTACATTATAGCTCATCCAAACTACAACGGGTTCATCAGAAATCTGAACTGAGGAAGGGTTATTGGCAATCTTCAAATTCTGACTTCTGATTTGATCTAAATTGGCGTGATTTTCAGCAGAACTTATAAGAGCATAATTCACCGAACGGTTTTCATAGGTTCTGGCATATTCATGAAAAGTGATCTTATCAGAAAGCTCGTCCAGCTTTTCAAAATACGCCATTACCTGATAGTGAAAAGTATATTGTTCACCTAGTTCGTATCCTAAAAATTCTGCGGGTGAAGGAATGGAACTGTTATAGCTGATTGACGGATCAAATTTAAATCTTTCAATTGCATTCTGAATTTGTGCATTCGAAGAAATAGTAAATAAGAGTAACAAAAGTAGAGCTGAAAGATTCTTCATATCGTAGTTAGTTTAGTTTTGATGAGACTACAAAATTTCTCCGTAAAATAGAGTTAAATCTCACTTTTATTCTATTAAAACTTTGCTCATTTTATGAAATCAATATAGGTGTACATGAAAAAATGGATCTTTGGGACTTTAGTATTTGTGCTCGTTGCAATTATAGCGACCGGAATTTTCTTCCCAAACATATATGAGGATGAACTGAAGGAAGCATTAGAAAACCAGGTTTTAATTCAATCTGATAGCTCTTATTCTGTTACGCTTGAAAAATTGAATATCTCATTTTGGAATCGAACAGTTTCTGCTGATTCTCTTACAGTAACACCTACTAATGAACTTGAGCCTATAAAATCAATTAGTGCCAGTTTCATTGAGATCAACGGCATTAAATGGTGGACGCTCATCTTCAATCAGTTTGCCAGTTTTGAAAGTGTTATAATCGAACATCCCTTTATTGAAATTTACTCCCGCCCTTTGAAAAGTGATACTTTTGAAGAAAGTAATTCTATAGACGCAACAAAAACAAATCTTGCTCTCTCTAAGTTTAATTTTATCATCAGAAATGGAAAAGCACGTCTGGTTGAGCCTTCCGGAAGAACTGAGGTTATGCTTGAAGAATTTAATTTGATGGCTACCGAAGTTGATATAGCTCAGGTTTTGGATGGCTCCAGACTTCCCTTTTTAAAAGAATTGGTACTTACCGGGAAAAAAATAACATGGCGCCTTGATGAAAAACTGTACCGTTTTGAAGTGGGAGAATTTTCTTTCGATAGAGTTAAGAAAAGTGCGCAATTAAAAAATCTGGCGTTAATTCCTGTTCTTCCAAAATATGAATTCTCCAGAATTAAAGGATATTCAACCGATCGGATAGAAATGAATATCGGTTCTCTTGAGTTGGAGGATTTAATTCTGGATTCCCTTTATATCCCTAGAATTCAGATCGGCAAGCTAAAGATAGATCAGGGAAATTTGGAGGTTTTCAAAAACAAAACAATTGCTTCACGGTCGGCAATAGGGTACAGAGCGCTTATGGCTGAAGAAATTCGAAAATCTTCTGTACAAATTGGTATAGACTCCATTCTAATCAAAGATTTCGATGTTTCTTACATAGAACACAAAGCTGATGCAAAAGAACCCGGAAGTGTATTCTTTAAAAATATCACCGGAGCTATCTATGATTTAAACACACCGGGATATCCTCAATTCACTGATGAGACTTTAAAAATGAGAGTTTCCACTAAATTTATGAACACAACAACGCTAAATCTTAATGTTGATTATCCTTTGTTTAACACCAACGAAAGTCATCGTGTTTGGGGCAATTTAGGGCGCTTAGAAACTTCTACTGTAAATAGCACATTATTGCACTTAGCGTATGTAGAAACTAAAAGTGGTGTTATAAACTCCATGAAGTTTGATTTCACCGTTGATGATAGAAAAGCAAAAGGGTTGCTTTGGTTGGATTATGAAGACTTGGCGCTCACCTTTCTGAAAAGTGATGATCCGAATGATAAAAATCTTGGCACGAAATTTAAATCATTTCTTGCAAATACAATAGGCATCAACTCAGATAATACCGGTGAAATAGAATCTGAAGAAATTGATTATGATTGGGATCAAAGAAAAGGAGTATTTGGCTACTGGTGGCAAGGCTTGCTTTCAGGAATACGAAACACCATTCGATAGATTTCTAAGTGTGAAGTCACTATTCAGAGGTAGTAAAAGACCTGTCCGGTTTAAAACTAAATGGCTTACAAAAAGTTTCAATTGCCTAAAAACCTAACACCCTGAGTTTCCACAAAGTAATGCCCTCGTCAGCTTCTAACTTAGGCTAAAAATAACGCCACCTTCTCAAGCCAGACAAGGGGTTGCAACCCCTTGTCTGACTTATGGACGTTTTCATTTCTTACGCCTCGATCAATCTTGCAGTTTGATTCAAGCGGAATTAAATTTCTCACTTTTAGCCAAGCATTAAATTCATCAATCTGTTCCTCCTTCCAATAAATTTGACACAGCTTTTCGAACTCAGGTTGACAGGGCTACGACAATTCATGACTGGCACTACTCTAGTATATGAATGTATGGGTGTATTTCAGTAGAATAGATCTGCTTTGAAGATATGGGAGTCGAGGTAGATTTGGTTCTAATGGATTTCTATCCGCATAAGATTGTTCATTCAATACAACCCAGAAATCTCTCCCCTCGCTATAATTGTATCTGAACCGCACGTTTGCTCCCACCAATTCACTCACATTACTATACTGCAAGAACATATTTAATGAAGCCTTTTTGTTAAAGGCATACTGGCCTCTAAACTGCCCTAAATGTGTAGTAAACACCGTATTAGTACGTTGTGGACGATCAGGAAAATTAAGGTGAGTGATATTATAACTTCCTCCTATTTCCAGATTCTTTGATGCAAATAACCGTGGGTTTATTGTAAATGAGTAAAAATCGCCATCATAAAGCTGCCCTACATTTGCTTGAATATTTCCTGCTACTTTCCAAGATTCTGAAAGTCCGTAATTGATACTTATTTGTTTAGTTGAATACGTACCGGCAGGTATAAAAATTCTTCCTGGAAGATTGAATTGATCACTATTTCTAATTACTTCTTTACCGATATTTAAATTTAAACTTAGGTTCCCATATTGTTTGAACCTTCCACTCCAACCTAATCCTGCTGTTTTAACCTGAAGCCCACTATCATAATCCGGAAATTTATACTCATCATTGTAATTTCTACTGAAAAGGCTGATCTCAATATTAGTTCGTTGAAACACAGATTCCTCTGAAGCTAGCGTACCGTAACCTATAGCAAATTGATTATCTGTTGTACCTGGAATTCTTACAAAACCTATTCCGGGATTGTAATTCTCCCCTATCCTGTTAAAGACCATCTGATAATTAAACCCCGCACTGGAAGAGTTTCTCACGGCAAATCTATATGCTTCTGTTTCTTTCAGATTTTGTGGTGCTGAGTCATCCTGAGATTGACTAGCTCTAACTTCCACAAAATTCTCACCGGCTATATTCACATCTGCATCTAAACCATAAACGATATTTGAGCCACCATCACCGGAAAGTCTGCTGGTTAGAATTCCTCCTACAAAAGATCGTTGATTAAACACTTCGTTCTTAAGCCTTAATACTCCAAAATTCTCTGAGGGAAGATTTCCATTTTCACCGGTTTGAAGGTTTAGGAAACCTATATCTAATTTATTTACTCTACCCGTTAGCCTTGCTCCACCAAGAATTCTTACCGGATTTCCACTCCCATCAAGACCAATTCTACGACTATAAAATGCTCGATCCCCACCAAAATTAAAATCAAATTGAGAAGATCGTTGTTGGAAAAACTGTCTCTTTTCGGGAAAGAAAAGTGAAAATCGAGATAAATTAAGCTGTTGATCATCAGCTTCAACCTGAGCAAAATCAGTGTTAACAGTTACGTCTAATGTCAGATTATTTGTCACATTATATTTGACATCAAAACCTAATTCAACCTTAGGATCATTATCATAAATATACGCTGTTGAATCAGTATTGAGCCCTGAAAGCGAAGAATATCCTCCTAATCCGTATGGTGTAAAATAGATCGGGTTTTTAGCCTTCACACCTTCGAGCTTTACATCATAAGCTTGTGAAGGTTTTGCATTCCCAAGATTCCAATTTGGTGGAATAGCCGGAAATATATGCCGTTCATTGATATTTGAGATCCATCTGTAAGTTATAAATCCTATCTCAGCAGTTTCCCCTTCTACTATAATTCCAATACTTGAAAAAGGTATCCTCATTTCTGCAAACCAACCTTCATCGGTTTGTTTGGTAGCTACATCCCAAAATGTGTTATAACTAGAATTGAATGAATTTCTGCCACCACTGAAATCGGCATCGTTTGAAAGAGCGACATCGAAACGTACTCCGGCCGGATTTGTAAAGAACCACGTAGCATTCTGATCATCATTAAACCCATCAATAATGATTGCAAATACGTCATCATTACTATATCTGTCTCTATACAAAGAATTGACTGCTATTGTCTTAGCATCTTTGGTATACATTTCACCAGATATGTAGATGAAGTTCTCGTCATAGGCGACTCGTATTCGTGTTTGCTCATGCATTTCCCCTTGAAAAGTTGGTTCATATTGAACCATTGGCAGTGCATCGATTTCAGCCCAGGCCACCTCGTCAAGAATACCATCTAAAACGATCGGAGAGCTCAATTTTGTAATTGTAATTCTATCTTGAGCTAATGCAACTGTAGTGAATAAAAGGAAAAGACTGGTAGTCCTGATCAATCTAACTATCAAATAAAAACCCTCAATTTTTAATGTTAAACTAACATAGAACTTTTTGATACTAAATTGGTAGTGTTCTTTTCCTCTTTTTACACCAGAGTTTTTCCAATTAAGCACTGTTTTAAAAATGTATTCTCCTTATTTTGGCTAAACTATTTGATACTCAATGATCGATACACTTTCTATTCCTACAATCTCAGACATTAAAGTAGCTCACGAAGTAATTAAACCATACAGTCATCGTACTCCCGTTCTTTCTAGTGCCAAGGTTGATACACGCACCGGAGCTTCCGTTTTTTTTAAATGTGAGAATTTCCAAAAGGTAGGTGCTTTTAAATTTCGTGGTGCTTGCAATGCTGTTTTAACGCTTTCAGCTTCTGATGCTGCACAAGGAGTGGCTACACATTCGTCAGGAAATCATGCTCAAGCGCTGGCTTTAGCAGCTAAAATTCGTGGTATAAAAGCATACGTGGTTATGCCTGAAAATGCTCCCAAAGTAAAAGTAGAAGCCGTTAGGAATTATGGCGCAGAAATTACTTTTTGCGAAGCCAGTTTAGATGCAAGAGAAAGTACCTTACAGAAAGTTGTAGAACAAACCGGAGCGGCTACTATTCACCCTTATAACGATTCCAGAATTGTAGCAGGGCAAGGAACTGCTGCTATTGAGTTTATAGAAGAGTGTCCTGATTTGGATGTAATAATGGCTCCAATCGGCGGTGGTGGGTTGTTAAGCGGAACTGCACTTGCAGTAAAATCTTTGAATTCTAACATCGAAGTAATTGGAACAGAACCTAAAGAAGTAGATGATGCATACAGATCTTTCAAAGAAGGAAAGTTGCTTCCTGCTTACAACACAAATACTATTGCTGATGGATTACGAACTTCTTTAGGAGTACTGCCTTTCCAAATTATCAAAAAACATGTTGATGATATTCTCACGGTTGATGAAGAATCTATTATTTCTGCTATGCGCTTTATTTGGGAAAGAATGAACATGATCATAGAACCATCTTGTGCCGTTCCTGTAGCAGCTCTTTTTAATAATCCTGAACGATTTAAAGGGAAAAAAGTTGGCATCATCATCACCGGCGGAAATGTAGACCTGGATAATCTACCATGGGATAATTGAATATTCAATCATAAAATTTTGTCGTGTCTACCATAGGTATTGCTTCGGAAGAACGGATGTGAGACATCTAAAATCACTATCAAAGCTCCGATTTCTAATCTACCCTTCTGCACACATTATATGTCCAATGGACATCGAATATTCTTTTCTTGGATGTTGGTTATCGAACGTACTTCGCTATTCAAAATTCATCCTCCTTCATTCATAATCTCGCAGGGCTGAAGCCCACGCTAGCTTATTCTCCAAATCAACCTGTAGAACATAAATCTAAAAAGACTTAGTCAGTGAATAGTTCTCAACCTTCTCCTTATTCAAGATTAATGGATATTGAACGTTCTCCTGTCGGATATTGATCACTAAACGTGCTTCGATATTCAAAATTCATGATTCAATATTGTTCTGTTCGATATTCTTTTCTCTAACATCCTTATGTGATTTAATTCAGCGTTCTATTGAGTTAGCTTGCATGGCAATCTTCAAAAAAAACAAGGGAATTACTATGAAGACATTCATCGCAAGTCTATTGCTCCTCATCCTGCCGGAAGCAATGCAATTACAAGTGCCTTTATTTTTAGGCGATAAAGTACAAGTTCAAGGAAAAATCATCGATGCAGACACCCAACAAGCCTTAGTTGGGGCAATTATTCATATCAAAGAGACTAAGCAACACGCAACAAGTGATGCAAACGGTGATTTTGAATTCTTCATAGAAACAGCAACATACACTTTTGATGTCAAATACGTCGGATTTAAGCAGTTATCAAAAAAAGTAAGCGTTCCGAAAGAAGGGATTCAAAATCTGATTCTAAAATTGGCACCTCTACAGCAGCAACCTAATGAAAACGAAGAAGATGAAGTGCTAGATTATATTCCTGTACTCCGCATAGAAGCTCCACCTTTACAAGGGGCCTCAAAAATGAGTATTCAACCACTAAATTCTCCTCCTTTACCCCCGCAATATAACACCGAAGAATATGCCGAAATATCTGAGAACACCTTCAAGTGGGCTTCAAAAACTCCTCTTTCTACTTTTTCTATTGATGTGGATGGAGCTTCTTACTCAAATGTTAGACGAATGATTATGGATGGCAGACTACCCGTAAAAAACGCAGTTCGTATTGAAGAAATGATCAATTATTTCAGCTATGAGTATGAAAAACCAACCGGTGAGCATCCCTTCTCTGTGAATACTGAAGTTGCACCTGCGCCATGGAACCCAAACCATCAATTGGTGCAAATTGGAATTCAGGGAGAGAAGATTGAAGCCGAAAATCTGCCACCAAGTAATTTAGTTTTTCTACTGGATGTTTCAGGATCAATGAATTCCCACAACAAACTACCATTGCTCAAAAAGGGATTTAAGTTGTTGACGAATCAACTTAGAGAAGAAGACTATGTTTCGATTGTGGTTTATGCAGGTAATAGCGGACTTGTTCTTCCGCCCACTTCAGGAGCTGATAAAGAAGCTATTTTAGAAGCACTTGATAAACTGAATGCAGGCGGCTCAACGGCCGGAGCAGCAGGTATCAAGCAAGCATATCAAGTAGCCAAAGAACATTTCAAAGAAGACGGAAATAACCGGGTGATCTTAGCTACAGACGGCGATTTCAATGTTGGTGTTTCAAGTAATAGTGAGTTGGTAAAATTAATTGAGGAAAAGAGAGATGAAGGCATATTTCTTTCAGTACTTGGGTTCGGATCCGGTAATCTAAAAGACTCTAAAATGGAACAGATCGCAGACAATGGAAACGGAAATTACTATTACATAGATAATCTGTTGGAAGCTAAGAAAGTGCTGGTCTCTGAAATGGGCGGAACTTTACATACCATTGCTAAAGATGTGAAGATCCAGATTGAATTTAATCCTGAAAACGTAAAAGCATACCGCTTAATAGGTTATGAGAATCGTTTGCTTGCTGATGAGGATTTTAACGATGACAAAAAAGATGCCGGTGAATTAGGTTCGGGTCATACTGTTACTGCTTTATATGAAGTAATCCCTCATGGTGTAGATATTGATACTTCATTGAGCGATATCGATCCATTGAAATATCAAACGCCTACTACTCCCATAAATGGCTTCGGCGATGAATTAATGACCGTTAAACTGCGCTATAAAAAACCTAATGGAAACAAAAGTATTCTACTTTCTCAAATTGTTCAAAAATCAACCAATAGGGAACTTTCTGAAAATCTAAGTTTTGCTGCTTCCGTGGCTTCATTTGGAATGGTTTTGAGGGATTCCAAATTCAAAGGAAACAGCTCTTTTAGTTTGGCTGAGCGGTTAGCAAGATCATCAAAAGGAGTTGATGAACATGGATATCGCACTGAGTTCATTAAGATCGTAAAACTTGCAGAATTGCTTTATGAAGGTGAAGCTAAGAAGTAAAAAAAGAGTTTTATTATAATAACTAAAGAAAGGCTACTGCTAAACACATTTAATCTCAATAAAATTATTCTTTTTTTAGTAGTTCTTCAATTAGGTTTGAAAATTCAGATTCAGATCTTACTCCCGGAACAATTTTATCATTGATCAAAAAAGTTGGAACACCACCAATTTCAAGATTATCTGCAATACTCATACTTTCCAGTACAATATTTTTGGCTTCATTTGATTCACAACATTCTTTGAATAGCGATATATCCTGTATTTTAGCTTTAATTGCTAAATTGTCAAATGATAAATCTTCTAAATGTTCTTGATTAGCAAAGAGTAAATTGTGGTAATCTAAAAACTTTCCTTGTTTTGCTGCACATTCTGATGCTACTGCTGCTTTGAAAGTACTGGAAAACTCATCCTGTGGAAAATGGTTATACACTATTGATATTTGATCCTTATACTTTTTAGCAATCTTATTTAAAATAGGATCTGCTTCTTTACAATATGGACAACTATAATCAAAAAATTCAATTATCTGTATCGGAGCGCTAGCTATCCCTTTGCGGTAAGAAAGGGTGCTAATTTCTTCCCATGAGTCTACTTCTCTATCAACAATGCTATCATTAAAATCTTTCTTTGAAAAAAACTGAATCATTACTAGACTTGTAATCAGCAATGCACACATTACTAAAATTGCAGTGAATAAATTTGATATATTTAATTTCATTCTTCTAAGTAATGTTAGAATACCTTATAAACTCTTACAGTTGAAACGAATTTGTCAAAATCGAATAATTCTCCTACAACTATATCATCTTCGATTTGATGTATAGTAAAATTTAAGGGGAACTCATGCTCTTTCTCGAAACTTCCTTCACTATTGTATACTTGCCAATTTCTTTTTGTTGAATTAAAGTGATTGGGTAACGCTATCCAAATTCTTCCCCTATCATCAATTAAAAAATCATGAATCCAAGGCCAGTTCTCTGGCAACACTTCATACAGAGATTTTTTAATCTCTGATTTTTTTATATCGATCATCATAGATTCAAAATTTAGAGCACTCATTTTATCAGAGTCTGAAAACTTTAAATGAGGCAAATCAAATGAGAGAGTTTTCACAAGTTTTCCTTCTAAATTGTACATTTCAATTGTAGGTTTACCTGTCCAACAATAAAATATTTTATCTTTCTTAAACTCAATCAGACTTTTTTTACCCCAAATTGGGGAAGGATTTACAGACATATTTCCATTTTTTTGGAAAACATAAGCATTATCAGAAGGTTTAATAAGAATAGAGTCTTTAACCAACTCTCCGTGTTCATTGAATGATTGTATGTTTATATTTCTTTTATCGTCAGGACTGTACTTATCTGAAAAAAATCTTTCTGATCTCGAATAAAAAAGTTTATTCTTTTCACTTAAGCTAATCTTCATCGGGAAGTCAAGTTTTTCCTTAGTATCTAACTTTATAGTCTTTACAACTTTTCCATTTTCTACATTAAAAATGGAAATTCTACCCAAATTTCTGTCGTACACTAACAAAATTTCATTTGAAAGCTTTTCTATGTTAGTAATCTCAATAAATTCGCCCGGACCTAACCCTTCACGGCCCAAGCGATTATTAAATTTTAATTTTCTTCCTTTTAATTGAGCAACCAATACTGATGTGATAAATGCGTCAATAGTGTATAACTGAACATGATCACCTGTCTTGGATATATCTAAGTCTACAACTTGGGAAAGCAAAGATTTATCAGATTCTGCAATCAATTCAATGCTTGACTCTTGACTTTGAATTGGAAGCGAAAAAAGAAAGAATAATAGAAAAAGAGATTTAATCTTCATTAAAGCATATTGAGTTAATTACAAATGTAGATCTCACATCTCTTAAACATCTTAGTTCTACAGCATTTGTTCGGATCTGTAGTACTACAACTACCACACCGGGTTTCCACTTCTTGAATCTGATCAGAATTCTGAGCCAAAAGCCCGTTGGTTGGTATAGTCAGAATTAAGCTACCGCTTAAAATTACTATCATTGAAAACATATTTATGGCAAATCTTTTCATAAAATACACCTAATAATTTACAAGTTATGATTTAGGTAAAATCCAATCACATTAAGATATCGGACAACCTAACTCTAACATCGATATATTTTTAGGGTTAAACAATGCTCAAAATTGAGTAATATTTTGCTTAAAAATTGTATCACCTAGGGTAATGAGTTTTTTAAATACCACTTTAATATGCATTTACTTCCTTTTAAACTTAACTTCTTTTTTATTCGTTCTACATGTTTATAAATTGTATTTGTTGACAAGAAAAGCTCTTCGGATATTTCAATACTTGAATACCCTTTCCCAATGAGTTCCAATATTTCAACTTCTCTTGGAGTAAGTATTTTCAATGCCTCTATGAAGCTAATTTCTTTTTTATCATCCATTTTTTCTTAGTTTCTTGGTTCAAGAAACCAATATTAACTCATAAAGTCAATATATATAGGCTTCATATTACATAACCAAATCATTACGTTCGGTGTAGAAACAGAAACTTTTCCTCGTCACGTAGCTCCGCTGCGTGATGCTGATTTGGAAGC
>TARA_R110002126_G_scaffold1738_4_pt1 | contig 13611 bp, 15 predicted proteins | sample TARA_R110002126 | Tara Oceans TARA_R110002126 (sample SAMEA4397536) | marine metagenome | biome: Polar Biome; feature: [DCM] deep chlorophyll maximum layer (ENVO:01000326); material: water (ENVO:00002006), including particulate matter (ENVO:01000060) such as... | depth 30 m
GAAATGTTGTATACGGTGACGGCATTATGTCCCAAATAGAGAATGCTAATATACAACACTATACTCCATTCACTGAGGATAATTTAATAAGCTTTTTAAAAGGTATGGATGGAGATGATAGAGAGGTTAAAAAGACTAGAAGAAGAAGTGCAAGGGTTACTAACAAGCCAGCTAGAACAAACTTACTTAGGGCAAGAGATGACAGATGATGCTGAGCACGTTAGCTTAGTAGATAAAATGGCTAGCCTAAGTTACATGCACAACATAGTACAGTCAAGACTAGATCAAGCATTGTATAGAAAAGAAAGGAAGAAACAAAGATTAAGAGCAACAATTTTAAAAAGAGGGAGAGATGAACGGTGAGACAAGAGATGAGAACGGGAATAGATATGAGTTGAGTGTGTTTAATACCCCTAACAGTACTGGAGGACACACCTCACAACTGTTAATACAGGCAACGGACTTTCCTGGATACGGATTACAGAGAATAGACCTGCGCGGAAACCAGGGTGAGCAAGGAGTTCCCGCACCTCTTACAGAAGAGAGTATAATGATCGGTAGTCTTACAACTGAGGTACAAGTACTAAGAGCTGATGTAGTATCACTCAAGGAAGAGACGTTAAGACTACAAGAAACAGTTGAGAAGTTGTTAAAGATCAGAAGAAACACTAACTTAACAGTATCAAAGGAAGAGAGATGACACCACGTGTAATAGGAGTGTATGATGGAGAGATAGAAAAGCTACTCAAGGATGTAATCAAGTATGATAAGATCATAGAGACTTGGACCATCAGATACCCTGACTCATGCGCGGAATTAACAGTAGAGATAGACGTAAATAATTTTTATACATTGATTTTAAATGCAGAAAGTAATAGAGAAGATAATAGATGATGCTGAAAAGCACTTCAACTTGCCTAGAGAGGTACTGGTCGCTGTATTTGAGTCGCCGTATAAATGTGCTAGGCAGAAGATAGCTGAGGCAAGTGAAGGAGATACTAACACGTTCTTGAACGTGAGGTTTAAGAAGTTAGGACTGTTGTATGCAGATCATGCAAAAATTAAAGCTATAGAAAATGCAAGACACGGTAGAAGTAAGGAGGATAACAAAAAACCCTGACTTAGGGATAATTGACAGGGTTAGAAAGGTAATAGAGTGGAGAGATGTAATCTCAATAGAAGAAGGAGGATCAGAAATAGCTGAGGAGTTAGGAGAAAATGACTTAGTTTTAATAACTTTATCATACACAGAGATAGTAGTAATGGCCAGCTACTCTAAGATAACAAAAAAGTGGCTAGAGTTTAGAGAGTTTGCCAAGGCGGCAGACGGTAAAGTAAGTAACATAATGTTAAATTAAAATGGGAGAAGGAGAATTAACGGTAGAGAAAGAAGCAGTAGAAGACATGATCACTGCAGGAGGTTATCACTACATTGAAAGTGAACAAGGCGTTAAAGTAAGGAACAGCCTAGTAGGACGTAGACTTAAAGAAGATGGTGAAACATTTGAAGAGTATAAGATGCGTCAGAAGTTTGTAAAGAACTTTAACAAGGAAACAGCTAAAGGAAAGTGGTTCTGGAAGTCTAGAAAAAAGCCTGAGTTAGATCTACAGCTTAAAATGGCAGTAGGAACACCTGGAATACTTGAATCAAAAGAATTTTCAGATCATAAGTCAAGTAATTTAGGTACGTATGATGAGAAGAAGGTAGAATCTTACTTGAAATCGCTGTAACATGGGAGATATTAGTGAAAAAGAGTATGAAGCACTAGGACTTAATGAGTCTCTAACGTACCGGGATGTAACGCAGATGTGTTGCACCAACCCAAAGTGTGAAAAGATGGATCAGGAAAAGGAAGTCAGAAGTGATGTCCCTCCTCACTCGTTTATTTACGTAGAGGTGGCAACAGAAGCAGGTATGACGGTTAGACATGTACCAATGAAGACAGTCTGTGCAGTATGTATGATGCAAATGCATACTATTAGTACAGAATACTTCAAAGTAGATGAAGAAGAAAAGTATAGGTTTAGCGCACCTAAAGCTGCAGTAGATAGAGGTAAAGATTACTACCGGAACTTTAAACAGCAAAGCTGGGTAGATGATCCGGACGCAGGTAAGGGAGCCACTACGCTATCAGGCAAAGATTTAGCAAATTATAAAAAGAAATTAGACAGTTTAAATTAAAAATTATGAGCACAGAGAAGAAAGTAACAATAGTACCGTTGAGAAATAACATTATAGTGGCAAATCCGGTAACGCCAAGAGTAAAATCAACTATCCACACTACGCCTGAAATGGAAGCTAAGGCAGATGCAGAGCATAACGCAGAACAGTTAATGAAAGCTGAGAAAGCTACAGTTATTGCAGCAGGAGCTGGCTGTGCTGACGTTAAAGCAGGTGATGTAGTCAAATTAAAGGTTGGAAGATTCATGCAAGCAGAACCGTTAGAGAAAGGTAAGTTTCTAATGTTCACTGAAGGTGATGTAATGGCAATCTACAAAGAAGACTAAGATGAGCACATTCCTGACAACACTAGACACGGATTTAAACTTTTGGGAAGAACACCCAAACTTCAAGTCTATACGGGAGTTTAAGGAGTTCAGAAGGTTAGACAAAAGTAAAGACAAAGGCAAGAGCTCACGTATTATGTGGGCTATTGCTCTTTGTAAGGATAGACATATTGAGAACACTTGGAGAAATGAGGATGATGATGATAGACTACCGCTATTAGCGGAGGATATTATTGGAGACAAGGACTTTGATTGGGACTCAATAGAGGATCTCATGTACATTTATGAGCAGAGAGTACTAAGTAAACCTGAGAGGGACTTACTACAGTCTGAAAATAAGATGCGTGAGAGGCAAAAATTTATAGATAAGACTGAATACACTCTAGACTACCTTGATGATAACGGCAGGCCTCAAAAGGGAACAGCTACTCAGCTAGATAAGATGATGGTGGACTCAGATAAGATCTATGAAAGACATGAGAAACTGAAGGCTCTCTATGAGAAGTCTGAGGAAGACGGTCACGTTTTTGGCGGACGTACAGAAAGCGCATCTGAACAAGGACTAATATAATGGGATTCATAAGAATAAATAATAGGAAAAACTTTTTAATTGACACTCTACCTACCATACACCCTAAATCTAGGGAGTACGTTGACTTTTGGAGAGAGCATAAGAGGAGATGTATTGAAGGCTTTTGGGGAGTAGATGACGCAAAGGTGCAAATAGATGTCAAGAAGAGAGGGATAGAAGATAGTGAACATAGAGGTAAGTGGAGGTGGATGCCTCCTAACCTTTATTTCTACGTCAACTTTGGTATTATACTGCACCAACCAGCGGATGCCCCAAAGACGGCACCAAAAAAGAAGATTAGACCCTTACTTAGGGACTTTGAATGGGAGTTCTTCTACAATTATATGGAATGTAGAGGGTTTTCTGGGTTCCGGGGTGATGATGAGAACTGCTGTTTACGTGATTTAGACGCATATTTAAAATCTGATGATAAGACTGAGAGGATGTTAGGTAGGTTAGAGCCTATAGCATTCAAGAAGGATGGTACTTTAAAGAAGTACGTACCCGCAAAAAAATATATGAGGCAACTGTGGGACAAACCTATGGGTTTACCTGATTATAACAATGAAGCAAAGAACCTTTTCCTTTTAGGTGCAAGGGGAGGGGGAAAGTCCTACCTAAACGCAGTAGGAGTTATACTATTTGAGATTGTATTTGATGGGGCCCGTTACTATACTGAAGAGTCTAGAGAGAATCCTGCAGAAGTAGAGGTATTTGTAGGTGCTGCCATGGCTGCAAAGTCTGGTGATATCCTTAAGAAGACTAAAACAGCAATGACTACGTTGCCGGGAGCATGGGGTAAGGGTAAAAACAAAGTACCTGCACCAATGTTCAAGGCAATGAGAGGTAGCCTTAAGTCTAACAACGTTGAGAACCCGTGGAGACATGAGTATCTTAAGAAGACTGGAGGTACTGAGGAGGTACTAGGATCAGGATCCAACATAAAGCATGGAACATACACAGTAGAGAACCCGGAAGCGGCTGCAGGTACAAGGCCTGGAGTTATGGTTATTGAGGAAGTAGGTTTGCTAGGTAATGTACTTACAGTACATGCATCTAATGAAGCTTGTCAGATGACTGATGGTACCGTTAAGTTTGGTACGTCTATCTACATTGGGACCGGTGGTAACGTAGAGAAAATTCAAGAAGCGGAGATCATATTTAGGGATCCTGAAGCATACAACTTCTTATCCTTTGAGGATGAGTGGGAAAATGGTGGAGATACTGGATGGTTTGTACCTGCGTACTATATGGACGGTAATTTCAAGGATGATAATGGTAACACTATTATGCATGAAGCCATTGCAAATTATGAACAACGTAGAGAAGTAAAAAGGAAAGCCAACTCAGCAGCAGCTATTGATGGTGAGATGATGAACTACCCTCTTAAGCCTTCTGAGATGTTTTTGAACGCTAGAGGTAATATCTTCCCACTTGCAGATTTGAAGGAGGTAGAGGCTACTATAAAGACTAAGAAACATGACTATGAAAACCGTCACTGGTTTGGGGAACTTATACTAGAGACCAACGGTAAGACTAAGTGGAAAAACATGACCAGTAAGGACCTGGTAAGGGAATGGCCTATAAAAGATAACAAGAATAAGCCGGGTGTAATAGAGATCTTTGAAATGCCAAAGACAGATACAGACGGTGATGTGATCAAAGGTAGGTATATAGCAGGAACGGATACGTATGATGATGATGAATCTAGTACTAAGTCTCTGGGGTCTATACTTATACTGGACACTTGGACAGATAGAATAGTTGCAGAGTATACTGGACGTAGGTTAGCAGATGATTTCTATGAAGTAACACGTAGGATGTGCATGTTCTTTAGAGCTTTAAATAACTATGAGCAGAACAAGAAAGGTTTATACGCTCACTATAAGAAAATGGGTTCACTACATTTACTTGCAGAGACTCCTGAGATACTTAAAGATGTAGCAAATGTTACTATTTCTAAGGTAGGTAACCGTAAATATGGTACTACAGCCACACCTCAAGTAAATGCTTACGCGTTAAGATTGATCTTAAGGTACTTAATAGCAGCAGCTTATGGTGAAGAAGAAGGTAACAATGTGCAAAACATGCACAAACTTAGATCTATAGGGACTGTGAAGGAGCTTATCTCACACAATCCTGATGGTAACTTTGATAGAGTATCAGCAATGGGTATGCTTATGATACTTAAGGAGGATAAATTCCTTACGTTGAAAAGAAAAGATGAGAGAGAAGAGAGGGAGAAAGGGTTAGAACAAGATGAGTTTTTCACTTCTAGGTATTCAGCAGAATTAACAAATTAGCTATAAGGACATGCCGTATATTGTTACGGTGTGTTTGTAGTTTACTATAATTATATTAATTTTCATAAATTATGGCAGTTACAGACAAAGTTATACATTTCCCAGCGCAGAAAAAGCCGCTTACCCAAAAAGGTAAGGAGTGGAGAAAGCAAAATATAGATGCAGCTGAAGACTATGCGTTCAATAGACACGCAGGGTTAAGGAAGAGCACCAAAAATAAACAGATCAACTATGATCTGTATAGTGATATACTAGATCAGGCAGACGTTGAAAGGACATGTAACCCTTTTAAGTTAAAGTCATTGTCTTCTCCTGCGCAAATGCAGAACTACCCAATAGCAAATCCAAAGATTGACTTACTAGTAGGTGAAGCTTTAAAGAGAAAGCTAGATATAAGGGTACGTGTAAGTAACGCGGACGCTGTATCTCAAAAAGAGAAGGGTTTAAAGGAGGCGTTCAATAAGCTCATAATGGAGCAGATTGAAGAGGAAGAATTAGATGAGAAAGCAATGCAGAAACGTCTTTCAGAGTTTGAAAGATGGAGAACGTATGAGTATCAGGACCATAGAGAAGAGATGGCCACTCACATACTTACTCACTTACAACAGAAATTAAAGATTGACGGCAAGTTTGCTAAAGGGTTTAAAGACGCTTTACTAGTTGCTGAAGAAATATACCAAGTAGACGTAGTGGCCGGAGAGCCTATACTGGAAAGGTTAAACCCTAAGCATGTTAACGTTATCCGTTCAGGAGAATCCCCTTACATAGAGGATGCTGACGTCATTACTATTAAATCCTGGTATTCACCGGGAAGAATTATTGATGAGTACCATGATGAGTTAACTCCGGCTGAGATAGACATGATAGAAACTGGATCCTTTGCAGGTGATGGAGGAAGTGATGGTATTGGTGAAAAGAAACCAACTAACTTAGACGCAAGTACCTTTGATCCTGAGTGGTTTGGAGGTGATGACTTTGGAAATGTATTTGATGAAGACGGTAACATCCGTATTGTCAAAGTATACTGGAAGTCTAGAAGAAAGATGTTAAAGGTTACCAAGCTTAATGCTTTTGGTAATGAAGAAGTTACTCTGGAAGATGAGAACTTTAAGATAGATAAAGATTTAGGTGAGAAGGCTAAAGTCCTTTGGATCAATGAATGGTGGGAAGGTCACAAAATTGGAGGTTCATCTACAACAGGTGATGATAGAGCAATCTACGTTAGAATGCAGCCAAGGCCTATACAGTTCCGTAATATGGAAAACCCTTCTAAATGTAGTCCAGGGATTATAGGTACTATCTACCAAACTAATGATAACGGTTCTGTATCCTTAATGGATAGAATGAAGCCTTATCAGTACATGTACAACGTACTTATGTACAACACTGAAATAGCTGTTGCTAAGAACTACGGTAAGATCATGGCCCTAGATTTATCTAAGGTCCCTGAAAACTGGAAGATTGATCAGTGGTTATCTTTTGCACAGGGTATGAACTTAGCAGTTTATGACTCCTTTAAGGAAGGTAACAAGGGAGCAGCAACTGGAAAGTTAGCTGGATCTCAACAAGCAGCATCACAGCCAGTGATTGATATGGAGATGGGTAACACTATCCAACTCTATATGAGCATGCTAGGCTATGTTAAAGCGGAACTTGGTGAAATATCAGGTGTATCCGGTGCTAGACAAGGACAAATATCAAATAGAGAAGCAGTTGGTAATGTTGAAAGAGAGGTTATACAATCATCTCACATTACTGAGTACTGGTTTGCAGAACATGAAGCTACTCAAATCAGAGTACTGGAGGCGTTGTTAGAGACCGCCAAATTTGCCTGGAAAGACAAAGAAAACCAAAAAGTGCAATATGTACTTGATGAGGGTAGTACTGCAATCTTTGAGATAGATGGAGAACAGTTCAATGAAGCGGACTATGGTATAGCTGTTACAACTGGGTCCATGAATGATAATTTAAGAGAAAGCTTGAAGCAACTTGCGCATGCAGGTATGCAGAATGGTATGATTAACTTCTCTCAGTTGTTAGATATTATGACTACTAATTCAGTAAGTGCTATTAAGCGTAAGATTGAGAAGTCTGAAGAAGATGCTAAGGCAGGCGCTGCAGAAGCTCAACAGCAAGAAATGCAAGCAGCTCAACAACAGTTACAGCAGCAGGCTCAGATTGAGCAAGCTAAAGCGCAAGCAGAAGTTGAGAAGCAGCTTAGAGAGTTAGATGACAATGATAAGAATAGAATGAATGCTATCTTATTAAAGCAACTAGACATACAAGCAAAAGCTTCTAATGAAGCTAGTGCAGACAGTATTGAGAAACTTAAGCTAGATGCTCAGAAATTAAGCGTAGATTCTTCACACCAAACAGAGGAGTTGGCGGAGACTATACGGGCAAATAAGGCAAAAGAAGACAATGACCGTAAAAAGATAGCGTCTGACGCAGCAAAGAAAGCAGCTCAATCAACAAAATAGCTATAAGTAGAAGTCTTATAGTTGGTATGTGCCCCCCAAAACGTTGGGATATTAGAAAAGAATGTATTTAATTTGTAAATGTAATAAGGAAGATTATGGAAGATGGAGGATTATTTGAAGGCTTAGGAGCAGATTTCCTAGCCGGAGGAACAGAAGATGCAAGTTTTGAAGATTCACCGGGATTTGATCCCATTACAGGTGAGATTTTTGGAGATGATGTAAAAAAAGAAGTAGAGCCAGGCGCAGAGCCGGACCTACAAAAAGAAATAAAGTTTGTTACTGACGAAGAAGACACAGAAGCTGAGGACAATGATACAGCGAGTGGTGATAATAACAACGAAGAAATTGATGAAGATACCCTTGACTCTGAAGAGTCTACCTCTTCTCCACTTACTTCCTTGACTTCTGCTCTTCGTGAGGATGGGGTTCTTTCATCTTTATCTGAGGAAGATCTGTCAAAAATTAAGACCGCAGGGGATTTAATGGATGCAGTGAAAAACCAGATAAAAGATAATGAGTATTCTGGGTTAAATGATAACCAGAAAGAATATTTAAAAGCAATGGAACTAGGTGTTCCTGAAGAAGCGTATAAAGAGGCTAAAAGATCAGCGTCTCAGTTAGCTAAGATTGATGTATCAACACTAGAAGGTGAAGATGAGTCAGCAGCTACCTTTAGAAAGCAGGTTTTGGTACAAGACTTTTTAAGTAAAGGATTTGACCAAGAAGACTCTGAAAAATACGCAGGACGTTCTATAGATCTTGGTGAGGATATTGAAGACTCAAAGAAAGCGTTTAAGAGGCTACAAGAAGGTGAAGCTAAAAGAGCCGGTGAAATGGTTACTAACGCTGAAGCTGACAGAGCAACTGCGCAAGAGGGTTACAATAAAAAGGTTAATGAACTCAAGGCTAAGGTAAACTCTACTAATGAGATACTACCTAACGTTAAGATAAATGCAGCCACTCAAGGAAAGATCTTTGACACAATGACAAAGACTGCCGGGTATGACAAGAACAATAACGCAGTGAATGCAGTAGTAAAGAGTATGGTTGAGGACCAAGAGTACTTAATTAAACTAAACTACTTACATGTATTAACTGATGGTTTGAGTGACTTTAGTACTTTAACTGGAACTGTTGGAAAGTCCGCAGTAACAAAGCTAGAACAGTCACTAGCAAGACAAGACGCTAAACTTAAATCCGGACACTCTGAGAGTGGAGGAGGAACTAAGAAAGGCGCAGCAGGAATTTTATCCGCAATAGACGGACTTTTATAATACGTAATAACTAAATTTTTAACTTAAATATATATGTCGCAATTATCATTTTTACAGATGACAGACGCTTCCGCTTGGAAGGGTTTAACCACAGAAAATCACTTAGGGGCTATCTGGAAACAGGATCCTCACAAAGTATCAGATTTGATCACTAAGATTCAAGCTGCAAATTTTGGAAACAACATTGACACAATGTTAGCACAGTTCCCAACTTTAGAGTTTGATGATGAAAGAGATTACACTTGGGAACTAAGTTCTCCAGCTGTGGACAACATTGCTTTAGTAGAAGCAAGAATAGACGGAACAACAGTAGTTGCTACTGATGAAGCCGGTAAAAACTTTACAGAATTTGAATTAGTTTTCCCAAGAGATTGGTTTGATGATACTCAAGTTATTGTAGGTGAAAGAAATGAACTGTATCCTGTACTAGTTGTAGGAGAAGGTATCCCTGAAGGAACTAACACTGTTTATACGTGTAGGTTGAACACTGGTGATTCTGACTTGTTCATCCCTTTTGAGGAAATCATATCTGGGAAGAGATTCTCTGGTGAGTATTCTCCTGTTGAGAGTAAATTCTCTGAAAAAGGTCACCAACCACGTTACAAGGGTAACATCACTATGCGGAATGCGTTCACGCACTTACGTATGATGAAAAGAACTCCAGGTAACATGACACTTAGAAAAATGGGAACTAAGTTAATGGACCCAAGAACTAAGAAGACGTTCACTGTATGGCAAGATTATGAATCTTTTGTTTTTGACAGAGAGTTCAGAGATGACATCAACAGAATGTTAATGTACGGTACTGCTAACAGAACTGAGCAAGGTGGATATGAAGTAGCTGGAAAATCAGGTTACAAGATTGTTCAAGGTGCAGGTATCCGTCAGCAAATGGAAGCAGCTAACACTGAGTTCTACAATGAGTTTTCTATTGAAGATTTAACTGAAAGATTGTTAGATTTGTCAGAAGGTAAAATTTCTGGAGATCAGAGAAAATTTGTTTTAAGAACAGGTGAAAGAGGAGCTTATTTATTCCACAAGGCGTTGGAAAAGTTCTCTCAGTTGTATACTCCAGCTCAAGAGCACATGAGAATTGGCAAAGGAAAAGCTCCAGCAGGAGTTTCAGTTGCTAAGCCAATGGGCTACGGTGGTCAATTTGTTGAGTATGTTGGACCAAATGGAATTGAGGTAACTCTTTCTATTGACTCTATGTACGGAGACAGAGACCGTAACAAGATTCCTCACCCAGATGGTGGTGTTGCTGAATCTTACAGATTTGACATTATGGACGTAGGTACTACTGATGGTATGCCAAACATTCAGAAGGTTGCTGTAAAAGATATGCCAATCATCCATAAGTATGTTGCAGGATTGAGAAATCCTTTTGACCCAGCAGGGGCAGTAACAGCAGTTGGAAATGCGGTAGATGCTTGGGAAGAGCACAAGATGTATGTTGGTGGTGTGATTGTAAGAGATCCATCTAAGACTGCTAGTTTCATTCCAAATATTTTAGCATAATAAAAAATATGGGGCTAGGTTATTAGCTTAGCCCCTTTTTTATTATCTTAGTGAAATTATTATTAACAATACCATAAAAGGAGAAAAATGGGAGAAGTAAAGAAAGGATTCAACCTACAGGAAGAATTTAAAGGAAAGACAGTAAAGATACTACCTATTAAAAGGAGTAGCTGGATCACAGATCCAAACCATGAAGCAGCATTTTTAGTAGGCCCTGCCACTAGAAATTATTCAGCGCCAATGGACAGAAATGGAAACATTGTATGCCCGTTAAGTGATGAAGAAAGAGCTTACTTTGAGAATCCAGAGATTTCTGGAATGTCATATACAACAGGAGATTTATCTCCTTATAAAGAGAAAGGTAATTTTTGGAAACGTCATAAGATTAGATTAGGTAAAGACCCTAAAGTTTTAAGATTAGACCAACCAAAAGATTTTATAGACTACAAGCTTTTATTAGCTAATAAGGATGAGATTGCTCCTTCTTATGAATTGTCAAAAAAGAAAAGGTCTTACAAGTTTATGATTGTTTCTGAAGAAACTGCAATAGACACAAGACTTACAAAACAAAAGAAGCTACAAGAAGCTTACATGTTCCTTGGAAAAGTTAATGAGAACAAGGCAGAGATGTCAAGTTTCTTGAGAATACATGGAAAGCGTATTCCATTGGACGCTACTGAGAAGTGGTTACAAGATGAGATGGGTAAAGTAATTGAGTCTGCTCTAGATGCATTCTTAGCTATTGCTAGGGATAATGATAGAAAGACAAGGTTAATGATCCTAGATGCTGTAGAAGCTGGAATTGTCTTAAAGGATGGACGTAAGTTCTTCTTACAAGGTGGTGAACCATTAGCAGGATCCGGCGAGGTTCCATTAATGGCAACAGCAGTAGCCTTCTTAAAAATGAAGAAAAACCAAGATATCTTAACGGATATTAAAGCAAGATTAGAAACCGCTAAAGACTAATAGATGACGGCAGCTGAAATGGAAGAGGAATTTTTAATCCTCTATGATAAAATAACTAACTTTGATGCACCGGGCTATGAGTCTGATGAGATAAGTAGGTTCTTATCCCGTGCGCAGGAAAGGTTAGTGCTACACATAGAGAACCCTAAAGGTAATAAGTATATTACCGGGTTTGAACTATCTGAGAAGAGACGTAAAGATCTCTCAGAGCTTGTGTTTGACGCAGCCGGTATTGCAGCAGCTTTCGTACAGACAGGATCTAAAGCAAACGGAACGTTCTTTGAATTACCTGCGGATTTCTTGTATTGTATACAAGAAGAGGCAACTATCTCCTCAACTGATCCATGTTATGATGGTGATGAAGGAGTTAATGTTAAGCCTGTAACGCATGATTACTACAACAAGAATAAACGGAGCCCATTTAAGAAGCCTTACGGTGAATTAATTTGGAGGATGGACTACAGTAGTAACGCAGGTATAAAGAGGCATGAGTTAATAACGGACGTGGCTACAACTGTAACCGCTTACAGTCTAAGGTACATAAAAAGACCTAGACCAATTATCTCAGGGCCGGGACCAATTGAAGGACAAGCAGGTCCTCTAAATTGTCAACTAGATTCTATTACGCACAGAGCAATCATTGATGAAGCTGTAGCAATAGCATCAGGGGTTACTACTCCAGAAGTTTGGCAATTGAAGAGAGCTGAAGCAGGACTTTCAGAATAAAATGTATTATTAAATAATTGTATAATTAAAATCTAAATTAAAATGGCAACATTTACAGAAAAAGACAAGATGTCTGTGTTCATTGGAGTACCAGGAACAGCAGCAACAACAGGAAACATTTCTACGTTAACAAGCGGAGAAGTTGGAATCTTTAACCGGTCTAAGACTACAAGGTTAACAGAAGCAGCTGCAAAAGCAGGTGGTGTGTTTACTATGGTTGAAGGAAAAGGAACAGATACTCCTTTCACAAGTGACGTGATAAACTCAAACAGTGTAGTAAAAGTTTCTAGAGCGGTAGCAGCAGCTGCAGTTGAGAAAGTTGATTACATTGGATACAATACTACAGCAGGTGCAATTGAAGCAATCAATGACAACTTGTATATTGTAAGATTACACATTGATCAGTCAATTACGGCTAATCAAGGAGGAATTTTTGTAAAGCACGGTCAATACAAGTCTGATGCAACAGCTACGCAAGTAGAGATTGCAAATGGTTTAGTTGAAAGCTTTATCAACAACTTCTCAAGAGAAGCAGAGAAATTTGCAACTTTTGAAAGAGTTACTAGTTCTACAGTAACAGCTTCTACTTCTGGTGATTTCACCGTAGTAAATGGAAGTAAATATGTAACTGCAGCAACTGATGTTGATAACGGTGGTGCTGTTGCAGGTGACTACTTAGTATTAGGTGGTGTTGCTTACAAAGTAATAGCGTTTAACGTAGGTGGAGCTGAAGTAGCTGAATTAGATATTCCTTACCAAGGAGCATCAGGAACAGTAACAGATGCTAACTCTTCTTTTATCACAGTAGCTAACGCTGCAGCAGGTGATTGGGGAATTAAGTTAACTGGAAAAGCGTTAAAGTTTACAGTTGGAAAATTCAACTATAGAAAAGCTAACTGGGTAACTACATTACAATCTTTTGGAACATCTACATTGACTGAGTCAGCAGGTGCTAATCCAGGAGTTGGAACGTACGAGCAAGCAGCTGAGTTAGAGTTCTTCTACAAAGGTAATGATGGTGAATATTTCAGATCAGGACAACCAAACATTTTCAATGCGCCGGTTGTAACTGTACCAGGAACAACTTATGATGCTATCATCATAGACGTTGCTGAGAATGGTGGAAACACTACTGTTAACAAGAGACAGAAACAATACATGATCTTGATTCCTAATACTACGCCTAACTGGGCAGATGGTGGTACAGCGGATGACATCACGGATGTTCTTGAAGACTTGTTAGAAGGTAAGCCGGTTTACGGTGG
>TARA_R110002126_G_scaffold16527_22_pt1 | contig 13587 bp, 15 predicted proteins | sample TARA_R110002126 | Tara Oceans TARA_R110002126 (sample SAMEA4397536) | marine metagenome | biome: Polar Biome; feature: [DCM] deep chlorophyll maximum layer (ENVO:01000326); material: water (ENVO:00002006), including particulate matter (ENVO:01000060) such as... | depth 30 m
GCGACGAAAGGTTGGTCGGCCCGTAAGCTGGCCAGATGCAAAGTATTGGCCACCAACTCTTTGCCAGCACCGCTTTCACCGACAATCAGCACGTTAGCTTCGGTAACCGCCACTTTTCGAATGGTTCGGTACAATTTCAGCATGGGTTTAGAAGACCCAACCAGCAAGCCAAACTGATCCAGTTCACTTGAGGTGGCTTTAACCTGTTTATAGTCGGTGCTGAGTTGTTGATAGAAATCCTGCAAGGTATCAATGACAGAGCCAAAGTCTAACGGCGCCCGGAAATGATAACCCGCCCCACGACGCATTAATTTATCCAGTAGCTCATTTGGGGTACCGCTACTGATAAAAATAAAATCGATTTCTGATAAAACTTTGCTGACTAACAACTGCTGATAGTCGTCATTGTCACTTTCGTCCGACTCAATCAACGCAAGATCACAGTCTTGTTGCTGAAGTTGTTCAGACCAGGCAGAGCTGTCACTGCTTTTAATGATGAGAAATTGTCTGACCACAGGTGACTGCAGTATTTTGTCAGCCAGTTCCTTATCACGTAAATGGATAAATAACCTGGGTTTGCTCATGGCGTCACTCCCTGAAGTGGTGCTCTACTCTAGTGCAGCAATGTAAAATTAACAATGGTTGCCAGTAAAATTTACTGAAATATCATTGCAAGCAAAATGAAAATCTAAATTTTCTATAAAAATCATGAGTTTAAACTTGGTATATGAATTGAATATGAACTTATGGGAATAGCAGTAAGAGGAGGCGGAATTGTGCTGGCATATGACCCAAAATCAGCAGAGCACAAAACGGAGGACCAGGCCATTTTAAGTCTGGTGCTGGCAGTGAGTGAGCAGGCCAGGTTGTTCTATCAACGAAAGGCGCCTTTCGTCGATGAGAATAATATTCGTCGTTTTATTATTGAACTGGAACTTTTGCACCAGCAGGCAGAAACTTTCACAGCTGCTGAGAATGTCAAAGTTGCTACTGATCAGGATGTGAATGCCATCTGTCAGTGGTACCGCAGCAATGCAGCAGAGCCGACAGATGACAAACAGCCATGGTTAGCTGAGCTACCGCAGCAACTTCGGTGGCAATTAGATACGTTTAAACGGCTGAGCCGCAGCCTGACTGATGCCGCGAATGCCAGGGCATTAGCAAATCTGACGGCAGGTTTGCAAATTGTGACTGATCAACTTTGCCCGCTGCTGTTAAACAGGAAAACATGAAATATTTACCGATAGACGGGTTAAAAATACAATCAGAAAATTAACACTAAATGAATGATAATGCTACAAAATTTGTTAAAACAATGACTTAGATTTTTTTCAAAAGTTGGCATCAAATTGGCATTTGTACTAGCGTCTCACAACAAAGGAGTGACAATATGAAACGTACTACTTTAGCAGTAATGATGACAGTAGCCTTAGCCGGTACTTCGGTAGCAGCAACAGCAAATGAATGGAAAGATGGTGCCAAGGATGCATGGATTGATGGAAAGGCAGAAACGACTTTGCTGTTAAATGGTAACCTGAATTCTTTCGACATCAACACTGACGTTAAAAATGGTAAAGTGACTCTGACCGGTAAAGTAGATCGGGAAGTTGATAAAGCATTGGCCGCTGAGTTGGTTGAAAACCTGGACGGTGTATCTTCAGTTGATAACAAGCTGACTGTTATGGCTGACAGCAAGAAAGGTCACAGTAAAGGGCATGACGATGATGCTGGCGGTCTGACGGATGCCAAAGTGGCGACAGTAGTGAAAACGCGTTTATTGTTTGAATCAGAAACCAGTGGTACCGCTATTGACGTTGATGTTGAGAACGGTGTTGTGATGTTAAAAGGTGAAGTTGATTCCGATGCTGAAAGTGATTTGGCTGAAGCTATCGCTAAGAAAACTAAAGACGTTAAGCGGGTCGATAATCAACTGACAGTAGCCAAGAAAAGCTACTAAGTTGATGACACGGGTTTAAAACACATCCGGCATAGACCATGAGTGACCAAACCGGCCATTAACCTGGCCGGTTTTTTTATGGGTTCAGGGAGTCGGCTGCCACGGGTTACTATGATCAGGGTTAACGATAAAATGCGGGTCGGTCAGGCTTCGTAAAAACGCCAGTACCGCGACCTTTTCGCTTGCTGTCAGTTCAAAGCCAGTGACAAACTGACTTTTGCCGGGGTGTTGTCTGCCATCACCGGCGTGGTGGCCGTCAGGTATCTGTCTGCCGCCGTCAGCATAAAAATCTATCACCTGCTCCAGTGTCGCCAGGCTGCCATCATGCATATAAGGCGCGCTCAGCGCGATATTGCGAAGCGTGGGCGCGCGGAAACGACCGTCATCAGCCGGGTTCATGCTAATTTCGGCCAGCCCACGGTCGTGTTGTGGGTAGCCCGGGTCAGTCTGCCCTGTCCGGTGGGTAAAATATAACCCGGTATTATGAAATGGTCGCAGGTCCAGCGGCTGTTTACTGTGGCTGGTAGCCTGAGTGAAATTAAAACCACCATGGCAGTGATGACACTCCAACCGTTCAGAAAAAAACAGGTTCATGCCAGCAATTTCGGTTGCGGTTAGTGCGGTATCTTCGTTCTGGTAGGCATAGCGGTCAAAGTCAGATTGAAACGATATCAAACTCCGGACGAAGCTGGCCAATGCCATGACAACCTGCTGCATATCAGGTTCATTATTGCCAAAGGCTTGTCTGAACAGCTGCGGATATGGGGCGCGGGTGAGGTGTGGCAGTATTTCTGGTTGCTGGCCACTCAGGCCAAGTTCTACCGGGTTATCACTGAATAGCGGAATCAGCACCTGCTGCTCAATCTCGGTCAAACCATCATGGGCCCAGGTCAGTGTATTGTTGTAGGCAATATTAACCAGTGCTGAGGCATTGCGCCGATGCAACTGGCCGGTACTGCCAACTGATTGGGCCCGTGGTTCGGCAAAAGCAAATTGCTGCTGATGGCAACTGGCGCAGCTTTGACTGCCATTAGCGGATAACTGCTTGTCGTAGAACAGATAGCGACCAAGCTCAACTTTAGCCTGGCTCATTGGGTTTTCTGCAGGTTGCCTTGGCTGTGGCATGCCGGCTGGCAATGGCCATTGCCATGACGATGGTGTGGCCTCGGGTTTATGACAACTGCTAATAAACAGTGAGGCAACCAGCAATATGTACGATTGCCACGTTTTATGGCCGGACACCCCTGTCATAACGCCGCACTAAACTGCCACACGCCTGGTGCAGCAGTATTAGAAAAAAGCATCTGGCAGCTTTGTTGCTGTGCGTCTGACATACAGCTGTTGTCACTAAGCAGGGGGATATCTGACAGTAGCCTCTCAAGGTTAAGTTGCAACTGCTGACCTGGCTGGTAATCCAGCACAACCTCTACAGCGTTTGCGTGCTGGCATGGCATTGCTGGCGGGCGCAGTACGCTGGCTGACTGGCAACCGGTTGACCCCAGATGAAACGCCCAACCATAGTCCGGGCCCTGCAAATCAAGCCGCAAAAACTTATAGCCCAGTTGCCAGCTCCAGAACATGGCAGAGTTGTTCAGTGGTGCCGTGGCAGTAAGCGGGTTCTGGTGGTTTATCGAAAACGGCAGACCAAGCGTAAAGCGCAAGGTGCCGGCACTAATCGGTTGCATAAACTGCAGCTGCCAGTTGCTGTTGCCCTGACAATCTGTACCGAGCAATGCCAGCTGCGGCTGTTGCCAGCTGGTCGTGGCTAAGCTAAGGGGTTGTTGGTTTAGTGAAAAATCACTCAGGTAAAACTGCATGTGCTGCAGTTGCCATTGTTGATTATTTATCAGCAGGTGTTGCTGACAATCGACGATTTGCTGCTGCCAGCTAAGCTGCACCAGCAATGGTTCCGGGGTTAGTGTTTCGCGGTCAGAGCCACAAGATGTCAGCACGCTGACAAAAAAAGCATACAGCGATACCGCGGCGAAAATGGCGCACTGAATTCATAATAAGGTTGTATTTAGTAAAGCTGCGGTAAACAATACTCTAAACTTAAGTGAAAATCGACAATGACAGGCACTGTATGCAGCGTATTCTGCGAACTGAGAGCCTGAGACAGGCGGCTGCGATGAACATTAATGATTGCTTCAGGAAAACAAACTATATGGGTGGCCTGGCGTTGTTGCTGATGGCTACTGCATGTTGTTTCAGTCAGGGAGCCCGGGCCCACGCCGAGCATGATAAAGCCCGCTTTGTTGCTGAAAGCGGCCAGGACAATGGGCGATGCGATAATGTGCTGCGGCCATGTCGCAGCATTGGCTATGCCTTAAGCCAGGCGGGTAAAGGCGATAAAGTATTGGTAGCCGCAGGTCGCTACACGCTCAACAGTGCTGAAGATGCGGTGCTGCTGCTCAGTGAAATAGTGCCGGTGCTGGGGGGTTATAACCGTTTTGATCATTTTCTGCAGCAGGCACCACAGCTGAATCAAACAGTATTGACCGGCGTGCCTGCTGAATTTGTTATGCGCTTAAGCCAGCGTGGCTTCCAAATTATCAGTGACGGCCCGGCGCGTTTTGCTGCGCAAGTAAATCAGCAGTTAGCGGCTCATAGTGCCATAGCTGCACGGCAGCAGGCTGCACCCTGCGTTGACGGCAAGGCAGGAGTATTCAGCTGTAATAATATTGACCTGATTGCCCATCTGGCACTGGCTGATTTTAGTTCTGCACCCAACTCAGCCAATGATATCTGGGGGCATGTTGATCTTAATACCGGTAATGAATATGGATTAATTGGTTTGAACAACGGCACTGCTGTAGTCAGTCTGATTGACCCGTTAAACCCGGTTGAAGTCGGCAGCATTGCCGGCACAAATACCACCTGGCGTGACATAAAAGTACTGCAGTTTTTTGATGAGGGGCTGGGTCGCTGGCAGGCTTATGCTTATGTTTCCTCTGAGGCGAACAATAATATTCAGATTATTGATTTAAATGATTTACCCGCCAGCGTAAGGCTGGCAGCAGCCGATCCGGTTGCCAGCTCTGCTCATAATTTGTATATCAGTAACGTTGATTACACTACCAATACGGCATTAAATGGCCAGCTGCCAGCATTGCATATTGCTGGTCAGCCCCAGCAGGGCGGGGCAGTGTCCAGTTACAGCCTGGCTAACCCGTTACAGCTCAGTGCCAACTGGCTGCAAACCGGTGCCGGTCGCAGCAACTATAGCCATGATGTTGCCTCGATGCGGCTGAACGACTCACGAGCCAGCAGTCAGTGTGACCGCTCAGAGTGTCATGTGTTGTTTGACTTTAATGAGCAGAATATCAAGCTTTGGGATATCAGCGGTGCCAGCAATCTGGCTTTAGCAGACTTTACTTACAGTTTGGCCAGCTACGTTCATTCCGGTTGGTGGAGCGAAGATAAACAATACTTATTTGTGCATGATGAACTGGATGAAATAGACCACAACCTGAATACTACAGTCCGGATTTTTGAACTGAGTGATTTAACGGCGCCAGCGCTGGCAGCGACCTATACCGGACCAACCCGTGCAGTAGACCATAATGGTTTTGTCCGGGGTAATCGCTACTATATGTCGAACTACCAGCGCGGTTTAACCATTCTCGATATAACCGATCCGACGCAGCCGCAGCAGGCGGGTTTTTTCGATACCTTTCCGGCGTCTGACAGCGCAGCATTTAATGGCATGTGGGGCGTTTATCCGTATTTGCCTTCGGGCATTATCATAGGCAGCGATATTAACAGTGGCCTTTATTTGCTGCGCGATAACACTACCAACCCACAAGCCGGCGCACTGGCCTTCAGCGAGAGTGACCGTAGAGTAAGCCCGGGCGATGTTGCGCAACTGCAGGTAACCCGGCTTAGTGGTACGGCTGCAGTGAGTGTCGGTTATGAAATTCTGGCAGGACGGGCTGAACCGGGCCTGGATTATCAGGAAAGCCAAGGCCGTTTAAGCTGGGCGGCGGGCGATAGCAGTGATAAAACCATCAATATTACCACTCTTGATCGCGGTCTTAATGCCGGACGAGAGTTGTTTGTGCGGCTATTTGACCCGGCGAACGGCGCCAGCCTGAGCAGCCCGTCTTATTTGCGGCTTCGTTTTGGTGACGATCCAGCCCGGGCAGGCGCCATAAGTCTGACAGAATCAGCGTTGTCGGTAGTTGAGGCTGACACCAGTATCCCCGTTGTGGTTCGCCGGCTTGGCGGCAGCGATGGTGCGGTGAGTATCGGCTATGAATTAGTGAGTGCTTCAGCTACGGTAGGTGAAGATATCGTGGCTGCCAGCGGCGCGCTAAGCTGGGCCGATGGCGACAGCAATGAACAGCAAATAACCCTGCAGGTTATTGATGATACGCTGCAGGAAGGGGATGAAACAGTTGTTCTGCGGTTATACAGCGTTGCAGGCAGCGCACTTGGTGACATAACCGAACTGAGCCTGACCATTCTGGATGACGATGCCAATACCCCGCCAACGGTAACCATTGGTGAAAACCGCCAGGTTAATGCCGGGCAGAGTGTAACGTTAACCGCCGTAGCGACTGATGCACAAAACGATAGCATTAGTTATCAGTGGCAGCAGGACAGCGGGCCAGCGGTTAGTCTGCAAAACGCCAGTAGTAATGCGGTAAGTTTTGTGGCCCCGGCCAGTAACAGTCAGCTGGTGCTGACTGTTACGGCGACTGATGCCAGAGGTGCCGCTACCAGCGCCAGTATAACCTTAACGGTGGTCGCCAGCCCGCCGCCACCGCCTGCGGCAGAATCGTCCGGGGGCACCATGCCGCTGAGCCTGTTATTAGCGGGGCTATGGTTACTTCGACGTCGGGTAAAGCATGAATATAAGCTGGCTAATACTGCAACTTAAACAATAGCTCGGCCAGATCGGGTTGCCACAGGTCTGTTTTGGCAACCCGGTTATTACGCAATATTACGCCCTCAGCCAACAGTAACTGGCGTTGCTCCAGTGCGCTGGCGGTGCCTGCCGCAAATGCCAGGCTGCGGTCGCTGCGCAATACCCGGTACCAGGGCACAGCCAGTTCCTGGGGGGCATAGCCCAGTGCTTTACCCACTAATCTGGCCCGGCCCGGCAGGCCAGCCAGGTCGGCAATCTGACCATAGCTGGCTACCTTACCTGCCGGAATTAATAATACGGTTTGCCAAATTCGCTGGTAGTTATCTGCTGCCACGTTCTATGCTCATCAAAATATGCCTGTATCGGTTGTTAACCTATCATTGCACTGACAGTCTGACTATCGCTCCGTCGCAACGCAAAGTATAAAATCTTAAATTAACACTTCAATTTCACTTGCACTGTGTATATCTGTGTATATACTGTGCATATCAAATATACACGGTTGGTGTGCATGCGGGATCTTTTATGACTGATGGCTTATTTCTGTCGGCAACAGACAAAAAGCCAATGTATGAACAAATTGTCGAGCAAATTACCAGCAAAGTGCTGCTGGGTGATTGGCCAGCCAATATGCCACTGCCGTCTATTCGTGAACTGGCGGCACAAACTCAGGTGAGTGTGATCACCGTTAAACGCGCCTATGCCGAGCTGGAGCTCGCTGGCGTGATTGTGACTCAGCCTGGCCGCGGCTCTTTCGTGGCGGCACATCCGGATTTACAGCAGCAGCTAAAGCAACAGCAGCTGAGCCAACAGTTAGAGCAGCTGGTCGATTTAGCCCGGCAGCTGCAACTGACAGATCAACAACTGTTGGAACAGTTGCAACAGAAACTGAAATCGCAGCGTTAACCGGCGGCGACAACGAGGACAAACGCAATGCAGCAATATGCTTTTGACATGCGCAACATCAGTATCCGCTACCCGCATTTTGCTATGGAAAACCTGAATCTTTCCCTGGCAAAAGGTCAGGTGCTGGGACTGGTAGGTGTTAACGGCGCCGGAAAATCTACTACCATCCGTATTTTAATGGGGCTGGTAAAGGCAGATGCCGGCCAGGTAGATGTACTGGGATATAAACTGCCGGCACAGCAGGTGCAGGCTAAATACGATATTGGTTTTGCCTCGGATGATATGCGTTTGTATAAAAACCAGACTTTACAGTGGCATATGGATTTTATTCACAGTATTTTTCCGAATTTTGACCACGCCTATGCCAGAGATTTATTGCAGCGTTTTGAGCTGATTGCTGATCAGAAAATAAAAGGCTTATCGCATGGCCAACGGGTAAAAGCCTGTTTGTTGCTGGTGCTGGCCAGACGGCCAAAACTGCTGGTGCTGGATGAGCCTACTACCGGCCTGGATCCGGTTGCCCGTGACGAAGTGATCACTGAACTGGCCGATATACTGCGTGATGATGAGCGTAGTGTGTTGTTCTCATCGCACAATACCCATGACATTGAAAAACTGTCAGACCAAATTGCCTTTTTAGACCGGGGTAAGTTATTGGCACTGCAGGATAAAGAAAGCTTTGTGCAAAGCTGGGCGCGCTTTCGTTGTCAGCTGCTTCCTCAGGCGCAGGACAGCATACCGGGGGCCGTTAGCATCCGCCGCAGTGGTCAGTTAGCAGAGGTAATTACCGATCAATGCAGCAGCGAGTTTGCGGTCGCGCTGCAACAAGCCGGTTTTAAGGTGATCGAGCAACATCGGATGTCACTTGAAGAGATTTTTGTCGCCAATGTCAAACGTAACCGATAGGAGCAGGCAAAATGCCAAATACGCTTAATAACACCCTGATGATTAAACGTTTGATCGTCAAAGACTGGCAACTGATGAAAAAATCGTTAGCGGCTTATATGATCGGTGGCGTAGTGATTATTGGGATGATGGGCATGGCCACACCGCTGATGTTTAATAGTGGCGCCATTATGATGATCACGCTGATGATTGTAATCGGATCCCGCTCGGCTGTTGAGCTGGTAGTGAACGAGAAGAAAGACCAAACTTTAGCGTTTATGATGAGCTTGCCGGTCACCGCAGAGGATTATGCACTGGCCAAGCTTGGCGCTAATCTGGCGTTGTTTCTGGTGCCCTGGCTACTGCTGGTATTGGGTATGCTGCTGGTGATTGTCAGCACACCGGTGACTAACGGCGTTATCCCGCTGGTGGTGTTGGTAAGCCTGTTTATTCTGCTGTCTTACTGTTGCTATCTGGCCACCGCGCTGCTGACCTATTCAGAAGGTTACACCATAACCGTAATGATCATTACCAACCTGCTACTGAATGGCTTTATTTTGTGGATTATCCGCATGCCGGCCGTGCATCAAACGCTGGAAGCGTCAACGGCCAGCTGGAATAGCACAACGCTAGCTCTGCTGGCTGCAGGTACCGCTTTAGTGGCCGGCATCCTGATGCTGACCGCCTACTTACAAAAGCGGAAAACCAGCTTTTTATAACCCCGGCTTTTTGATAAAACCAGCATGGCAACTGTTGCCAGAGGGAGCCAGCATTATGTTGCAGGGTAACGGTTCTGTACGCCTGTTTTACCTGGATAATCTGCGTGCGCTGGCGATGCTGGCTGGCGTATTTTTTCATGCGGCCCTGGCATACAGCCCTATGGCACAGCCGTTCTGGCCCAGCGCCGATGTGCTTAACCATCCGCTTTTTGATGTTGTTGCCTGGGCCAGCCATTTGTTTCGGATGCCGGTGTTCTTTCTGTTGGCCGGCTTTTTTGCCGCCATGCTGCTGCACAAATATGGTGATGGCGCATTCTGGCAAAACCGCCTGCGTCGCATCGGCTTGCCTTTGCTGTTATTTTTGCCGCTGCTAACACTGGCTGTTGGCGTCGTAATGCAGTTTGGCCTGGCACATGTGCAGCAAAAGCCACCATTTCTAATTTTTATTCAGTCGATGATAAGTATGACCGAGCCGCCAGCCATGCCGCTTAGTACGATGCATCTGTGGTTTTTATACCATTTACTGTTTTTGTATCTGCTGACCTGGTGCTGCCGTATTTTGCTTAATCGCCAAATGCTGAGCTGGTTTACCGAACTTAAACCAAATGCATTAGTGCTGTTGTCAATACTGGCCTGTGTGCCTGCCTTGTACAGCGTACCGGTGCCATTTCCGGCTCCGGAGTGGATTTTGCCGGCCTTGTGGGCGTTGTGGTTTTATGGCGTGTTTTTCAGCCTGGGCTATGCCTGTTTCAGCATGCCCGCCCTGTTAGCTCGTCTTGATCCGTTTCGGCATTATTATTTGCTGCTGGGCGCCGTCAGTTATGCAATTTATTATACGTTATTGCCGGCAACTCTGATGCCTCAGAGCCAGCCACAAGGCTGGCTGAAACTGGCTGTTACCTTGCTGGAAAGTTGCAGTGCGGTGTTATGGACGCTTTGCGCCTTGCTATATGCCAGACGCTGGCTGAACTGGAATAGCCGCGCTCTGGCGTATCTGTCAAATGTTAGCTTCTGGGTGTATATCGTGCATTTGCCCCTGCTGTTTTTTGTGCAGTTTGTATTAATTGATCTGGCGCTGGCGGTGTGGGCCAAGTTTATCCTCAGCAGTGGCATTACCCTGGCTATCAGTCTGCTGGGGTTCCATATTCTGGTTGCACCGACCCGGCTGGCCGGCGTGCTGGCCAGTCGCCAGCGACGCTAGGTATTACAGGGTAACGTGAACCTATATTTTTACTCATCAGATTGCACTGCGCGCTACCACGGTTTTACCGATAGGCGCCAGGCTTAGCAGCGCCAGTTTTAAATGCTGGATGCCAAACGGAATACCGATAATACTGATGAAACACACTATTGCATGGCCTAAATGGCCCAGTGCCAGCCAGATCCCGAACAGTAAAAACCAGATAATATTGCCAAGGGTGCCCAGGGTGCCGGTACCAATATCATCATAGCGGTTAATATAGCGCCGGCTCACTGCATCCTGGCCAAATGGCCAGAACGCCATTTCACCAATCACAAAACAACTGCGGCCAAACGGAATACCAATAATGCTGATAAAACACAACAATCCTACCAGCCACCATAGCAGCCCCATCACAAAGCCACCCATTACAAACCAAAGAATATTAAATATCAGCCTGAACACACTCATTTTTTGCCCTTATTATTTTGAATTCAGCTGATATACGCAGAAAATGAGCCAATATTATTTTTTGTTTAAAAACAGTTGCATACGAAATAATGACGGTTATATGAATGATAAAAAAGCCATATTTTAGCAAAACTGACCATCTGGTACTTGCTTTTATACTGTGCGCCGCCTAGTATATTGCTGTGCGGCATACAGTATGCGCTGCACAGTATGTTTCAACCAGATACAAGGACGGCTTATGACATCGGCTCAATTAGACAAAATGCGGCTGGAACTGCGACGCGGGGTGCTGGTGCTGGCGGTGCTGGCTTCGTTGCGCCAGCGTCACTATGGGTATTCGCTGCGCCGGCAGTTACAGGATACGGGTATTGATATTGACGAAGGCACCTTGTACCCGCTGGTAAGACGGCTGGCAGATCAAGGTTTGCTCGACAGTGAGTGGCAGCAAGGCGAAGGGCGCGAGCGCCGCTACTATAAGTTGTCTGAACTGGGTGCCGAACTGCTGGCACAACTTACCGGGGAATGGACCACCTTAAATAATGCGCTGGGGCCGCTGTTGCAGCCAGAGCAAACCATACAGACTGAGCAGGCAGAGGAGAATCGCTAATGGAACTCGTTAAACGTTATATTGCTGCAGTGCAACGTGAACTGCCTGAGCCGAAACGGCAGGAAATTGGCCGGGAATTGCAGGCAAATATTATGGATCAGCTCGATGCGCTGGCCGAACAGCAAGGTGGTGAGCTTGCTGAGCAGCAACTTGCTGATGTGCTAAAGGCTATGGGGCATCCTACCCAGGTAGCCCGCCAGTTTTGCCCGATTGAGCCGCTGATACCAGCACATCTGATGCCACTTTATAAACATACCCTGTTTATGGTGCTTGGGGTCTTTTTGGTGCTGCAAGTGGTGTTTATGACAAAAGCCTGGTTGATGGGGGCAGATTTTGGCCTGTTCCGATTTGTTATGGGATTGGCTTCAGGATTTATTGAAGATGCAGTATTTGGATTTACCGCTATAACCGTTGGGTTTGCCGTTGCATTTAAAGGTAAACAAGCTCGGGTCTGCAGCACAGATAAGCAGTGGCAACCGCAAGATCTACCACCGGTAGCCGCTGGCTGGCAGCATATCAGCCTAAGCGATATTTTCACCGATTTAGCCAGTTATGTTTTTCTGCTGCTGGTGATCTGGTTTCCGCTGTGGCAACAGCACTTTGCCGAAGCCAGCGCTGATAGCTCAGTTTTTAGTTCGCATTCATTGCAGCTGCTTATGTGGTTTAGTCCGGTGATAGTGCTTGGTGTGCTGAGTAGCTTATGGCAGCTACAGCGTCGGATCTGGAACCGGCAATTGCTTACTTTGAATGTGCTGGTTAATCTCGCCTTTACGCTGATGTTTATCACGCTGGCATTTAACGAACCACTGTTGCAATTGGATCTGGATACATGGAGCCGTCATTTTGACCCAAGTTCTCTGCAGCTGTCGGTTAAAATATTCCTGCTGGCTATGGCGCTGATACCAGGCTACGAAGTGGTGCGGGATGTACTGAGGTTGCAACGATTCCGGAAAAGTTAACGCTGATGCCGGCAACAATATAAAGCCCTGTAATGGTGAACATAACAGGGCTTTTAATTATCAGTAATAAATGACTTTACTTAATACTGCTGTGTTTTACGATTATCCCGCACCAACCACCACACCAGCCAGACAAATAGCAGCAACGGTGCCAGGGTTACAATGGCAGTAATACCAATGGCGAAGACCGCAGCGACCAGCCCCACCAGTAGAGCAAATACAGAGCCAACAATGGCCAGAATAGTTGGCAGACAGTAAATACCCAGTGCTACGGCAATAATGATAATGACAGTTTTGTTCATGAGCATAGTTCCTTGTTAAGAGCTTAATGTTGATATACAACAGTTACTTCAAGAGCTATGCCATAATTTAATATTTTTGTATTACAATTGGTTAGATATTAGTGGTGGGGTTCCAGGCAGTTGAGATATCTGGGCAGTAGTGATTTTAACTAACTAATGGTGAATTTTTAAATACGTTAAAACAAAAACAGCTGCCCGGAACGCGGCAGCTGTTTTGTTAAAACGGCTGTTAATTACAGCTTATTAATTTGATCTTTTAACTGATAAGATTTATCAGTAACAATGCTTTCCAGTGTACTTACACGCTCTTTTAATCGGTGCACTTCGTCTTGTAATGCTTGCAGTTCACCTTTACCGGCTTTGGCGTTAGTTTTCATATACACATCATAAGCTGCGTATGCCAGTCCGCCAATAATTGCGATGGCGCCAACTTCAAATGGTCCCATAATATTCTCCCTGTTTTAGTTGTTAGTAAACAACAGCAAACTCGATGCCATTGTTATTTAGTTTATATAAATCAATTGTTTAAATTGTCTTCTTGTGCGTCGTATTAGTATCAAAAGCGAAAGTTTAGTCAATATCACCAGATAGTAGTGCTAAACTTGGGCCGAATGTCAGAATAATTGTAAGAGTTTATGACCGATCAACAATGGATGCAAAAAGCGCTGCAACTGGCTGAGCAGGCCGAAGCGGCGGGTGAAGTACCGGTGGGTGCCGTTATTGTTAAAGAT
>TARA_R110002126_G_scaffold100897_2_pt1 | contig 13567 bp, 8 predicted proteins | sample TARA_R110002126 | Tara Oceans TARA_R110002126 (sample SAMEA4397536) | marine metagenome | biome: Polar Biome; feature: [DCM] deep chlorophyll maximum layer (ENVO:01000326); material: water (ENVO:00002006), including particulate matter (ENVO:01000060) such as... | depth 30 m
AAAACATTACGAACAAAAAATATTGGAATGGAAAGAAGTTGTTAAAGTTTGGGAAGAAAACGGAAAAGAAGGTAAAAAACCATCAAAACCAAGACAAATAAAGATTAACGCTATAAACGACAAAGAAAACCCATTTGGCAACAATAGTAATTGGAAATGGACAACTTTAGATGAATTAACTTCTATTATTTCTGATGGTCCATTTGGCTCTAATCTAAAAGGTAATGATTATATAGATTCTGGAGTAAGAGTAATCCGTCTTGAAAATATAAAATCTTTAGTATTTGATAATTCAAAGAAATCATTTGTAAGTAAAGAAAAACATCAGAGTATTATACGACATACTGTTCTTCCTGGGGAAATTATTTTCTCAACCTTTATAGCAGACACAACCAAAGTTACTATAATACCAAATGTCTTCGATTTTGCAATTAACAAGGCAGATTGCGTTCGCATTAAACCCTCTTTATGCGTTTCGAATAAATATCTTTTATATTATTTAGCATCAAGAATTACTTATACATTGCTAGTTAATGAAGTTCACGGTGCTACAAGACCGAGAGTTAATACAACACAGTTGAAAAAGTTACAAGTTCCAATCTGTTCTGAGAATGAACAACATCAAATCGTACTAGAAATAGAAAGTCGTTTATCAGTTTGTGATAAGGTAGAAGAAAATATCAAAGAAAGTTTACAAAAAGCAATTGCTCTTCGTCAAAGTATTCTTAAAAAAGCATTTGAGGGCAAATTGTTAAATGCAGAAGAAATTAAGAAATGTAAAGCAGATAAAGATTATGAGCCTGCTAGTGTATTGTTGGAGAGAATAAGAGTGGAGAAATTAAAAATTAAAAAATAATATGAATAGATTACTTATACAAGATAAGATAGCGCAATCATTGGCTGTTTTTGGCACTAAAATTAGTATACTAAGTGCTAATAATGAATTTTCTTGGAATTCATTAGCTGAAAATATTTTTATCCCTTTTTTAAACCTGACTCTTGATGGTAACTTTGTAAATGAAAATATTGAATCATTTAAAAACTCGCCTTCCATTGATTTAAACGACAAAGAGAATAAGATTTCTGTTCAAGTTACTTCTACGGGAAGTTTTGCAAAGGTTAAGACAACATTAGAAAAATTTTTTGATAATTCTTTTGACAATAACTATGATTCATTATTTTTTTTAATTTTAAAGGATAAAAAAGGATTTAATATTTCACTAGATCAAAAAGAACAATTAAATAATATTATCCAGGATAGAATTATTTTCGATGTTGATAAACATATTCTTGATTTTGGTAAGCTATATACTTTAAGTAATAAGATTGATATAGATGAATTAGATAATCTAAACACTAATCTAGAAAAAGAATTAGGTGATTTAAGTACAAGATTAATCGAAAATAGTCCAGCAGTTACTGTACTTTTTGATGATAAAATTGTAGAAACAGCGTATTTAGTAGTTAAAGGCCTACTTGAGAGAGATTTAAGAATTCGATATTTTTCTAATGCACTTGAAAAGGAAATAAATAACAAAGGATTAAAATCTAAATATTGTCAAAAACTATATGATTCTAGCAGTAAAAGCAGTGCTACCTTAATTTTATCAACCGAAAATTATGTTAAAAAAATTGAAAACAATCAACTTTCTGTTTTAGAGACAGAGACTTTAAAAAACCCTCATTTAAAACACATCCTAGTTAAACTTGATTATAATTCTTCTTTTAGAAATTTTGATTGGATATCTCCAAAAGTTAGCAGAGGTAATAGTCAAAATTTAAATTCTATCATAAATTTTGCAAGTAATGAATTACATAAGGTTAATAAAGTAATTGAAATACAAGATTATACTGATTTTGAGACAATAATAAAATTATATGATAGTAAATCAGAATTTGGTGATGTAATTTCTTCTAGAAATTCAAAAAAGAAGATAGGTTATAACTTATTACCCGCAACAGATAGTTTAATGGGGGTAACTACAAATTATTTGTTTATATCAAAAGGAAGTATCATTAAATCAGCGGCATTACAGTTTTATATAGAGAACCCAAGTTTAAAGTCAAGGAAGGATAGTATTTTACTTTTTTTACCAAAAGAAAGAAATCAAATTAGATTAGATGATAGGCTACTTAATGCACGTAAAGCTTTTAAGGCGAAAAAGGCATTTTATTTAGATGAGTTTATAAATGAATATTGTACTAAAGGATTAATTGAACAAAACTCGAACACAAAATTTAGTTCTACTAATAATTTTATTCAGCCAGAACTTAAAGCTATTGAGGGTGAACTGTCTGATTTTGATCAAATTGAAAACTGGATATTATCTGAGTTTGATCCCATTTTAATTATTACTGGAGGTGGTGGTATTGGTAAAACCACTTTAGCACGAGAAATTGCCGATAGGTATTACCATATAAATACAAATGCAAAGATAATTTTTATTGAAGCTTCTAACCCTAGAGTAATTGATGATTTAACAAGACTTTCTGAAATTAGGAAAATTGATTTATATGATTTTTATTCAGCAATGGACACTAATTCCAAAATAAGTCGAGACTTATTTAGAGTTACTATAGATAATGGTAATTTGCTTTTAATAATTGACGGACTTGATGAGGTTTTTTCTAGAATACCCGACTTTGATGTAGAATATTTTATAAAAAGTGTAAGTAATGATTTTGTAAAACAAATTGGTGTTGGTAAGGTTCTTTTAACTTGTAGAACATATTTTTGGAAAGAACAAATTTCAAAAGAAAATAGTATTAACCATTTTGAAATAGAGCCTTTTAGCTTAGAGCATGCCAATGAATTTTATCATAAAAAATTTGATAACTCAAAAAAGATAAAAAAATCCTTAAAATTATTAAAAGAACTAGATATTGAAGAAAACGAGAATAAAAAATTTTTACCTTTTGTTGTAGATATTGTTGGAGAAATTATAGACTCTGACAATGAAATGTTAGATAAAAACGATGAAATAGATATAAGTTATTTAAACACTAAAAATCAAATTGATTTTGTTGTATATAGTTTATTAAAACGTGAAAAAATTAAAATAGGTATTGATGCTATCAATCAAATAGAGTTTATGATTCATTTAGCTGTTTTTTATCAAGGATCAATAAAGAAGAATGAAATACATAGGTTAAAACAAACAGGATTAAAGTTTGATATTGATGATAAAAAAATTGAATCCTTAAAATCCCACCCTTTAATTAGCGTTAGCGATAATCAAATTGGGTTTAAATACGATTTCTTTGATTTGTTTTTTAAAACTTTATATCTATCGGAGTTTATTTCAATAGAAAGCGAAGAAAAAATAAGTAAACAAATTATAGACATTTTATTGCATGAAGGTAAATTTGGTTCTAGTTTATTTTACGAAGTTTCAAAAAGAAGGGAATCACATTGGGGCGAAGAAAATGTTTTAAAAATTTCGGATTTAATTGGATCAGTTGACTCCTTTGATTTTAAAGATTATAAAGAACCTATTAAAATTAAGCATCAAATTAAGTCTTCGCTTTTTGCCCTTGCTTTAATGATAAACCAAAACCATCTCAACAATCAAACAAAAACAAATACAGATTTACTGATTGCCATGTTTGGCACCAAGAGAACAATTAATAATTTTTCTTTAGTTAATTTTGGTATTTTAGAAGGTAATATTAAGTTTGATTTTTCAGATTTAATATTTATTAATTGTTATTTTGATTCTTACGACTCTTTTTGGGAGTGTAAATTTGATATAAATACAATTTTTAAGGATTCAGCATTTTTTAACATGTCAGATTTTTCAAGATCACATTCTAGAGGTATCATTGTATCAAATTTCATTAATTCTAGTTATGATACAACTTTTGAGAACTATTTTCAAGAGAAAACACAAGGTACAGCTTCTTTAAGAGTAAATATTTCTAATGCTTTATCAAAATATTTCAGAACTTTTTATGCCAATGGTGTTTTGCATGATAAAGATAATAAATCAAGTATCCATACTCATTATCATACAAAATATAAACGTCATTTACCTATTGAAATAATTGAAAAATCTTTAGTGCAATTAAATTTTTTATCAATCGAATTTGATAAAATGAGAAGAGAAGATGTTGCTTCTATTAATTCTGAGTTTAGAGAGGACGTCTTTAAATTTCTTCAAGAGGGGGTTGAATCAAATAAAATGAAGAAAGGAATAGATTTAATGTTACAATTAATAAATAAATAAATAATGATTTAATGACTGACTCAACAATCATATCAAAAATATGGAACCTTGCCAATGTACTTCGTGATGATGGTGTTGGTTATGGAGATTATTTAGAACAAATTACCTATTTGCTATTCTTAAAAATGGCAGACGAGCTCAACAAACCGCCTTACAACAAAGGCTTACCTTTCCCGAATCTAAAAGATGTAGAAGGCAACGAAATAGAAGATGCAGAAACTTGCAATTGGGAAACGCTTTCTGGTAAAAGAGGTGCGGAATTAGAATCATTTTACAGTCAATTATTACGTACACTTTCCACAGAAAAAGGAACACTTGGGCAAATTTTTACAAAGAGTCAAAATAAAATTCAAGACCCTGCCAAATTATCTAAAGTCATCAGTCTAATCGACAAAGAAGATTGGTCTATGATGGGCGCTGATATAAAAGGTAAAATCTACGAAGGACTTTTAGAGAAAAACGCAGAAGACACAAAAAGTGGTGCTGGTCAATATTTTACACCAAGAGCCTTGATAAAAACAATTGTGGCTTGTGTGCAACCAAAACCATCAAAATCTATTATAGACCCAGCTTGTGGTACTGGAGGTTTCTTTTTGGCCGCTTACGATTGGATTGTAGAAAACAATAAATTAGATAGAGAGGAAAAAGAATTTTTAAAGAATAAAACCTTCTACGGAAATGAAATAGTAGCCAACACACGTAGAATGTGTTTAATGAATATGTATTTGCACAACATTGGAGAAATAGATGGAGAATCGTTTATTAATCCAAATGATGCATTGATTGCAGATGATGGAGAACGCTATGATTATGTTTTAGCAAATCCGCCTTTTGGTAAAAAAAGCAGTATGACTTTTACCAACGAAAAAGGAGAGATTGTAAAAGAAGATTTAAGTTATAATCGTCAAGATTTTTGGGAAACTACTTCCAACAAGCAATTAAACTTTTTACAACATATAAAAACTCAATTAAAAATAACAGGAGAAGCAGCAGTTGTACTTCCCGATAATATTTTGTTTGAAGGTGGCGCTGGCGAAGAGGTGAGAAAACAATTAATGTTAACAGCCGATTTGCACACAATTTTGCGATTACCAACAGGTATATTTTATGCTCAAGGCGTGAAAGCAAATGTGTTATTTTTCAAAAACAAGCCAGCTAGTAAAGAAGCTTGGACGAAAGATATTTGGTTTTATGATTACAGAACAAATGTACATCACACGCCAAAGAAGAGTCCAATGCGACAAGAAAATTTGAACGAGTTTATTGAATTGTATAATGGAAAAAACATTAACAAACGAAAAGAAACTTGGAGTGAGGAAAATGAAGATGGTAGATGGAGAAAATACAGTTATAATGAAATCATTGCGCGAGACAAAACCAGTTTAGATATTTTTTGGCTGAAAGACAAAAGTTTAACTGATTTAGATAATCTACCAGACCCAGACATTTTAGCAAATGAAATTATTGAAAACATCGAATCTGGATTAGCTAGTTTCCGTGAAATTATGGAAACGATAAATAATAATTAGTAGCGTTTACCATTTAGAATTTAAAATCAAAAAAAGAGGCAGCCTTTTTAAAAGTTGCCTCTAACTTCCACATTATAGGTTTCTTGCTCCCTTCTTTTTTATGCAATTAAAGGCATTTTCTAAATCTTTATTTATCTAACAGCTGTAATTCGCATTGTGTTCGATCTCGATAGCTCTTACAATTCTGTATTAATCTATTACTATTATAACCACCACGTCCACCCTTCCCCCATTACCCTCTCTACAAGTCTCACTCCTGTTTCCTCCCAAAAAAGTCCATTTTAAAAAAATAACCCCTTCTTTTTCCCGAATAAACTCCGAACCAAGTCCGAAGAAAACCCTATAAAAAGTGTGTTTTTGTGTCAGCACGTGTCAGGATAGGTCATGAGGTGTCATCAAAGGTCATAGGGTGTCAGTACAGGTCAGGAGCGTTCACAAACGGTCAGTTTGTGTCAATACGTGTCAGCACGTGTCAAGGGTTTGGTTATATGCATTTTAGCCTTTATGTTTGGCATCTATTAATCTTTAAAAAAAATAATTATGGCAACATTTGAAAAAGGCATACTTGGCGGATTTTCTGGCAAAGTAGGCAACGTAGTAGGCTCTAAATGGAGAGGCAAAAATGTAATGCGTAGTTTACCACAGCGTGGTAAGTATACCGCTACAGCAAAACAAGAAGAACAACAACAAAAATTTAAAACCGTGATTGGTTTTTTGAGTCCGCTTGTAAACATCTTAAGTCTTTATTTTGGGAGTCCACAGGGCGATAAATCGCGTGCAAACTTGGCAACTTCGTATCATTTAAAAAACGCAGTAATCAGCACCCCTTTGGGTATGGTCATGGATTACCCCAAAGTATTAATCAGCAAAGGCGATTTAAGAGGTATTGATGGCGGTACCTTTGCAGCAGGAGCCGCACAAACCCTAAACTTGGGTTGGCAAGACAATAGCGGACAAGGAAAAGCAACCACAACCGATGAATTGATGGTGGTGGTGTATGCTCCAGACCTTAATTTGTTTTATACCAACGTAGCCGTGGCCACTAGAGATGCCACAACAGCAACCGTAACCCTACCCAATTTTATGGCAAGTTTTGAGGTGGAAGTTTGGGCTTCTTTTAGCAAGCCAGGCACTAATTTTGCAGCAATAAGTACCTATATGGGTGCGGTTACCGTGCTGTAAAGGATAACCAAAAACTAGCAACCATGCACTAGAAACCCAAAAAGGGTTCCTTACCACGTGTTTGCAGATAACAAGAGATTTGTTATCTGTGAACACGTTTTTATTGTGCTTATTCATCAAGACGCTTTTTAAAAAAAGCAGCTAGTGGTACGTTGTTTACTTCCGATTTTTTTACATTACCAAGTGCCTTACGCATAAACAATTTGTTTAACAAGTGTTTTGGATACATGGGGCTATGACCTAATTTAAAACTGGGGATGTTGTGTTGTTTTCGCAATCGGTACATGGTACTTCGACTAACGTTTAAATGCGCCATGGCTTGCTCTGTGGTAAGCCATACTTCATTTTCTAATAATTGAGCATCAAATTCTAAATGCGTGTTTTGTAATGCAGGTGGGTGTTTTTTTTCTTTTTTCATAAGTACTTTTTCTTAATAACATGTGCTTCTAGCAAAGCGTATAGCACCTCTAATATAATTATTTTTTTATTATGGATAAAAATACGGAGTTTTTAAAGCAGGTAATTAAAAGGAGTTACTGTTGATTAGTTTGGGAGTTTTAATTGAAGGATTGCTTTGTACCTCGCAATGACGAGCGCATCAATGTCATTGCGAGGTACGAAGCAATCTTAAGCTCTTACGTAAGACGCTTACAGCGTGACAAACTAATACCAATTACCCCACACAGTATGTCATTCTGAAAGAATCTTCTTTACTTCATTGCACACTCTTACGTGAGACCGGTACAGCCTGACAAACGATTACCCACACAGTATGTCATTCTGAAAGCATCTTCTTCATTTTATTGCGCACTTTTATGTGAGACGGTTAAAGCGTCACAAACAATTACCAATTTTATCCCAAGTAAAGTCACGGCGTCTATGAAAAGGAAAAGAGAAAATAAATACATCAATTTAGTTGTATCTTTGCCCTCTTATTACAACAGTACAGCTATGTCAGTATTTCCAAAGCCTTTTAAAAAGTTACATATAGAGATCAAAGAAAAGTTAGCAGCATTTGAAATCACTACGCCTACTCCATTTCAAGAAAAGAGTATTCCAGTGATTAAAAGTGGCGCTAATAGCTATTGTATTGCTCCAGAAAACAGTGGAAAAACAACCACATTGCTCTTAACTACCTTACACAAACTAAAATGTGAAGAAGTAGGTACTGCACCAAGAGGGTTGGTATTGGTAGAAAACAATGAAAAAGCATTGGCATTATATGAGGCTTTTATAAAATACACTAGACACACCAGTTTACGCGTCTATATAGCAGATGAAAAACAACATTTAGAATTGTTGAAATCAGAGATTTTTGAAGGCGTAGATATCTTAATTGCTGCACCCAAAACAATGCACAAATTATTATTGTTAGAAGGTGTAAATACCACACAATTAACCATTCTTAGTATTGATGATGCAGACTTTTTAACTCAAAAATCGGCAACTACAGATCTTATGGCAATCACACAGAGTATTCATAAATGTCAGTTTGTCATGTATTCAGAAAAAATGCATCCTACTTTACAGCGTTTTGAGGATTACTTTATGCAACATGCAAAAATAGTGTCTATTTAAAAAAATTGTATTACTTAAAACGTATTGATATTGATACCTAAACTACATTATATTTCTCAAGGAAACTCGCCAAAAGAGCATTTAGAAAACATACAAAAAGCGTGTTCAGCAGGTGCAGAATTGGTACAAATCTGTCTAAAAAATGTTGCGGAAGATCAATTTTTAGAAATAGCCAAACAAGCTAGAGAAATTACGGCTCATTTTCAAACCAGATTAATTATTAATAAGCATTACAAAATAGCAAAAGAAGTAAAGGCTGATGGGGTTCATTTAGAAAAAACAGACCACTGCCCTACTTTGGTGAGAATATATGTGTATACTTGGCAAATTATTGGCGGAACTGCAAATAACATTCAAGATTGTAAAACATTAATAGAGAAACAAGTAGATTATATTACGTTAAGTCCTTTTAGAAACAAAGAGGCAACTGATCATTTAGCTTTAAGTTTAAATGGATATTCGTTAATTGCAGAAGAATTAAAAACAGAAACACCAATTATTGGTTTTGGAGAGATTACCACAGCAGATGTTACTGCTATTTTAGAAACTGGTATTGCCGGAATTGCCGTTTCGGATGCAATTACACAAAATTTTGATAGCATAAAAGAATTCAATCAACTCCTTAAGGCATCATCTACAGAAGAGCAAAGACATTCTTTTTAATATCAATTTCTTTATTCAATTTACGTTGCAATTATGCTGTGGATGATGGATATGTAACAGCCAATAAGAACAAATTTCATAGATTACGTAAATACTAAAATTCTTTGTTCTAATCCATTGGTTCTTACAAATATGCTTAGCTTAATAATACAATCTGAAATCTAATAATTTACAGATTTTGTAATATTTTTGATGCAATTCTTCTACAACAGCTAACATATTTTCATCTTCTTTAAACAAATTAAAAAAAGCGATGTCTAGGTTTGCACTTGTAATTCCGTTAAACGCATTTCCATATCCAGAAACACCTTTTGCGCCAGTAATATCTAAAAAATATTGCGCTTCTTCTTCATCTAAGTCCAGTATTTTTGCGTTAGAAAAATGTAAAATTTTGCCTTCTAATCTACCTTCAAAAATTTCTGCAATTTCTTGTAAACTATAATAGTAATCATTTAAACAAATACTATTTGCTTCGCCAGTGATCACCAAATAAATGATTTCATAATCTTTAAAATTATGGTCGTCTAAAATTAATGTATTTAGGCTAGATTCTAAACCCTCAATAGTATCGCATGTATTATGAATACTAGCAACACCATATTGCATGGCCAAATCTTCTAATTTTTTTTGTGCTTCTGTAATCTCGTAGTTATCGATATCATCAACCGCTTCTAAACAGTAAATAAAATACTCAGTATCTAACAATTTTCCTTGTAGTAATTGTGGTCTTTTCTCTAACAAATGTTCAAATTTATAAGTAGTAAATAAAACACAAAAATAATAGTTCTCTTTTGTTTTTTTGAATCACTTTGTGTTAAAAATTTAGCAACTATAGAAAATTTTGAAAGTTCAAATTCCTTATAATAATTAATTTAAAAGAAACAGTTTAGAAAAAAATATAAAAGAAGATTTGAGATGATAACTTGGCTTTCAATTTACCTTGTTTTCTATTTAAATACGGCTGTTTCATTGCAATACTCTTTTAGTGAAATAAAAATAGTTTAAAAAATCTGTAACCTCATTTGTTAAAAATTGGTCTTAATTCTAAAGCAATAAAATAAATCAATTTTTAAAACAACACATTATGCAATACTTAAATAAACGCGTTTATTTACTATTCACTTTACTATTTACGGCATCCTTTTTAAATGCACAAATGAGTACAAATCAAATAGATAGTTTGGTTCAAAAAGCTATGAAAACTATTAATCATACAGTCGGTTTCTCTATAGGTATTGTAAAAGATGGTAAAACACTATTTGCTAAAGGTTATGGGATAACATCAATTAAAACGAATAAAAAGGTTACTACAAACACCTCTTTTGGCATTGCTTCAAACTCCAAAGCTTTTGCCTCTGCTGCATTAGCAATATTAGTAGACCAAGGCAAACTAAAATGGGATGATAAAGTTATAAAATACATCCCAGAATTTAAGATGTACAATGATTATGTAACCAATAATTTTAATATTCAAGATTTGTTAACGCATCGAAGTGGATTAGGATTAGGTGTTGGAGATTTAATGATTTTTCCCAACGATTCTAATTTCACTATTGATGATGTTTTAAAGAGTTTTCAATACTTTACCCCAACATCTTCTTTTAGAACAAAATTTGATTACGATAATCTTTTATATTTAGTTGCAGGAGAATTAACTGCAAGAGTAAGCAAACAAACTTGGGAATCTTTTGTAGAAGAAAATATGATAAAACCTTTAGGAATGTTAAATTCTTCTGCAAGTTTAACCAATATAATTGATACTAAAAATATTGCCACACCTTATTCATTTATTAACAATTCATTAGTTGCATTAAACAATGAAAAAGGGAATGCAAAAATGAATGGAGCTGCTGGCGGAATGTGGTCTAGCGCTTCCGATATGTGTAAGTGGATGTTAGTACAATTAAATGAAGGTAAATATGGCGAAAATTTAAGTAACACGCTGTTTTCTGAACAACAGCGACAAGAAATGTGGAGAATGCATACGCCAATGCCCTCTCAATCAGATCCTATGTTACCTTATAAATCACACTTTAATGGTTACGGGTTGGGTTGGTTTGTGTCTGATTTTAACGGGTATTTAAAAATTGAACATGCTGGATTAATTGCTGGTATGACATCTGAAGTGATTTTAATACCAGAATTAGAACTAGGTATTGTTTTATTAAATAATTCTGAAAAATCTGGAATGTTAAATGGATTAATTAGTTATGCTTTATTAGATGAATTATTAGATATTAAAACTGGCATAAATTGGATTGAAATGGGTGCTAAATTACAACAACAACGCGTAAATTGGGTTGATGCAGAAACAGAAAAAGTATGGAAACAAGTTCATACCACCAAAAAAGTAGTTGATCATAAGAAAAATTACATCGGGATTTATGAAGATAATTGGTTCGGTAAAGTTGAAATATTCGATAAAGATGGCGATTTATGGTTCAAATCATATAAATCGCCTCGTTTAAATGGTAAAATGCAATTATATAAAGAAAACACTTTCGCTATAAAATGGGCATATCAAGATATGAATGCAGATGCATTAGCAACATTTTCTGTAGATAAATATGGTAAAGCTCAAAGTATTAAAATGAAGGGCATTTCTCGTTTTATAGATTTTAGTTTTGATTTTCAAGATTTAAACCTGAATAGACTACCTAAAAACTAAAAACTATTTTTATTTTCAGCTTTTTTGATGATATACAAACTCAGTAAAAAGGGTAAATGATTTATAATATAAGTAAACAAATATTCTTATATTTAGCTATCTTATACATCTATCGTAAATTCATTGCATGGAAACACAACTGTACTCTTCTGGTATTTTACAATATATCCCTTTTTTTTATGTGATTTGGTCCGATGATTTATTATCCTATTCCGAAATTGCTGTGGTAAAAAATGCCATTGAAAAAGATAAAACACTTACAAAAGCAGATTATACCTATCTGATAAAATGTTTAGATAAAACGAATCCACCAGCGAATAAGGAAATTAAAAATTGGAAAAAAGCAATCTCGAATTCACAAATTAAGTTAGTAGAAAGTGACATTTATCCCCTTGCTACATTTTGTCAAAAAATGATTTGTCGTCATTATTCAGAATGTCCATTTAACGCGCATTTAAAAGATATTGAAATAAATTTAGGCATTCAACCCAACCATTACAATCACTTATTTGAAATAGATATTGAAAAAGAAATCACTTCTACTTATTATAATCCCAAAGAAATAGATACCTTATTAAAAGGAGAAAATAGTGCCGTTATTGATAACTTTAGAGAAACCTTAAAAAACCCTATTTTTAAATGGGGCATTAGAAGAACAAAAGAAGAATTTAGAATACATGTACTAAAGCAAATCGAATTTTTGGCAAAAGAAGGTTTTGGAGCAATGGCCTTCCCAGAATCTTATGGAGGAACTGAAAATATGCCAGGATATGCTGCGATCTTTGAACACATGATGTATGTAGATGGCAGTATGGCTATTAAATTTGGCGTTCAGTTTGGTCTTTTTGGAGGAAGTATTCAAAAACTAGGCACAAAAAAACATCATGATGCGTATTTAACAGATACAGGAACCGCGGAGCTTTTAGGTTGTTTTGCAATGACAGAAACTGGCCATGGCTCTAATGTAAGAGGCATAAAAACTACAGCAACGTATGATCAAAAAACGGACAGTATTATTATGCATACCCCTGGAAAAAACGATAATAAAGAATATATTGGCAATGCTTTAGATGCAAAAATGGCTTCTGTATTTGCACAATTAATTGTAGAAGGAAAAAACCACGGTGTTCATGCTATTTTAGTTACTATTCGTGATACAGATCATCAATTGATGCCTGGTGTTACCATAGAAGATAATGGATACAAACTGGGACTTAATGGTGTAGATAATGGAAAAATTTGGTTTCATCAAGTACGAGTTCCAAGAGAAAATTTGTTAAATAAATATGGAGATATTACTCCAGAAGGAACCTATTATTCTGATATAGAAAATCCCAGTAAGCGTTTTTTTACGATGTTAGGCACTTTAGTTGGCGGAAGAATTTGTGTAGCGCGTGCCGGACTTGGTGGCGCTAAAAAAGCGTTAGCTATTGCAGTAAAACATGCATTAAAAAGAAGACAGTTTAATGACAGTATAAAGATTCAAGAAGATTTGTTGATGGATTATCCAAGTCATCAAGTGCGTTTAACTCCAGCAATTGCCAGTTGTTACGTATATGATGTAACGCTTACACATATGATGAAAGTGTATAGTGATACCTCTATTTTAGACAAACGTAAAATTGAAACTCAAGTTGCTGGGTTAAAAGCAATCATTACATGGTTTGCAAATAACACCATACAAGAATGCAGAGAAGCTTGTGGTGGAAAGGGATATTTAA
>TARA_R110002126_G_scaffold9985_6_pt1 | contig 13556 bp, 12 predicted proteins | sample TARA_R110002126 | Tara Oceans TARA_R110002126 (sample SAMEA4397536) | marine metagenome | biome: Polar Biome; feature: [DCM] deep chlorophyll maximum layer (ENVO:01000326); material: water (ENVO:00002006), including particulate matter (ENVO:01000060) such as... | depth 30 m
AGCGTCTTCCGCTCGTCAGTCCAACCCTGACCCCGCGGCATTGCGTCGTACACAAACCCGCGAAATGTATTAGTCTGTGAGCATGGAAATCGATCGGGCCAGATTGCGGGACATGACGGAGGCCGGGCATCTGACCGCGGCCGAGGCGGCCCATGCCGACGCCCTGCTGAGCCGCACCGGCGAGCCGATCGATCAGGTCATCACCCAGCTTGGCCTTTTGCCTGAAGCCTTTCTGGCCCGGTATTTCGCTACATCGGCCGAGTGCGAGCTCTGCCTCGACCTGTCCGAAGTTGATCCCGGAGCGATCGCCGATCATGACCCAGATCTCAATCCGGACTTCATCCTGGCCGAGCGGGTCATCCCCATAGCGATCGATTCCGATGCCATCCTCGCGGCGGTGATTGATCCGGTGCGCGATGAAGGCCTGCGGGGCCTGGCTTTTGCGCTCGGCCGTCCGGTCCGCCCGGTCGTCACCACACCATCGCAATTCAACGCGCTCTATCAGCGGCGTTTCAATGACCGCGCGGGGCAGGCCGCCGACCGCGCGTTCGATGTCACGGCCGATTTTGACCGGCTGAAAGACATGGCCAGCACCGCGCCGGTCGTGCGGCTGGTCAATCGTCTGATCACGGCTGCGGCCGGCGCGCGCGCTACTGATATTCATATCGAACCGGGTCCACGCGAAGCTGCGGTGCGCCTTCGCGTTGATGGCGTCTTGCGCGACCTCGAAACCCTCGATACGGCCCAGGCGCTGGCCGCGATCTCACGCATCAAGGTGCTGGCGGAGCTGGATATTGCCGAACGGCGACGGCCCCAGGACGGGCGCTTCTCCCTGCCGGTCGCCGGCCGGGCGATTGACCTGCGTGTTTCGGTCGTCCCCGCCCAGCACGGCGAAAGCATGGTCGTGCGCCTGCTCGATCCGGAGGCCAGCCTCCAGGAGCTTGACGATCTAGGCTTGCCCGCCCAGGTCAAGGCGGTCGCGGAATCCGTGCTGCAACGCCCGCATGGCCTGGTTCTGGTGACCGGCCCCACCGGGAGTGGCAAGACCACAACATTGTATTCCTTCCTGCGCCAGCTCGCCGATGGCGAACGCAAGATCCTCACCATTGAAGATCCGATCGAATACCGCCTTTCCGGCATCGCGCAATCGCAGACCAATCCGCTGATCGGGGTCTCATTCGCCAGCGCGCTGCGCTCCTTCCTGCGCCATGACCCCGATGTTGTGATGGTCGGTGAAATCCGCGATACCGAGACGGCGCAGACCGCGGTGCAGGCGGCGATGACCGGGCATCTCGTGCTCTCGACCTTGCACACCAATGACGCCGCATCGGCGATTATTCGCCTGCTCGATATGGGTGTTGAGGACTATCTTCTGTCATCGACACTGGTCGGGGTCTTCGCCCAGCGACTGGTGCGGCGGACCTGTCCGAATTGTTCGGGGCGCGGCTGCACGGCCTGTCAGGGCAGCGGGTTTCTGGGGCGCGTCGCGATTGCCGAGGGCTTCGAGGTCGATGACGCCGTGCGCGAAGCCATACGGCATGCGGCGTCAGGCCCGGGCCTGGCCCAGCTCCTCCTGCAGCAGGGCTTCATCCCGATGTCCCAGGACGGGCGTCACAAGGTGGATTCCGGTCTGACGACGATGGCCGAAGTCAATCGGGCGGTGGGACGTGCCTGATCCCCGCCCCGGCACAGCGGGCGCGGACCGGCCGGAAAACTGGCGCTATACCATCGAACAGCCCGATGGCCGTCTGCTGCGCGGCGAAGTGGTGGGCCGCACAGAGGCCGAGGCCCTGGCCAGGCTAAGGGCGCTCGGCGGCACACCCCTCGAGATGACCCGCGCCGGCGCGGCCGGCGGCCTGTTCAGCGGCCGGCGGGCGCATCTCGAGCCGGCGGAACTTCTGGACTTTACCCGTGGCATTGCCGAGCTGATCGATGCGGGCATTCCCCTGCGCGATGCGCTCGCCAGCCTGGCCCAGCGCGAAAAGCGCCCGGTCCTGCGCGCCGCCCTGGTGCGGATTGAGGACCGGGTCCGCAATGGTGAGGCTTTCAGCCAGGCACTGGACGTGGATAGCGGACAGTTTCCGCGGCTCTTGATCGCCCTCGCGCGGGCCGGCGAGGCCTCCGGTCTGCTGGCCAAAAACCTGGTCGAGCTGGCGGCGCAGATGGAGGATGAGCGCAGCCTGCGCCAGGATCTCATTGGCCAGATGATCTACCCGATGGCGCTGGTGGTGCTGATCAGCCTGACATTGGTCTTTCTGTCCTTCTTCGTCCTGCCGCAATTCGAGACCATTTTCCTCGACGCCGGTGTCGCGCCGCCGCCGGAGACTGCGTTCGTGCTCGCCGCCGGCGCCTTCCTGCGGGCCTATGCCGTCTGGATCCCGCCGCTCATGATAGCGCTGGCGATCGGCGTCCGCCTGCTGGCACAACAATTCCGGAACGGGCTTGATCGCCTTCTTCAGCTGGTTCCGGTTCTCGGCACGACATTGCGTACGCTGGAGGCGGCGCGCTATTGCCGGACGCTGGGTCTGTTGCTGACCAGCGGCCAACCCCTGTCGCGAGCGGAATCGGTGGCCCGCAGCGCCCTGGCTTCGAGCGAATTGCGTGCGCGCTACGCCCGCGCCGGCGATGCCGTGCGGGCCGGGGAAAGCCTGTCGGCCGCACTGGGTCGTGAAAACGTCCTGCCAGCCCAGGCCTTGCGTTTCATCGAGCTTGGCGAAAGGACCGGCCGGCTCGATGCCATGCTGACCCGTGCGGCGCAGCTGCATGACCGCGAGGTGCGCACAATGCTCAAGCGTTCGGTTGAATTGATCGGGCCGGTGATGATCGCCATACTCGGCCTGTGTGTGGGCGGCGTGATTGCGGCGGTGATGTCGGGGGTCCTGAGTCTCAATGAAGTGGTTTACTGACATGACAAAACCGGCGACCGCCGCGAAATCCAGCGAACGCGGCATCACCCTGTTCGAGCTGCTGGTGGTGCTGGTGATCCTGGCCCTGCTGGCGACCATCGTGGCGCCGCGGGTGATTGGTTATCTCGGGCGTTCAAAAACTGATGTCGCCCAGGCGCAATTATCCTCGATCGCGACCTCGCTCGAACTCTTCTATCTCGATATGGGCCGTTATCCCGATATTGATGAGGGTCTGGAGGCATTGATGGAGGCCCCCGAGGAGAGTGTGACATGGCGCGGGCCGTATTTCGGCAATGCTTCCGGGTTCAATGATCCCTGGGGCCGGCCCTATATCTATCTGCGCGTCGAGCCGGGCGATCGCTTCACCCTGTCCACACTCGGGCGCGATGGCGAAGTTGGCGGCGAGGGCGAAGATGGTGATCTGTCACGCAGCTGATCCCCGGCGCGGATTAGCCGGCTCCGAACGCGGCATGACCCTGCTGGAATTGCTGATCGCGCTGAGTATTTTCGCCGCCATTGCAACGCTCTCCGGTGTCGCCCTGTCCGGCTCGCTGGCCCATCTGCGCCATCAGCGTGCCGCAGAGCTTCTGGTTTCCGATTTGCGCCGGGCCAGCCTGGCGGCCCGCAGCCTTGGCCGGGAGACCGAGATCAGCCTGTCGCCCCAGGGCTATGCCATTGAGACGCTCGAGATTGAGCGTGTCTGGCCACGGGACGTAACGGTGCGCTGGCGGGTACGCCAGACAGGATATTGGCAGACAGCGACGCGCCTTGCGCTACCGGCGCGCACGGTCGAATCCCCCGATGTCGAGGTGGAAATCATTCGCGGGGCGGACAGGATTGCGGTGCGGATCGATCCGGTGACGGGGCGTGTCCATGCCGGCTAGCACAAGCCAGGATGGCGGCTACGCCCTGACCGAAGTCCTGGTCGCCTCGGTGATCGCGGCGGCCGTGGTGACCACAGCGATGACGGGGATGGCGGGCGCCCTGCGCGGCGCCCAGGGCGCGTCACGGATGCAGCTTGTGCTGCTGGAAGGCGCCAATATTTCCGCCCGGCTGCGCGCCGGTGACCAAGCTGCAAATGTGGCCGCCGACTATCCCGGCTGGCGGATCGATATTTCGGCCGTCGACCGGCCCGTGGATCCGCGCACCGGGGCCGTGCTGACGCGGGCGCATCTCGAACATGTTGCGCCCTTGCTCGCGCTCGATCTGATCTATCTCGAGGATGGCACGCTCGCGCAGGAAACGCAGCCATGAGCCGGTCCGGGCGCGAGGATGCGGCGGGGTTCACCCTGATGGAGGCGCTGATCGCCGTCGTCATCCTGGCCGGGATCGCGGCCGTGCTGGTGCCGGCGGTGAGAACCGCCGTCCGGGTCGAGGCCCGGGCTGCCGGTCTGGTCGAAGGGCTTGAGACCCACGCGGCGGTCGAAGACCTGATGCGTGAATTGCTCTTGCGCGCCTATCGCGCGCCGCGCTCGGACGGGCAGGGACAATTTCGCGGTTCGGCGACATCGCTCAGCTTCCTCACCCTGGCGACAGCCGCCGATTTTCCTGAACCGGTCCGGCTGGACTTTGAGTCCGGCCAGCTGGAATTGACGCTGCCGCACCCTCCCGGCACGCCGCCCAATGCCTATCGCTTTGTGCTCGTCGAGGATGTCGAGCGGGTCCGGTTTTCCTATTTCGGCGATGCCGATGATGGTCGCGGACAGGCGTGGCAGCGGGTCTGGGATTTGTCTGTCCCGCCGCAAATTGTGGCCCTGGACATCCAGGCCCGCAATGGCAGCGCAAAACGGATCGAAGCCCGGATTGGCGGTGCAGGCGTGTTTGATTGCCGCTTCGATTCTGGGCAAGGTGTCTGCTTGGGGGATGTCGAGTGACGGCGAACACTGTTCTGGGACGATTGACGCATGACGGCAGCGCCATCCTGGCCTGGGCGCTGGCGACTGTGCGAGCCTCGCTTCCCGCCAGGTTACGCCATTTCGGCCGCCGGCCGGACGCGCGAATGTGCCGGCTGGGCGAGGATGCGCGGGTGACCGAGGCCGGCCTTCGCTATCGCTCCCTGCTCGGTGAAGCCTCGCTGGATAGCGCCGCCGATCCTGCCAGAGCGGCCAATCTCCAGCTCGAATTGCCCGAGGCCGACCAGTATCGCCGCCTGTTGACGGTCAGCGACAGTGTCGCACGCCGGGGCCGGGCAGCGCTGGAGCTGCGACTCAATGAGTTCAGCCCCATCCCGGTGGAGCAGGCCAGTTTCGCTTGCCGGATTGTCGCGCCGCTGGAGACGGGCGGCTACCAGGTCGAGGTCTCGGTGATCCGGGCGCAACGCCTCGACCAGGCGATCCAGGCCCTGCCGGCGACGCGGGGGCATTGGAGTATTGTCGGCGCCGTCGATGCATCCGGACAGCCCGGCTTTCAGTTCGCCCGGGGCCAGTCCGTGCGCGCCGCGCGCCAGATCGGACGCGGGCCCGCCATCTTGGCGCTGGTCGCCGCCTGTGTGCTGGCCTGCATGGCCTGGGCCGACAGGTTTTCCCGCGAAGCGGCCAGCCTTGAATTGCAGCGCGCCGAGCTGATCAGCTTCGCGCGCGGCCTGCGTGACGCCGATCTCGAGATCCAGCGCGCCGAACAGGCCATCCAGGCCGGTAGCGGCAGCGTCGCCCTGGCGCGCGTTGTCGACACGTTGCGCGAGCTGGCCCTGCAGGAGCCGGCCGGGCTCGTCATCCAGGCGATCACGCTCGAGACGCCGGACATGCTCTTGATTGAAGGCCCTGCTTCAGACGGCCTCGATGCTGACACTTCCGGCGATGCCGGGCGTATGCGGCTGGAATTGCCGCTGGAGGAGGCGTCATGACGATTCTGTTCGCCGCCCTGGACGCGCGGCTGCGCCTGTTTCTGGCCTGGGTAATTCTCGGCACGCTGGCCTTGCTGGTCGCGGTGCCGGTCCTGATATCCGCCTTCAGCGTGATCGGGGCATGGCAGCGTGCCGATCAATTGCGCCGCGATGTGTCGGCACTGACCCTGCGTGTCGATGGCGAGTATGATGCGGTGGCTGCCTGGTATGCGGCCAATGGCGAAACGGATGAAACCCTGCGCGCCTATAGTGACCCCGATCTGGCGCGCCAGGCGCTGGACGCCGACCTCGACCAGATGGCCGAGGCGCTGATCGACGCCGGTGCCCACTTGTTGCAGACGCCAAGCGTGCAACAGGCTGCGCTCGGCGAGCGTGTCACCGAACTGGTCGGCGAGGTCCGCTTCTCCGGTGCCCTGGGCGATGTCCTGCGCGCTTTCGCGGCCCTGGAATACAGCCAGATCCGTATCGCGGACCTCAGCCTCAACGCCCTGTCCGGTCAGCCTGAGGGCCGGGTGCGCGGACGCCTGCAATTGCGTCGCCGCTATGTGACGGAGGTCGATGATGAGTCGTAGCGACCTGCTTTGGTCCGGCGCGGTCCTGGCCCTGATTGTGCTGAGTGCGCTGTCCCTCCTTCCGGTCGGCCTGGCACCGCCCTTGCGAACCGCGCCAAACTCGATGCCGGAGCCCGGACCAGTCGATCCGGCCCCGTGGGCGAACTGGCTGGAGGCGCGGATACAGCCGCCGACGGCGGCGCCGATCCGGCGAGCGGCACCTGTCGATGAACTTGCTGGCTATACACTGGTCGGTCTGGTCGAGGTGGATGGCCGGATGCTGGCGATGATCGCGGGCAACGGCGGGACGCGCTCTCTCGCGGTCGGCGGGACTCTGGACGGCTATGAAGCGATGGTCATCGAAGCCGATCATATTGTGTTGGCGCGCGACGGAAATGAAATCACCCTGCGCCTCGACCGGTGAGTGAGGCTGGAGGTTTCCGGGGATTAGGCATATGGTCCCCCAACAGGAATTCCGGGGGAGATACGGGCGTGATTTTGCGGTGTTGGCGCGGTGGTATAGCCATTCTTTCGGTACTGGCATTGCAGGGCTGTTCCCTGGTAATGCCCGACGCTCGCGGCATTCATGCGGGTCAATACCCCGCAGCGCCGGTCCAGGCTGCGCAAAACGCGCGCGAGATCGCCGCGCCCGGCCCGTCCGCAACGCCTGAACCAGACGCCGCCCAGCCTGACAGCAATACCGATGAGCGCGATGGCGAACGTTTGGTCTATTTCGACCAGCAGCGCGGCACGCCCGCCACCAATGTCTCCGGCGATCGCAGTCTCGATAACCGCACCTTGCGTCTGAATTTCGTTGATGCGCCGGTCGCCGATGCTGTGCGGACCATCATTTCTGACGCGCTCGGCCGGCCGGTTCTGGTGGCTGCCGGCGTCGAGGGGCGCATCACCCTGACATCGCCGGAACCGACCTCGGCCCGGGTCGCCCTGGCGGCGCTGGAAACCGTGTTGAGCGAATCCGGTTTTGCCCTGATCGAGCGCGAGGCGGGTTTTCTCCTGACCCGCGAGGGCGAGGCACAGGCGAGCTTGTCGGAATATTCGACGTCGCTGGGTTATGGCGGCCGTGTTGTGCCGGTCACCCACACCAATCCGAGTTCCATACTGGCGCTGATTGACCCCTTCCTGTCGGAACGCGTCGATGTCATTCCGCACGATGCGGAAGGCGTCCTGGTGATCGCCGGCCCCGCCGGTGAGGTCGAGAGCGCGGTCGACGCCATCCAGACCTTCGACCGTCCCTTCCTGACCAATCGCATTTTCGGCATGTATGAGCTCCAATATGTGAATGCCGAAACGGCCAAGAGCGAAGTTGATTCCGTGCTTGCGGGCCTGGGTGGCGGGTCCGGCGCGACCACGACCATCGCCTTGCCGCGGCTCAATCTTCTGTTTGTCGTCACACGCGACCGCGCCCAGTTCGAGCAGATCGGGGCCTGGATCACACGTTTCGACCGGCCTTCAGGCGGTGATGAGCGGCGCCTGCGTTACTACGTAGTTCGCAATACACCGGCCGCCACGCTGGCCTCCCAGATCACAGCGGCCTTTGCCGGCGGCGAGACCGGCGGCGCCGCGTCCTTCGGGCCGCAACATACTGGCGACGACATTGGGGCGCCCGGTACGGCAGGCGACAGTTCGCGCGGACCGGAGGGCCGGCTGGCGATCATTCCCGACCTTCTCAACAATGCCCTGATTATTCGCGCCACCGACCAGGAGTATCGGGAAATTCTCGAACTGGTGCAGCGCATGGACGTGATGCCGCCACAGGTTCTGATCGAGGCGACGATCGCCGAGGTTCGGCTGGTCGACGGGCTGAGCTTTGGCGTGCGCTGGTATTTCGAAAACCAGACCGGTTCCGGCATCTCGACCACCAGCTTCACCGATGACGTCAACGGTACGACCAATCCGGTCTTCCCCGGCTTCAACTACGCCTTTGCCGGCACGGATCTGCGCGCAACGCTGAATGCGCTCAACTCGATCACCGACGTGACTGTGCTTTCGGCGCCCTCGATCATGGTCCAGAATAATCAGACCGCGCATCTCCAGGTCGGCGATGAAGTGCCGATCGTGACCCAGACCGCGAGCTCCGTGACCGAGTCCAATGCACCGCTGGTCTCCTCCATCGAGCTGCGTCAGACGGGTGTGATCCTGGAAGTCACGCCGCGCATCAATGCCAGCGGCATGGTGGTGCTCGATGTGATGCAGGAGGTGAGCAGTGTGCGCCCGACGACGACGTCCGGGATCGACTCACCGACCATCCAGAAACTGGAATTCACCAGTACGGTTGCGGTGCGCAGCGATAATACCGTCGCGCTGGGCGGTCTGATCCGCGAGGCTCATTCCGACAATGAAGCCGCCATTCCGCTGCTGGGCCGTATTCCCGGCCTGGGGAATGTCTTCAAGAATCGCGATATCAGTAGCGAGCGCAGCGAGCTGGTCATCTTCCTGACGCCGCGGATCATCACGACGGACGAAGATGCGGCGAATGTCTTGCTGCATGTCCGGCGCGAACTTGAGGCACTGGAAGCCAGGCGCAGCGACCTGTTTGAGTGATGAGCATCGCACGAAGGCATACGAGTCAGACCGGATCGGCGATCATATTCGTCCTTTGGATGTCGGTGCTTCTCGCTGTCATCCTGGCGGGTGTCATGGCCATGACCCAGACCGAATTGCGCCTGGGCAACGGGCGCCGGAGCCTGCTTTCCGAGCGGGAAGCCATGCTCTCTGCGCTCGATCTTGTGGCCTATGATACGGCGCTTGTCGGGCGCAGCTATGTCGCCAGCCTGCCGCGTAGCGTCACCATTGACGGCCAGCAGGTTCGTGTCGGTCTGGCGCCCTCCCAAAGCCGGCTCGACATCAATATGGCGAATGATGAAGCCTGGATCGCGCTCTTTACCCGGCTGGGCGAAAGCGAGAGTGCGGCCCGGCGTCTGGCTGACCAGATTCTCGACTGGCGCGATAATGACGAGACGGCGCGCCAATACGGCGCCGAACGCGCGGATTATCCCGCGGGCTCGCGGAAGGCGCCGCAGAACCGGCCCTTTATCACCGTGGCGGAATTGAGCGAGGTGCTCGATATGACGCCGCAGAGACTGGCTTGCGCAGCACCCTATATTACCGTTTTTGGCGGCACACCCGCCGGGCTGGTCGATCTGGCAGGTTCCGATACCGCAAGTTCGATGGATGGCGTCCGCGTCGCGTTTCAGGCCGAGCTGGTGCAGTCCGATGGCGGCGCCAGCCGCCTTGCGGCGCTGGCGCTGTTCGGCGCCAATCGCGCGCGGCCATTCGACTGGGTTGCCTTTCCGGTCCGGGAGTTTGACCCGGGCGGTTGCGGCGCAGCGGCAGCAGCAGGGGAGCAGCCGGCATGAGCATGATGAATCCCGTATCCAGGCCTCACTCCAGACGGCTGATTTTCGCAGCGCTGCTGATCGCGACGCTCGCCTATATGTTCTGGACCGGCTCGCGCTACCCCTCGCTTGATGAGAAGGCGATGATGGGCGGCGCGATCCAGCTGGAGGATCCACTGGGCTTCGAAGCGGTCCTGCCGATCGAACACGGCCTCTCGGTGATGCAGCGTATCGCCTATTCCACGGTCAACTGGATCGACACCAACAAGAAGGGAATGACGTTCGGCCTGTTGTTCGGTGCCGCCTTCCTGACCTTGCTCGGCTATTTGCGGCGGCGGAATTTCCGGCTGCCCTTCTCCAATTCCCTTTACGGCATGTTTCTCGGCGCACCGCTTGGCGTGTGCGTCAATTGCGCCGCGCCGATCGCGAAGGGCCTCTATCAGGGCGGATCACGGGCCGAGACGACATTGTCGGCGATGATCGCCTCACCGACGCTGAATATCGTCGTGATGACGATGTCGTTCTCGCTCCTGCCCTTCTATATCGCCGCGACGAAACTGGTCTTGAGCCTGTTGGTGATCCTGGTCGCGGTGCCGATCCTGTGCCGTTTCATCCCGCCCGAAAAGCTGCTCAGCAGCGTCACCGGAAGCGAAAGTGCGCCCATGGCGCCAGCGCTCGAGGAAGCGGATGATCTGCCGATCGAATCCTTCCCGCAGGCGGTGCTCCATTTCGGTCTCGATTTTGCGCGGAACCTCTGGTTCATCCTGAGGACGACCCTGCCACTGATGTTGCTGGCGGGCCTTCTCGGCGCCATCGCCGGCACGCTGATGCCGCCGCAGGGTCTGGCACTCGGCGATTTCGGTCCGCTGGGTGTGGCTGTTGTCGCGGTGATTGGAACATTCATGCCGGTGCCAATCGGTTTTGATGTCGTGCTGTCCGGCGCGCTGCTCAATGGCGGTGCCAGCCATGGCTTCATCATGACGCTGGTCTTCACTCTGGGCAGCTATAGCGTCTATTCCTTCCTGATTGTCGGGACATCGGTCGGCTGGCGGGCGGCTGTCATGCTGGGTGCGATCGTGATGGGGCTGGGCTTTGCCGCCGGGCTCGGAGCAGAAGCCTATCGCGATTTCCAGACCCGCCGGGCGATCGAAATGCTGGTCTCCGAAGCGGCCGCCGAGCCGGCGCAGTCTCTGCTCCCCGTCGCAGCCCAGGCCGGGCCCGACGCGGCCGGGTCGATCAGCCTGGAACGTCTGCCCTATGCGGCTTCGTCGGCGCCGCGCGGCGAGACGGCATTCACCCGGCTCGAGGCCTGGCAGATCGGGATTGATCATCCGGTCGAATTTTCCTTTGCCGATATGTGGCCGCCCTTCTGGGAAGGCCGCGCCATCACCTCCGGCGATATCGACCGCGATGGCGATGCTGATCTGGTCTTCGCCTCGACCCGCGCGGGCCTGCACATCTATCTCAATGATGGCAGCGGCGAGTTCGAGGCCGGCCAGACCGAAATTGGCATCGTGGCCGACCTGCCGGTCTTCAACGCCGTGCTGGTTGATATCGATGACGATGGCTGGCTCGACCTGTTTCTCGCCACCTATCAGCAGGGTCTCTACATATTGCCCAATCGCGATGGCCGGTTTGATCCGGACGGTTTGAGGCCGGTGAGCAATCGCGAGGATGCCATCCTGGCCATGGCACTGAGCTTTGGTGATGTCGATCGCGACGGCGATCTTGATGTGGCGCTGGGGAATTGGGCGGCCGGCTGGTATCGCCGCATTCCCGGTGAGGAATCGCGCAACCGGATCGTGTTCAATGATGGCGGCGCATTGTCCGGCGAAGAATTCCTGGACCTGCCCGGCATTCCCGGCGAGACCTTGTCCATCCTGCTCAGCGATCTCGACAATAACGGCACCCAGGATTTGCTGGTCGGCAATGATTTCGAGGTGCCGGACTATTTCTATCTCGGCGATGGTGAGGGCGGTTTCAGCGCGATGACGCGCCAGGATGGCCGCATCCCCATGACCACGACGACAACCATGTCGGTCTCGGCCAATGATCTGACGAATGACGGTGCAGCCGAGATCTATCTGGCGCAGATCGCCGGCCGGGCTTCGGGAGTTTCCAGCCGTCTCAGAATGCAGCCGATCGAGCAGTATTGCGACGGTATCCTGCGCGAGGCCGACCGGGCCGTGTGCCAGCAGAATATGGATATCAAGAACTGGTACCGGCCGGGCAATGCGCTCGACCCGTCCTTCGCCAATCATTGCGCCCCGCTGGCCGAACCCTATCGCTCCGAATGCCGCGGCATGCTGATCAAGGATATCGCGATCCAGAACCGGAACCCGGACATGTGTGCGCTGGTCCCGGTCGGGCAGATCCGCGCGCGGCAGTATTGCGACATTCATTTCCAGCCATCGCGCCCGATGACCGCCGGCGAACAGGATGCGGCGATCCCGCAAATCCTCGCCCGCAATGTCCTGCTGCAGCCCGCCGCCGACGGCGGATATACCGAGCAGGCCCGCGCGCTGGGCCTCGAGGTTGGCGGCTGGAGCTGGGATGTCTCGATCGCCGATTTCGACAATGATGGCTGGCAGGACGTCTATATCGTCAATGGCACCTGGGTGCCCAATGAGGTGACGCCGTCCAATATCTTCCTGCGCAATAATGGCGGCACCGGATTCGAAGAGGTCACCGAGGCCTGGGGCTTGAGCGATTACCTCATCACCGCGGCCGCGACGGTGACCGATATCGATCATGACGGCGATCTCGACATGATCACGGTTCCGGTCAACGGGCCGGCCGTGGTGTTTCTCAACAATGCGCGTGATACCCGCGCCATCGGCTTCGAGTTTGACGACCGGATCGGCAATCGCGACGGCATCGGTGCCCGCGTCGAAATCCGCTATGGTGAAACAGGCGAACAGATGCAGATGCGCGAAGTGCAGCTGGGGGGCGGCTATATGTCGTTTGACGCGCCGCTGGCCCATTTCGGACTGGGTGAGGCGACGCAGATCGAAAGCGCGACGATCCGCTGGGCCGATGGCGGCGTGACGCGGATCGACGAGCCGCTGCAGGCGGGCGCGACCTATCGGATTACCCGTACGGACATTGATCAGGGGCAAGCCCCGTTGGAGGACAGCCGGCCATGAATATGCGTTTGATAATTGGTGCTGTGGCGGGATTTGTCGTCCTGGCGGGGATTGCCGCTTGGAGCCTCTATTCGACTGACAGCCGCCCGGCGCTGGATCCCGAACAGGTTGCGGCGACGATGGCGGAAGCGGAATCGGCCTATGCCGATACGGATTATGTGCGGGTCGCGGAAATTCTGACCGGTCTGGCCGAGCAGGGTGTGCCGCTGGCGCAGTACCGGCTGGGCCTGATGTATCGTGTTGGCCAGGGTGTCGAGATGGACGAGGACGTGGCGATCGAATGGCTCGCACGGGCTGTCCAGCAGGACTTTCCCTCCGCGCGCGCGCCGCTGGTGGAGATTTACCTCGAACGGGCCCGGAGTGCTGAAACGGCCGCTGCCGGCGTGCCCTGGTATGAGCGGGCTGCGGCGCTGGACGCCGTCGATGCGCAGGCGGTGTTGGGCTCCTATTACCTGACCGGAACCGAAGTGAATCAGGATATTGCGCGCGGTATCACCTTGCTCACCGCCGCCGCCGAAGCGGGCGATGTGCGGGCGCAATCCAATCTTGGCTATGCCTATACCGCGGGCGCCGGTGTCGCGATTGATGATGCCGAGGCGTTTCGCTGGTATCTCGCTGCCGCTGAAGGCGGGCTTGTCCGGGCCCAGGCGGCTGTCGGCCTGTTTTACGAAACCGGCCGCGGCACCGAGGTCAATCTACCCGAGGCAATCCGCTGGTATCTGAATGCGAATTCGGCGGGCGCGCCCGGTACGGGC
>TARA_R110002126_G_scaffold155255_2_pt1 | contig 13524 bp, 19 predicted proteins | sample TARA_R110002126 | Tara Oceans TARA_R110002126 (sample SAMEA4397536) | marine metagenome | biome: Polar Biome; feature: [DCM] deep chlorophyll maximum layer (ENVO:01000326); material: water (ENVO:00002006), including particulate matter (ENVO:01000060) such as... | depth 30 m
GGTTGTGGATTGGCAAAGATATATGTTCTTAGCATGAGTCTCAGTGAACTCATATTGAGATTGCCAACCCATAGGTAAGCGAGTCCTAAACTCTATGTGTGCGCTAAGGAGTGCATCTAGAGTCATCACACCCCCTGCTCGTTTAACATTGGTAGGTGTAGTCAATAGAGGGTGTAGTTCAGTCATCACTTCCACGTCCTACGGCTATCGTATACAGTCAAAGCAATTACAGCTAACCCTAGTGGTGGATTAAAGGGTAGCAGGATTAGACCTACTACGATTGCAATCTTGTGTCCTTGTGTCATTGTTTTAATACTTCCTTACTAAGTTATCTATCCCACCCCGTAGGATGAGATAGCGCCAGTTGTTTTAGCCTCGGAACTCAAATCCGCTTGGTTTAAAAGATGTGCTTCACTGTTCAACTAGCTAAGATTACTAAGTATCCTTTTCATCTCTATCCCCTAGCGTAGCTAAGAGATAGACTTGTTTCTAGTATTTAGACTAGAGAGAATGACACATTAATAATTGTGCGTCCAGTCACATTGTTTAAAACCTCTAACGTTTCTGTATTACGACTAGGGAACTTATTGCCTAAGACAATATACTTAACAACCTTTAGCTTTTCAACACTTACAGAAGTATTAGAGTCTGTTTCATAAATTTCTGATGGATTAGACGCTAGCGACAAGGCAAAGGTAGACTTACCTAAGGCACTAGCTCCTGAGAATACATAGAGTCTCTCAGGCATTACTCGGCAAGCAGTAAATTGAGCTAACAATTCATCCTTGGGAATAGAACTACCACTAGGGTAATAGTCATCGCCGCCACATTCGTCTGTTGGAATTAAGTCAGTGAAGTCAGACTTATCTTCATAGGATAAAGGTGGGTTGGCTATGTATTCCAAGGGTGGCACAGCTAGGATGTCTTCTTCCCTTAGATATCCATGAGTAGCAGTGCAGTATCCAGAGCCACACTCACCAGCTTCAGTAATAGCAGAAATCTTTATTAGTCTATTGCCATGTCTGCCATAGAAATCATATATCTCATCTTCAAAAGGAGCATTAGAATAAAATCTATCTGGATGATATTCAGTCCTTTTGTTGTAGCCAAATATAGTAAGCATTGTATCACCTTAATTATTATCCCACCCCGTAGGATGAGATAAATGTGTGGCTAGAACTCTTCGCTATCAGCGCCAAAGACCTTGACCTTGACTGGTTCAGACTTAACACCAGTTTGAGCTAGAACACCTTGAAGGAAGTCATGAGCACCGCCAACAAAGATTGTTGTATAGATCTTGCCTTTAGAGCCAGAGATAGATAGGCTACCAGTAGCAAAGATTTGTTGTCCTGCTAAGTAAGGGAATAGGCTAGAAGACTTGCCTTTACCAGACTCATCAGCATTAGCACTGATGTTAAAGAACACAGACTCTGATTGAGAATAGCTACCATCCTCTAACCTCTTAGAACCAGTCTTCTCAACTGCAAACTTCATGCGATGGACTGATTGACCATTGCGATTAGGCTTAGATGCCCACACTTCAAATAGGTCACTACCATCCTTCTTAGTGCGTGGTAGAGCCTTGCCGAACAAGGTCACTTTATTAAAGTGTTTGTGTGCTGCATGAACATAGACGTTATGTGCGCGAATTTTGACGAAGGGATGATAAACATTGTAATCACCCTTAACATCACCCATTTCCAAATCGCCATCAATATCAAAGAGTTGACCTTCTTGTGCTTGAGAGATGACTACTGTTGAACCAGCATCACTCTGTGGAATCCACACACTGATAGGGAATAGCTTGTCAATCTGTTCGCTACCAGTCCATTCGGCAAAACGATGATAGAATGTCGCTTCAGTACCGTTGCTGTTTGTGGTAGCAGAACCAAATTGAAGTGTGATGAGAATATTGCGATAGCCTTGCATAGCTTTAATCCTTTAGTATTTATAAACTATCCACTAGCGTAGCGCTAGTAGATTAGTTAATATTGAAGCTAGGACTCAGCCCAAAGCTTAAAACAAGCTCCAATAACTAAAGCAATAACAACTGCTAAAGTCCAATGGATTAAGCCAGTCGAGGATACCCATAAAGCTATGAGTATAAGTATTGAATCGAATATAGTTAAATCTTTAATCATTACCAATCACCTATATAGCCTTTATCAGCAGCTAGGGTGTAGTCCCTATACTGTTGTTCGTAGTACTGATCTAAGCCATCAGACTCGCCGTCATCATTGATAAGTTCAGGCTGAGTAAATCGTTCTGCTACCGCTAGAAAGTAAAGGACTAATAGGAATGTAATAGATAAGTTCATTGCAGTCATGGTAGTTCTCCATAAGTTCTATCCAATAGCGTAGCGCTACGGGATAGATGTGTGACTATAAACATGATGCTAAAGTCCACATGTTAATGCGTATTAGATTTAGCATCTTTCTCTCTCCACACCTTTAGTCTTTTTAAGTTGATAATTTCATCACACTCATTCAGTTCTAGTTGATGTGGATTAGAGAAGAAGTTAAACGCAAGTTGAGTGAGAGTGCGCTTACCTCTCATTGGGTTAATTGCGACCATATAGTTCACCTTAAGGGATTACTATCTAATCGCGTAGCGCACTCTACTTACAACACAAGAAACTTGACTCTAATAGTTGCCTCTGCCTTTGTCTTATAGAAGCCACAGTAGCGACCTCTGACAAGGTAGCACCATAGCCCTATATCTTCCTTCTCTAAGGTAGACGAACGTTCTACCATCTCAGCAGTTATTTGGAATACTTTCATTCCTTTGCTCCACAGGTAGTACATTCACCATCTTCAATCTCGCCACCGCACTGTTCTTTGTTGCCGTCTGCGTCTTTGCGCCCTGTTGGACGACTACAGTAATAACTCATAGTATTCTCCTTAATTAATTGTTCCTACAGCAGCTTCAGCCAATGCTATAGCACCTTCCTTGCTAGGAGAGAAGCCATAGGGTCTACCATCGATGAGGTAGCACCACAGTCCAATGTCCCTAGGGGAAACATTAGTATAGCGATGCACGTGTTGTGCAGTTATTTGAATGATTGTGTACCTAGGACTCATCTTCATCCTCACTATCTTTTGACTGTAGTGTGCCGCTTTTAATTAGCTCAGCTACCATTTCTTCAAGGTCTTCTAAACTGTTATAGCCAGCAAATAACCATGCAGCATCCTCATCATCTAAACCTAGTAGCTCAGTGGCATGCATGGACGTATTCCAATCTGAGTGATAGTAAGAAAAGAAGTCAAACTCGTCTCTTAATACATCTTCGTGAGTGTCGATAGGCAAACCCCTATTGATAAGTTCAGCAAAGCCAGCAAAGCAATGGCTAGTCCCACAATGCCAACGTTCTTGTTTCCAATGCTGCGGATTAGCCTTGATAGTATCCAGGGTCTTTTGTAATAGTTCCACATTAACTGTCATAGTTAGCTCCAAAATAAAGTTATCTAATAGCGTAGCGTCCTATTCCATATCTCTATACTTAGCTAGTCCTTCAGGAGTGAGTGCTGTAAAGCCGAACAGTTCGCCAATAGTAGGTTTAGGCTTAAGTCCTGTGTTGATAGGGCCAATGCCAGCATTAGGATAAAGCACTTGCCCTTGAATTGTGGTAGTCCAATCTCTACTAGGTAAAGGTGCGTTAGACCAAGGAAAGAGAGATACACTGTTGTTATTTAATAACTCTCTTTGAATAGCAGCCATAGGAGATGACGCTCTACGCTCTACAGTCATACCTGTATCAGTTGGCAATTCTGGAATACCTTGGATAGGAGTCTGTCTGCCAACACGACCTAAAGCTAAAGATTCAGGTGCTTGCCAATTAGCAACACCATTAGCAACACGGCTAGGACGTACTGGTTGGACATAGGTAATGTTTTTGGGCGCAGTAACTTCACTGCCGCCAACATTAAGAAGTCTTTGCCCTTGCGTAGCAGAGTTGTAAGCTGTGGTAGGAGCTTTGATGATAGGAACACCTAACTGAGTATCAATCAGAACTCCACCTCTATCAATCATGTCTCTTGTGTATTGAGCTTGATTGAACTGAGATATCTCTGGGTCATCTAACTTAATAGGGTCGATGACTTGATTGGCTAGTCTAGTCTTAACTACAGCACCTACAGGAATACCAGCATCATAGTTAGTACCTACAGCAGTTCTAACACGTCCTGTATTGGTTCTACCACTGTAGTCTCTACCAAAGGATGGTTCTAGGACTTCATCAACATTATATTGAGTAAGGGCTAATGGTCTACCTTCAAAAGCCATACGCTCTTGTTCAAAAGCCCCTTGGTCAAGCTTTCCCGATAGCCTGCGTTGGATTCCACCCATAGCTTCAGCAGTACGTTCGGCATCAACTATCTTATCTAATACTTCAGATTGCTCGTAGCCAAGTATGTCAGCATACATATCATCCCCTTTAGCTATATCACTAAGATAAGCTAACTCATCATTAAGGGGATACAGCCTATCTAAGTCTCTAGAAGCTTGAATACCTTCATCCATCACTTCGTTAAACTCGTTATACCCACCAACTTCTGATGTACTACCAGCAATGCGATAGTTGTTAGGGGATTGCTTAGTATTTGCCTTACTAGACAACGTAGCAATCTCAGGTGTAAACCTAGAGGATAAGTAATCAGGCAACACAATCTCTGGAGAAGTAAAGTCTTTAAAGTATCTTTCTTCACCATCCTTTGTCACATACATAGGTAAGTTGTCCCTTCTACCTACATTGTATGTCTGCCCTGGGATACGATAAAACTCACCAATTCTTCTAGGGTAGTTAGCAATGTTAGGGTTAGACTCATCCCACTTAAGGTCTGCTGAGAATACATTGTTAGGGTCTTCAGAGAAGTTTTTTAGATAAAGGTTATCTGATAGATTAGTTTCTCCCTTACCGTAGGACTCTCTGTAAGGGTTATAGTAATCAGTCCCTAGCTCCTCGCGCTCTAATTTAGTAGTAGGTCTTTGCTTCCTTTGTGCATTAGCGTAGCCAACTATAGAACCTTTGCGTCCAGTTAGTCCCTCTTCTATAGCGCTGATGTTTGTGGGAATGTCACGCTCAATGCCATAGTATCCTGTAGGTAAGTCTACTGCTGGGTGAAGACTGTTGTTAAGTTTAAAGCCCTTGATGATTCCCTCGATACCCGTAGGTATATTCCTTTCTGCGCCATAGTAGTTTTGTGGTAGTACCGATGCACTAGCTCTAATAGGCAGTTGAGTGTTGGGGCTGTTGAGTAGGAATGTTCTATCTTCTATTACAGCATCACCTGACTTAAGTAGTCGATAAGCTCTACGAGTCTCAGCAGGAAATGTAAATGCACTAGCAGCATTAGACTCATCAAACTCTCTGCCTACCACTTTGCTGTAGGGCTTAGCTACCCTCGTCATAGGAAATGTATTGCCATTCCTATCGGCAGCAATCCCCCCAAACAACTCTACCAATGTATTGTCAGGATTGTAGTCTAGTGGCGGCAAGTTGTCTGAATCACCAGTAGCTTCTAGATAAGCTTTACGGGTGTAGTCTTTAGATATGTTGTTGTTGTCCTGGTTACCCGTGGATGATTGCGACCTTTGAATCCTATTGTCAGCAAACTCAGGACTGAAGTATGGTGACTCAATCTTGTCAACATCAGCCATTATCTCATCAATAGTCTGAGTCTTCTTGTCAGGATTAACAACAAGGGTTTGTCCTCTAGGGGGAAAAGCTCTGTAGTCTTTAGTCCTATCCCAACGGTCACGCAAAGACCGCCCCGTCTTACTGGTTACATCTTTAGGTATTGATTCAAAAGCATCAGCTAACCCTTGGTAGTCAATGTTAGCCCTACTCTTGGGATTAAAGAATAACTGTGGGTCATTAATGTCTTGGGTTCTGTCAGCACTATTGTAGACAAGCTTAGTAGCATAAGGAGGTAGTGGTTCTCCTTGGTAAGTGTCTAATTCAGCGTTCCTCAAAAGCATCCCTTGTAAATCATTTATTTGTACTATATTGGGGTCTTTCCTAGCAAACCCTGATTTCCACATCTCATCAGTGGGGTCAAACTCAAATACACGTCCTTCATCTTGAGCTAGACCTTGCTCCTTATTTAAGGAAGATCCATAGCCAATGTTAAAACTGTTAGCTAGTTCTGGTTTCCTACGGATTAAGTCAGCCAATGCTTTAGCTTGCCCTGGACTTTGCCCTGCCTTATTAAATTGGATGCTCTCTAGGGCTTTAGCTCGCTTAGCAGGATTAGTAGATGCCATGTCAATAACATCAGGTCTAATCATCTCAGCTACTCTAAGCACTGTATTGTCATCATAGAGAGAGTCATTCCCAAATCTACCTACCCTCAAGTTAGGGAACAAAGCCTCACCCCCTCTAAGCTCTGGGTCTACTAATTGAGGTGGATTAGATAGCAAGGTAGAAGGTCTATAGGTATCACCACTAACATCCCTAGATCTAAATACATCAACATCACCTACTACCGTTCTAGGGTTGGCCATCCTAGAGTAAGGCGCTGATACACGAGATGTGCGAATAGGGTAGGGATTTAAGATAGTACGATACATAGGATTAGGTCGTTGTTAATAAACCTAATCCTATCATGGTGACTATAGCTGTCTATATAAGAAATAAATAGGGTGACTTGTGTATTCCCCTGTATGTTTCTTTTGTCTGCCGTCAGCACCAAAATAAAGCTTTCGATAGCGGTCAATCATAATCTCAACAACCCATGTTTGAGTTTCTTCTACCCATTCAGAAGTCTTAACTTCTCGCCTACTAAACTTGTTTTCTTGCAGGTAATATTTAACGTCTAATACATACATTACTCATCTCCCTAACTACATCCCACCCCGTAGGGTAGGTGTAATCTAGTCGGTAAACCTGAATTCTAAATACTTCCCATCTTTATCTTGCGTAGGAATACCAGACTGTATAGAGCCTGTTATCCTAAACCTAGATATACCAGTGAAAGAAGCGGCTCTAGTTAGAGAAGCAAATACTCTACCAGTAGTAACGCATAGGACTTTACGTACTGGCGGCTTAGATGGCTTTGACTTAAGTATTATGTCAACCCATTCAGGTTCATCAGTAAATAGCCACTCAAGGTATTGACGCTCTATTGACTGAAAGTAAGATGAATGCTCTTTGGCAAAAGCAATCATCCTCTTCTGAGATACCATGTGTCTATTGCCTATCTTCTTAGAAGTTAAGCCTTTCTCTAGCCATCTCCACACTCTAGTGTCATCAAGATTACCTAGTAGCTTAGCCCACATCTCTAAGCTGTGATTGTCTACCCTATCTGAAATCTTAGCCCCTTCTCTACGAGATAGTGACATAACTTTTTCTTTGATAGCTGTATGAGTGATTTTAATTGGTAGGTGATTCTTAGTCCTTCTAACTATTTCTCTTGCTGGATAAAGTCCTATCAGAGAAATAATGTAGTCTTCCTCCTCCTTAGTCCACATATGCCTATCTAAAGTAGCTAAGTACTCAGACCTGCACTTAGCACCACAGAACAGTCTGAATGTGCTATTAGTAAATCTCTCCTCACATAGCTGGCATACCAACTTAAGCTCATCATTAAATCTAGTCTTTGCCATACCCTATCTAATTAGCTAATTATTTAGTCCATAGCGTAGCGTCTGTGCTACACTGGTGCAACAGTATTGTAACAGAGGTAGATATGAGTAAGGGAAATCCTGCTATACGAATCCCAGAGCCACTTGTGCCTGTAGTGCGTTTAATTATTGATAGGTATAACGCTAAGACTAAGGACACTCAGAATGAAGTGGCTAATGAGTTCTTGACTAAGCTAGAGGCTGTGGACAATGGATAAGACTACTGTTCAGGATGCTATCACTCAACTAACTGCTCTAGGCTTTGAGTATGGTGATGAAGTTAAGTTGGGGCTATATGCTAAGCCTGATAAGAAACTGTCGCCACGCAAGGCTAAAGGTACAATGCCTTTACTCCCTCTTGATGCTATCACCAAAGCTGAAGAAGAAGGACGCTCTATATATTTTTGTGTTAATGGTGACTACAAAAATGAAGATGTCAAGCAATGTCGTGTTTTATTCTACGAACATGATGACATATCTAAGGAACAGTCTTTAGTAGCATGGCAAACAATTGGACTACCACAGCCGTCTCTACAAGTTGATACTGGTGGCAAATCAATCCACACCTATTACCTACTAGATGAGCCTATAACCCCTGAGCTATGGCGCACACTACAGCAAGGATTTATTTATCATCTAAAGTCAGACCCGTCATTGCACAACCCTGGACGAGTAATGAGGTTGGCTGGCTCAATACACCCTGACACAGGTGAGATAGCTAGTGTGTGTAGCCAAGGTAAGTTTGGACAGTCTTACCCTCTAGAAACATTCATAGATGTTTTAGCTATCCCTACTGCACAAACACTGCACAATCCTAAAGATGATGTGAGTGCTGCTATCAACTATCTTAACCACATGGGAACTTCGGTAGCAGAGGACTACCACTCATGGATTGATGTAGGCATGGCTCTCAAAGCTGTATCACCCACATTACTAGATGAATGGATTAGATGGTCTAAGCAGTCCAATAAGTCAACTACAGCAGAGTTCCAAGCTAAATGGGATAGCTTCAAAGGCTCTGGGCTTAATATAGGTACACTCTGGTACTACGCTTATACCTTTGGCAGTTGGAAAGGTGCTAAACCTAAAACCTCAATATCAGAAGTACATGACAATCCTAGAGAAAATACTACTAGCTCATTTCGTAGGGCTGTAGATAATGTATCGTCATTCCTTGGTAATTCACTTAGGTATAACTCTCTATCCAATACCTATGTTCTTAATGGGGCAGAGGTAGGTATCAATGATGCTGTTACTCATGTTGAATACAATCATCAAGACTTACCACGATTCAAAGAACGTGCTGTTGTTGATGCTGTTGCTAAACAAAACCAGTTTAATCCAATCATTGATTACATCAAGTCCTGTCCTTTACGCAGCAATATAAACCACACTAATATTGCTAGTAAATATTGGGGTGGAACTGAGCAAGAAGACAAGTATGTAGAGATGTTTCTTCGTGCTGCTGTACTACGACAATTGCCACAAGTAGAACCAATTGTTTTCCCATTTGTTCTAGTCCTAATTGGTGAATCAGGGTGTGGTAAAACTGCTACATTCAATACTCTATTCCAACGCTGGATACACTACATGTCTAGCTTTGGGGACACTCATCAAGGTGCTGGGCTAGCTAAGAATTGGCTTTGTCTATGGGATGAAATGCTGCCAGTTCTTAATGCTAAGAATAGGGATAAGGTTAATGAGTTTATTACTAAGAATTACCTAACCCAAAACATTATGTATGGGGAGAAACATAAACAATCTCCATGTTCATTTGTTATTGGTGGTACTACTACTGATTATCAGTTTCTTTCTGATAGCTATTCACAACGTAGATGGATGGTCTGCAATATCCCAAGCAAGGTTAACATCACTCAACTCAAGGATGATGTTGATGCTATTTGGGCTAGCGCTTATCAATCCGTATGTGAGTCTAGAGTCCTTGGTTCATTCGATGAACTCATCAAGGTCACTACGTCTGAGAACCAGCAATATGTCTTAGATTCAGACTACGAAGATGTTGTTATGCCAGCAGTAGAAGCATTTATTGAATCTGGCAGGGACTATGTTCATGTCCCTGAGATTATATCTACCATCTTTGGAAATAAACCTCCACAAGGCATAGGTAATGAGATTAGGGGTATCCTCAAGGCAAAAGGGTATAAAAGAGGCAGATGCTCCAAAGCTCCTCACAGAGACCGTTCTGTATGGTTTAAGCCATAGAAAGGGGGGTATTTTACCTCTATTCTATTCTTTTATAGAGATATTCCCCCGCGCCTGCGCACGTAGAAGTGTAGGGATGGCATACCCACCTACCCATATCGCCCGTATCCCTGTGGTGGTAAGCCCTTGACATGGGTAGAAATGTTAAATTAATTTCTACCCATATACCCATAGTTTCTACCCATTAAACGAGTATCTCCTAAATAGGGACATCGTACTTATTAGCAAAGTTAGCTAGAGACTGTAGAGCCTGTCTAGCTTTCATGGTTTCTTGCATTGCCAAGTACTGTTGCCCTAAGTCATCGCTTATCCCCCGTGGTAGTCTCTCCCCCAATGGCTCTAGTACATCACTTGCCATACGTCCTAGGCTTTCCTGAGTAAAGGATTGCCTGTTCATAGGGTTAGGTTGTGTGTTGAGTACGATAGGGCGTTGCACTACGTCACCCAAAGGAGTAATCATCTTGTCTAGTGGTAGTCTTAGCTGAGATGAATACTTGAGTAAGGACTTAGACTGCATAGGGTCATAGCCCCTAGAGATTAAGTCTCTTACTTGAGGCTCCATAGCTAATTGACCTTGTGTAGCCCTAGAATAACCAGTGTTGAGGGCTTGGATAGCCCTAGACTGCAATCCCTCACCTTCCCACTTGGGACTAGCTTTACCAGTGCGATGAACCAATGTGTTGAGATAAGACTCAACATCACCGTTAGACCGCTTAACCAAAGCGTCCATGAGCTTAGGGTTTTGCATAAACTTAGCGGCGTTAATGTCTGCCAATAGCTCAAGGTTCATGTCTTCTGGCAATGCCTCTCTAAGCCCAAAGAATGCACTGTCAGCATCAGCAAACTTGTAGCCGCTATACTGAACTTCATAGGGATGCTTTAAGTCCTTAGCTCTCAACGTAGGATTAGTTAAGGCTCTAAGGAAAGGGTCAGGGCTTTTAGAGTAGATGTTGTTCTGGATTAGCCAAGGCGATTGTACTGGTGTAGCAATACGGTTATTGCCTACCACTTCAAAAGGTATTTGTACCCCCTTGCCATACTTCCTAAAAAAGTTAAGCCCCTCACTTGGCGACCAGCCCTCTCTCTTAGACCACAACTCTAGCCATTGAGGATTATCCACAAGGTCTTGATAGGTTAACTCATGAGCGCTACCACCTAAGCCTAGTGACTGACTCCTCTTGGTGGGAACCGTCCTCACAGTTACAACCCTAGAGTCATTAGTCATCTTAGGAGTGTCAAAAAACTTAAGCTCAGTGCCAGGGGGTATTTGCTTTAACTGGTCATACAAAGCAGGATTCCACTTGTACCAATCAGGGAATCTAGTAGTACCAGTCCTTTCACCTGCTAAGATTGCGTCAAACGTGGAAGCGCTCTTAATCTCTGGTCTAGCCTTCCCGTCATACTTGAAGTACATGGACATTGGCTTAATGCTCATCTCTTAACCTCTTAATATTTATTTATCCGCGTAGCATAGTACGATAATTGTATTATCTACCCACTAGAGCTATGCTTCCTCCACACTTTCGTCGTCATGCTGAGTTCTTATCCCATGTACTTAACGTAGCCCCTACCCTTGTCCTTGTCCTTGTGGCGGGCATCCAACATGTACAGCTTCAAAACCAATCCCAAGAAATTGAGAATTTAAGAGCCGATATTGCTACAATTAGGCTGAATCTCGCTACCACCAGCAATGCAACCACCTATCCTTTTAGCTCAAACTACCCAACCCCAAAGCCCTCAAAATAGTCAGCAAACCCAAGCCGATCCTTTCTGGGCTGTGCTAGGACAATACGGCGTAGGTATAGCAGCATTCGTCACCGTCCTGAAGATGTATGCTGACTACCAACTTAAGGCAGCCATTGAGGATAGGGCGTTAAAGTCCAAGGAGTTAGCACAATCGCTAGAGCTGGAAGGTCGGGTCTTTGGTAGTCTCCTCTCACAACAAGAGTCCTCAGTAGCAGCTAATGGTGCATTACTTAACACGTTCATCTCTAAAGCACTTAACCAAAGTGAAATTGCTAACGAGCAAATAACTAACCTGATAGGCACGATAGCTGTCCTCACTGAAGCAATTAAGTCCCTTGGTGATACCCAACAACAACAACTATCAACCCTCAACGAACTCAAGGGTCATGTTGAACTTGAACTACTAACCTCAATTAAGCTAAACACTACTCTCATAACTCAAGTACTTACACTCATAGAGTCCTTAGTCAAACCAAACATCAACACAGAGGGGTAGTTTATGCACCGCCAAGGCTAGGTAATGTTAAAAAGGTATAGTTCGATGGTTGGGGTATTACACAGCCTTACAGCGTCATTTCTAGGCTATGTGTCATTATGGCTTGCGTCATACGCTCTGGGATAAAAAAAGACCTACAACATCGTGTGGAGATGATGTCATAGGTCAAAGGCGTTCGGCATCTCATAGCGTAGCGTCATCACCAAATACTTCATACTTCTAGACCCGATGATAAAAAAGACATGAACTACACACTTGTAAGGTTTGTGTAATTCATGTCAACTCGGTTCTATTTGGAGATTACCCAATAGCGTAGCACTATGGCTAAGGCATTGGGTAATGGGGATTAAAGATTTATGCAATGATTGTCAAATGATTCTTGTATCTTCCTGTATGAATCATCACTTGCTTCTTTTAAAGTCTCAGCGTAATCAGCGTGACCATTGCCATAACCTGTGCCACCATTCCATTCTACTTTGATAGCTTGAGATAAGACCTCAACATGAATGTCGCCATCCCAGAGGTGAGCTTCATTCAATAAAGCTCCTTCCTTCATCATCATCTCTTGCAATACTTTAATTTGAGCTTCCATAATCTTAATCTCCAAAGAATTTACCCCACAGCATAGCATCTGTGGTAGATGTATGAGTGGGGTAATGGGTTAACTGCAATGATGAACACCATCAAAACTGATAACCTCGAAAGAGTCATCAGCAACCCTCTTAACCGTGTGTTTGTGGTATTGCCATACCTGATTGTTTACCTTTTTCTCATTCGGAAGGTAGGCTTTAACCTTCCCGGTTTCCCCAATTGCTACTGATGTAGCATTTTTGGAGTACCCGCAGCCAGAGAATAACTCTTGCTTTGTATAGGTCTCGCCCACTTTAAATCTTGTTTCAGTTTCAATAGCCATAACAACTCCAATATAAAACTAAGCAATCTATCCACTCCCGTAGGAATGGATAGCGTCATACGGTAGAAAGACTTCACTTTCACCTTTGCCCTTTACAAGCAATGCGCTAATTACGCTATACCGTCATCCAGTAGCGTAGCGTCATAACGCTTTACTACTGGATGATTGAACTACCACAAAGACCAGAATGTGTATGTGTAGACACATGAACTAGGAATCAATGCAGCAAATAGAACTGGGAAAAAGTACTCAAACTTATTCTTCTTAAACATAAATGCGATGGCTAGAGTCATGAAAACTACATAGATAAATAGAACTTGCCAAATGATAGGAGACTGTAGATAGAGAGAGTATGTAGTAACGTAATGAGATAGAAAGTTTAGGATAGATTGCATGATAGACTCCAATAGATAGAATAACTTATCCCATTGCATAGCAGTAAAGCCTCGTGAGGGATAAGTGGGTCTAAGCGAATACGCTCTAACTTATCCCATTGCATAGCAAAAGGATAGTTAAATAGCACTAC
>TARA_R110002126_G_scaffold200194_2_pt1 | contig 13521 bp, 12 predicted proteins | sample TARA_R110002126 | Tara Oceans TARA_R110002126 (sample SAMEA4397536) | marine metagenome | biome: Polar Biome; feature: [DCM] deep chlorophyll maximum layer (ENVO:01000326); material: water (ENVO:00002006), including particulate matter (ENVO:01000060) such as... | depth 30 m
CATCCATATTTTAAAATCGAACTCAGGTTGATAACTGATAATAAAAGTCTTCGATCTAACCTTATCTACTTTTTACTTTTCTTAAAAACTTCGGTTGTATTCAATTATTTTTTTGTATGCCTGAAGAACGGCTTCCGCTTCTTCTCCTTCCATAACATCAGAAACTTCTTTCGCAGATTTCATAGCATTTTTTGGCGCAAAAGCTTTGCCCACAATTTCTAAACCGGGTTTGTCGCCTCCTGTATCCCCAATAAAAGCAACTTCATCTAATTCAAGATTTAGTAGTTCACACAAAAACTTAATGCCTTCTCCTTTATTGGTGCTTTTAGAAATTACATTAATGGATACATCGGTATAATGAACTTCAAAGTCGGGATAGTTGGCTCCTACATATTCTTTGATTTTAGGATACATTTCATAGATAACTTCGGGTTCTTGATTTATAATCCCTGAATCGGTGAATTTTGCGAACTCAGGAATAGAATCAGGATATTTATCAATGAAGTTTTCCCGAAGATGAAGTTTCAACTCATTTAGTTCTGTCTCTCTTTTCTTACCAAAAGTAGGATGCCAATGAAGTTTGTTTTTATTCATATCGTAAATTCCTCCTCCGCTTTCAAACAAAAAAGGTTTATACATTCCCATCCATTGGTAAACAGCTTCTGCGTAAGGCATTGGGCGTCCCGTACAAATTGTTAATGGTGGAATTGTTTTGTCTGTTTTACTCAACTCATTAAGTTCCTTAATCTGAGTAATCATTTCCCAGTTAGGAGGTATGAAAGGCATACTGATACAACCATCAAGATCAGTAATAAAAAGTTTGATCATCTATCTAATTCTCTTTTCTATAAGTCGGTACAAGATACGCAAAAGTAAAGCAGAATAAGGCCAGCGCTCCCATCCATTGATATTGATTTTTGTAATCTGCGTATTCCTGGCTGGAAAATTCCCCTTTTTCTAATTCATCAACACGAGCCAGGAAAGCGTCAATTCCATCATTACCTCTTTCAATTGCGTAATAGGTTCCATTTCCTTTATTGGCTATTTCCCGAAGCACATCGCTTTGAAGAGAAGTGGTTACAACTTTTCCCGAACGATCTCTTTTATAGCCAATTAGGTTTGAAGTATTTTCTTCATAGATAGGAATTGTTGTCCCAGCATCGGTTCCTATTCCTAAAGTATAAACATAAATATTTTTATTGATCAGATTTTGGAGAGGTTCTTCGTAAGATTGCCCATGATCTTCTCCATCAGAAATAATTAACAGTACCTTTGCTGCTTCTGTTTCATTCTCTTCCAATGATTCGAATGCGGTAATTGCTGTTTCCATTGCCGCTTTAAAGTCTGTAGCAGAACTTGGCATTTGCTCGGTATCAGCAATTTCCAGAAATAATTTTAATGCTGAATAATCCAGCGTCATCGGACTTTGCAAATACGCTTCTCCGGTAAAAACTATTAACCCTACACGATCACCTTTAAGTCGCTCAATTAATCTATTTATCTCAAACTTAGCTTTCTCCAATCTACTGGGACGTACATCTTCCGCATTCATGCTTGCAGAGAGGTCTAAAGCGATTAGCATATCCACACCTTGCCGCTTCACTTCACGGACTTCAGTCCCGAGCTTAGGGCCTGCAAAAGCTAAAAGAAGGAATGATAAGCCAACAATCACAAAAGTAGTTCTGAGAATATCACCCGGTTTCCAAAAACCACGCCTGAGCGTTGAGAATAGTTCTTCATTAAAAAACCGCGTTCTCTTTTTTTGGAGAGATTTAGTTCTAAACCATACTCCAACAATCAACACCGGAATGAGGATAAAAAACCATAGTAAAAGCGGGGATTCCCAAATCATGGATTTAAGTTAAGAGTTTGAGTGATTAATTTTAAGTGTTTAATATTTTTTTGTAAGGAATTACTTATGAACCTGAATTCCCACAAAGTGATGCCCTCGGCAGATTATAAAAACCTTCATCACCCCCGCCTTCCAGAGTTGTACGGCGGACAGGCCGCTTTCAGTGAAATGATGGAATGAGTCATGATTTTACATGTTGTCTGTCCGTCTGTCGGACGGAGTACGGCTGACGGAATTTCGCTGAAGATGTGATTATTAGTTTCAACTACCCCGCCCGCCCGTGGCGGACACCCCTTCAATCCTTGCCATAGGCATTCCTGTGGAAGAAAGGGAACTTTACTCCTCAGGCGTAAAGAAAAAATCTCTTCCCAGTTCAACCTCCCGCTTGGACGGAAAGAATATATAAACCGCACCAGCGAGACGCTGGCGCTAGGTTGGGATTCCCAAATCATAAATTTAAGTTAAGGATAAATTATACTTGTTGACGTAAATTAAGAATTAAAAATTCAAAATTTATAATTCTTAATTTTGAATTCTTAATTGATCAATACCACTTGTAAATCCATCAAATTAATACCTGTTGGCCCTGTTTTGATATGCGTATTTGCCAGCTTATGAAATTCATAGGAGTTGTTATCTGAAAGTAATGCTTCAGGATCAATTTTATTTTTTCGAGCAAGTAATGTTGTATTTGAATTTACCAGTGCCCCTGCCGCATCAGTCGAGCCATCAATTCCATCCGTATCTATACTCAACATAGAAATGGTGTGTTGACCTTCAAAAGAAAGTGCCGACATCAATGCTAACTCCTGATTTCGTCCTCCTTTTCCCTTTCCGGAAACTTTAACAGTGGCTTCTCCGGTGTAAATCAAAGCTGCCGGTTTTTTTACTTTATCATTTCCGCTCAGAATTGAAATCGCCTTGCTGCAAATATGTTTTGCTACTTTTTGAACTGTACCGGAATAACTCTCATTATTTATCCAGACGTTATACCCTTCTTTTTTTAGAAGATTTGAAATATTAGTTCTTAATCTATCTAAACTATCTATTAGCTTTATGGTATGACTTGGGTGTTCATCAAGTTCAGGATTCTCCGGAATATATCCTTCAACTCCACAGATCAAATGCTCCTGAATTGAAACAGGTATCTTAGCCCAAATCTTCACGTTCTTTAGAATTTGAACAGCTTCAATGTAAGTAGATGGATCAGGAATTGTTGGTCCGCTTCCAATTGTGCTCAAATCATCTCCGGGGACATCCGATTCAATAACTGAAATTAAATTAAGATGATGGAGACCACTCGCTAACTTCCCTCCTTTTACATCGCACACATGCTTGCGAACTATATTCATCTCCTGAATTGAAGCCCCTGATTTCAAAAGTTCCTCATACAGTACTTGGAGCTCTTCAATTTCAATTCCGAATGGCGGGATAGTAAACATAGATGAAGCTCCCCCTGAAATGCAGAAAACTAAAGTATCTCCTGGGGGAATATTTTTTACAAAATCCAGAATTTCATAAGAAGCTGCAACTGTATTGGCATCAGGAGTTGGATGTGTACCTTCAAATACCTGAATATTATCAGAAACAACGCCTACTTTTTGAGAAAGAACTAATCCATCAATAAGTTGATCTGTATAATTTTTTGATAATGATTTTGCCATTTTCAGAGAACCCTTTCCTACAGCAACAATCCAAATATTAGCCTGTTTATCAATATCTAACTTGAGTTCATGATTTCCCTGATCTTGAAATAAAATCTCAGGAATTTTTTGAAGCAACTCTTGCTGTGATTCAAGTTTAGCTTTCATAACTATCTATTTCTGCGTTCGATCTTTTCTGAATAATTAAATAAGCAGGAAAACCTAAACTTGAAAGAGGAAGTAAATATCTAAGAATCATATCCATTACTTCCAGAAAAAAAAGATTTCCTTTACTTCCAAAAAGCATACTAACAAAAGCTATCAACCAGAAAAAAATTTGAATTAAGCATAAAATTCCAAAATTTTTCCATCCGGCGCTTATAAAAATTAGGCTAATTGTGCTAAATAAAAAGAACATGCCGAAAGGTATCTTAAATGGAAACTCCTTCGTTAGATTTTTACTGGAATAAATTATTGTGGTACTTACAGAGCTTTGGTTATATGTTTCAAAATTCTGAGTTTTAACAATTGGTCTGATTATCTCAGCTGTATAAGATCTGATTGGGCGCAGTATTAGAAAGTAGAATCCTATAAAAGCGGTTGTGAGTATTAGCTTTTTCCAAATACTCATACAGTATTTGCCTTAACTTTTGAGCTTGGCAAAGCATTAAAATTCACCCAGATCATCCACATCAAAAATATAGTTATGTAAAAGATAGTGGTGGTTGAGTAGTCATGAGTAAAATCAAAAAAGGCCGGCCACTGTGCTTGCGTTACAGTTAAAACTGAAATTCGAATGATATTTACGAAATATATAACCCCTATTCCTACTACTGAGAAACTTAACCGCTTTTTCCAGGAACCGGGATAGGCTAGTATAAATCCAAGGAATAGTCCCATTGCCGCAATTCCATTGCATCCATCTACTACTTCGATTCCTGCATTTCCGTAAATACCAATAACTCTGTTATAAGTAAAAACCTCATAGCCTAACCAGTCCACAATTCCGGCACTGTTTGAGATAATATTTAAGGAGATCCATTCATCTAGTGAGCCATCCGGTAATAACCACAATTCATAGATCACATACCAAACGATAAAAAAGCACAACGCTTTAACAATAAACTGTGTAAGTGGTGATTTCATTGATATACTCATTATCTTAAATTCATGGATTCGATAAAAATTCACTTATTTTTTCAACTATCAATTCAATATTTGAAGTTTCAAGCTCTGGATAAATGGGCAATGAAATTGCTTGTTCACTTGCGCAAATAGAAATGGGGCAATCTTTGGCAATATATCCTAAATCAGAAAAACATTCTTGGATATGAAGGGGCTTCGGGTAATACACTGCATTTCCGATTCCTTCATTCTTTAGATAAGCTGACAAATCGTTCCTATACTTTACACGCAATGTGTATTGATGATAAATGTGCCTTCCTTTATTTCGTTCAGAACCATGCGTTTCAACAGGTAAAATCACTTTATTGTTAGAAATACTACATTCTTTTTTACCCAATTCATCGCATTTGTTTGAACAATTTGGATTTAATCCTGTAAGATCATTTGACCTGAAAAGTTCGTTATATGTTTGAGCTATTTTCTTTCTCTGTTCTGACCATTCATCCAGATATTTTAGTTTAACCTGTAAAACTGCAGCTTGAATTGTATCTAAACGGCTATTTATACCTACTAACTTATGATGATATTTTGGTTTGGCTCCGTGTAATCGTAAAACATCAATCTTTTCAGCCAGCTCAGCATCTTTCATTGTGATCAATCCTGCATCGCCGTAGGCGCCCAAATTTTTACTAGGGAAAAAACTGAAACATCCAAAATCACCCATGGTGCCGGCTGGTCTGCCTTTATATGTAGCCCCGATCGACTGAGCGGCATCTTCAATAACGTACAAATCGAACTCATTGGCAATTTCCATGATGGGATCCATATCTGCCATCTGGCCATAGAGATGAACCGGAATAATTGCTTTGATTTTCTCTGGTGGAGCTTTAATTTTTTTTGAGAGCTCATCTTTTCCTTCAAGAAAAGCTCTGATTTTCTCAGGATCTATATTAAAGCTGTCATATTCGATATCAATAAATACAGGAATAGCACCTAGTCTCGAAATTGCTCCTCCGGTAGCAAAAAAAGTAAAAGGAGATGTAATTACATAATCACCCGGTTCAATATCTATCGCCATCAAAGCTAAAAGTAACGCATCAGAACCCGAAGCACATCCGTAGGCAAAATTTGAACCTATGTATGAATTTATTTCAGATTCAAACATCTTAACCTGATCTCCCATAATGAAGTTCTGTTCGTTTAGAACATTCTGAATTGCATCATTTACTTCATCTTTGATCGAATCATATTGAGCATTAAGGTCGAGAAGAGAGATCATAAACTTGTAATTATACTAAGCGTCTATTTTAGAGGTTACACATCCATTATTCAACTCGTAAACTTCTCCTGTTTCTGAACATTGTGCAATTCCTTCTTTATCAAATTCTAATCTTATACCCGCCTTTGAAACCCAGCCGATTTGCTTAGCAGGATTTCCTACAACGAGAGCGAAATCTGGAACAGGTTTAGTTACAACCGTTCCAGCGCCGATAAATGAATAGGAACCAATTTCATTTCCACATACAATTGTAGCATTTGCACCAATAGAAGCACCCTTTTTTACTATTGTTTTCTGATATTCGTCTTTCCTGTTAACATGGCTTCTGGGATTTACAACATTTGTAAACACCATCGAAGGTCCGCAAAATACATCATCTTCTAAAATTACTTCATCGTAAATTGAGACATTATTCTGAACTCTAACATTGTTTCCAAGTATTGCTTTACTGCCTACGAACACATTTTGACCGAGCACACAATTTTCACCAATTTCAGCTCCGTTAGTAACATGTACCCAGTGCCATATCTTGGTTCCTTCACCAATCTTGGATTCATCTTCTACAATTGCGGTTTTATCAATGTACGTACTCACTAGTATAGCTTTTGTTTGTTATGATAGCTGATAGCTGATAGCTGAATATAATCAAAACTAAAAACTCTATACTACATTACTTGATAAAACCTGCCGCTTTATAAATTTTTTCGATAAAATTGACCACTTTCATACCTTCAAAAATGTTGGTAGTCTCTGAAGCATTTCCCTTTAAAGCGTTAACCACATTTTCGATTACATAATGGTGATTAGCTGCACTTCCTTTGTAAGGTCCGTAGTCGTTTGGTGGGTTTGTTTCCGGGAGCTCCGGCATGGTATAATTTTCAATATGGCAATATTCAATTTCATTCATGTACTGTCCACCTACTTTCAAGCTGCCTTTTGTACCTACAACCGTAATACTGCTTTCCATATTCTGATCCCAGCAAGAAGTTGAATAATTAATGCTCCCTATACCGCCATTAACGAATTCGAATTGAGCAAAACCTGAATCATCGAAGTCTTTAAGATTTGGATGAGTAAAGTTTTTTACTACCGCATTAACATTTTTAATATCTCCGAATACCCAATATAAAAGATCAATAAAGTGACTGAATTGGGTAAACAAAGCTCCTCCATCTAAATCTCGGGTCCCTCTCCATTCACTTGTTGAATAATAGCGTTCGTCTCTATTCCAATAACAATTGGTTTGAACCATTAACACATCGCCCAGCATTTTATCATCAATAACTTCCTTTAGCCATTTTGAAGGGGGGCTATATCGATTCTGTTTTACCACAAATGCTTGCTTTCCCGTTTCTATCATATCAGAAAGTACTTGCTCACAACTTTCTGTAGATAAACCCATGGGTTTTTCAATGACCACATGATAACCGGCTTTCATCAGCATAGAAGCATAATGAGTATGAAATCCATTTGGAGTTGCTATACAAACTACCTTTGTTTTGCCCTCATCTTTAGCAATGAAGTCATCAATACTTGAAAATTTATCTGTATCTATATCCAAAGATGAGGATTGGTCAAGCTGGGTTTCATCAACATCGATAATTGAGATGAGCTCAGATTCAGGATATTCATTTATTATCTTAGCATGACGCTGTCCGATTCTCCCAAAACCAACTACCGAAAATTTAATTCTACTCATGAACTCCTATTATTTTAGCTGTTAGCTGTTAGCTGTTAGCTGTTAGCTGTTAGCTGAACATTATAAACTCTAAATCAAAACTACTAACTAATCACTCATACCCCATACCTCATACCTCAAAACTATCCCAATCAGTCCTTCCCAAAAAGATCTCTCGTATAAACTTTCTCTTTTACATCTTTGATCTCCTCAACCATACGATTCGCAACGATGACATCTGAAATCTTTTTGAACTCGTCAAGATCCTTAATAACTTTTGAATGATAAAACTCATCTTGATCCAAATAAGGCTCGAAAACAACAACTTCAATTCCCTTTGCCTTAATTCTTTTCATAATTCCTTGAATAGCACTGGCACGAAAATTATCTGAGCCTTGCTTCATCACCAATCGATAAATACCTACAATATTAGGAGCGTTTTTCCATATTTGTCTTGCAACAAAGTCTTTCCTAGTTCTATTGGCATCAACAATTGCCTTAATCAAATTATTAGGTACATCTTCAAAATTTGCCAATAATTGTTTAGTATCTTTTGGTAAACAGTATCCTCCATAACCAAATGATGGATTGTTGTAATGGTCTCCAATTCGTGGATCTAGCCCTACTCCTTCTATTACTTGCTTTGAATTAAGTCTGTGTGTTTCTGAATATGAATCTAACTCATTAAAGTACGCCACTCTCATAGCTAGGTACGTATTCGAAAAAAGCTTAATGGCTTCCGCTTCTGTATTATCCGTAAATAATACCGGTATATCATCAGCGTCTTTTTTTGCACCTTCAACTAGTAGCGCAGCAAATTTTTCAGCTCTCTCTGAACGTTCTCCAACTACAATACGAGATGGATATAAATTATCATATAGCGCTTTTCCTTCTCTTAAAAATTCCGGAGAAAAAATCAGCTTTTCACAGCCAAAATCTTCTTTAGTCTTTTTCACATATCCAACCGGAACAGTAGATTTTATAACCATTACCGCATCAGGATTAATGGCCATCACGTCTTTGATCACTGACTCTACAGATCTGGTGTCAAAATGATTGGTTTCAGCATCATAATTTGTGGGAGTAGCAATAATCACATACTCTGCATTTTTATAAGCTTCTTCTTTGTCTAAAGTAGCACGGAGATCTAGTTTCTGATTTGCTAAGAAATCTTCTATCTCTGTATCAGTAATAGGAGATTTTTTGTTGTTGATCAGCTTTACTTTCTCCTCAACAATATCCACTGCGGTAACTTCATGATGTTGAGATAATAAAACGGCCAATGAAAGCCCAACATACCCGGTTCCTGCTACTGCTATTTTCATAAATCTTAAGCTTTAAAAATGTGATTCTGTTTTACTGTTGAATAATCTTTCATTGCATTTCTTGCATCTATAATACAATTATTCCAATTCCCTAACTCTTTGTAATTTATATCTGAATGATTGGTAGAAATTACAACTGCATCATAAGATGATATCGTTTCTTCATTCCATTTCACTGAATTAATACCCGTCCATTCCTCATGTTCTCTACTTTTAGGGATTGTTGGAATATTAGTGTCGAAATAAGAAACATCTGCTCCTTTATCTTTTAGTAGATCAAGAATTTTAAACGTTGGTGACTCCCTCATATCATCTACATCCGGTTTATAAGCTAAACCAATCACCAAGATCTTTGAGCCGTTCACTGATTTCTTATGTTTATTGAGAGCTTCTGTTGTCTTTTCAATTACATAATAAGGCATAGATGTATTTATCTCCCCGGCAAGTTCAATAAACCTCGTATGTTTGTCATATTCTCTGGCTTTCCAGGTCAAGTAAAAGGGATCGATTGGAATACAATGTCCACCAAGACCCGGCCCCGGAGTGAACTTCATAAATCCAAAAGGTTTTGTATCCGCTGCATCTAATACTTCATGAACATCAATCCCCATGGCTTCATAAACCACTTTTAGTTCATTTACTAATGCGATATTTACCGACCGGAATATATTTTCGGTCAACTTAACTGCTTCCGCTGTTTTACAATCAGAAACCGGTACAGTTTCATTTATAGATGTTTCATACATTTTACAGGCTATAGTGAGAGCATTCTCGGAGCTAGCCCCAACCACTTTAGGGATATTTGCTGTATTAAAATTTTTATTAGCAGGATCTTCTCTTTCAGGACTATACGCGACGTAAAAGTCTTTATTACATTTCAATCCCGAAAGATCTTCCAAAATTGGAATGATAATTTCTTCTGTAGTAAGCGGATAGGTAGTTGATTCTAATATAACAAGATGACCTTTACGAAGATACTTCCCGATGGTTTTAGAAGTCTTAACTACAAAACTGAGATCCGGCTCACGGTGTTCATTTAAAGGAGTTGGAATACACATTAACAATGCATCAGCTTCTGGTATTCTGCTGAAATCCGTAGTATAATCACAGATCGAACTTTCAGAGAGTTGCTTCATCATTTCTTTGCCAAGATGTTTTATATACGGAGTTCCCGAAGCAAGACAGTCAACCTTACGTTGATCAATTTCAAAGCCTAAGGTGGGCATATTATTTTTATTGAATGTCCACATCAGGGGAAGCCCTACGTAGCCCAACCCAATAATACCCACTTTAAATTTTTTACGTTCGATCTTCTGTAATAACTCTTCCATCCTACAAAGATAGCGTTTTTGACGATTAATTCGAGTGATTACTTAAAAGAAAATTTACATGTCATTCTAAACCAACCCGCTGTCAAGGTCTAGTTCCACTTAGGTCATTAGTGTAGATGTTAGATAATTCGTTGACAAAGCGAAGTCATCGCGAGAAGCAGTTTAGTTAAGTTCAACAATTTATTTAGGTCATCTCGTGGCCTTTCCGCCGCACATGTACTATGGCAGGCGGGCGTATGCCCTAGATCTAGATTTATGTTTGTAGCTCGAAATGAAGAAAGTAACGAATACAAAAAGTAATTATTTGAAGCAGGAGCTCCCGAAATACATTCCGCAGCAGACAGCCTGTGTGAAAAGTATTTTTAAGATCTCGTTTACTTAATTTTTTTAAGCGTTCGTATAATTTAGTGGTTAATCCTCCAAGGATTCGGAATCCTTGGAGGATTTTTTCTTAAAAAATTAACCATCTTTTTTATCAAGCAGCTTTTCATACGAACTGAGAGCTACGGAACGAGTTACCGGGCTTACACAAATCCTGATCCGCCAGCAGGGGGACAGTATTGTAGATGTTAGATAGTTCCATTGCTGTCGATGAATGAGAAAAGGACAACTTTTAATACAGCCTCAATCTAAAACCAAACTTAGCAATGGTAGAAAACCGGTTATTGCTTCTTCCTGATATGTTTTGATAGCTCTCTACTTTATTATATCCCGTATCCAGCTCAAACCAGAAATTTGGATGAGGATTATAGAAAATATTTAGTCCACCCCTGAGTGTTTTTTCCACTTCTCCTGTGAGGATAATATCTATCAAAGAACCGTCTGGATTAGTTCTAACAATAGGTTGATTGATAACCTGCTCTCCTTGCAGATAATAAGTGAGTGATGGAGTAATAGAAAGCCCGGTTACAAACTTATCTAAGTAAATCTTAGAATAGAGTTTTGTAAGTACGTAATCGGTATTTTGAGTAGCAATACCACGCCTTAAGTATAAATATCTCCCTTCTGCTTCAGGGGCATTATAGGTTTGATAAGCAACTGCTTCTAATGAAAACCCAATATCAGTATTACTTACTATATCAGCGATATTAATATTACCCATAACAGAGTATGTAGTGACTTCATTTTTATCTTCCACATGAATGTCATCTAATAAAAACTGCCCATCGAATGTGATATTTTGATAATTCCACCAAATAGATGATCCCATCAACAAATTCACATCATCATTAATAGGACTATTTGAACTTATGAAGCCAAATACAAGAAATGGGTTTAAAAACTTCGGTGAAATGCCAGAATTGTATCCTGAGTAAATTACAGATTCAAAATAGGTGAGAGTTAAGTTTTTGAACGGACGCCAATCAAATCGGTGTGCTGCAATATACCTTCGTTGAGATCCATTCTGAATTGCCTTCCCTTGAAATGACCCATTAGGACTCAAATTATCTAATTCACCTAAAATACTTTGAAATGAAATATATTTACCGGTATAACCCAGTTTTATCTTATCAAAGCTTCGTGCATTATTACTCAATATTACGGAAGACTGATTATAAGCCGCCCAATGATGATCATACCTGCCAAGATAAAGATCAAAATTTGAATAATTTAGGCCGAGGTATGAATCCTCAGGACGGATATAAAGTCTATCACCCACATCAATCCCATCAGGATCCTGATCATAATATAGACTATGAGTAAGATTTAAACTCCCTACAAAAAATTCATTTCCTAATACTCCCCTTAACCGCACTTGAGGATAGATAAAAAAATTATCTCTTAAAGGATCCAAAGTATTCAATCGCTTAGAGTCACTTAATTGTACTTCATTATCAATCTCAAGAGTTTTGAAACTCTTATCCTTTTTTGAGGTTTTGTTAACCCGTCTTTTAATAAAATAATACCATTCCATCTCTGATTTTGACAAAGAACTAATTGGTACGTTTTCTATGGCAGAACTAATTTCAAAGTAAGTATAGGGAAGTGAAGTAGGATTAAGATCTAAAAGAAACCCCCTTTTCTGTAGTCTGCTAATATATTCATAAGTATTATCCGATAGGAGCATCACCTCTCTATTTTGACTTTTAGAAATAGAGAAAAGACTTAATACCAAAAAGAGTGTAATTATTAGTATTCTTCTATACAATGATATTCTGATATAATGTTGTTGTGGAAGATATTAGCTTTTAATTCAAATAGAATGGTTGTGCAAAGCTAAATTAATATAAGGAAGGAAGAAAATATAATGTACTATTAAAACTATCTTGCACCCTTCTTAAGTAATACACTTTTAAGGATAGTTACAAATAGTTTTACATCCAGCTTGAAGCTCACATTTCTAATGTAGATGATATCAGTTTTCATCCATAAGCTAAAGTCGGTGTGTTGTCTAAAATAAGCTTGCCAAATACAACCCAAGCCGGGTTTCACTTTAAACCGTTGAAGCTCTTCTTCTTCATAATCTGAAATTGGTGTTGAAATAGGCCTTGGCCCAATAATTGTCATTTCTCCCTTTAAAATATTGAATAATTGGGGCAACTCATCCAAACTTGTTCTTCTTAAAAACTTACCCAAAGAAGTAATTCGGGGATCTTTATCTGATTTAAATAATTTCCCACCATCCATTTCATTCAAGTGGCTTATTTTAGATTGTAACTCATGTGCACCATTTACCATCGTGCGAAATTTATAAACATAGAAAGCTTTTCCGGATAAGCCATACCTTTTATGCTTAAAAAAAACCTCTCCTTTTGAATCTATCTTAACAAGAAAAGCAATTAAGACAAGCAATGGAGAAATTGCAATAAATAGAAAAAGAGCTACAATATATTCAAATATATACTTGTTTTTTAAGTATCTATTAGCTTTCGGGCTTAGTAAGTCAGACGGAATAGCCTCTTTTTTGCTTTCCTTTCTAAGTAATACCGACGTAATCTTTGACTCTAAAATTTCCGACATATCCCTAATATTTATTTACCCTTATAGACCGCATAATTTTATCTCTATTTTATTAGAGCGATAAAAATAACTATCTATATGGAGATATCAAATTTATAATCCCTGCGGAATATTAAAATTTTCTCATAAACCCCTTCACATTTGTCCAAAACGTTTAAAAAGCAGTTAGTGAAAGCCCCGAAGCCGGAGCTTTTTTATTTTAGGAGATTCAATCCACCCTAAAATATCACTGACTATGAAAAATGTAACATTACGACCTCCCTCCCAAGCTCCTGCTTGGGAGGGGAGTGTGATTTAGCCAAAAGGAGATAGTTAACCGTCCAAGCG
>TARA_R110002126_G_scaffold3499_6_pt1 | contig 13501 bp, 9 predicted proteins | sample TARA_R110002126 | Tara Oceans TARA_R110002126 (sample SAMEA4397536) | marine metagenome | biome: Polar Biome; feature: [DCM] deep chlorophyll maximum layer (ENVO:01000326); material: water (ENVO:00002006), including particulate matter (ENVO:01000060) such as... | depth 30 m
TTGTATAGAAAACCTCATAAAACCTAAGATTTAAGAGTTTTTAAACACGGTAAGAGGAAGAGTCCTTTACCATGGTAGAAGAAATTACTTTTTGTATTCGATAAAAAAAATCAGAATCTGCTATGAAATTGGATAGGCGCTTCAAAATGCCTGTTTTTCATTCTCAAAAGACCGTTTTCTAAGAAGCTATTAAATTCCCTCGCCTGTTAGTAGTTTAAGCAAAGCAGTATTGAGGTAATAATTATCCCTGCCTTGTTTAAGCTTAACTAAAAACCCTCCACTAGCTAATTCATCCAGATACTTTGTAGCTGTTGGTCTGCTAACTTTAAGATCGGTTCTCAGATATTCAATTTTGCTATAAGGATGTTTGAAAAGATGATTAATTAAGTCCTGACTGTAAAAATTGTATTCACTTCTTATCCGGTGTTTGTAATCCAGCATAAGTTCTCGTATTCCGGTAACTACTGAAATAGTTTGTTTAGAGGTTTCAGCTACTCCTTCAAGCATGTATAAAACCCATGAGTGCCAATCTCCTTCAGTTCGTACATTTTGCAAGAGCCTATAATAATCTGGTTTGTTTTGAACTATAAATCGGCTTAAATAAAGTACAGGAATGTCGAGTAAGCCTTTCAATACAAGATATAGTATGTTTATAATTCTGCCAGTTCTACCGTTTCCATCATAAAAAGGGTGAATACTTTCAAATTGAACATGAACCACAGCCATTTTAATTAAGGGGTGTATAGGCGATAAATCATCATCATTGATATATTTTTCTAGGTTATCAAGAGCTTTATCAATTACATCTTTGCTTTGAGGAGGAATAAATATTATTTCTCCTGTTGCTGGATTAGTTAGTTTAGTTCCGGGTAATTTTCTTACTCCTGCGTCATTATCTTCCAGTACTTGCTGTATGGCTATGATGTGCCGAATGGTAAGTATTTCGTACTCTTTTATTAATTGAAACCCAATAGAAAGAGCTTTTGCGTATCGCTGTACTTCTTTTGTTACCTGATCGATTTTATCATTAGTCTCTAAGTCTGCTTTGTATAAAGCATCATGAGTAGTTACAATATTTTCGATTTCGGAAGAGTCTTTAGCTTCCTGAAGAGGAAGTGTATTAAGGATAATACCCTGATTAGGTATGGTTTGTGAAATTCCCTTCAACTCAGATAAAAAACGTTGAGCATTTAAAGCAGCTTTTAGTATTTCAGGGGTTTCCAGATCTACATTGGGGGGAAGTGGCTTCCATGTCCACTCTTGCGGTTCGGGTTTCATTACATGTAAACTAAATTCTAATTTGTTGTTGCATTGAATTAATATGCAAAAAAAAACCCATTTTCTTTACATGTTTTCTGAATATGTAAAGTATTTTCTAAATTTTTATCAGTTAAAGAAGAGAATAAGGTTTGCACGCTCAAAAATCGCATATCTAAGAGCATTTAATTTGGCTATGCAATCTATTCTGTTACCCAAATGTTACCCAAATCCAAAAACGGGCTTTTATAAAGTGCATAAAAAAATAAGCCCCTGAAGCGATAACCATTTACGCAACAAGGACTTATAATTTGTACACCCGACAGGAGTCGAACCTGTAACCGCCTGATTCGTAGTCAGGTACTCTATCCAATTGAGCTACGGGTGCATGTCAATAAATTATTGAGAGCCTTAAAGGTAAGGACTTCTTAAGCGCTTCACAATCCCTTTTTTGTTAAATTGAAGGTCAACGGTACAGAATAGCAACTATCTAATTAACGGGCATTTATAAATCAATCCCTCCTCCATTCTGTTTGGTCAAGACAGCGGATTTATTCAAAAGAATAACCTTCAAATACCAAACTTTTACTAGCATTCCTTTCTACTGAGTTTTGCTTTCCCTATAATCCTTTGAAAATAAAAGGAGAAGATGATCAACTTTCAGACAAAGACGGTTCGGCAGGGTATTAATAAAGCATATCTTAAAGTGGCTATTAAGCGTGCTGATTTAGATGCTTTTAAAGAAGAGGCTACGATATATCTTAAGAACCTTGAGCAGGCTGAAGGTGAAAGCGAAGAACATTTCAAAGGATATCTGAAAGACTTTCTCCAAAACACTTTTTACTCCAATGCTGAAAAATTGGTGAACACCAGTGATCGAATAGATTTGGCCATTTATTCAGGTAAATCTAATTCTTCTTCTGTTGATGTAATTATTGAAGCTAAACGGCCCGGCAACAAAGCAGAGATGATCAGCAAAGACAAGCTGAATCAAAAAGCTTTTCAGGAAGCGCTACACTATTATTTTGAGGAGCGCCAAAAAGGAAATGACAACATCAAGCAGGTAGTAATAACCAACTACACAGAGTTCTTTATTTTTGATGCGCAGGAAATTGAACGCCTTTTTTATTCAAAAAAGAAACTGGTTAAAGCATATCAGGAATGGAAAAATGACGGAAAAGTATCCGGTAAAACAGAATTCATTTACGGTAAGTTTGAAGAGTTTATAAAAAGCTCAGAAGGAACGCTTTCGGGGATTTATGCTGATCTGAACAGTTATAAAAAGCTATTGAGTGCAAAAGCAGAGGAAGAAAGTGATCGTAAATTAATTCCTCTGTTTAAACTGTTTTCCCCGGAGCATCTCACTAAGAAAAGCTTTGCCAATGACAGTAATTCTCTGGACAAAGGCTTTTATAACGAATTGCTTCATATTCTGGGATTACAAGAAGTAAAAGAAGGAAGCAAACGACTTATTCAGCGATTACCCAAAGAAAACCGCAATCCGGGTTCTTTAGTAGAAAATACCATTGCTACGCTAAAGTACGATCAGCATATGAATGAAGTGCGGGATGCGAAGATCCAGTATGGGGATAGCGAAGACGATCAGTTATTCGGTGTTGCACTGGAACTGGTAATCACCTGGATGAATCGGGTATTATTCTTAAAACTGCTGGAAGCACAGTTGTTGGCATATCATCAGTTTGACGCAAAGTTCAAATTTTTGGTGTTTAAGGGAATCATTGATGAATACGATGAACTGAATAAGCTCTTTTTCAGAGTACTTGCCCTAAAAAACAACGAACGTCCTGAGTTATTAAAAAATAGATTCGGACACATTCCCTATTTAAACTCTTCCCTTTTTGATTCTACCGCTTTAGAAAAAGCGACCATACAAATTTCCGGATTAGACGACAAAGCATCACTGCCGATTTACAACCGAAGCGTATTCAGGAAAAGTGCTAATCCGCCAAAAGGTTCACTTACTACTTTAGAATATTTACTGCGCTTTTTAGATGCCTACAACTTTAGTGCAGAAAGTTCCGGCGGGATTCAGACCGAAGATAAAGCGCTAATAAATGCCTCTGTGCTTGGATTGATCTTCGAAAAAATTAATGGCTACAAAGACGGCTCGTTCTTTACTCCGGGATTTATTACCGAATACATGGCGAGAGAAACACTCCGTAAATCGGTGGTTGATAAACTGAACGAAGCCTTTGATTGGGACTGTAAAGAGTTCGATGAATTGCACAGGAAAGTTGAAAGTAAATCGCTCGAAGAGGTAAATGCGGTCATTAATTCCATTACTATTTGTGATCCTGCGGTGGGGTCCGGTCACTTTTTAGTGAGTTGCTTAAATGAATTATTAGCGATAAAAGCAGAACTCAAAGTGCTCTGCGATGTGGAAGGGAAGCGAATTCCGCATTTGGATATCGAAGTTGAAAACGATGAGTTGGCGATTGAATATAACGGCGAATTGTTTGAGTACAAAGTAAATCATGAATGGAAAAACGAGATTGTTGAACGAAGCCACGCGGGGAAAGACCGCCAACGCATTCAACAAGCCTTGTTCCATGAAAAGAGATTTCTGATTGAACGCTGTTTATTCGGAGTAGATATCAATCCGAATTCGGTAAAAATCTGTCGCCTCCGCCTTTGGATTGAATTGCTAAAGCACGCTTACTACAAAGAAAACCTCACTATCAACGACCGTCATCCTGAACTTGTTTCAGGATCTTCTGAAAAGGCTACCAAGCCTGTACAGTCTCCAGATCAAGTTAAAGTAGATGCTTCGAAAGAAGAATATGTGCCATACTCCGAGCTCGAAGTACTCCCTAACATAGACATTAACATAAAACAGGGAAATTCACTGGTTAGCCGGTTTGGCTTGGACGAAGACCTCACCGCTATTTTTAAGAAAAGCGAACACTCGCTGGAGGACTACAAACAAGCGGTAAAGAATTACAAGGAAACCCGGGACAGGAATGAAAAACAGCGCCTGCAAAAACTGATAGACGACATAAAAGCCGAATACAGCGAAACGCTACTCAACAACAAGCCCATAAACAAAAAGCTGAGTAAAGAACGGGGCAAGTTAGAATTGATGCAAAATGAGGATTTGTTTGGCGGTGGAAAAGCCACCAAAAAGGAACTCACTGCACAGCAGAAAAAAGTAACGAATTTGGAAGAACAAAAAGCCGAGGAAGAAGCCGGAGCTTTTTACCGCGAAGCCTTTGAGTGGCGCTTTGAATTCCCGGAAGTATTGGATGATCAGGGAAATTATACAGGATTTGATGTAGTGATTGGGAATCCGCCATACAAAATGATTCAACCACATAATACACCCGAAAAAGAAATTGAAGTGATGAGGAGAAACTACCCAATCGCAGATTTTAAAATAGATTTATTCCATTTATTTTTTCAGCTAAGTGCAAAGTTGATAAGTGAGAAAAGGCGTATAAACTTTATTGCTCCAAGCTCATTATTGAACAACGTTTATGCAAATAACTTAAGAAGATTTCTTATTAATAGGTTGAAATTAGAAAGAGTAATGGTTACAGAAGAGCAAGTTTTTGAAGATGCTGATGTCCATACCGCAATATATTTTTTGACTAAAAAAAGAGAAGAGAATTATTTGATTGAATTATCAACTACACAAAATGATATAATTTCAAAGAATGAGGGTTTCGGTATTATTGACAATCAAACTTTCAATTCATTAAAGGGAAATGTTTGGAACCTTAAAATTAATGAAGGCAATAAATCAATAATTAAAAAAATGTCAAATGAATCCAATATTAAATATTTGTCTGATATTGGAAGAATAAATAGAGGTCTAATAAGTGGGGATCGATCAAAGTACTTTTCTGAGATTAAAGAAACTGAGAAGCATAGACCGATTTTAGCTGGTAGTGATATTTTAAGGTACAGCTATAAATCACCGAGTGAGTTTATTCTTTTCGAGCGGCCTAAAGGAGCGGGAGGATCTTGGGATGAAGAAATGCACTTAGCACCACATAAAATTTGTATAAGACAAATAGGTAAAGAACCAACGGCTTGTTTTTTAGATGAACCATTTGCTGTTACAGGAAATATTTTCACTGTGATGATGGAAAACCAATTCAAAGAAAAAATTACATTAGGTATAATAAATTCTAAGCTCATTAAATATTACTGGTCAACAATGTTCTATGATTATAAGAAGACATTTCCTCAAGTAGCTATTTTCAGTTTGAATCAGATACCCATTATAGATTTCCAAATAAATTCAGTCAATTTTTTAAATACACTTGTAAATCAAATCCTTGCCCTCAAAAAAGAAAACCCCGAAGCCGATACTTCAAAGTTAGAATCAGAAATAGACCATCTGGTGTACGAGCTGTACGGCTTAACCGAAGAAGAAATAGCTATTGTAGAGGAGAGTGTGGGATGAGTATGCGATTTTGGAACTTTAATAATAAAATAATTGTCAATTTCATGACAAAAGTACTATTTTAGATGACTTTTTCGTTTAACATAGTCCCATTTTATGAAGGAAAACGTGCAAACTTCTACACCATAATCATTGATGGAGAAGATTTACCTGAAGGAGATAAATTTCTGAGCAATGAAAGAGTTAACAAAAGTTCACATTTTAAAAAGTTGAAGCAAGTCTTTTTCAACTTATTGAATCGTTTTGGGGCAAGGCAACAGTTTTTTAAAGATGAAGGCCTTGCTGGTGATATGGTTAAAGCCTTTTATGTAAGAAGAGGTAATTTACGTTGGTACTGCTTGAGATGGAGTGAACAAATGGTAATATTTGGCAGTGGTGGTGTAAAAAATGTTAGAGCTACTCAAGATGATCCATATTTAAAAAATTGTGAATATGCGTTAAGATGGATAGACAAATGTCTTACTATTGCGCTTAAAGAAGGAAAAATTTCAGTGTCAGGAGAAGGGAAACTTTCTGGTGATTTGAGGTTTAATAAAGAAGATTACATTAATTTATAGTGTTATGGATATGAATAAAAGCAAACAAATCAGAGATAGCTTTGAAGCTCTTGAACTTGAAGAAAGTCGATTTGTGGACAATCAAATGTTTGTTGCTGCACAAATTCAAAACGGTTTGGAAAGAAAAGGATGGACACAAAAAAAATTATCGAGAGAATCAGGTTTGAATGAAAACGTGATCCGTCAGATTATAGCAGGGGAAGGAAATCCAACATTAAAAACGATCTCTGCAATAGAACAAGCTCTTAACGAAGAAGTTATTGTGGCCCCAGATTTCTTTATGGAAGAGCTGGAAGAAAAAGGAATAATTATTAGCGAATCTAACTACATGGATTTTTCATTTGGGGTTTCTGAAGAATTTACAGATTCCATGTTTACAGAAGGAGTTGAGTATTCTTTTGAATTCAATAAAAAAAATAATGATGAAGTTGAGTACTCGCCCTCAAATAACATGTACCCACTACCAAAAGCTAGCTAATTAGAAGAATGGAAAAAAAATTAAGTTTTGGTTTAGATTCTTTTAAGGTCAAATCCTTTGGGTTTAATTCTACCGAAAAACCAATTCGAAAGGATCGAATAAATTTTGATATACAGCTGAATATCAAATCGAAAAAAGATGAAAAAAAGTGTGTTGTTTTTTTACGTATCGAGGCAAAACATGGTAAACAACAGCCGATTAGCTTAGGTGTAATTGAAACAGAAACAATTTATAATCTTATTGGCGAAATACCATACAACAATGAAACTGAAACAGTACAGCTTCCAAATGAACTGATTGTTACATTTGTATCGATCAGTTACTCTACCACGAGAGGTGCATTATTGGTAAAAGCGCAATCTACAATACTAGCAGATGCTCCATTACCAATTATCGATCCAGTAAAGCTATGGGATCATTTTAGAAATCAAAATCAGCTTTGATCGCCCACATATTCCACGCATAGTATAGTAATATCATCAGATTGATTGGCTTTGCCGATAAACTTTAGGACATCAACTAATAAGCTACGCACTAATTTTTCAGTGTTATTATCCATATGCTTTTCCAGGAAAGCTTCCAGGCGAGGCTCTTCATACATGCTTTCGTCTTCTGCATTAGCTTCGGTTACGCCATCGGTAAACATCATAATCTTTTCACCGGGTTGTAATTGAAGTTCTTTGGTTTTGAATACAAAAGGTTCAATTTTACCAAGGAGTATTCCTTCCGTATTTTCGACTTCTTCTACTTTACCATTGGCACGCATAATATAGGGAAGGTTGTGACCGCCGTTGCAATATCGAACTTTTCCTGTTCGGGTATCCAGGATGCCATAAAGTACTGTTACGAATGTGGTGAAGTCACTTTCCGGTATCAACATAGAGTTTACTGTTGACAGGCATTCGGCCGGATCATCGATCTGCGAGGCGATGGCTTTGATCATAGTACGGGAAACAGCCATATAAATAGAGGCAGGAACGCCCTTACCGGAGACATCCCCAATTACAAAACCCAAGTGATGTTCATCCAGAAGAAAAAAGTCGTAGAAATCACCGCCCACTTCTTTGGCTGTACACATTTCCGCATATATGTTAAACTCTTTACGATGAGGGAAGGGAGGGAATGTCTGTGGTAATATCTTTTGTTGAATACGAGCCGCTGTTTCTAAATCTATTTTAACTGCATCCAGATTTACTTTATGCTGAAGGGCTTCATACATATATCTGCTTTCAGTAAGCCCTTTATCAATCGTCAGTTCCAAATCTTTAAAGTCGATGGGTTTGGTTACAAAATCGAAAGCTCCTCGGTTCATAGCTACTCGAATGTTATCCATATCACCGTAGGCAGAAACCATAACTGTTTTCAGCATGGGATTATCTGTTTTCTGAACTTCAGAAAGTAGGGTGAGCCCATCCATCTTAGGCATGTTGATATCTGATAAGATCAAGGAAATATCATCAGAATTACTAAGTAAGTCTAAGGCTTCTTGGCCATTTTCAGCAAAACAAAATTCATATTCTTCCTGCTGTATTTGCTTTCGAAAGCGTTGAAGGATCAACATTTGTAAATCAGGTTCGTCATCGACTACCAGTATTCGGTGCTGTCTCATAGTAAGCGTTTTAGCGATCGGTTAGTTTTGTTCTTTAATAAGCTGATGGAGTTCCTGTTTCAGGAAATCGAAATCAATTGGTTTGGTAAAAAATTCCTTAGCTCCGGATTTTATTGCACGATCATAATTCTCTGCATCGCCATAGGCCGAAATCATACTTACCCGAATGTGTGGATACAAGCGCTTAACTTCCTGAAGAAGATCTAGTCCACTCATACCCGGCATATTTATGTCCGAAAAGATATAAAGTACATCAGGTGGTTCTTTGCTGGCCAGTAACTCGAGTGCCTCATTGCCGGAAAAGGCAAATTCTAATTCAAATAAGCCTTGGCGGAGTTCTTTTCTGAACTTTTGTAGAAAGAGCATTTCAACATCTTTTTCGTCATCTACTACTAAAAACTTCATTGGTTTCCCCATAATTGTTATTCTTTATTCTTTAGTTAGTGAAATTCTAAAAATAGTGTATTCGCCCGAGTTAGAATCGATATCCAAACTGCCACCGTGGGCTTTTACAATGTCGTTGGTAATAGAAAGCCCCAAACCCGTTCCTTCGGTTCCTTTCTTGGTCGTAAAAAACGGCTGCATAATTTTATCTTTCATCTCGTCAGAAATACCCGGACCATTATCTTCAATTTCTACCATAACCTTCCCGTTTTCTGATTTGGTACGGATAGTCAATTTTGGCTCATACTTCTCACCTTTCTCTTTTTCCTTTTCACTCAACTTCTCCCGCATCGCATCAAAAGCATTATTACTGAGATTCACGATCACTCGTGAAAAATCTTCCGCAATTAACTGTACATCTTTTATTGATTCGTCGAGTTCAAATTGCATATCCACATTGATAGGATTTTTGCCTGCCCTCATCCCGTGAAAGGAGAGATTGACGAATTCTTTTACCAAGGCATTCAAATCCGTTGGCTCCAGTTTGCCCGAACCACCCCGGCTGTGTTCCAGCATAGATTTTACGATGGAATCTGCCCGCGAACCGTGCTCGTGGATTTTCCGGAGATTCATCTCGATGTCATGCAAAATCTCAACTGCTTCATCTACTTTTTCACGATCTTCGGCTGAAAGTTGATCGCTGATAGCTGACAGCTCGTCCTTCGTCTCCTCAATCAATTCCACACTCAGCTCCGAGAAATTATTCACAAAATTCAGCGGGTTTTTGATTTCATGGGCGATACCGGCGGTAAGTTGGCCAAGAGAGGCAAGTTTTTCTTGTTGAACGAGCTGCTGTTGCATGGTTTGGAGTTCGCTCAATGTTGCGTTAAGCCGCCGATAGGCAGAAGCGTTATCAAGAGCTATAGCGGCATAGGTAGCCAGATTTCGTAACAAATTTACGTGATATTCAGAGTACGCATTTTCTTTAAAACTTTGGGTAGTGATAACACCAATTACCCGGTTTTGCTGCACCAGTGGTAGATAGATTACCGATTTTGATTCCTCTCCCGCAACAGGTGGCTTATACGAGTTAATATATTTTTTAAGTTCAGTTGAATAATCGCCGATGATGATTTCTTCTTTGTTTTTGAAACACCACACAGCCAGCCGATTTTCTTCATCAAGCCGGTTCACATAGGGCGGTAGCATCTTGCCTTTCTCTTTGGTAGCAGGGAAATCGAGGCAGTTTTGCTCCTTGTTATAAATTCCTACACCGAAGATGGCGGCATCCATCAGGGCATTAACGTTTTCATAAATAGTCTCGATGATCTTGTCAACCGAAAGAGTAGAGGTAATGGCACGGCCAATCGTGCTGAGCTGTTCGGTATCTGCACGCCGTTTGTTTTCGGCTTCAGCACGGAGTTCGGCCTCCCGCAATGCCGTCCGTTCTTGTTCTTTCCTGGAGATACGTTGCCTTTGAACTCGGTCCACGCCAAACACTGTAAAACCTAAAAGCCCTGTAAAAAGTCCATAAGCCCACCACGTGCGGTACCAAGGCGGTAATACCGAAAGTTTAATAGAAGTACCTTTATTATTCCAAATCCCATCGGCATTAGCAGCTTTTACACGAAAAATATAAGAGCCTGGCGAGAGATTAGTGTAGGTTGCCGAGCGACGTGTACCTGCCTGTACCCAATCTTCATCAAAACCTTCCAGTTGGTAGGCATACTGGTTTTTCGCAGCGTTGGCGAAGTGAAGAGCCACGTAATCAAAAGTTACTTCGTTTTGATTGTGGGTAAGGGTGATTTTCTCAGTTTCAGTGAGGGGTTTTGTAAGCGGAGACTCGAGCCCAACGGGAACCGGTTTATTAAAGAGTTTAAATCCGGATAGTACAACCAGTGGAGGAATTTCATTAATGTGCAGTTGTTCAGGTGTAAAAGCAGTAACACCCTTGCCACTTCCAAAATAAAGCACACCTCCTTTGCCTTTTGCATAGGCATTTTGGTCATATTCGAGAGCCATCAATCCATCATCTAATCCATAATTTCGGAATATTTTTGTTTCCGGATCAAAATTGGAAATCCCTCCATTTGTACTCATCCAAAGCGTATTATTATTGTCTGCAAGCAAACCATATATAGTATTACTTGACAGACCATCTTCTTCCGTAAAATGGGTAGCTGTATTTGTTGTAATGTCATACCGGTTTAGCCCGCCATTTTGTGTGCCTACCCAAAGAACATCAGGTTCATTCTCTGTCTGTGTTAAGCTGGCTATTTGGTTATGATTAATGGTGGTGATGTCTTTTGAGTTGTAAACGGAAGCAACCGTGGCTTCTCCTTCGGGGGTTATGCGAAGTAACCCGTTGTTAGTGCCGGTCCAAAGAATGTGTTCAGCATCTTGATGTAAACTTAACACAGCAGGGTCAAATTCAAGACCTAACGCTTCTTTTGGTAAAGGAATGTGTTCGAATTGTCCTGTTCTGGTATCAAAAAGGTCGAGTCCTCCGATGCTTCCAACCCAAAGTATATTTTTGTCTGCCGCCGTAGGAACGAGGGCAAAAAGGGCATTGCGACCTCGATTTTCTTCAAGCTGGGGATGTCGAAAACGAGTGGCTTTTTTTGTTGTACGATTGAATAGGTTGAGCCCGCCTCCTCCACCTACCCAAAAATTACCGTCTCCATCTTCGGTAAATGTTCTTAGTGAGCCGAACAGGATGGTGGTAGAATCTTCCGGATTAAATTTATAACGATTTGTTTTGCCGGATTTAATGTCAAACTCGGTAAGGTAGTGACCTGCTGCTCCCACATCGCTGCCCACCCATAACGTTCCTTCTTTATCTTCGTAAACGCCCCAAACAATGCCAGGAGCAATAGTTTGGTCATTTTCAGGATTGTTGCGTAAATGAGTGAAGTTAACGGCCCCGGGGTTGAACGCATTCAGTCCTTCCGTTGCTGTGCCTACCCAAATGGTTCCTGAGCGATCTGCAAAAAGGGATTGTACGTAATCTTCACTTAAGCTGTGAGGGTCTCGGGGATTATTTCGGTAAGAAGTAAACTTCTCTGATTGCATATCAAACCGTGCTAAGCCGGTTCCAGGGCCTCCCACCCAAAGTACATTGGGGTTATCCGGATCAGGAACAACCTGATGAATAAAATTAAGTGGGTTGATATTATCTCCGTCATTCGGAGCGATATGGTATCGTTTATAGTCGCCTGTTTTGCTGTTCAGGTGTACCAAGCCGTTTCCGGTAGCCAACCAAAGGGTACCGGGATCATTGGGAGAGAGGTATTGGTCCAATACATTTTCAGGACGCCCATAAAAACCATCGCCTTCAGACTCAAATAGAAAACGGGTAAATTCTTCGGTTTTCGGGTCAATCCTGGTGATGCCGTTCCCTGTTCCTGCCCAAATAAAACCTTCGTTATCTTGGTTAAGCCAAAACACAAGATGGCTGGAAAGGGTATTCAGGTCATCATGAACGTGAGCATATCGGGTGAATATGCCATCTTCTCCGGCGCGCATCCGGTTCAGGCCATCTCCCAATGTGCCTACCCAAAGGTCGCCATTGCTATCTTCAAAAGGCATAAATGAGCGGTTGCTCGAAATACTTGTAGAATCGTCAGGATTATGAACATATTTCTTAAACGTTCCGGTAGCCTGATCTAAGCGATTAAGCCCTCCGCCTTCTGTGGTTACCCAAATGTCTCCATTTGATGCTTCAGTCATTCCCCAAACCCAGTTTTCCGACAGGGATGTAGTATCAAAAGGGGTTTGACGATACACTTTGAATTCATGGCCATCATAACGGTGCAGCCCGCCTTGAGTGGCAATCCAAAGGAATCCTTTGCTGTCCTGCATAATAGTGTTTGCACTGGCTTGGGTCATACCTTCTTGCAGCCCAATTTGTTCAAAACGAAGTGAAGGAGCCTCACTTTGTAAAATAGTGGGCTTAATTTCCTGCTCCGTCTGTGCCAAAGCAGATGTAGCTGCCAACACCATCACGGCCAGAAACTGAGCGCCTCTTATTAAAACTTTTTTCATTAAAAATTTCATTGTTTATCCATCTTCGGATAGTTTAATGGTGAAACATGTACCCTCGTTTTGGTTGGTGGAAACTTCTAACACTCCGCCATGTGCTTTTATAATATCGTTTGTAATGCTTAATCCCAACCCTGTACCTTCGGTGCCTTTTTTGGTCGTGAAAAAAGGCTGTAAAATTTTGTCTTTAATAGCATCGGGAATTCCCAGCGCATTATCTTCAATTTCTATGAAAGTTGCTTGATTCTTAGTGAAAATTCTGACAATTAGTTTAGGAGTGTACTTTTCACTTTTCCCTTTTCCCTTTTCACTTAACTTCTCCCGCATCGCATCAAAGGCATTGTTACACAAATTCACAATTACCCGAGAAAAATCCTCGGCAATCAACGGCACTTCGCCAATCGTTTCATCCAGCTCATAATTTAAATCTACATTAATAGGATTTTTTCCGGCTCGCATCCCGTGGAAGGAGAGATTCACAAATTCTTTTACCAAGGCATTCAAATCCGTTGGCTCCAGTTTGCCCGTGCCGCCCCGGCTGTGCTCCAACATAGATTTTACGATGGAATCTGCCCGCGAACCGTGTTCATGAATTTTTCGGAGATTGGTTTCGATATCAGCTAAGATTTCGAGTGCTTCATGTACTTTCTTACGATCTTCCGCTGAAAGCTGATCGCTAACCGCTGACAGCTCCTCATTTATCTCCTCAATCAATTCCACACTCAGCTCCGAGAAATTATTCACAA
>TARA_R110002126_G_scaffold285314_2_pt1 | contig 13499 bp, 23 predicted proteins | sample TARA_R110002126 | Tara Oceans TARA_R110002126 (sample SAMEA4397536) | marine metagenome | biome: Polar Biome; feature: [DCM] deep chlorophyll maximum layer (ENVO:01000326); material: water (ENVO:00002006), including particulate matter (ENVO:01000060) such as... | depth 30 m
AAAGTTTTCAATCGCTTCATCTGATAGTTTTAGCGTGTACTCAGTCTTACCTGCTGACGTTGAGAAAAAGCCAGCCACCGGTGCAATTTTTTCTTCGCGAAGCAAACGCAATGGAAATTTAAATTCTCTTATGCCTTTTTCAGTAGTGAGTTCAAGCGCCAATGCCACACTCGCTACATCTGCCCGGACAGGCTCATCAAGCTGTATTTTTGCTCTAAGATCTTCAGGCTGAATGGTAACAAAGTCATCTTTACTAAATGAACGAAGTTCGAGCATCGTTCCTAGTGGCACACTTGAACAACTGCATAATAAAAGCGTCGTTAAAATAACAACAAATCTTGTCATTAAGTCCATCCTTGTTCTGAACACTACCGGCCAGGTTAGCGTTGGATCGGCTACAGCGTAGCGTATGCTGTGCAGCTACAACAGTGCCGATAGTAGCGCTATGTTATATGCTTTATCCATTACTACTGCCACTCACCTACTTTTAATCATTTGCTGAACTGACGAAGTTGAATATGGTTACCATCACGATCAGCGATGTTTGACACTTTAAACACAGGGTTGCTCCACTCCCCCTCGAATGCCTGACCACCTAATTTAACCGCCTCCGCTCTTGAAATAGCCATGTCATCAACGGCAAGGAAAAGCTTAATTGGGCTAAACGCTTTGGTCGGCATATCGAAAGGTAAAACATGAATAATTAAGTTGAAACCATTCGTTTCCAAACTGATAAAATCGTTGGTCTTGCGAACAACTCGCATACTGAAAAGCTTTTCATAAAACTCTGACAGGTTGCTCAAATCGTCAGAGTAAATAAGAACACCGTTTTGCGCTGGGCCTGACATGTACTTTTCCTTGCCGTTTGCTATGGATATAAATAACCAAGGTAAAATAAAGACTGCAAAAACATAATATTTAATTTTGAGCAGTCTTGGTCAAAGCATACCCCTATTACAATAAGTTGCCTTTTCAAACTCACTTACGTTCATCGCTATGTTTGGCACATGCGGAAACGTTGCCACTAACTTTTCAACAACAAGTTGTGACAACCTCGCTCGCTGCTCAGTGGTGCGACCTTGCATAATGCTTGAAAAAACGTGGATGAAATACTCACGTTTTCCACCAACAAAATAATATTTATCCATCATCAGATAGTTTGATTTTTTTAGGTTAGTCTATGCTTAACGCCGCATTCAGTGGCTTGTCCGCTGCAGTGCTTCGTTAGCCATACTATCTGCAGCAAAATCTGCTCGATCAAACACTTCCCCATGTAAGATAACCTGGTGAATATTGCTCCAGGCGTCCACGGTAGTTAAAGGGTTTTGTTTTAGCAAAAGTAAATTTGCAACCTTACCAACTTCAACCGTTCCGTAATCTTTATCAATATTAAATTGCATTGCGTTATTAATGGTTGCAGCTGCAAGTATTGCAACTAAAGATACCCCGGCGTCTGCCATTGCTTTCATCTCAAGGAAAGTTGTTAAACCAGGCTGGTTGGAAAAACCAGGACTTCCTGGAAAATCAGAACCTAATAGCAGCGGATAACCTGCCTCGGCGAGGGTGTGTAGAATTTTGTCACCTTTACCCACCCGATCTTTTATAAAAATTCGGGCAATAACCTCGTCGGGTAGTCCGTCAAATCCTGCGCGCAATTCTTCTTTAAACCATTGTGCCGAAGGTTGCTTATACCACTCCAGTAATTCTCTGGGCGTTACCTTACTAAATTCAGGAACGTCATGTGAGTTTTGCAACATAAGTTCACCAAGCCCCGCAATCACCCTTTGGGTTGGCATGTAACCAATGCTTTTGCTCATTAACTGGTTAAGCACGCCATTGATGGGTTTGGAAACTTCAGTTTCACGCGAAAACGCCCCCCAATTCCAAAGCCCGTGCGCAATGACATCCACACCTGCGTCAATAGCTCTTTGATACATATCCAATGCATTGGCATGCGCTACCAGAGGTAGTTTATGTTGTGATGCTGATTTTCGAATACGTTGCAGGGTTTCATCAGACAACAACGACCATTGACTGTTATCACCATACCCATCTTCAAAGTAGAGTTTTATGCAAGATGCGCCAGATTTAGCAATACGTTTCACAATTTGCTCAGGAGAGTTCATTGCTGTTTCAGTCACGTCCTGTTCAACAACATAGGAAAACATGGATTTCGAAAGATCATCCGTTTTTTCAACCAGCGGAAACGTTGTGGTGGAGGTGATGACTTCGCAACGATAATAATTTGGATGCAATTGAGAAGAAGTGAATTTCGTCCATTCAAGTCCAGGATTTGGGTCGACGACCTGAGTGACACCATAATACAAAAAGCTATAGGGTTGCTGTTTATAGTATTTTTCAGCAAGTTCGCCATTCTTTTGCGCCACAGGCTCCACGCCAAACCCCATACCAGGAACAGCTGAAACATGAACATGACTATCCATTATTCCGGGGGCAAGATATAAAGCAGCCCCATCTATTACCTGAGCATCAAATGTTTTTTCAATCTTAGATGACGATACCGCTTTTATCCGTCCATCAGAAATCAGAACATGCGCCTTTTGTAATGGCTCCTGAAGGTGTGATGATACGACTGTCACATTTTCAATTAGCAAACTATCTTTTGCAAAAGCAGAGTAATGTAGAAACAGAATCGCAACTAGCATATATTTACGCATAACTTTCCTTGTTGTTATGAAATGGCTAACGCACCCGCAAGTGCGTGGACTTGCCAGCGTCTCAATGACCGCAGGCCCTGAATGACGCGGATTGTTAAGCATGCTGCAATACACCATTAATAATAAACAATATACTTAAAGTGAAAGCTACCCCTAAGACAAATACAATGAACCTGTATATATCATGCTCTCCAAGCTTCAGTTCGCCTGCGGGTATATACATTCTTTGTCTAAAGATAAAACCGTATATCCAGCGATTAAAATAAATATAAAGTAAAAGTATCCACAATACGTCCAGCCCCTTAAAATCGCTGAATATCAAACTTACAACCAAGACCAAACCTGAAATTGCTGAATAGCACAAAAATGAACTGGTTTTATAAAAGGGCATGGTTTGATTATCGCTCATCTCTTCAGCTGCTTACGCCCGCATAACGGGTAAATATCAGTTGGCTATAATGCAAAGCTCAGCGTAGAAGCCAACCAGTATTTGTCCAGTTGATGAGCTTGCTACATTTTTACTTTTTGATTACAACACACTTCACATCCGCCTTCAAAGCGTCAACTCTGTTTTGACATTCAAGTAACGCTCGCATGTTGGCAGCTTTTTGTGACTTATAGCCATACGAAAAGCCAAAAACTTCTCCATTTTCGCTTTTGCCGAATGCGAAAGCTTTATAGTTTTTATGTTTCTTAAACTGTTCAAAAGCAACTTGAGTTTGTTTTGTACATTCATTTTTTACACAAAAATCTTCATTCAAATTAGAAGTAGTACTGCAACCAGAAAGAATTATTAAGGAAGAAAAGAGCCATTTAAATTTCATTGAGGTATAAATCTCCAAAAAAATATAACGTAAAGCACATGGGCGACGAGCCGCGCAGGGGTTTAGGTCCAGCGACCAACGGGAGCGTTGCTGACTGGCATTGTTATGAGCTTGCGATTTCAATTTCGCATTCTCTTACTTCAATGTCTTTTCCAGATTCGGTTTCAACAACATAAGAAATGTTCGGCTCAAATTCAACAACTGACACAACCGAGCCAGCTTCTCCAGCGTGGTTTCCAGAAGAAACTACAACGTAATCGTTCATAACGAAGCGAAGGCCGGGCCATCGTTCTCCACCGAGCCATCTATTGTGTAGATCCATCTCTACGACCATGCCCTTCCCTCATAAAACGCTTCAGCCGACGCGTAGCGATTGGCCGCAATATCTTGTTATATGGCCTATCGCAAACACACATGTTTGGCCACTCTGTTTTGTAGTATCCGGACAAGTACAGGATCCATCCGCTCATAGTTATCTGGTATATCTAGGCATACAAGTTTCTTTCCATGGAGCAAGTCTTTAAATTTCTTTGAGACCTTATTCCTGTGAGTCTTTTCCATGACGAATATAACGTCCGCCCACTCAACCAAATCTCCGCTTACGACCGTCTCGGCGTCAGCATTGGTTCCTGCTCCTATTGCATTGATCCCTTCGTACTGTGAAAAGACTTCTTCTCCGGTAGGGCTCCGCAACCTGTTCTCACTGCACACGAAGAGCAGGTTCATAATCTTTCCGCCATATAACACCCAAATTTAGCGCGGAAAGCCGCGAAGCGGGTTGACGTCGCAGCCAGCGCTGTTTGCTGGCGATAATATTTTTTTGTTATGTTTGTGTATCTTACTGCCATTTGATATTAGTTTCTTTGATACCTAGGCCGTGCTTAAATTTGAGAGGAAACTTCAGATCTGGTTCGTTCACCCAGCCACGCTCGACGAAAAGGTTATAGCCGCTTTCGACTTTTTCGTAACGCACAGCCGAAAGCCAAATATCATCCCAGTTACCTAGGAACTCCAGATCCTTTAAACTCTCAGGGTAACTGCCATTTCTTATCTTATGAAGTTCAATAATGGAAACTGCAGACACAAAATTCTGCGTACCGAATGCAGTTTCAGCATCAGGGATACTAAAATCGCATCCTGAGATAAAAACTAGCGTGATAAAAACTAAAAATATCCGTTTCACTTTTCGAGCCCTTTAAAAACATAACGCCCGCCACACACCCGAGCAACTTGTTGCGAGTCGAGCGCCACAGGCGCGTTGTGTTGGTGATTGTTATACATAGATTACTCACCATATTTCAATTTAAAAAGCTGCCCTAGTAAATCAGTGCGCTGCACGTTTGAATAACCAACACTGCCAATTGCTATTGCTATTGGCAGTAAATGCATAATTGTCCATGGTGCCTCGAACCACGTAAAAACAAAAACATAGAGCAACATTACCGCGCAGAAAAATGCAGGGACGAAGCTAAGCCGACGTAATTTGTTCTCGATACGTTCAATCTGTTTAACTTTTGGTACTCATTAAGAGCACTAACATCCTCAATCGAATTGAGTTCCATCTATTGAGTCTCCTTTATGTATAACGCACGCCTAAACGGCGAGCAACTTGTTGCGAGTCCAGCGGCCGAAGGCCGCGTTGTTTTAGACGTTTGTTATGCCTAAGCTACTAACCTTTTTAAAAACACGATTTTGCCTTCCGAACCACAAACACTTTTATCTACACCAACTATTTCATATCCGTTTAATATCAGTAACTTGAGCATGCCAGGAAAGCGATTCATGGATTTAACTTTAATTTCTTTATAACCTGAATCGCGAGCCCATTTCTCTTGATAGTTAAGCAGCAGCGTAGCAACACCTTGTTTTCTGTGTTCAGGAATGACGCCACCTAACCAACTATAAAATGTATCTTCTGTTAGTTGATAACCAACTTTATAGCCAATAAGAGCTCCTTCAAACTTTGCTACTAAGATTAAACCAACTGCTCCATCAAGCCTACTTTGCAATCGCTCAAGAGTAGTTGCTTGCTCAAACTCAGGTATCTGTTTACTAAGGGCTACAATATCCGCAGCACTGCCGATTTCTATTTTAATGCTCATAGCTCAACACAAGGCATAACGCACGCAGCACAGGCAGAAACCCGCGCAGCGGTTGAGGTCCAGGCCACGAAGTGGCCGATTGTGACTGCGCTTGTTATGTATTTGCACTACTAAGTTCTTGGTAGTAACGGTTAACGCCAACACTTTTGAAAAAGTAATACCATAACGAACCAATCAGGCAAAAACCAATTACAGCGCCTAAAAAAGAGCCATAGCACATCAACGCTATGACCGTTGCCCAAAATAAAAATATACCCCACCTAGACCAAGGCTTACCTATCGCACAACATAGACACACATAAGACATTAAAGCTGAAAACATTAGCGCAAGAGGCGCAAACCCAGACAACCAAAAGTCGGAGTAACTCAGGCTTTCGCCATTTAACTCATACGTAGCACTGGGCCAAGGCCAAAACCCAAATAAGAAAATGGGAATAAATGCTGAAGCCATGCAGCCATATAAAAACATGAAAAATCGAGGCATTTTCTTACCAGAAGAAAATAGAATTTTGAAATTATGTAAAAGCAATCTCATTCGCTGTACCTAGGAATACATAACGCAAAGCACATGGGCGGAAAAACGCTTTAGCGTTTGACGTCCCAGCGGCTGCAGGCCGCGAGTGATGCGCCTTGTTATGAGTTGTTTTTGAGCATGGTTGTTTCACTATAATCACTCTTAAAAGCATCCATTTCATAAGGGTTACCAGCTGTGTCCAGATACAACGAAAATAGCACTGGTTTGCCATCATCATCGTTAAGTTCTAACTCTGCACATACTGAGCCAAAGCTACGTTCAGAATGAGCTTTCCCAATTTTTAAGCTACCCATACCGCCGTCATCCATTGAATCCACCAACAATAATTCTGCATCAAACGGCATCGCTGCCCGCTCAATTAATTTCTGAAGAATTCTTACTTCACCGGTCGTTGGGGTACGCATCATCAAAACTCATAACGCCGCCAGCAAGCGCGGCTTTGTAGTGGAGGCGAAGCAGCAACGAAAAAGACGTCGCTTTGGCTGGCATTGTTATGGGTTTTCACTTGCACTAGCCTTGGTTTTATTGAGATCAATTGCTGCAAAAGTAATGTTGCTAACCACGGGATCTTTTAATGCTAAGAGCTTACGGATCAAAGATGGTTTATTTAGGAGCTCTAGCGCCATTAGTTCGGTGTACCTTGGCTTGTAAATAGTTTTCCAATTTCCATCTGAATGAGCTCGGAATACATGGCAGAACTCGTTAATCAATGCAGACAGTCTTTTGTTAAGAACATCGTCGTCACCGAATATATAATTTTGGTCATGCCATCCGTCATTTACCACAGGACTCTCCAAACCCATAACGATTAGCGCACGCGCGCGAAACACAGTGAGCGTCGCTGCGGCCAAAGGCCGCAAAGTGCCGCGCTTTGTTATGCGCTAACTCACCGATGGCCATAAACAATAAAGCCATTAGCATTTTGCTCAATTGGCCAATGACCAATTTTCATCAATTCACTCAAGATTAAATCTGTATCTTGGGAAATGTTCTGCGTTGCTATTGTTTTAACACCACGTTTATTTACAACGTTTGGAAAACAAAGCCACTCAATCTCTTTGTAATACCTTGGACCAAACCAAAATTGATGATTGATAAAAGTGTCCTCTAATTCATCAATTCCGGGCAAACCAGTCAAAGCAACACCGTCGTTATCAAAGCCCACAAATTTCCATATTGCGTGCGATTTAGGGCAGATAACAGCCAAATGCATGAATAACTTTTTCCATTTTGCGTTCGACATTTGCGAATCACTAAACTCAGATCGAATTAGCTTATCGATCTCAATCTCGTGATTTACAAAATCGAATGTTTTATTGGAAATTGATTTCATATCTTCCGGCATAACGCTTTGCTAATGGGCTGCCGCAGCGCAGCGTTGGCAGTCCCGTGGAGGCCACGCTGTTTGTGGCCGGAGCGAAATTTAGCAACTTGTTATGTAGCATTGCAGATGACCTTGCCGAATACATTTGCCCGCACAACTTCGCATGTCTGTTTACCATTTATAATCTCAATCGCATCACTACAGGTTTTATCCCTGACTAATGGCTTCCCCTGTGGTTCTATTTTTTTAATACCGCTAGGGCATAAACTTTTGGCTTTATCATTCCACGTATTTATGAGCTCGGCGCCTGATTGCGAAGAACCATATACGGTAACCAAATGAACACTACTTTGGTCATTACTGCTTATCGAAAACTCCACATCACTGGCTAAGCAAGTGATCGAAAACAAAACTGAGCTAGCAAATAACAATGATTTCATAAGGCTACATAACGCTTTAAACAGCGGAAAACGCGAGCGCTTTGGCGCAGCCAGCGAGTGGTTTTCCGCTGATTTAACTTGTTATGCCCACTAGTCATGGTAGTAAGCCTCTGAAACGTAAAAATCACAGAACAGTTTGATGTCTTGAGCTATTCCCGTTTCAAGTGCCTTTGCCCTTAGTTTATAGCCAAGTATGATTCGGCTGTTATTTTGAATAGCGAACTGAATCATTAAATCTTTGCTGTTGGGATCAAGTTTTTCTAGGGCTTTCTTTGCCTCATCGGCATTGACCAGATCAAATGTTTTTTCTTCCATTTGCATATCTGGCTCTATATGCAACTCTCTACTTTGGCAAAGTAACCTGTCCTCAGCAGCGTGCACTTGCAGCGAGAATAAAAATAGTGAGTAAGCCAAAAGTCTATTCATAATTTTTTAGGCATAACGCCGTGCGCATGCGCGCGAACTTGTGAGCGTCGCAGGGGCCGTAGGCCCCGAATGCCGCACTTTGTTAGCTGCTGATTGCATGCTTAAATTCATTTAGATAGCTCATTTGTTGGATAAACTTTTCATTAGCAGCAGCCAAGTCCCAATGCGGCTTGTTCACGATGAACTTCTGCCACGAAGGCATAAAGGGACTAACTAAGTCTTCACCTCGTTTTGCCCCTATGTATGATAATGCCGCCATTGCTGAGTTTTGATCAAACCACAAGTCAGGTTGTTCGAGATAGTACCCTAGGTATTTTTCCAGGTAACAAATAGCCCCTAGAGACGAAAAGGAAGCTAGTGCCAAGCAGTAATTATGGCCTGCGTAGCAAACATCACTCCGCAATAGCAATTTACCGATATGATCCTCAAGCTCATTCATGTTGCCTAGGGCTGCAAAATATGCACCTACAGACCTTGGTCGCCAGTTAAAATCACCAAGTAATTTTGAAACAAGCTTGGTATCTATTGAGGATTTTACCGCTATGTATTTCTCTCGGAATTGATCAGTATCTTTTCTACCCCGATAAAAGGGTGACACATAAGTTGCTATAAAATCGTTATCTAAAGGCTCAGCGTTCTCATCGACCTTAAGATCAGAATATGGACTTGTATGCCTCACGGTCGCACCAGCGACATGCAAAGAAATAAGATCTTTAGGTCCATCATTGGTTTCTTTGGTCACACCATACCCCAGCTAACGCCTGCGCACAACGGCGCCCTTTGAATGGAGGCGCAGCAGCAATGCAAAGGGCGTCCGGCGGCCACCGGCCGCGTATTGATGCGCCTTGTTATACATGAGCTTCCTCCGGAATCTGAGCCAATAGGTCAGTAACCCCAAGATCCACACCTGCCTGCGTTAACAAAGTAGAAACTTGCCCTCGATGGTGAGTTTGATGGTTAAAAAAATGAAGAACCAGGCTCGAATATCGTTTGTTGGCAGGAACTCCTTTGGTGTTGTGGTAGCTGAGCACGAAATTTAGATCACTTTCGGATAACTCGGCTATCCAATCGATAATCTGGCGATCCAACCAGCTCCGGCGCTCAGATAGGCTACGCAGGTCGTCAAAAACTATCTGATCCAGACTCGTCGGATTTTGAAGAGCAGCGACCGACCGCAACGAGTCTAAGCAGGACGGATGGATAGCAAACCGTTTCAGCCAGATGGTGTCCCCAACGAGGATGTGATTCAGAGTTGCGAGGATGGAACCGAAAAAGGCCCCACGGTCTCTCGCCAAATCTGTTGCAGAGAGATGTCCTGCAGCCTCATAAATCTTCGAGTTCATCCACTGATTATAGGTGGCTAGCAATTCAAAGTGACTTTTCAAGCTCATCAGAGTTCCCTCTCATGTATAACGCCCGCTTAAGCGGAAAAATGTAGTTGGCTAAAATATTGAACGAAGTGAAAGTAGCCAACTGTATTTTTTCCGTTTAAAGCGCTTGTTAGCATATTTACATACTGGAAAAATTACTAAGAGCCTCTTTTATATCTGCCGCAGCGTCTTCTGCAATGGCAGAAAATAAATTTCTTTCGTTTAAGAAAAACATTGAATCATCTTCTTGTCTAGAAATAGCGACAGTTTGTTTAGTTTTTACGTCAACTACCTTGATTGTTGAATATAAACTAACGGCGTACTGGCTTTGACTAAATTTAACATCTCCATAGATAATAGCTGAGGCATTATCTTCTTCAGCTAATTTTAAAGCTTCAGATAACGTTATATTATTAGAGTCATTATTTGGAAACATTTCCTTGTACATAGTTTTAACTAATTCAGGATCAACAATTTGAAAATTGCTATCAGAACCGATCTCATATACAAATTTAGACTCAAATGAATCTAAATATTCACTTTCCCCTATTATTGGTATTATTAATATTTTGTTCCAATTACTTGTTGAAAATTGTTCATTTATTTTGATATTTGAACAAGCGCTCAAAATAAACACTGACATTATTAATGCAACAATTTGAATTTTCTTCACTAAAACTTCCTTTTTAAATTTAAAATACACTCGAGTTTTCCTATATGCTAACAATTTAATAGAAGGCACTATGCCCGCGAGTCGCGCCAGCAAGTCGTCTTCACGAAAAATTTAATTTCCCAAAATTAACCCGAAAAACGCTGGTTATCAACAACTTTCTGTTTACCACTGTTAATAAACTTAACTAAAAACAGGTGTTGTGCCCACAAGTTGGTGGATATTTTACTCAGGCCAGACTACTGTATAAATAAACACCAACAAGGTGACACTATGGCATCCCCATTTCTGGAATATATCGCCGACTTTATGAGAACCCGCCGCTATGCCAAGCGGACTATTGATACATACCTGTATTGGATCAGGTTTTATATATTGCACAACAATAAACAGCATCCTAATGCACTTGGCGATCCGGAAGTTGAGCAGTTTTTGTCTTTTCTATCAAACCAGCGCAGTGTTGCAGTAAAAACGCAAGCAACGGCACTTAATGCATTGAGTTTTCTGTATAAACAAATTATTCAGCGACCGCTGTCTTTGCAGCTGAATTTTAATAAAGCCCGTATAGCCCAAAAGTTGCCAGTAGTATTAACCCAAGCCGAAATACAACAACTTCTGTTAGTGATAGATCCCAAATACAAATTGATAGCCCAACTATTGTACGGCAGTGGTTTGCGCCTGATGGAAGCAGTACGACTTCGGGTGCAAGATATTGATTTTGACTATTTGTCAGTAATGGTGTGGCAGGGCAAAGGTAATAAAAACCGCCGGGGCCAGGGGACGGGTGGTGTTAAAAGCCCGTTGTCACAACTGCTATAAAAAAGGGCGCCGCAGCGCCCTGTTAAAAAGGTAGTTTCGGGCTAGAAGCAATCACTCGGAACGCGCACCCAGCCTTCCATCAGCACCCGGGCGCTGCGGCTCATAATGGCTTTGGTCACTGTCCACTCACCATCAACTTTTTCAGCAGCAGCCCCAACTTTCAGCGTGCCCGACGGGTGGCCGAAGCGCACTGCCTCTCGCGCTTCACCGCCTGCAGCCAGGTTAACCAACGTACCAGGTATAGCAGCGGCAGTGCCAATGGCCACGGCTGCAGTGCCCATCATGGCATGGTGAAGTTTTCCCATTGATAACGCCCGCACCAGTAAATCGATGTCTGTTGCGGCCACTTCTTTACCACTGGACGACACATAGCCTTTGGGTGGAGCAACGAAGGCTACTTTCGGGGTATGTTGGCGCACAGCGGCTTGCTCAACTTCGTTTATTAAACCCATTTTCAGCGCGCCGTAAGCACGAATGGTTTCAAATCGTTGTAAGGCAGCGGCGTCGCCGTTAATCGCTTCCTGCAACTCGGTGCCGTTATAACCAACATCGGCCGCGTTGATAAAAATGGTTGGGATCCCGGCATTAATCAGGGTTGCTTTAATGCTGCCGATGCCGGGCACGTCCAGTTCGTCGACCACATTACCGGTCGGGAGCATGTCACCACCAGCCTCGCCTGCGTCAGCCGCCGGGTTTACAAATTCAATTTGCACTTCAGCTGCCGGAAAAGTTACCCCATCCAGCTCGAAGTCACCGGTTTCCTGCACTTCGCCATTAGTGATGGGAACGTGCGCAATAATCGTTTTGTTAATATTGCCCTGCCAAATTCGTACGGTACAAATGCCATCGGTAGGAATCCGGTCTTTAGCAACCAGGCCATTGCTGATAGCAAAAGAGCCTACTGCAGCGCTTAAATTGCCGCAATTACCACTCCAGTCGATAAAGGGTTTATCTATGGCTATCTGGCCGAAAATGTAATGAACATCGTGATCAGCCTTACTGCTTTTACTTAGAATAACGGCCTTGCTGGTGCTGGACGTCGCACCGCCCATGCCATCAGTATGCTTGCCATAGGGATCGGGGCTACCAATTACCCGTAGTAATAGTTTGTCGCGGGCTGAGCCTGGCTTCTGCGCCGCTTCTGGTAAATCGTCCAGTTTAAAAAACACCCCTTTCGAGGTGCCGCCACGCATATAGGTGGCTGGAATTTTAATTTGTGGTTTGGTCATAAATAACAACCTCTTTCATAAAATAGTGTACAAAGTACGAGCAGATAATCTTTTTTTGCTCATCGCAGAGTCTTAATCGCGTGGAGTACGAGCCGACAACCCTATTTTGCTTGCCGCAGCAACTCCTGAATGCTTGTGCATTCACTCAGACACTCTGCGTCAACAAAACAGGGCATCGACTCTCCCTGGAAAATTCGACATTTGCATCTCTGCAAGATTTCCTCTTTTACTAGTGAATATCAGCTCAACTTCACGGCGAAGATTAGAACCTCTGAAATGTTGTCACAGAGTGTCTGAGTCCTGCCGTAGGCAGAGGACGAGTTGCTGTGACAAGCAGTTCAGAGCGTTGTAATCGAAGCCATTACTGCATACTTTTTTGAAGCACCAGTTAAACCGCGCCCTGCAAAAAGTCCTGGGCGAAGCGCTGCAGCACACCACCGGCTTCGTATATCGATAACTCTTCCCCGGTATCCAGCCGGCAGGTCATCGGAACTTCCAACTTTTCGCCATTGGCCCGGTGAATAACCAGAGTAAGCTCGGCCCGAGGCTTGCGATCCCCGGCTACATCGTACGTTTCAGTACCATCCAGCTTAAGGGTTTCGCGGGTCGTGCCCGGTTTAAACTCCAGTGGCAATACACCCATACCAATTAGGTTGGTGCGGTGAATTCGCTCAAAGCCCTCGGCAGCAATGGCCTGCACCCCGGCTAAACGTACGCCCTTGGCTGCCCAGTCACGCGATGAACCCTGGCCATAGTCGGCACCCGCCACAATAATCAGCGGCTGCTTGCGCTGCATGTAGGTTTCAATTGCTTCCCACATGCGCACCACTTTACCTTCTGGTTCTAACCGGGTTAACGAGCCCTGTTTTACCTTGCCATCCACTACGGCCATTTCATTAATCAGCTTCGGGTTAGCAAAGGTGGCGCGCTGCGCCGTTAAGTGATCGCCACGGTGGGTGGCATAAGAGTTAAAGTCTTCTTCCGGCACGCCCATTTTATGCAGATACTCACCCGCAGCGCTGTCCATCATAATGGCATTCGACGGTGACAAATGGTCAGTGGTAATGTTATCGCCCAACACC
>TARA_R110002126_G_scaffold207334_2_pt1 | contig 13473 bp, 12 predicted proteins | sample TARA_R110002126 | Tara Oceans TARA_R110002126 (sample SAMEA4397536) | marine metagenome | biome: Polar Biome; feature: [DCM] deep chlorophyll maximum layer (ENVO:01000326); material: water (ENVO:00002006), including particulate matter (ENVO:01000060) such as... | depth 30 m
TGGCGCCTTCGCTGTCGGCGAGGGCCTGCATGTCGGCGACTTCTTCATGGATACGCGCGACGGCGGCGGTCCACACACCTTCCATCAGCGCCATGGCGCGTTCCGGCGTGCCGGCCATGCGGTTCTCGAGGCGCCACTGGGCGTAATTCTCGTAACCGAGCAGCTCGACGCGTTCATCGCGCAGCGCCAGGATTTCCATGATCAGGGCGTTATTGTCGTACTCATCGCCATTATCGCCGCGATTGTAATAATCGCGCCAGACCTGTTCGCGCAGATCGCGCTCGTCGGAGAAGGTCAGGAAAGGGTCCATCGAGGAGCGCGTATTGGTGATGGCGTATTCGCCCTCATGATCGCGTGCTGTCGCTGCTGCAGCCGAAGCCTGGACGAAACCGTCCGGCAGGCCGGAAAGCTGGTCGGCGCTCAGGTAATGGACGTAGTTTTCCTCGTCGTGCAGGAGATTGGACGAGAAGGCCGTGTAGAGCTCGGACAGGCGCTGATCGATCGCGGCATAGCGGTCGGCGGCTTCGCCTTCCAGGGTCGCGCCATTGCGGGCGAACCCGTCATAGGTCAGCTGGACGAGGCGCTGCTGGTCGGGCCGCAGGCTTGCCATTTCCTCGCCTTCATAGACGGCGCGGACGCGCGCGAAGAGCGCGGCATTCTGGGTGATTTGCGAGCTGTATGCGGACAGGCGCGGGGCCATTTCGGCCTGGATGGCACGGAATTCCGGGGTCGACATATTGGACGACCAGATGCCCCAATAGCGGAAGGCATTGCTGAGCGGCTCACCGGCCCGTTCCATAGCGACGATGGTGTTTTCGAAGCTGGCAGGTTCGGGATTGTTGGCGATGGCTTCGATCTCGGCGAGATTGAGCGCCATGCCTTCTTCGAGGGCTGGCTTGAGGTCATCCAGGCTCGCAGTGTCGAAATTCGGCACGCCGCCGAATGGACCGGTCCATTCCGCAAGCAACGGGTTGGTGGACATGACAGTCTCCGTTGTTTCGGTGGCCTCGGTCGTCTCGGTGGAGCCGGACGCAGCGGTGTCCGTCGCCGGGGTGCAGGCCGCCGCAAACAGGGCGGCAGTACTCACTGTAATCATCATCAGATGACGCATGGTAGATCCTCTCGGGTCAATTGTTTGCGGCGAACCTATCGCTTCCGCGCATGGCTGGAAAATTAAGAATTCACCATCTTGATCGTCGTCGCCGCTTGATCATGCGCGCGGTGCAGACGATGGTCCTGCCGACCCTGACCGGACCGGAGGCGTTGAAATGCGGATCATTGCCATCATGCTGGTCGCAACGATCACCCTGATCTTGATGTGGGGCGTGTGGCGCCAGCCCGCAAGCCTGACGCCCGATCGGGACCTGGTCCTGCGCGCCGTCGAACGGGTTGCGACGGGGGAGGGGCCCTGGTTGGTCGGCGTGCAGCCCTGGCTTGACCAGGCTCACTATCACAGCGCCTCGGCGCTGCATCACCGACTCGCGGCATATCTCGCTGAAATAGCCGATGAAATCGACGCCAGTGAGGGCTCGGTCATCGTATTCCCGGAACATGTCGGGACCTGGCTGGTTGCCGCCGGAGCGCCGCGTTCCGCCTTCACAGCCGAGACCATAGCTGCCGCAATGACCGCGCTGGTCGCAGCCAATCCGCTACGCTTTGCCGCAGCCTGGCTCGGCTCGAGCGAGGATGACCGGATGGCGGCGGCGATCTTCCGCATGCGCGCCGATGCCATGGCGCGCGATTACCAGGCCGTGTTTTCCGCCCTGGCTGCCGAATATCGCGTCACCATCGCGGCCGGCTCGATTGTCCTGCCCGAGCCGCGGGTCGAGAACGGTGTGCTGCTCGCCGGCGAGGGCCCGCTCTATAACACCGCTGCCGTCTTCCACCCCGATGGCTCGATCGATCCGCAACTGGTGCGCAAATCCCACCCGATTCCTGGCGAAACGCCCTTCACCGCCAGCTGGCCCGCGCAGAACCTTCCGGTGTTCGACACGCCGTCGGGACGGATGGCCGTGCTGATCTGTGCCGATAGCTGGCATCCCGACCTGTATGACAGCGTCCGGGCGCTCGATGCCGCGATCATCGCGGTGCCGGCCTTCCTCCAGCCGTCAAATGTCTGGGATGCGCCATGGGGTGGCTATACCACCGGCTGGCCCGATGATGCCGATCGCAATGATGCCGGACGGCTTACCGAAGGCGAGGCCTGGCAGCGCTATGCCCTGGCCGGGCGGCTACGCTCCGGCGCCGCCGGCTTCGGCATGACTGCCTATTTGCGCGGCCAGTTGTGGGATCTTGGTTCGGACGGCACCAATATCGCGATCGCCGGTGACACCGTCTTTGTCAGCGACGGGCTCGACGGCGCGGCGCTGACCCTGTTGCCGCTGCACACGGCCGGCGATTGAAGCGAAACCGTCAGTCCGATGCGAGCGCGGCCTCGACCTCCAGAGCGGCGCGTTCGGCGGCCTGCAGCGCGCCTTCGAAATAGCCGTAATACTGTGTCGCTGTCTCGGTGCCGGCGACATGGATCGCACCGATCGGCTGTCGCAAATCCATCCCCAGAGAGGTCCATACGCCCGGCCCCATCAGGGCGGCGTAGCAACCGCGGGTATACTCCTCGGCGATCCAGTCCTGGTCGACATAATCGATCGGATCGAGGGCTTTCTCGCCGAAGAAACGGGCAAAGGCGCCCAGCACCGCCGCCTTTCGCTCGGCCGGGTCGCGGCCGGACCATTGGCGGGCATGATCACCCTCTATGAAGCCCAGCAGCAGGCCCGCACGCTTGCCGGCCTCGCTATTGTCGAAGGTCACACGGACTTCCAGATCGGGCCCGACCGCCTGGCCAGCCAGCCCGTCCTCGCGCCAGAAGGGCGTCTCGTACTGGGCGATGCACTTGATGCAGGCGCCGGGCGGCATGCGCTGCCACAGCGCCGCACGCCGCGAGGGCAGGACCGGGTCATAGCGCAGGCGCACCGCCTGGTTTGGCGGCAGGGCCATGATGGCGCGGCGGGCCCTGAATTGGCCTTGTGCTGTCATGACGGTCACGCCGGTATCGCTCCAGGCGATGGTCTCGACGGGATGGCTCAGCCTGACGCGATCACCCATCCGCTCGGCCAAGCGCTGCGCCACGCCCGCCATGTCGCCATGGACCCGGTCTTGCTGCGCGCCGCCGGTCGTGGCGAGAAGATTGTCGAGGGAGGTTCCGGCACGGGCGTAGAAGAGCGCGTGCAGCAGCGAGACTTCGTGCGGTTCAGCGGTGAAGACCGCGCCGATCCCGACCGCGAAAATATTGAAGGCCTGGCGGGTGAAGGCCTGTTTCTCCATCCATTGCCCGACGGTCTGATGATCCCACTCCCTGGCTTTTGGATGAGCCCACGGCCTGGCCGGGTCGAGCTCGGCGGCCATGGCGTCAAAACGCGTCATCATCAGATGCACATTGACCAGGACATGCGGCGCCAGTTTCGGGATGGTGCCGGTATAGCGGCCTTGTTTGTCGCGGTTGAGAATCAGCCGGTCGCCCGTGTCCCAGAGCGGATAGGTCGTCATGCCGAGAGCGGCGATCAGCGCATACAGCCGGTCCTGGCCCGGCCCGACCCACTGCCCGCCGAGGTCAGCAGTGTCGCCATTGGCGAAGCTGTGGGCCAGGGCCCGGCCGCCGACCCGGTCGCGCGCTTCCAGCAGGACAACATCATGGCGGTCCTTGAGCAGGTCCGCTGCACGCAGGCCAGACAGACCGGCCCCGATGATGATAACGTCATGGGTATGTGCTGTCGTCATGTCTCGCTCCCCCGGGGCGGCAGGCTAGCACGCCCGAGCGGCCCGATACGAGCCCGGGAATATTGATCCGTTTACCTGACGCTAACCCTTTCGCCGTGCTGTCGCCGTAATCCCTGCTGATAAGCTGGGCTCTGTTTTTAGCGACCGGAGGTCTCACATGCGCATCCTTGCCGCCACCATCGCCGCACTGTCCGTCTGCTTCCTGGCCCCCGCCCATGCGCAGGACCCGGATTACGGACAACCCAGCGATTATTCCGAGCCTGTCGACACCTATTCCCAGGATGAACTGACCGAGGCCGTGAGCGATTTCTTTGGCGTCACCGCTGAAGCCGCAGCCAGCCTGATGGAGCGTATTTTCTCCGATCTCGGACGTCCGGTCGGCTATATCGCCGGTGAGGAAGTGTCGGGCGCGGTCGGGATCGGCCTGCGCTATGGCGAGGGTTATCTCACCATGAAGAATGGTGTGCGCGAAAAGGTCTATTGGCGCGGTCCTTCGGTGGGCTGGGATGCGGGTGGCAATGCCAGCCGTGTCTTCGTGCTGGTCTATAATCTCGACGATCCGGCCCTGTTATTCCAGCGCTTTCCGGGCGTTGAAGGCACGGCCTATCTGGTCGCCGGCATGGGCGTGAATTATCAGCGCGCCGACGACATCACCCTGGCGCCAATCCGTTCCGGTGTCGGCCTGCGCGCCGGCGCCAATGTCGGCTATCTGGCCTATACGCGCCGCCGCGCCTGGTTGCCTTTCTAGTGAAGATACGCCCCTGCGAGCCAGAGGATTATGCCGGTGTCGATGCCCTGCTTCGAAGCGCCTTTCCCGAACCGGGCGAGGCGCGGCTGGCGGTCGCCTTGCGCGCGGCCGATGCCGACACACTGGAGCTCGTCGCAGAGCTCGACGGCAGGATTGCGGGGGTGACGATGTTCTCCCCGGCGATGGCGAAGCCGGGCGATGGCCGTGAAATCCCCGGACTCGGCCTCGGGCCGGTTGCGGTCCTCCCCGGCTATCAGAACCGCGGTATTGGCGCGGCCCTGATCGAGGCCGGGCTCGACTTTATCCGCACGCTGGGGCCGGGCTATTGCATCGTCCTGGGCGATCCGGGCTTCTATTGCCGTTTTGGATTCGAGCCGGCCCCCGCGCTTGACCTGCATTGGGCAGACGACCCGGACGACAAGACCGGCAATGCCTTCCAGGTGCTCGCGCTCAATGGCGCACCGCATCTGCCGCGCGGCACCCGGATCGAATACCATCCTGCCTTCGATGGCGTTTGAACCTACTCGCTGGCGTGGATCGGCTGGTGATCAAAACTCAGCACGCGGGACATCCGCCAGGCATCGCCCTCGAGCCGCCAGAGTGTGGTGAAGCCGGCACGGCCGGTCAGCTCAGGTTCGGCGCCGGGGCGCACAATGCTGAACATGTGTTCGCCGCTCTGCACCGCGCCATAGAGCACGCCATTGTCGTAGAGTGGGTGCAGGACAAGCGAACCGGCCACCAGGGTCCGGGTGACGTGATAGTCGGGGCCGCAAATATTGCGGTCAATGCTGTCGATGAAGGCGGCGCGGCCCAGGGTGACGCCGCCGATATCGTGGTAGAATTCGAGATCCTCGCTGGTCAGCGCGGCCATCAATTCGAGGTCGCAGCCATTATAGCCAAGCTCAAAGACCTGGCGGTCGAGTTCGGCGAAGCGGGCATCGAGCTCCGTGTCGGCCGGCTCTCCGGCCCAGGCAGGCGCTGCCGCCAGCATGATCAGACATAGTCCTGCTCTCAGGTTTGACATCAAAAACTCCCATTCTTCGTGACAATGGGGACATTCAGATGGTGTGGGGGATCGTCCGGCAAGCGGGAATGCCGGTGAAGCGATCCCGCACTACCCTGGCGGGTCATTGCGCGATAGTGTGAATGCAAACATGGGGCTGGCCACAGCCGAGGGGAGATCGACATGACCGAAGGCAGTACAATGAGTGGGCTGATCCTGCTGATCGGAATTGGTGCGCTCTTCATTCTGATGCTGGCCCGCCAGATCCCCTTTCAGATCATCGGGCGCCTGATGGCGCCGATCTTCCGGCCGATCGGCAAACTGTTTGGTTTGAAGGCCATTACGCGCGCCGGTCCCGGCTCGGTACGTCCGGCTCATATGGGGCCGAGCGCCTGGGCTGCGCTTTCACGCGCGGCGCGCTCGCAGACGGAAACCGAAAAGGCGCTGGGCGCCGATTTCTCGCATGAGGATGCCCATCTCAAGCGCAACGGATTCCTGTTCCACTGGACCGGGGTCAAGGTCGGCTATATCCGCACGCCCGGTGAGCTCACACTCGATGTGGCCGAGGATTATTACCGGCAGGGCGCGACATTCCTCAATGGCCGGGTCAAGATTTCCGCCAATCCGCAAAATCTCTATGAGGATGAGGAAGGCGCGGTCATCGCCGAGTATTTCCCCGCCGATGCCGGTTGTCTCTATCTGCTCAACGAGATGCGCAAGACGATCAATTCCAATGTCCGCAAGCTGACTGTCGTCTTCTCGACCATTATCGCGATCGTGCTGATCATCAACCTGCTCTATAATGATGGCAGTCTGATCGCCCTGGCCGGGCCGATGTCGCTGGGGCCGCTCACCATGAGTGCGACCGATCTCAGCCAGGCCGCCTTTGCGGCGCTGTCGACGATTGGCGGCGCGTTCGCGATGTGGATCATCTATTTCATGGAATACGTGCCGTATCAGCGCAATAATTTTCGCGAATTATCCAATTTCGTCACCCGCTATCTCGCTCGGCTCAACGATCATTTTCGCACCGCTGAAGGCCAGGCCAAATCGGTCACCGTGGGCCAGGAAAAGGACGCGGCGAAATTTTCGCACTCGGCGCGGATGTGGCACACCAATGTGCTGTGGATCGCGCAGCGGATCTTCTTTATCGAGACCTTCGTTCGCAACATCATGTTCCAGATGCTGCGAAACTCCGGCTATTATCTGGTCTTCGTGCCGCTGCTCTTCACGGTCGTGCTGGCCGGGCTCAACCTCGCCCTGATCGAGTGGACGGGCTTTGACGCCGGCGCCCGCCTGGCGGATCTGGGCGTTATTTTCTTGATCCTGTTTGTCGTGCTGGTGAGCATTTATGCCGGCTTCCTGCGCCGTTCCATGGCCAGTATTGACGAGATCAACCAGGATGAGTGGATCGGTTTTGACAGCCTGTTGCTGGAGCATGTGCTTGGCGAAATCGTCGGCAAATATGCCGAGGATGTCGGCTATTGGAAGAACCGTATCGGCGGCAGTTTCTGACCGCTGGTGTCAGCCGATCTTCGCATGGTCGCCCTCGCACAGGGCGTGGTCTGACAGGGTCTCGATGACGCGGCACTGATCAACCTCGCCATGGGCGCAGTGGTCGAGCATGCGCGCCAGCTCCACGCGCACCGCTTCCAGCCCGGCGATGCGCCGCTCAACTTCGGCCAATTGCCGGCTGGCAATCGCGTCGGCGCGTTCGCAGGACTGGTTGGGCCGGTCGGAGAGATCCTGCAGCGCGCGCAAATCATCGAGCCCGAAGCCGAGCGCCCGCCCATGACGGATGAAACGCAGGCGTTCGACATCGGCCTTGTCATAGCGCCGCTGCCCACCTTCTGACCGCGGTGGTTCCGCCAGCAGACCGATGGTCTCGTAATAGCGGATGGTCGGGACCTTGACCCCGCTGGCCCGCGACAGCTTTCCGATCGACAAGTTTGACATTTCTGCTTGAACCTCTAGTGACTAGAGAGATTAGGCTGTGCCGGAGCTGATTTGCAAGGGATGAGGCATATGGCGGGAAGTTGCTGCGGCGAAGCCAAGGAATTCGATGGCATGAGCGCCGGATTCAAGCGCGCTCTGATCGCCGTGATCATCATCAATGCCGCGATGTTTGTGGTCGAAATGCTGGCCGGTGCCGCGGCGCAGTCCCAGGCCCTGAAAGCCGATGCGCTTGATTTCTTCGCGGACGCGGCGACCTATGGTCTCTCGCTCTGGGTGATCGGAAAGCCGCCGAGCTGGCGCGCCAATGCGGCGTTGATCAAGGCGGGCAGCCTGTTTGTGATGGGCGCGGCCATCCTGGTGCTGGCGCTCTATCGCGCCGTCTTCGTGGCCCAGCCGGTCGCGGAATTGATGGGCGGTATCGCCCTGCTCGCGCTGGCAGCCAATGTGATCAGCGTGCTGATCCTGATGCGCTGGCGTGATGGCGACGCAAATGTGCGCTCAGTCTGGCTGTGCTCGCGCAATGATGCGATCGGCAATATCGCGGTCTTCGTGTCCGCCGGCGTGGTCTGGCTGACCCATAGCCATTGGCCCGACATCATCGTCGCCCTGGGCATGGCCGGTCTCTTCCTCAGCTCGGCCTTCCAGATCCTGATCCAGGCGCGGCGCGAACTCCGTCAGAAGCAGGCTTGAGCCTGCGCTAGCGGTGCTCGCCGGTCGAAAAGACCGAGCCGAGAAGGTCGTCCGGATTATTCCGTTCGTGACGATGATTATAGGGCCGGTCTGCCGATGGCGCGGGCTGGGGAGCGGAACAACTGGTGCAACCCGAGGCAATCCGCTCGCGGACGGCAGCGAGCTGGAGCGAGAGGTCATGGAAACGATCCTGGCCCTCATGCCAGAGCTGGGCCGTGTCCTGGCAGCGCGCTTCCTCGAACCGGTTTTCCTCCAGACAGCGATTATAGGTGCGGCAGGAGGCCGTTGCGAAGCGGTAGGACCCGTCCAGATCGGTTTCGAACGCCGCGATCAATTCCTGTGTCCGGGTGTCGGCGACACTGACCGACCGGCCGGGCTCGACGCGGATGGCTTCGCGATAGCGGTGGATTTCCTCCAGCATGCCCAGGCGTTGCTCCGCCAGGCCGGCGACATGGCACATATTGGTGGCCGGCTCGACCGTATCCGCGATGCGATGCGGCGGGGCCGGGTGGGAATGCGGCGGGACGCCACTGGGCGCCTGGGTCGTCGCACAGGCCGACAAGCTGGTCGCGGCGGCCAGGAATAGTGTGAATTTTCTCATGGGCTTCATATCCTTCCTGAGACCGGGTCAATCAGTCTGACGGGCGCGCGCCGCAACGGGTTGGCCGTCATCCAGCGTCGCCTGGTAACAGCCTGGCTGGTTGAGTTCATGGGCGTTCTCGCGCCGCGCTTCATCAACGCGCTGCTGCCAGGCGAGATAGAAACGATCCCCCGAGGCCTCGGCCTCGCGCAGCAGCGCTTGCGAGATTCGCGTCCAGCGCTCGGCGGGCGTGCCGCTGGTGCTGGCGAACTCGCGGCGCAGACGGATCGCCCTGGCATGGCCGAGATCGGCCGCGCGACGCAGATAACTGTCGGCACGCTCCGGACTCTCGATCAGGCCGCACAGGCGGTAGCTGCCCTGGACCGTGCCGGTCCCGTAGATCAGGGCGAGATTGAAATTGGCGCCGCCATTGCCGCGCTCGGCGGCGGTGTCGAGCCATTCCATGGCCGAATCGATGCTTTGCATCACACCCAGGCCGGTCGCGAACATGATGCCCATCAAATTCTGCGAATCGGCATCGCGGGCATTGATCGCCGCGTGACAGATCAGCGTCACGGTTTCCTGCGAGGTGAGGGCACCGGTCTGGTCATAGCCCATCTCACGCTGGAAATCCCGGACCGAGCGCCGGGTCACCGGCCCATAGGAGCCGTCGACCGGGCCGGAATAGAAGCCGAGCGCGGCGAGGGCACGCTGGCGGGCTATCAATTGAATGATATCGCCTGTGCTATCGGGCTGGCCGGCACCATAGGCAATGCGCGCCAGGCTGTCGGCATCACTGGGGCAGGAATACTGCAGCACCGCGGTCTGCAGCCGCTGCTGGGCGGCCAGTGTCGCCTGCACGCCGCTTTGCGACCCGGCATGAAGTGACCGGTTCCAGGCATCGCGGGCCTGCTCCATCTGGTCCATCGCCTGGTAGGCATCGCCAATATTGAGCCAGCAGCGCGCCAGTTCCGGCGCCATCCGGCGGGCGTCCTCGCTATTGAACGGGGCCGGGCAGATCCGCTCACCGGGCGTGCCGAAGAAGCGGGACCGTGAGCCATAGCGCGGCGCAACATAGGTCCGGGGGTAGTCGGTCGTCACCGGACCGGTTCCAAACGACAGCGGCAACGTGCTGGCGGTCCCGGCTGGATCCCCGTAGACGACGCTCCCCGGATAGCCGGTATCGCTGCCAGGCTCACCCGCCGGCCGGTCCTGATAGGGCCGGTCTTGATAAGGCGTGTCCTGATACGGGCTGTCCCGGTAGGAATAGAAATTGTCAGGGGTGTAGTCTGGCGTGATGCGGGCCGGACCGTCGGGCGCGGGCGGGGTCTCGCGTCCAAACGGCCACCACCAGCGCTGTTCGCCACTATCGGCACAGGTCTGGACCGCACAATAGCCGGCACGATAGGCGCGCGAATGGGTAAAGCCGAGGATCGCCACCAATCCGATCACGACCAGAATCGTTGCCGCGGCTTGTGTCAGCAGGGCTGTTACCCGATCCATCATCTATACACACCACCAGCGCCGTCTCTGACAGCGTCGAGTTTCAGTTAACGACTATTAACCATACTAGCGGTGCGTGCCGCATATCACCATACGCCTGACGCGAGATTGGCAAAAAAACTTGGCAACCAGTCGGGGAATGTCGGTTTTTCACCAATGGGTTGAATGGTTGTGCGCCAAAACGCTTTTCAGGAGAGTTTCGTGCGTTCGAAGCGGATTTCCGGCCAGAGCTTGTGCTGGCGTTCGCATTTCGCGTTCCAGCCGGCCTTGTCAGCGAGGCTGGCGACAGGGCGGACATGCAGGGAGAATAATTCCTCCAGCCCGTAGGGCGCGAGTACGTCCATCTTGCCGGCGCTATCGAGCCGGACGGCCACAGCGTGGGTGCGGGACGCGAAATGCCTGACCGCATCCATCGTGCTCGTCAACGGGGCGCGTGTGACGCCATGCTTGGCACCAAACCAGAGATGGACGCGGGCCTGATTGCGGATCTCGACGATGGCATCGAGATCGCCGAACACCGCCTCGCCCGCCTTGATGACGACGTCCTCGGCGGCTTCGCCCAGGTCGGACGCGTCATAATAGCCGAGATCATAATCATTGACGCCATAGGCCGGATCACGCCCGGTCAAGGCATTCCACACGGCCTGATAAACGGAGCCCGCCATCAGGCCGTGATCGGGCAAATGCATCGCCGCAGCGCGTTCCAGCACCGTCATCGCCAACGCGTTGGCAGCCACCGCCTCGACCAGAAACGCCCGCTGATGCTCCGGGGATGCCTTGGCCATGCGGTGCGGCTCCATGATCAACCCCGCAGCGTTCCGCCAGTGGCGCCGCTCACCTTGGCGATCACCTTGGCGGCGACGGCGTCGATCTCCTCATCGGTGAGGGTTTTATCGCGCGGCTGCAAGACGACCTCGATGGCCAGCGAGGTCTGGCCCTCGGGCACGCCCTTGCCGTCATAGACATCGAACACGCTGACATCGCTGATCAGCGCCTTGTCGGCGCCTTTGGCAGCACGCATCACAGAGTCGGCGGCGACGGTCTTGTCGACCAGAAAAGCAAAATCGCGCTTCACCGGGGTCAGATCGGCACGGTCGAGCGGGGTGCGGGCCTTGAGGCCATTGCCCTTGCGCGGCTTTGGAATGGCGTCGAGCACGATCTCGAACGCCAGCACGCGGCCATCAATCCCGAGCGCCTTGAGGACGCGCGGATGAATCTCGCCAAACTCGGCCATTCCATTCTTCGGCCCCTGACGCAGCACGCCGGACCGGCCCGGATGCCACCAGTCGCGCGCTTCCGCGGCAACCTGCAGCGAGGCGGCTGGCGCCCCGGCTGCTTCCAGTGCCGCGATGGCATCGGCCTTCACGTCGAACACATCGGGCGCACGGCTGCCGGTCCAGTGGCGGCCGGAGGTGATGCGGCGCACACCGGTCGCGACCAGCAATTGGCCGTCGGGCGCATCGGTGAGATAGACCGGGCCGACCTCGAACAGGCGTGGATCGGCGAGGCCGCGATCAGCATTGGCCTGCAGCGCAGTGAGCAGATGGATCAGGGCGGTCGGGCGCATTACGTCGAGCTCGGAGGAGATCGGGTTCTCAAGCGCCAGACCGGCGCCATGACCGCCAAACAGCGCCGCCTGCGAAGTTTCGCAGAAAGACCAGCTCACCGCTTCCTGATAGCCACGGGCCGCGAGTGCCCGGCGGGCATGGCGGGCGCGCAATTGCATCACCGTCGCCGGGGCCTGACGCCGTACAGACGGGCGTGCCAGCGAGGTGGCGACCAGTTTGTCGAAGCCGTGAATGCGAGCGACTTCCTCGACCAGATCGGCCTTGAGGGCACAGTCCATCCGCCAGCTTGGCACGCCGACAGTCAACACATCGCCGGCCCCGGTCGGCTTGAAGCCGAGCGTGGTCAGTATGCGCAGGATCTCGGCGCGCGGCAGGTCGAGCCCGGTCAGGCGCTTGACCTCGGTGATCGGGAATTCGATATCGGCCGGAGCTGCGGGGATTTCGCCGAAGACGACGGTTTCCGAGGCTTCGCCGCCGCAGATCTTGAGGATCAGACGCGTCGCGTATTCAATCCCGTCACTGATGGATTGCGGATCAACGCCGCGCTCGAAACGGTATTTCGCGTCGCTGTCGATACCGGTCGCCTTGGCTGCGGCCCGCGTGATCAGCGGATCGAACCAGGCCGCCTCGATGAAGACATCGGTCGTCTCATCGGTACAGCCCGAATAGGTCCCGCCCATGATCCCGCCGAGACCGAGGCAATGGGCTTCATCGGCGATGACGCAAATACTGCCATCGGGGGCGTATTCCCTGCCATCGAGGGCTTCGAACCGGTCGGATTCTCCCTTGCCCTGGCGTGCATGGACATTGCCGTTCAGCCTGGCGGCGTCATAGACATGCAGCGGCCGGCAGCGGTCGTAGGAGATCAGATTGGTGATGTCGGCGAGCGCATTGATCGGGCGCAGGCCGATGGATTTGAGCGCTTTCTTGAGCCAGTCCGGCGAGGCGACATTCTTGACGCCGCGGATCAGCCGGCCGGCGAAGACCGGACAGGCCTCCGGCCAGTCGAGCTCGACCTTGATCGGGCAGGGGAAAGTGCCTGGAACGGGTTCGATGGGCACATCTTTCAGCGTGCCGATACCGGTCGCCGCCAGGTCGCGGGCGATGCCGCGCACGCCGAGCCAGTCAGGCCGGTTGGGCGTGACTTCGAAATCAATGACCGGATCGTCCTGACCCAGCGCCACGACAGCCGGCGTGCCGACAGCCCAGTCGCCTTCCAGATCGATAATGCCGTCATGATCGTCGCCGAGTTCCAGCTCTTTCGCTGAGCACATCATGCCCGAGCTCTCGACGCCGCGGATCTTGCGCGGCTTCTTGTCGAGCGAGAAATCCAGGCCCGGGATATAGGCGCCGAGCGGGGCGTAGACAGCGCGCATGCCGGTGCGCGCATTCGGCGCGCCGCAGACGATCTGCTTGATCCCGTCGACGGTCTCGACGGTGCAGACGCGCAACTTGTCCGCATCGGGATGGGCGACCGCCTCCTTCACATAGGCGACGGTGAAGGCGCCGAATCGCTCGGCCGGATTGTCGATATGCTCGATCTCGAGACCGGCCATGGTCATGGCTTCGGCGATTTCGTCGAGCGAGGCCGTGGTTTCGAGGTGGTATTTCAGCCAGGAAAGCGGGAATTTCATTGCTCGTCCTCCGGCCG
>TARA_R110002126_G_scaffold7661_2_pt1 | contig 13445 bp, 14 predicted proteins | sample TARA_R110002126 | Tara Oceans TARA_R110002126 (sample SAMEA4397536) | marine metagenome | biome: Polar Biome; feature: [DCM] deep chlorophyll maximum layer (ENVO:01000326); material: water (ENVO:00002006), including particulate matter (ENVO:01000060) such as... | depth 30 m
GCAAGTTCGTGCTCAACAAGTCGCAGAACGATTGGATCAGGCTCGTAAAGGATTTACAGACAAAGAGTTGAAAAACGAATATGTCTATAATGAACTAAGAGATAAGGTTACGAAGTTATGGCCGCAAGCCAAACAAGAAATCATACCTGGTGTTCCTAACATTGACCTCATCAGTAGTGATGAGAACTTACTAAGTTTAGTAAGAGATGGATTACGCTATAGAGACAAACCAACTACTAAGTCGGCTGGATCAAGTATGGCAGTGCTAACGCAACGCCGTGGATCATCAACACAAAAAGGTGGAGGTGATGACTTAAGCAAACTTCGGGAACAAGCCAAGGGCGGTGATAAAAAAGCCGCAGACAACTTACTCACACAACGACTAACACAAATTCGTAGTGCGAGAGGTGGTAGATAAAATAGCCTATAATAACATTCAAGGAGAATAAAATGGCAGAAATTACAACCAGTCAAATTGGTAACGGAACAACAGCATACGGCTCGGACATCGTTGTCAAGGACTTAGATTTAGATGTATCAAATCGTGTAAAAGACGATACCCCAGTATTGAATATGTGTATGAGCAAAAAGCGCAAAGTCAATTCTACATTACCATTATGGACAGATGACATTTACGCGGCTCCGCAAGTTCAAGCGCAAGTTGAAGGTGCTACCGTTGCTACATCACAAGCAGAAAGCAATACTCGTTACAACCTAGGTAACTACACACAGATTTTCAGCACCGTAATCGCGGCGTCTGGAACAGCCCGTGCTGTAATGCAGGCTGGTGGCGATCCACAAGCATACCAAGAGGTAAAACAATTGATAGAATTGATGTTTGATGTTGAGTTACAACTTGTTCGTAACGACCAGATCGGCACTAAGTATGCTGGTCAAACAGGAACAGCCTCTGGTCTACCAGCAGGTCAAACAGGTCGTCGTATGGGTTCATTAGCATCTTTCGCAGGTTCTATGAGTTTCAATACAACTTCAGGTTCTGTAAGTGGATTAGATACATTCTTCAATAACGAAGATACTGATAGTGCTACACAAATCAGTAACGCATTACGCATTTATGCTAATGGTAGTTACTACTATGCTGGTACCTTCACTAACCAAGTATTCAGCCCAGTATTATACAAGCAGTTGGTAACGGTTGCTGAACAGCGTTACAATGCGAAGATCCGCACAATGGTTGCTCCAACAAGTTTGAGAACAATCATCAGTGATAACATCGTTTCTTCAAACACATCGGTTAACCGTCGTAATGTTGAGCGTGGTGACACGATCCAGACTTATGAAGGTGACTTCAACTATACATACGAAGTGTATGATAGTTGGATTATGGATCAAGCAGGTGTTTCTAACTCAATATATTTCCTAAACGAAGATGTATTACAATGGGGAGCATTGCGTGACTTAGGACCTAACAACGAAGTATTCAGTAATGCTGATGCATCTTTGGATCAGTTCATTATGGAAGGAACATTAATTGTTCGTAACCCAGCAGGCGTTGGTATGTTAAACAACATCACTAACACTGGTTCATTGGTTACAGCATTGCGTCCAGCCGCAATCGTTCAACGCACAAACTTCGGTCCAGGCGACGTTACACCTTAATCAACGATTATAGTGTAAAACAAAAAAGGGAGACTTCGGTCTCCTTTTTTACCCTTTAAGATTGTGTAGATATTTCACTGGTGTTATAATAAAAATGAGGCGTGCCTGGAAGTTTTTTATCCATATTATATTGAGGTTAACCAAATAACTTCACATTTACCTACGGCTTGTGTATAATAGATACATCATTTAGACAAAAGGAGAAAAAATGACTAACGAACAAAACGAACAAATCTGTGAAGTGTTAGGCGAAATCGCTGAAACATTAGATAAGAAGTTATATAAAAAGAATGATTTTGGTGAGTATCAAGGAGACATTCTACACAATATGGAATGGCATCTAAGTAGAATAGCAGATGCGTTAGAAAAGATAGCAAGTAAATAAGAAAGGAAAGGGGAGAAAACTCCCCTACTTAGAAATGAAACATCCAAATGAACAAGCATTAGACATACAGATTAAGTCTATCCTTCAGCAAGTGCGACAATATACTTGGTTGGAACGATTAACAATATATATTAAAAAAGTTTTTAATATTTAGAAAGCAAATAACAAGGCCCCGAAAGGGGCTTTTTCGTTAGTGATATCAACTTTCAAAGAACACTAAATACATATTATGAGCAATATAAATAACCCTGAATACTTAAACAACAATGATCCTGAAAAGAACTTAGATTTCTACAGACAGGATAATGGTGGTATGATTACTAATCACAATGGATTAGCAGACAAACTACTACAGAACGATGACCTTTATAGAAATATGAAAGGTGATTGGAAACGAACTGATTGGAACAAAGGTAATAACATTAAAGTGACTACAGGTCGCCAAGATGGCAAGTTCTACATTACAAGAGAACAACAAAACATTGAAGAAATAAAAGCCCGTGTCAAAAACTATAGACACGCCGCAGAGATGGGAGTTCCTGATCCATTAGCCCCAATTGGTGATGATGGCAAACTAACATACAAATGGATGGAGTTACCAACGGTAATCAGTATTCGTATATCAGACCAATACTTTGGTGGCATACCTTGGCAAGCAATCAAAAACGACAGAACATTGAAGGCTCAATTTTATCGTGTAGTAGAAACAGAATACCCACAATATGTTTGTTATCCAGGTGGCAAACTACCCATTCCAGTAGATGTAGCATATCCTACAAAAGTAGGACAACAAAAATTCTTTCAAGGACATTAAAATATGTTTGTAATTCCAACAGGCGATGACTTAGTAACATTCATCAAAGATTTCACAGGCTCAACAAATGACGAAGAAATAAAGAAATGTATCTTTATGGCTGAGTTATCAATGCGTAACATTGAACTACCAGCATTACGTAGTGATCCATATGCACCAGAAAACATCGGTGTTGCAGACGCAATGGGACATATTCCTATTCCTGGAGATATGAACAAACCTATATTGTTCTTCAAACAAGGACAACAATATAACACAAGTGCAAGTGCAACTGGTATCAGTGGTCAAACAACAATCGTATTGACAAGTGTTCCAAATCAACAAATTCAAGTTGGTATGGTTGTATCTGGAACAGGTATTGGTGTCGGTGCAAGTGTGTATGCGGCACCAAGTTCAACTATTGGTTCAGTCATTACATTAAGTGTGCCAAATGGCGGCACGGTAAGTGGAACTATTGATTTTACAACTGTAGGATCACAAAGCAGTCAAACAGGTCCTTGGATTGTTTATGACCGTATTGGTGATAGAGATATCATTACACAGGGTATGGTTGCTCAACTATATCTACAGCCAGTCAATGTCCCAGCAGTTATTCGTGGTAAGTTCAGTGAAGTTTATAACAACTATCAGTTCTTACCATATGTTGCGGCAGGCGATCTTATCAATATGTATTACTACAAAGCGTGGCCTTTGTTATTTGCACCCATTGATGATACATTGATTAGTGATACAGGTAGTGTAAATCCTATCAGCGGTAGTGGCCCCTGGTTGATTGCTATTAGTGGAATGACTGGCACATCAGGAGTAGCAGTTGGCGATAAAATTAGTGCAACAGATGGAACAGGTAGTTTAGGAACTGGTTTTACAACAGCAATCGTTACATCTATTGTAAACAGCACAACTATTCAAGTAAGTGTTACAGGTGGATCATCACCAACTGGCGGCACAATCACAGACATTATTATCATAGACCAAACAGTTCAAAGTAATCCTGTGTTGCAAACTTGGGCAGAAGGTTATGTTTATGCTACATTGCGTGAATATTACATTAAACGTCACAACGCAGAAGATGCGGCAGTATATGCAAGCAAATACGATAATGCTTGGAACATTGTAAATGACCAAAACAATCTTGGCAAATGGAGTGGTGGTCACACACGATTGACTTCAGTATGGCAACCTCGTCAGTATCGTCAATATAACATCAAATAATAGGAAACAAAAATGCCAAGTAATACAAGTTTATATGGTTCATCAGCAAACAGCAGTAATGTAGGAAGTAATAACTTTACTACATTGTATAGCCCAGGTGCGGGTGTAGTTAGAACACAACTACCCTATGGCAACGCAAATGTAGTATCACTACTCAATATTGGAACTGATGGTGGCAACACAATTACTAACATCATTGCAACTGGCAACATTACAGCAAACAATTTTATTGGCAACTTTATTGGTAACTCAACAAATGCTAACTTTGCTAACTATGCAGGCAATGCATTTAGTGTAAATGTAGCAAACGTTGTTGGTATAGGCAATATTGCAACTATCAACTTAGATGGTAATGTAAGTAATATCTTGCACGGCGATGGATCTTTTGGTCCTGAAGCAGGTAATCTAACTGCCAACTACGCAAACTTTGCTGGTAATGTTACAATAGGTAATCAGCCTAACATTACGGCAGTTGGTAATTTAATACAATTAGATGTTATAGACAGTAATACAAGTTATAGTCCTGTTGTAAGTATGAATTTTAGGACGAATAATTTTCCTCCTGTTGGTAGAACAGGTATTACATTTGATATCTATGCTAACGAAGCAAATGGTGAATTTGCCAGAACTGAAACATATGTAAAACATCGAGGTAATATAGCAAATCCAACAAGTGCTGGTGTTGGTGATTTTGTCCAACGAAGTGTCAGTAGTATTTTTGATGGAGCAAACACTGCCCGAATAGCACAGTTTCAAACTATAGTATCTAATATAGTGCCCGGAGTTGTAGAAAATGGTTGGGTCGGTGGATCATACAATTTTAACACAGGTAACCCCTATGGTAATGGATCATATATTGCAAATGATAGTTCTGGATTTAATTCATTTTCAATGAATGATATTGGAGCAATTACTACAAGACAAGGTAATAGACCAGACACCGGATTACAGGCTCAATATACTTCAACAAGTTATGGTCGTAGTAGTGCAAATCCTAATATTGCGGCGGGTATGAACTTTTTACGGGCTGATGGAAATAGTGAGGCTAATTTAAGTGTTCAGCCAAATTATGAAATTTATCGTATAGGGGCTGTCCCATACAACGGAACAGCGTTTAGTGCTGGTAGTGCAAATGGTTTTAGTATCGCCGCAATCACAGGTAATGCGTATGTTGCTAATAATGCAAATGTGCCTATTGATTTTAGAATTCGTGTTGTTGATAGTAATAACTTTGCAAGTAACAGTTGGTTCTATAATGATGGAACAGTAAGTTTAGCAAATAATACAACAGTTAATGGCAACTTGACAGTAACTGACCAAACTAATCTAGGCAATGTTGGTAATGTTCATATCACAGGTGGTAGTGCTAACTTTGTGTTAATTACAGATGGTGTCGGTAATCTAAATTGGGCTAATGCAAGCAACGCATCTGTTGCTAATGCAAACTACGCAAACTTTGCGAATGTGGCTAACGTAGCAAACAGTGTTGCTGTAGGTAATGTAGTTGGTATAGGAAACATTGCTACAATCAATTTAGATGGTTCAAGTTCAAACGTATTGTTTGGCAATGGTGTGTTTGCACCTGAATCTACAAGCATAGCAAACGCTAACTATGCAAACTTTGCTGGTAATTTAATTAATGGCACAAGTAACATTACTATCCCAACCGCAAGTAGTAATATTTTTATCAGCACAGCAGGCAATGCTAATATTGTTGATATCTATGCAAGTGGCACAGTTAACCTAAAACCACCAGCACAGGGTCCATTAAATGCATTACGCATTGATACATATGGTCGTAGTGGTAATCAGGGCGCACAGCGTATTAGTAGTTTTAGATTTCGTGGTAACTCAACAACTCCATTAAGTGTTCAGCCAAATGATGCTACAATGGAATTATTAACTGTTGCTTATAATGGATCAATTATTCAAACAAGTAGTATTGGAAGAATTCAATCTTTAGTTGATAATAGTTATGTTGCTAATGCCGCAAATATACCTATAGGTTGGAACATTCAAGTCAATGACACTAATGGTGGCATTAACAATCAAACTAAAAATCATTACTTCTATAGTAATGGTAATGTAGTATTTGCTAACACAGTGTTTGCTACTGATAATTTAGTTGCTGGTGGGAACATTACAAGCAACATTGGCACATTCATCGGTAATGGTGCTGGTCTAACAAACTTAACTGGCGCAAATGTAACTGGAACAGTTGCTAACGCAACTTATGCTGATAACGCAGGCAATGCATCAGCAATTGGTAACATTGCTAACTTAAACATTATAAGTTCAAATACAAGTTTGCCAACAGACCAATTTAATACAACTGGTATTGTTGTAGGATCTACAGCAAATGCTAACTTACAAGCAAATTCATTACAAGTTGTTGTTGATTATGGTAATGGTCAAGGTGATAGCAACTCAGCATTAACTAAAGGAATTAGTTATGTAAAAGCAAGAGGAACATCAGCATCACCAACTACAGCAGTAGCAAATGATATTATTAAACGTGAAAACTATTTAGGTTATAACGGCGCAAGTAATGTATTGTATGCAACTACTACAGCAAATGCTACAACTATCAATGTTAATGCTAACGCTGTTTGGGGCAGTGGATCATATCAAATTAACACTGGTGGTGTGAATGGTGATTTAGGAAACGCTAATGCATTAAGTGCATATAACAGTTTTAACTTTCTTTCTACTGGACAATTACAAATAATACCCGGCGCTAATAGCGCACCCGGTGGTTTAATCAGTATTGTTAGTTATGGGCAACCAACAAGTTTAAGTCAAGGTCAAGGTATTACTATGAGTAAGGCTCGTGGAAACCGTGATGCTAATGCAAGCGTTCAGGCTAATGATACACTTGGACGAATAGTGTTTCAAGGACACAATGGCAATGCATTTGTAACTAACAGACTGCCAATTATTCGTTCAGTTGTTGATAGCACTTATACAACAGGTAACGCAAACATACCAGCTGGTATTACAATGGTTGTTTGTGATAGCAATACAAACTACACACATAACTTTTATAGTAATGGTGCAACAGTATTAAGTGGTAACTTAAATGCCGCCGGCGGTAATTTTAGTGTTGATAAAACTACGGGTGGTGCAACATCATTATATTTTGGTGGTGACAAAACTACTAACAGTAGTTTTAATATGTTTGACACACAATTCAGTGTAACAATGAGTAATGTTAATACTACTACTGGTTTTAGTCCGTTTAGATTCCAACAATATGCTCCTACAAACAGTGAGTTTGGTCCAATTTATATGTATCGTGCAAGAGGAACTGATTTCTTTAATCAAGGAAATGTAGTTGCTAACGATCAAATAATGTCATTGAACTTTTTGGTTAATAGCAACAATACAACAACAAGTGTTGGACAATTTAACTCAACTGTTACTTACAACGACAACGCAGGTAATGTTGGATCTAAACTTGATTTTAACGCTGTTGGAAGTGGAACGACTGGTTACTTAAATGGTGTAATTAACTTACTTGCTAATACAACTAATGCTAATAACTTTAATGCAAGTAATGTTCAATTAAACAGATTCCAAGAAACTGTTTATAGTATTGGATCTACGAGTGGCACAATCACACCTGACTTTAACAATGGGTCTATACAAAATATGACATTGACTGGTAACATTACAATGAATACTTTGGGTAATGCAATTGGTGGTCGTAGTATGACATTGATACTAACAGTAGGTGGCACTGGAAGTTATACATTAACAAGTTCAATGAAATTTCTAAATGGATATAAAACATTAAGCAGTGGTGTAGGAGCAATTGATATTATTACTGTGTTCTATGATGGTGGAACATATTATGCTTCATTGACGAATGGATATTCATAATGTTTGCGTCAAGAGGTGGCTTTATCAATGGATCAGAACTTGCTACTGTTACTGGTGGCACTCTTACATATGATGGTCTTTACAGTGTTAGAACTTTCACAAGTAATGGAAACTTAACTATTGTTGATGGTTCATTAAACACCGATAGAATACTTGTTGTGGGTGCTGGTGGCAATGGTGGAACTTGCACTAATGCTGTTTCTGGTGGTGGAGGTGGAGGTGGTGAAGTTGTAGAATGGTCAGGCGCAGGCTTTGGGGCGGCAGTTTGGCCTGTATATGTAGGAAGTAGCACAAGTGGTAATGGATCAAGCAGTGTTAATAATGAAGGATATCTTACAGCAGTTAAAGGATCAACTCCTGCAGACAACAGTCAAAATGGTGGAACAAGTGGTAATGGTTTTGCTGGTGGTAATGATGGTCCAGGAACTAATACAGGCGCCGGAGGTGGTGGAGGCGGTGCAAGCGTTGTTGGTGGTAATGCTATTCCACTTACTAACACTGGTGGAACTGGAGGCGCTGGAGTAACTACTAATATTACAGGTGCTAATGTTGTATATGGTGGTGGAGGTGGAGGTGGAGGTGCAGAAAATCGCGGTGAGGGTGGTGCAGGTGGCGGTGGCTATGGAGCAACCAATTCAGCACAGACGCCACAAGCAGGAACTACTAATACTGGTGGAGGTGGAGGCGGTGCAGTAGGTAATGGAACTGGCGCAGTAGGTGGCAGTGGTATTGTTATTTTCCGTTACTTAACACAAGGCACGCAATAATTATGGAATTCACACTCAAACAATTAAGTTGGATAGTCATCGGTTCATTAGGAATCGGTTCTACCGGCTATATGAGTATGAACAGTAAGATAGACGAACTAACAACTAAGGTTGCAGTTGTTCATACACAGGTTCTAACACTTACTAAACAACTTGACCGCATAGAAGAAAAACTAACCAAATAACATCTTAAACACCCGTTTTTTGCTATTTTTGATAAATATATTTCTATTAGAATAGAATGGAGAGATACAAATGGCAAGACTAGGAAGACCTAAAGGCAGTAAATCGTTATTAGAACGATTAATGGAACGAGTTATAATCAATGAAGTAACTGATTGTTGGGAATACCAAGGTGGTAAAAACAACATTGGTTATGGAATGATACGTGACGAGAAGAAAATGCGAACGACACATCGTGTCAGTTACGAAGAACATAAAGGACCTATACCACCTGGTATGTGCGTTCTACACAAGTGTGATAATACAATCTGTTGTGCTCCACATCATTTATGGTTAGGCACACTCAAAGACAATACCCAAGATATGATGAGTAAAGGACGTGGTAAACCGTTCGGTGGGCATTTAGATACTGGTGGTATGAAGGGTAAGAAACAACCAACAACACTTTGCAAATATTGTAATCGGTTAATGCCAAACAATAGTTATGCAAGATTTCACGGGGAAAAATGTAAATCTAAACAAATAGAATAAATAATTGTGTAGTGAGACACCTGAATTGCATATTTCAGTTATCCTATTATCTACGCCATAGATAGTTCCTTTAACCCGTCTCACTACACTTTCGTTTAGTTCATAATAAGAAGTTCGTTATCCTGATAAGTTATCGCAATGATAACTTTGAAGCCTCTAAAGTTTTAGTCATCTTTAGGGGCTTCTTTTTATCTTCCGTGTATGTAGATACACATCCTGGCGAGATATCCAGTTATTTTATTTTCACTCAAAAAACACATAAAAAACACGGCTGTAGGCGCCTACAACACAACATTTTTCACATAAAATAAACATTTTAAGAATATTGGCGAACGATGTAATCTATTCTACAACCTTCAATGAAATCATTACGCCCATATGTAGTAATACAATTACATATCTCTTGCTCACGCTTCATAATGTAATCATACCCTTCCATAAATTGTAATAACTCAAAGTTATCCCATAGGTTGTATAACTCATCACGCATTTGGTAAGTGCTTTTGATAAACTTATACTTGCTCATTTCATTAGATTGACCATAATCACAACCTTCTCAAACTCAGCAAGTATCAATGGGTTCTCTTTACACATACGCATAATGTCAATGTAGTTTCCCCAATGACTCATAAAACGTGTGTATTCGCTTTTGGGCATTTTGATATTAATAACATCCTCGCAATCACTATCAATACGGTCAGATTCTGGAATAGGATGATTGAGATTATAACTCATAGGACTCAACCTATATACCTTTTCATCAGTGTATGTGATTGTGCTATTGTATAATACTGTGAATTTCTTAAAGGATTCGTAGAGTTGTTTTTCTTGTTCGTTAGTCATAACATTATTTATTGTGTAATAAACTGTTGCTTTTTTACAACATAAACCCGTTTTACACAAAAAACGTTGCTTTTTTAACGGTTATATATTATAATGACTAAATAATAGTATGAGAACGATTGGTCTCGTCCTCATATCATTTGTGCTTTTATTCAGAACCTTCTGTGTAGTAGTTCATTTGACATCTCTCCAAACAGAAACTCCCCTAATCAGGGAGTTTCATCTTTAACCAAAAGAGTTTGTATTGATAAACGACCAGACTTGGGAGAGTCAAAATGTCAAAAGTTCTAACGACAATGAAGGATTTTTTATGGGTAAAAAAACAATGATTAAAAATACAAAAACTGATACGACTAATATAGGTCAAAAAAGTGATACGACTAATAGTAGTGTGGCACTTAAATATCATTATAAGGGGTATATCCCCTATGGGGAAACACCCCTATCTTGCAACTTGCTTGACTTAGTAGGTGTGGAGTTAGTGTTATGAACTACTCACTTATCCAACTCAATGAACAAAAACTATATGATTATTTCAATGCCCAAACTAATTGGCAAAAGAACAACATCAATAGTAAAATAGCAACATACAAAAAACTACTGGTTAAATACATTATAGAACGAAAGCATTATACTTCCGGTCTTGACTTATATCAGTTCCCACACGACAAGTTTAGTAAAGAAGTTGGATTACAAGCAGTCTATGGAACTAAGCCACTTAAACGAGAACATTTCGTTAAAGTCATTCAAAACACACAACCGCAATATACACTCATTGCAGGTAGCAATTTAACACAAAAAGTATCACTTATGGCAACAAACTTCAACATTGACTTATTAGTTCAAACAAACAGCATAGATGACTTGCTCATTGCAAAGTATGGAGACGTAGATATCACAGATCCAAATGTAGTAGATATCGTGCCCATTAACATTAAAAGCCTCAAGGCATATATGAAAGCAAATGAAGCATTACCCAATCGCAATACAACTATCATCAAATACTATAAAGATGCACAGGAGATATTGATGACAGCAATAGCAACAAATGGCGTATTACCCCAAGTTATCACTGAAAGCGAATATGGGCGCAGATACTACAGAGGACTCAATCTACAGAACGTTAGCAAAGTAGTGCGTGAAGCCGCACTGGGTCCTCATTATGAATATGACTTGAATGCCGCAGTATATGCAATCAAAACAAATATCTGTAGTTTAATCACTAATCAAAAATTCACATACACAAGCGAATACATTGAAGGTGGCGGTAAGTTCAAAGATAGCATTAGAAAACGATTAGCATTAGCCTGCTTCAAAGAGAACGAAAACGACAAATACTTCAAAAAGAATATAGAACGCATTAAACAAGCAATCACAGCGATTGGCTTTGGAGCAACACGTTCAAGCAAAGGGTATTATCAGGGCAAAGATTGGAAGCCTGTAAGTTTAGAACTAATCTTTGGATATTACACTGAGAACAATGGTCGTAATATGCATAACCCATTGACGAAAGAAGTGTTAGACGATAAAGGTAATATGATACACAAGAAATGTATTGATATCTTTTTAGAAGATAGTTGGATGAAACACTTCTATGAAGAACAAGCAGTTATGACCAAAACGATTTGCGACTATATGAAAGAATCTAAACAAGTAACAAAAGAAAGTCATTCATTCTTAGTAGATGGACGCAATGCAATCAATAACAATAAACTTATGGCTCTTGTGTTCCAAACAAGTGAAAGAGCAATAATGGACTTTGCAGCCAAAGAAATAGAAAGTCAGGGTGTTAAAATACTATTACGGGTCCACGACGCATTATTCACAGATAAACGTATTGATATGCAAGAACTACATCATAAACTACACGAAGTGTTTGTCAGTGAAAGTTTAGCTTGGTTGGGCAAAAGAATACTAAGTTTTGAAGAAACAGAAGCACAGGGCTTTTACTTTGACGATGAACTATACAGCCATAAAGAACGCATTAGACAGGAGGAAATCCGTGCAGGTGGAAGGTCCTTAGGTGTCAAACCTTTAGATTACAAAATAGTTTCGTATAGTGATGATAAAGCATATAGTGGTGAAACAGATTATGGACAAACAGAATATGATCCAGAACACGACCCATACATACAAGATATGAACGAGCAAGAACTTATGGAACATTATCGCATTGTAGGATACAAGCCCTCAAACAATATATTGCCCGAAGATATTAGACGATTATTGTGATTATAAATATGGGTATGAAACCCAATCCCATAACACTACATAAGAAGAATGTCTATCTGGTAGAAGATATGCCCAATATGTATCTCACCCATCATTATCAAAAGAATACAAAGACTTGGACCTTCGTGGGTTATCGTTGTTCAGCCTGTGGTCAATCATTAAAACAGGTTGGTAACATTGTAAAACATAATGACTTGTGCCGTGTGTTAAACAAGAAAACTAAAGAAGTAGAACCTTCATAGATTTTCTTTCAAAATTTAACCCTATTGTTCTACACTATTAGGAAACACTAAATACTAATATATGATATACTATAGACCATACCATACTCAAAAAGCATACGCCAAACAAAGAAACATTGAATGGCATTTTACCTACGATACTTGGGTTAAATGGTGGGGCGATGATATCATCAATAGAGGACCACGCAAAGGACAACTATGTATGGCTCGTTTTGGTGACACTGGTCCATATCATCCTGATAATGTTCGTAAAGCAACCTGTGCTGAAAATCAAAATGAAGCACACCAAGGACGAAAACGATCGGATGAAACAAAAGAAAAAATGAGAATAGCGCATTTAGGTGTAAAACGCGGTTCGTATAATAAAAATAAAGAAAGTGTAGCATAATGGCGCAGATAAAAAACCCGTTAGATGAAGTTCGCATACCATTTGCGAAGATGACCTTTACACCTGATGTGCCTTCAACGGCATTACAACCAAACGAATATAACGATGGACTCAACGTTGAGACAGACGTTAGGGGCATCCGTAGTATGTCAGGTGATAAGGAAATACTTGATAGTTTGCCTGCAGGATCTGGTGCACCAACGTTCATTACAAGTGGATTCCGTGCTGATGGATACTTCTGGTTTGTTGTAGCAACACAAGCAGTGCCAGGACAAGATGGTCAATACTTTGCTTATAACCCTGTAACGCAAGTATGGGATGATATCACGCCAGTAGGTGCAGATAC
>TARA_R110002126_G_scaffold156464_3_pt1 | contig 13440 bp, 12 predicted proteins | sample TARA_R110002126 | Tara Oceans TARA_R110002126 (sample SAMEA4397536) | marine metagenome | biome: Polar Biome; feature: [DCM] deep chlorophyll maximum layer (ENVO:01000326); material: water (ENVO:00002006), including particulate matter (ENVO:01000060) such as... | depth 30 m
GTTCATCACCTTCTTCATATTTAGCACCTGCATTGGCTAAATATTTTGAATCTACTCTCTTACCACTTAAATCACCATATTTGGCTTGTTGTATTAAATCACTGTCTATTTTATCTATTATTTTTCTCAAGTCTTCAACATGACCTTTAATTCTATCAGGTGACGCTTCTACATCTCTTTCTAAAAACTCAAGAATTTGATTTAAATGTTTTAACTGAGATGGTACTATTGTTATACCACCTAACTCTGTTTGTGGCCCTTGAAATTTTTCTTTCAATACTTCTTCCCAACTCATTCTAAATCACCTTAGTGCTGTACGTATTTGTTCTAATATAGGTCTGTCAGATTCTTCCCAATCTTCTGCGGCAAGATAATGTCCTTCTTTTCCTGTATAAGAGCCAAGTCTCAGATTGTCCATTTCTAAATCAAATGCAGTAGTAATATCATCATCATCTTCATGTGTATCTGTGGGAACTATCCTAATTTCTAAACTAGGGTAATTTAGAAATAGTGAATCTTCACCTGCATCACGATAACCTTCAAACTCTTCTTCATACTCTCCTTCTGAAATAACTAACTTATTATTCAAAAACTCATCTAGTTCATTAGCAACTTCATCTATTAACTCATTTATAGCCATCTCATTTTTTAATATTTCTTTCCAACTCATTCTAAATCACCTAATAAACCTGCTTCATCAAAAATTAAATGTGCTTCAGGAAATCTATTTTTTAAGTTATTAACATCACCATTACTTACTGCACTTGTCAATTCTTCTAATGCTTGGTTTGTTTCGGGACTAGTGGATGGGTTTTCATAATGTTGAGTTTGAAAATCATCTAGTTTTTCAACAATTTTCTTATTTTCATTTCCTCTTTTTGGAGTTTTATCCTCATATGGGTCAACATAAAAATGTTCTTTTAACTCGTCAATTATACCGTAATAGTCAACCTCATCAGTTCCAATATCAACTGGAATTGGAGAATTACCTTCGAGGTCTTTAACACTAGAATTCATATCTTTTATCTTATATTTAGTTATAAGAACCTGCAATTTCTTGCCTAACTTGTAAACTTCATACGAAAATTCTTCCAGTTCTTGTTCTACTTTTTCTAAATCTTCCGCATCAGAATCATATTCTGCTAACTCCATTTTGTCTTTAATATTAATACTTTCATCGTATGCATTTTCTATATCACTTATGAAAGACTTTACATCATCAGGAACTTTATAATCGGAACTACTATCTTTTTTTATTACCTTAAACCAACTCATTAAACCCAACGCCTTTTTAATTCACCATCTAAATTAAATTCAAAAGAACACATATATGTACCATCTTTTTCTTCAACACGAACATACAACGATACCCCTTCTGATTGGATGGCTTCATCAAGTGTCCACTTTACGTTAAGGAAAAGACCAATACCTGCCAATACCTTTCCACTATCAACATCTTCTTGTAATTGTTTTACTTTTTCTTCGGTATAATCACTTTCATCAAATATATTATTATTTAGAAAGGTATCTACTTCCTTTTCTAAAATCCCTATAAATGTTTTTATATCTCTTTCATTTTTTATTATATCTTGCCAACTCATTCTAAATCACCTTTCTTTTTTGGATACACAACTGTTCTTAATTGATTGTATAATGTTTCATAGCCCTTTCTTAATTTGGCTGCGGATGCTACTAATGACAAGTTACTATCATCATACTTTTCTAATTTCTTTGATAATATTTTATCTGATTTAACTAAATCTAATTCTTTCATTTCTTCAATTAAGTCTGTTAACTTAGTTACTTCTTGACCCATGAACTCTGTAGGTTCAGCCGCTTGTAGTAACTTCTTAATTCTCTTTTTTTGTTTAGGTTCTAATTTTGTAATTAGCCCTCTATCCTCTTTCACTACTTCAAACCAACTCATGTTTTTTTCTCCTGTTCTTTTTGTTGTAGTGCTTTATCTCTAGGGTCTTTTTTATAATCTGAATCTATTCTTTTTACATTCTTACGGGTTAAAAATTCTTGTGCTGCTATTTTTAATTCAGGGAACTCTCGGTTTAAATCAACATCTCTAGGCTCGTCTATGTCTCTTAAAGGTTGTTCAATATTAGGACTTGGTACATATTGTCCTCTTAGTTTTAATACAGCAACAATATATTCTACAACATCAATGTATTTTTCAACACTATCTAGTTCACTTTTAGGTGGTTGTCTAAGGTGAGGTTCAAGTTTGTCTTGTAATTCTACAACTTCCATTGCTACATCTATCAAAATACTTTCTAGTTTTCCCATATTACTATTGAATAAGAAAACCTTGTTTTCATCTGTATATTCATTAGCATTTTTTGGTAATATAGTCATAAGTTCTTCTACTAGTGATTCAAAATCTAATTCAAAGTGTTCTAATAAAGATTCTCTTAATTGTGATATATCTTTACTAGATAGAGCATTACTAAAACCCAATCCTTCTTCTAATTCTATAAATAATTCTTTAGATGTTTTTCCATTATATTCTCTATAAGAAGGTGAACCATCTAACATCCAATCTTCTTGTCCTTCATCCCATTCGGCATTTGTGTTATCTAACATTACTTGGTTCATAGTTACACTACCAAGTCCTCTACCCTCAGTAAAAAAACTACGAACTCTAGGAATAATCTTTTCAAAACCTGCTCTTTTTAATGTTTCTAAGTCTTTACTTTCTTCTCTAAAACCATCAGTTGATATAACTTTAAATGCATCTTGTAATAATTTTGCATTATCTTCAAGTTTTCTATTAGTCTTATTTCCTTTTACACTATCAGGTTTAAATTCAGAAAAGGGTTCAAGAACCTCTTGTATTAATCCTATGTCTGACTGTAATGTTCTGTCAGTACTTAAACGAATTTTCTCTAACATCTTAAGTTTTTGAATTGCTTTTTTAGCAAATTTACTTCTAGCATTAGTATACATAACATTATCTTTTTTTCCTTCTGTAATAGATTTGAATGCATACTTGAAAGGATTAGTACCTAAGACATCTTTTATAGAATCTTTTTCTGAAGCATCATATGCTTCATGTAGCATATCTATATTTACACCGATTCTTTTTGCTTCTTCATATAAAAAAGGCTGAATATTTCTAGCCTTTAATATATCCATAAAACTCATATTATCACCTTAGAATGGAATGTTTTCACTTTGTTTTTTATTTTTCTTTGGTAATAGAATTACGTTTGGAATTCCATCACTGTTTGGTCTCGGTTTAAATCCCATATTAGGGTCGCCAGCACCAACAGTAAAATCTCTATTTTTTTCTATACGACTATCTGCTGTAGTTTTCTCTCGTATTCTTGCTTCTTTTAATTCTCTTTCTAATTCTCTTACACCCTTGTCTTCACTCATTTTTTTAACTCTTAATTGTTTAAAATCTTCTTCATCTAATTTACCATTTTTATTTTTATCTAATTTCTTTTGACTACCAACTAACTTTTTAGATAAATTCTCTTGTTCAGTCATTAATCTCTTTTGTTCTTCTAAGTCTTTCTTTTGTTGTGCTACTCTTTCTTGTAATTTATCTTTAGCAAAATTACCTGCTGCTCCTATAGCCGCTTGGCCCGCCGGAGTTTTAGCAGCAGCCATACCTGCTCTTGCTGCTCCTAATGCAAATGCAGGAAGTACCTTTTCAACTTTTTCGTTTGACTTTGGGCTATTTCCTTCGTCTTTCAATGTATTAAACCATTCATTATTTATCATTTTTTTTCACCTATTCAGTTCTTCTGTCTACGTTCCTATTTCCTGCTTCTGCTGGCAGCCCACTGAACCGCTTATCAGGGCCGACACTGTTACGGGCCTTATTCTTTGTGGGATTTGGATTTTCTTGTGGAGTAGGTGCACCCATGCCCTGTTCCATCATTTGCCCCATTTGTGATTGGTCAATATTTGTACCTGCATAAGGGTCTGTTTCAACCATTTCTTCTTCAACAGACTCTTGTTCTTGAGGAGGTGGCGGTGGTTTAACAAAAGTAAACCTACCTTCATCATCCATATTAACTTCAAATCCTAAGTTTTTAATTGATGCTGCTACGTTTACTTCAATCTCTCTCTTTCTAAGTTTAGCAATTTCATCCTCTTCTTCTGATGGTGGTAATTTTAATTCCCAATCAGTAATACCAAACTCCTTAGTAATAAAAGGAAATACATAATTATTCCAAACAGTTTGAGCCATTTCAACTGCACGATTGGTAACGAGTATTTGCATACCTTCATTATTTAGCCCACCACTTGCTGAATTATCAGACATAAAGATTTTACTTACACCATAAAATGCTGAAATCCTATCTCTTAAATCTTCTTTAACTGAAATATAATCCATTTCTTTTAGACTATCCATAAATTTAATCCATTCAACTGAACCCTTACCATTTTCAGATTCAATTCCCATAACTGGAATAAAGTGTGGGTCTGTTTCCATTTTTTCTTTTACACTTCTCCAAAAAGATTTCATAGAATCCATATTTCTAGTTTGAACTGCTAACAATCCTTTTGGCATTCTAGCCTTAGTATAAGATGAATTTACATAGTTTTCCATAGCAGTTAATGTTGTAACTTGATTCCATAAAGTAAGCATTGGAGACATACCATATAATCTAGAAGGAGAATATTTACTAAAGTGTAAAACTTCTCCCTTCACGAAATACTGTTCTTCTCCATGTACCCTATTTACATAATGTACAGGATGTAATTCTGATTGGCACATATCACAGTGAGCACTAGCAGAAGTTTCTAATATATCTCTATGTTTCAAACAAGTATATCCATCTACCCCTCTTTCTCCTATTTCATTAGAATAAATGTGCATAGTTACTGGGTCTCCACGATACACTTGTTTAATGCGATGCATTCGTATTTCTCCATTATTATCCATAAAATATTCTTTGACCATAACAAGATATGCATCATCCATAATATTAAGGTCATCTTCCATTTCTTTTAGAACATCAATAAACATTTGCTCTGATTTATTCACATATCCTTCTAACAAATCTTTAGCATACTTTAATTGATTTTCATCTGCTTTTATTAATTCTACAGATTCACAATTAGAACACTTAGTCACAGGAGTTTTATGTTCTTTACCACATTCTGTACATTTTCTTAGAAATTTTTCTTCCCATGTATATCCTCTTCTAAATACTTCTTGTTTTAATTGAGTAGTACAAGTCCTAACAACTGTAGAGTTACTAGCAAGATGATAAATAATTGGAGATGTTAATAATTGTGATGTATTCTTTTCTTGAATACCCATATTGAATACTTGTCTATCTGCTGGTTTAGGGGTAGTCCTTCTAAATAAATTTCTAATATTAAAAGTACGTTGTTCTGCCATATGTTCATTCCTCCTTCTTTATGTTTTCAAAGTCTAATTTATCCATTAGAGCCATTTTACTATTACCATGTAATTTAGTCACAGTTGTAGGGTCTATACCATATTGAGAAAAATCATACCCAACGTGGTCTTTATGGTTTTCATATTTCATAAGTTGAAACAGTTCTTCCTTTCTTTGTGTATACCAATCTTGTTTCTTGTATGATTTCTTCATACGTACTAGTTCTAACAATATATCTGCGTTAGCCTTTTTCATTTTAAAGTGTGGCCTACATTTAGATAATATGTTAACTACATCATCACCGGAATAAAAATTTAATCTTTGTACTGACCTTGTAGCCTGCGGAGATTTTTGGTCAAGATGTAATCTACCACAACCTAGAGACTTATGCATTTCTAACATGAAAGCCTTACCTCTTTCTCCTGTTGCGATTAAACCAACTCTAGGATTATAATTTTTATCCATAGTAATGTAACCATCTGAATCAATAAATGCTGCGGTATATGAATATATATCCTTTTTTATATCATCGTGAATTTTATAAAAAGCACCATTAACATTAGTAATATTCAGTGTCTTTGCCATCTTAGAAATAATAGATGGGGAAGTTTTCTTAAATAAATTAGTTGGTAATCTTTCATGTATTTGTCTAGAAGAAATGCCACTTTCTTCGCATACTGCTTTCAATATTTCTTGTTTAATAACATCCTTTGAACTTACACCCAGCATATAATTCTTTAAAGATTTTTTAAATGACTTCTTACTAGCAACCATTTCTTTAGATAGTCTTGCATATTCTTTATTAAAAGATAAATCCTTTCGGTCTAGTTTTGCTTCCCAATATTTACATAGACTATCTATCATATCTCTTCTAACAGTTTCTTCTGTTACATATGATAGTTTAATTAGAGTATCTTCATTACAAGTCATCTCTTTAATTAATGGTTTGTATTTACTTATCCAATAAGCGTTTTCTATAGTCTCATCTAGATGTTCTCCATATGCTTTAATGAGATTATCAATTGAATCCGTTATAGCAATTTTTTCTTCACCCTTTAGGGTTCTTCTGTATTTTCTTAATTGTTTAATTAAACTAGGTACATCATTGTCTTCTACTTTTAATTTTTTAATATTAGTTTTTAATGCTTTTCTAGCCTTAGATAATGATAATTGATACTCTACAGCAAATTTTTTTTCTATCTCAAAATGACTAGAAATACTTTGTTCTTTTAACCAAGTTTTTTTCATTTCTTCTGTAATTTCTTTTTGTCTTTCTATTAACTCTAATTCTTGGTCAGCAAGTTCAGCAGCCTGTCTAAGTTTATCTCCTTTTTCACTCATTTAGACACCTCTTAAAGATTCAACCCTGACACTCCACTATGCATGATGTTTACAGGCTTTGGGGTAGAATTGAATATATCCATGTCGTCTAGTAAGATAAATGTTTCAGTAGCAGATTGACTAGCAGCATTGGCTAATGCTAAACTCATTACTAAATCGTCATGTGCTCCAACTCCCTCAAATCTACCTGAATCAGTGATACTAAACATAGATAATTCTTCTACTATCATATTAGTTATTCTTTTACTAGTAGAATCACCATATGGGAAATTTAATTTTCCATTTTCAATATTCATTTGTAAATTTAAAATAATTTCCTGTTTCTTTCTTCTTGTTGTATTAAAGTCATGGACATTTAAATCAGATACGTTTCTTAATTCCTGAGTAAAAGCCTTAGCAAAAGTATTTGTTTCATAAAATATTTTATCCGGTTGAAATATCTTTCCAATAATTCTAATTTTATCTATGTTCTCTCTAAACTTCACATTCTTTGCTCTATCTACATGGACAACTGTTTTATTTTGATGCTCATCTACTTCTAATACAGTAATAACATTGTAATCTCCATCAGTAGAAATAGCAGGGTCAACACCTACATAATACTTGTATCCTTTATCTCTACGATTTCCTAATTTTAAAATATATTCTTTATTTTTACATTTCTCTATAAATTCAGGACTAAACAGTGCAGTACCAGTAGATATAGGCACACATAAATATTCTCTTGTAAATTTTAAAGAACCTATCTCTGCTTTTCTTTGCATTAAAGCATCATATGCCCAACGTTCAGGCCATAAGGGTTCATTTAAAGAATTAAGACATGGATATTTTTTTACAGTATACGCATTGTTTTCTTCTAATTGTGCAAATATATCTGTATATGTAAATGGTGTACCAATCATTCTTAAATTAGAAGTATGGTGAAGCGTTGGTATCATGTCACCAAAAAACCAATCAGTTACTCTTTGAATTGCAGATAAACTAAACTCTTTCAAAGGGTCATCAATAATAATTTCTTGAGGGTGAAGTCCTCTAATCTGAGAACCAACAGACCTTTCTAAAATAGCATTACCATTTGTTAATTGTATATTACCTATAGCCCACCCTCTTGATGGTTTAAATTGTTTAAGTGCCGGTAAATTAAAATATCTATCAATTTCTCTCATGTGAACAAGAGTCTGTTTTTGATTAGAAGAAATATAAAGCATTTGAAATGGTGGTTCTTGAAACACTAAATTCCAAACTACCCATGAATGCATAAATACTGACTTACCGTGGTCACGACTACAAATAATAACTGTTCTATCTGTACTTTGCATAAGTTCTAGCCACTCTTGCATATACTCAGGATACATCATACCTAGAACATTTTTAAAAAAATAAGGAAAAGAATTTTTAGAAAGTTCCATGTCCATCTGAGAAACAAAATCTAAATTTTCTATCTCCATCTTATTTCCTCTTCATTAAGTAAAACCAGTTTACAGTAGGTTTGAAAAATAATTTTCTAATAGGTTGTACTTCATTAGGTATTATCCCTTTAGTATATATTGTTTCTATTAATTCTATTACATCACTAGGAACATCTTCTTGTCCTACAACTTTACCATTTTGTATTTCCATTTCATTAAAGCCAAGAGGTGCAAAAATTTTTCTTTTACCAATAGGTTTTGCCATACCCACTATAGGTTTATCCCCATGTAAACTAATTACTTTTTCACTTACTGCTGCTCCTGCACCTTGAGTATCTTCTCTATCTAACTTACCTTGATAATCTTTAGCATGACTAACTAAACCTAGTAATAAATATGCACCTTTATACGTTCCAATACCTTGTACTGCTATTGGTTTTTCTTTACTATAGGATATCCAATAACCACCATTAGCAGTTTCAAACATAGTACCATTAAGAAGTTCATATCTTTCGTTTCTAGTTTCATATTGTATACCTTCTTTAGAAAATATATCAACTACTTCACTTTCAGAAAATGGCCCTCGTACTTGAAAATTTCCCATATTATATCACCTAAAATTAGCCTTCAGATAATATACACTTTCAATAGGAATACCATGTCGTTGACTAATATTACTCATAGAATCTATTTCATTTACTATCTGTTCTACTTCTGTAACAGAGACATCTACTTGGTGAAGTTTCTTTACTATGTGAATAGCAGTATTTACATGGTTATAATTATTTAATTTAGAAGTGTTATAGTAAACTGGTTTCTCCATCATTTTTCTAATATCATCATGTGCATTTAATATCTTTAATTCATCTTCAGATTTAACAATATCCATGTCATCTATTGCTCCAAAAAATCTATCTATTAATGGTTCTAATTCTTTATTCTTAGCATAGTCTTTTCTATATTTACTAAGATGAGATTCTATTGCTTCTAATGGATATATATCAGATGGATTATAATCTTCTTTCCAGTTACTTGTATTCCTACCAAATATTTTTACATCATTTAATTTGTTCTTTGTAATAATTTCATTTAGAAATGTTCCTATTTCTATTTTAGAATCTTCTTTGAATGACTTTCCTAAACCGCCTAATATTTCTACTACTACCATTTGTAAACCTTCTAAATAATTTTTAAGTTTAACAAAGTCTGTATCGGAAGGAGTTGTAATAAATTCTAACGCATTAACTAAACTTTCTAATTCTTCATCATCTATTAAAGTAGCACCATATTCCTGTTCCATTGCTAATAACATAAAGAAAGAATTAGTATCACTTTTACCTTGTGTTAATATTTTAAATAATCTAGAAGAATTATCACCAAACTTAATCTCGCCATCAAACGGCCTATATCTAGATGATACAGGAACTACATAGTATGCTATAATAGCATCTAACATATTACCAAATTCCTCTTCTACTTCTGCAATATCTGCTAGGAAAGTCTTCATACTAGTTTTATCTTTTCTCCCAATAGTTGCAGAACTCGTAGTGGGTTTCTTTTGTTCTACTGGCCCTCTCTCATCTACCGTAGTAGGAGAAGATAATTTATCAAAATCAGATGAACTAGAAATAAACATACTAACAACATCTAAAAATTCACCAATATTTTTTAGATTTTGTTTTTCATCTACTTTAAAATTATTATTTTTTAACTCTGAAAATGGATACAGTACGTTATATGTTTCATTAATCAATTCTTCAGTAACAGGAAGATAGTACTTTTCTTGAGTAGCAACAACTGCTTGTTTTGCTAACAAATCTACATAATCTTCAATATCATCATCTATAATAGTTACAGACCTGTCACCTAACATTTTCATTTGTTTTTTAATTCTATTAATTTCCCTACTAAAAACAGGCCATTCAGACCATGCTGAAAAATTATTTCTTTTCTTATTCTCAGAAGCATATACATAATAGTATAATGGGTCTACTTCAATACTAGTTAAATCTCCTAATTTTTTCTTTAATCTAGATGCCTGTCTTGTTTCTTCATCTGCTTTTTGTGGAGTAATAGCATCTATTGACGTACTCTCAACCTTATCTCCATCTTCAGATAAGTATGAGTATGAGTCAGGTGCTTTTCCTCTACTAATTCCTAAATCTTTATTATTTAGTTTAGACGGGTCTATTGCCATTTCCTCGATAAGTTTTTTCTTATTACTTTGAAAGTCTGCTTCTGAATTTTGTGTACCCTCTTTAGTATCCATAAAAGTTTCAAATAATATTGTGACCTTATCCTTTCCTCTAGCCCAATCCTTCATTGTTTTTCCTTGATATGGTAAAATGTATTTGTAACTGTCTTCTTCTGATTCAATAACATCTGCTATATCCATAAACTCTTGCATAACTTCTTGTAAATTTTCATTTGAAGTTTCCATGTTTTTTAATCCAGTAGCAAATTCTTTTACTGTTGTCCTAACATCTTCATATTTTCCATCTATTTCTTCCCAATAAGAATAAATATCTTCTCTTCTTGATAGAAATTTCAAATCTAATTTACCAAGTAACTTATCTGCATCTAACTTCACTCCTTTGATTCTAATACTTTTATCTGTAGATAATCTTGCTTCTATTAGATTAAGAAAAGGAGAAACAATTTGTCTAAGATTTTGTGTAGGTGCAGCCTCTAAAGTTCTTTTCCACTCTTCTAAAGTTCTATCATTCAAATTAGAAGATGCCCAAGAAATTTCTTTATTAGTAGTATGTTCAGCATTCTCGACAGTATATCTTGTACCCTTTCCTTTCATAGTAAAGTTTCTAAGAACTTTATTAATTCCTTCTGTGTCTCCTTTACTATCATTAGTATCTAAATCAGATGTTCTACCAACACCAAGAGTTTTGTCTACTGTTTGTGAAATAACATATCTTATCATTTTATCTTTTAGTGTATCAGGTTTTATAAATTTAAAACTAGGATACTTATTCCTAACAAAATCATTTAATTTTTGTCTTGCTAATGTTTTAACTTCTGTTTCAGAGACTTCATTAGAATCTTCAATTGCTGATAATTTAAAATGTGGTTGAAAAACATAACCCTTACCAGTATTCCATAGAACTACATTATCATCTTCAGAAGTGGCTGCTTTTGTTTTTAGATACGTAAAGAGAAATTCTTTTTTGAAATCGTTTAATACTGTAAGTACTTTTTTTCTTGGTTGTTCTATATTATTTTTTTCAAGATGTGATACTATGTCAGTTAAACCACCTTCTAACAACAGAGTAAACATTTCAAGTTTATTTATATTTTGTAAATCTATTGCCATTATTGTACCCTTTCCTTAACTACGCCTATATTGTCTATTACCCATTGATGAGGCTGTATTCTATTACGCCCATGCAGAATACTTTTGTCGCCAGCCCCCATGTAGTCTACAATAGTTTTCCTTAAAGTATCTAAAAACAACTCTCTAATTTCAGTATAAGTTTTTTGAGATATCTTATTTCTTAGCATATCTTCATTTTGTTCAGAAGGATTTTTACCATAGTTTTTTACTAAACGTTGTATGTAATCACCTTTACTAGGACCGAACATAGTTTCTATATCATCTAAAGTAAGTATTACATTTGGTAATGTTGCTGATTGAGTAGTTTTAACATCAGATACGTTATACGAATTTGCTATACCTCCTTTGTAATCTTTTATTCTTTGTAAATATATATCTAATGAATCTTCATTAGTATCTACTATATCAGATGAAATGTTTTTTCGTCTATTTTCAGTACCAAGTAGTAAAATTAAACTTTTAATATCTTCACGACTAGTTGCCCTCATACCACCAACTCTATTATTAGTCATATTTTCTAATGCTTTTTTATGTTCTTCATAATAACCTGCTACTTCGTATATATGGACATCCATACCAAAGTATTTTTTCAAAGGTTCAAGTTTACTGTCTTGCATAGACTCATCTAAGTCATCTAATTCTCCTTTACCGACAGACATTATTAATTCATACTCTTTCATAGGTAAACTGTTATTTACTTTTTCTGTTCCTTTAATTCTTTGTGAGAATTCCGCATTTAGAAATACACTTTTTGGATGGTCGTTTCTTAATTTTCTAAAATTTGGAACACTATCTTCTGATTGATTCCATAAATTTTGTAGTATTTCAGCATAAGACTGACCTATATCTTCTTCAACTTCTTCATCACCACTAACATAAATATTATCTCTTAACATTTGATAAACTGCTTCTTGTTGTGTACTAGTTTTTGTTGTTCCTTCTATAGGAAAATTAGTAGGATTAAAATTAGGGTTCTTTATAATCCATTCTAATGAAGGATTCATTCTTTTACCACCCTTTTTTGAACCAAATAATGCTTGAGCGTCAGGAGTAGGTACTCCATCTACTTTGAAAGGTAAATAAGGTTTAATGTCTCCTGACATTTTGTATACCATATACATATATTCTAATAATTTGTCAGGAGTTAAATTTTCTTCTTTTATTTTTAATTTTTCTATTTCATCAGACCTTTTAACTTTAAACTTCAATTGCCCTGCTAGGTCAGGTTTATCTTTTAGATATTCAGATAATTTATTTTGATTTTTCTCATCCCATACTTTAAGTCTATATATTTCTTTAGGTTTACTATTAAAAAATTCCAATGCTTTATCTTGATTGCCATCTAATATCATTTGTACATACTTAGAAAAATATGCCTTTTCATCCTTAGGTTGTGAGTCAGTAGGTGTTCCTCCTAAACCTTCTAACAACATTTCAATAATTCTTTTTTCTCCATCATCAGCCCCTTTCATAAAACGATTTGCTGCTCTTAAAATCTGAACTCTGTCATATGCATACCCCTTTGCATCAGGAGTATTATTATTTAGTCCTTCTATTATTTTCTTAGCACCATCTTCATCTTCTGCTAATACAACCCTTTCAACTTGTTGACTCCAATAATTAGAAGGAGGTTTTTTATCTTCTTTTTCAAAATCATCTAATGCAGTTTGAGTAGTTCCTTTAGTATTATCAACAGGTTTAGTTTTCTTTGGTTTTCCTTTGAACCATTCTTCTACGGGTCGTGTAGCCACAGTTGCACCATCAGGGATTAATTCTTTTGGTAACTTAGATTGAGTAGTTTTCTCATCTTCGTTCTTTAATACAGATGTCCAACTCATTTTATTCACCTATTATATTGTGCTTCTGCTTGAATTAACCAATCCGGTTTTGGTTCAGGGAACTTACGCACTAATGCCTGAAACACTTCTTTATGTCCACCCTTCATATTCCAAGTTTGCATTTCAGTTTCATT
>TARA_R110002126_G_scaffold43555_28_pt1 | contig 13433 bp, 13 predicted proteins | sample TARA_R110002126 | Tara Oceans TARA_R110002126 (sample SAMEA4397536) | marine metagenome | biome: Polar Biome; feature: [DCM] deep chlorophyll maximum layer (ENVO:01000326); material: water (ENVO:00002006), including particulate matter (ENVO:01000060) such as... | depth 30 m
GTGAAAACCAAAACCACCCAGAAAATCACGTAGCTTTTGCTCGGGTACCAAAGGGTCCAGCCGCACCAGATGCTGCAGCGGTGAATCTTGCGGGCGCAGCGTTTCCAGCTGATGCTGAGCAAAATAACCTAAACTTACCCCATTGGCGTACCAGATTTCACCACTTTGTGGTTGCACGCTGCCTGACAAAAGTTTAATCAGAGTTGATTTACCGGCGCCATTGCGTCCCAGTAAACCGATCCGGCTGCCCGGTAGCAGCTGAAACTTAATCTGGCTTAAGATCACGTGGTCGTTATAGCCTGCTTGCACGTTCTCCATCTTCAGTAGCGGATTGGGCAGCGATTTTGGCTCGCGAAAACTAAAACTGAAAGGCGAATCAACATGGGCCGGTGCCAGGATGGTCATCCGCTCCAGCGCTTTTATCCGGCTTTGTGCCTGGCGGGCTTTGGTGGCCTGGGCTTTAAAGCGGTCAATAAACTTTTGCAGGTGGGCGACCTGGCGTTGTTGTTTATCAAAGTTGGCCTGATGCTGCGATAGCTGTTCAGCGCGCTGGCGCTCGAACTGGCTATAGTTACCCTTATACAATGTCAGGGTCTGGCGTTCAATGTGGACAATGTTATCGGTAACGGCATCCAGAAAGTCACGGTCATGGCTTATCAATAGCAAAGTACCCTGATAGTTTGCCAGATATTTTTCCAGCCACAAAACCGCATCTAAATCCAGGTGATTGGTGGGCTCATCCAGTAGCAGTAATTCAGCTGGTTGCATCAATGCCTTGGCCAGGTTTAAGCGCATCCGCCAACCACCTGAAAACGACTTTACAGATTGCTGCTGGGCTTCACCACTAAAACCCAGACCATCAAGCAGCACGCCAGCTTTAGCTTCAGCCCGGTAGCCATCCAGCGCTTCAATTTGTAAATGTACCGCCGCTAAATCACTCTCACTACATTGGCTGCGGGCTTTTAACAGTAGTGGAAACAATTTTTCATCACCCTGCAGCACATAATCCATGGCGCTGCAGTCCAAAGCAGGGGTTTCCTGAGCAACAGTAGAGATCACCCAACGTTCGGGAATATTAATATTACCGGCATCGGCGTGCAGTTTTCCAAGCAGCATGGCAAACAAGCTGGACTTACCGCAGCCATTCGAACCAATTATTCCGACTTTTTGCCCCGGAAATACGGTAAGATCGGCATTGCTGAATAAAGCCTGTGGGCCGCGGCGCAGTTCAACCTGCTGTAACTGAATCATGCTTTTACCTGTAATACTGAACTAGGGCGCCAATTTTACGCTATAACCAGCATAAACCAAGGTCTACACTGAAAATTGCCGCCGACAAAATGAGATAACTATGACTGTTCGCAAGAAAAAACGTTTTATTGCAGGCGCAAGTTGCCCCAAATGCCATGCTATAGACACCATGATGCTGTTTTTAGAAAACAACGTAGAAAAAGTAGAGTGCGTTAGCTGTGGTCATCAGATGGTGCAGCCCGAGGCGCAAGTAGCCAAAGCCAGTCGCGCCGCCGAGCAGGTAATAGGTGTGTTTAAACCGGAATAACACCTGTGGCTAATAATGCGGTGGCGGTGGCTCGTCTTCAGGTGACAGGATCCCCTGATCCTCAGGCAGTTGCCTCAGTTTCTCTGCTAGCAGGAGCACTTGCTGCTGCAGCTTTTCTATCCGGATCTGGTGTTGATGCAATTCGTTGTTCAGGTTGTGAACGGTATCTTCCTGAAATGCCAGTTTACTCTCTAATTCAATTAACTGTTGCTGCATGGCTGCATCTATTTCAGTCATAATCTATTTCCCATACTTCGGCATATCCACTAGAACTTTCACTAATTATACGTGTTGGGCTTAAGAAAGCTACAGCATGCACTACGGCGCCCGCCGGGCGGCTGCCATCACGGGGCGTTACCCGCCAGCGTTGTAATTCCTCGCCATCACGCACCCGCCACAACACCACATTGCGGGTAGGGGCGCCGGTAAGTAAATATTGTCCGTCTTCACTAAAGCGCACGGCGCTGAATACTTGCTGACGGGCAGTTATTTGGAGGCTGCTGACCAAAGCTCCGCTCTGAATATCCCAAATCCTGGCCATGCTTTGACTATCCGCAGTGAAAGCAAAGCGGCCTTGCGGGTCGAGCGCCACTTTACTTACCCTGCTCGGATGGCTGAAAGAGTGAATAATCTGAGCACTTTCGGTATCCCACAAATAGGCTTGATAATCGTTGCTGCCGGTCAGGGCATAGCGACCATTTGGCGACATTGCGACACTATTAATTTTTTCACTGTGACCCAAAAACTCCAGACGCCGGCCGCTTGACAGAGTGATATGTTGCACAGCGCCATCACTTTTGCCGATAAGCAAATGGTCACCGTTGGCTGATAACGCAATGTCCCTCACAGTTGACTGATCAAGTTGCCAAAACCCCACATTCTGACCGGTGTCAGTGCGCCATAATGCAAAGGTTTGCTGATCAGCGCTTAATACGTGGCTGTTATCCGGACTGATAGCGAGGCTGAATACCAGATTTTCCTGCTCTGGATTATGTTGCCACTGGTATTTAAGTGCGTTCTGTTGCAAATCCCAAAAGGCGACACCATCCTGTACTGATGAAACAATGGCGAATTTACCGTCTTCAGCAATTTCTGCAGCGTAGCTACCCTGAGCAACGTGTTGCCATTGCTGTAGTGCTGTGGTTTCAACTTTTGTACAGGATAAGAGGAAAAAAGTCAGAAAAAGCACAGGATATTTCATTGCGGGTGTTAACCTCATTCGCACAAACCGTTAGTATAGGCCAGAACCGGACTGATTATTAAAACACACTTTTGCAGCCAGGCTGCCAATTATTGGAGAAATGAATGCGCGTAACTACCAAATTATCATTGATTGCTGTGGCAATGTTAACTTTAAGTGCTTGCCAGAAAGAAAAGCAAATTGAAGCTCCAGCATTAGACACTGAACAGGCAAAGCAAGCCTATAGCCTGGGTGTTTCTGCAGGCCGCTATCTTGAAAGCACTATTCAGGAATATGACAAAATTGCGGTAGAGCTGAATAGCGAATTAATTATGCAAGGTGTTCAAGACGGCCTGGCTGGCAAATCCAGTGTTAGCGATGACGAAATTCAACAGCTTCTGGCCAGCCTTGATGAGCAATATCGCGCAAAACAGGCGGAAATTGCCGCTGCAGAATCTGAAGCGGTGATTGCTGCTGGTAAAGCTTATTTAGAACAAAACGCCGCTAAAGAAGGCGTTAATGTTACTGAATCAGGTTTGCAGTATGAAGTGCTGTCAGAGGGTGACGGCCCTAAGCCGGCAGCAACTGATGTAGTAAAAGTGCACTATACCGGCACTTTAACGGATGGGACTAAATTCGACAGTTCTTTTGATCGGGATGCGCCTGCTGAGTTCCCGTTAAACCGGGTAATCCCTGGCTGGACTGAAGGCGTGCAGCTTATGAGTGTAGGCTCTAAATATAAGTTTACTGTACCGTCTGAACTTGCATACGGTGAGCGTGATATGGGCGTAATCACCCCACACAGTGTTTTAGTTTTTGAAGTTGAACTACTGGACATTGTCTCCGACAAATAATTTAGAAGTTGGCAGCGACAATTACTGGTTGTCGCTGCTACTGGTTTTTACAACTAATCATTCAGGCGGATACACTGGCGTCAGTATGTTTGGCGTGCAGGGTATCAATTAATTCGTCTTCTAATTCAAACCGCTCTTCCAATGCCTGACCAAGCTCAGAAAGCTCGCGGTCAAATGCTGCACTGTCGCGTGTACTCAGATGGTCGGCGTAGGCGTCGTTAAAACTAAGCGCCAGATCAGTAGACACTGAAATTTTCGGATACAGGCTATCAGCAAGTTTTCGGGAATCAGTGCCATTTATAGTGCATTGATCGACAATGCGTTCGTATACCTCGAAATGACCAGCCGACAAATAATCCATCAGTAATTGGCAGAACTCACGTACTTTATCCTGAGCAGGCAGGGTGTGACGATCTTTTTCAAAGGGTGGTAAGCCAGCCAGCTTGCAATAGCTGACGATAAGTTGCTGGCGTTCGTCAAGCCAGTTATCAATTGCTGTTAACGACCCTCCCCACTTTTTTTGCGCTTGTTGCACACGACGGTACATTGCCTTCTCCTTAAGAGCAGTAAAAGTTCTGCTACCTCTAATTAAAAGAATTTCACACTAAAGATCAACCATTTTTTTATTGGTCAGCCCAGTACACAAGCCGTATCATACCAACAGCGAACTGTTCTGCAACTGAATTAAGGCCGCTAACAAAGGACGCCACTATGATAAAGCACAGCATAAACCTTACCGCACAAAGCAGCGGACTGTGGTTTGTGGTCAACAAAGGCCGCATATTTTTGGGCGCGGATGGTAAGATACCGCAGGGAAATAAAGCTAGCCTTGGGGTTGCTGTCGACCCGGAACAAGTATGTTGGCTGGGGGAGTACCAGCAAAAGCCATGTTATTTATTAATTGATCATGATCAGATAGTTGACGAAACAGCCTGGCATTCTGCACGTAGTTTTTTGGATCTGGACGAGCAGTTGTTTCAGTTGGCGGCCAGGGCAACCCAGGTAGCGCTGTTTTTACAAACACATCGCTTCTGTGGCCAATGTGGTAGTGCTATGTATCTGGTTAACTGGGAGCTGGCCACTTTGTGCAGTAAATGCGGTCATCGGTGTTATCCGAGAATTGCGCCTTGCGTTCTGGTTGGTATTACCCGCCCCGGACAGTTATTGCTGGCGCGCTCAACCCGCCATAAAGCAGGTTTCTATTCGATTCTTGCCGGTTTTGTTGAATCTGCTGAGACACTAGAGCAAGCAGCGCTTCGTGAAGTAAAAGAAGAGGTTGGGCTTAATATTAATAATCTGACCTATATTGGCAGTCAGCCATGGCCTTTTCCCCATTCGTTAATGGTGGGTTTTACTGCGGATTATGTCGGTGGTGAGATAGTGTGTCAGCCAAACGAGATTGAGGAAGCTGATTGGTTCGATTTAGATAACTTACCGCAGGTACCACCGATAGCAACACTTTCAGGACGGATTATCAGACAACTGCAGCGCCAGCATGAGGTGCTAATAAACAGCCAATAAAAAATCTTCCGGAAAGATTTTTAACAATGCAGAGCGTTGGCCCGAGGGGTTTGCGCCATGGATGGCAGCAAATAAAAAATCTTGCGGAAAGATTTTTAACAATGCGTAGAGTTGGCCAGAAGGGTTTGCGCCATGGATGGCAGCAAATAAAAAAGCCACAAAATGTGGCTTAACTTGGTACAACGTGGTCTCGTTGAACGAGCTTCTCGCTTATAATTCTTCACTAGCGCAGTAAGTTTATAACAGATACTTTTGTTGGTTACAAGTCTGTGGTTGAAAAAACCTGAATGAGCGATTAACGCTGATTATCTAGAGTAAGCGTGTTACAGATGGTAAACTTGCGCAGTTTTAATTGAAGGCGATTATATTATGCAATTACAAAATGACCGTTATCTGCGAGCCTTACTAAAGCAACCAGTAGACCGAACTCCTGTTTGGATGATGCGTCAGGCCGGCCGCTATTTACCAGAGTATCGGGCAACTAGGGCTGTTGCAGGTGATTTTATGTCATTATGCAGAAATCCTGAGCTGGCCTGTGAGGTAACGCTGCAGCCATTGCGACGTTATCCGTTAGATGCGGCTATTTTGTTCAGTGATATCTTAACCATACCTGATGCGATGGGGCTGGGCTTATATTTCGGAGAGGGCGAAGGTCCCAAATTTCAAAAGCCTATTCGTGACTTTATGGATGTGGTTAATTTGCCGGTGCCCGATCCTGAACAAGAGCTTCGCTATGTGATGGATGCTGTGCGTACCATTAGACGTGAATTAAATGGCAGTGTGCCGCTGATAGGTTTTTCGGGCAGTCCCTGGACGCTGGCAACGTATATGGTCGAGGGCAGTGGCAGTAAGACGTTCAGTATCATCAAGAAGATGATGTACAGTGAACCGGAAGTATTGCATATGCTTTTAGATAAGCTTGCGCAAAGCGTAGTATTGTATTTGAATGCGCAAATTGCTGCTGGCGCTCAGTCTGTTATGATATTTGACACTTGGGGTGGTATTTTAACTCCTCGTGATTACAAAGAATTTTCATTGAGTTATATGCAGACTATCTTGAATGGCCTAACCCGTGAAGCCGATGGTCGCAAGGTGCCGGTCACTCTGTTTACCAAAAACGGCGGTCAGTGGCTGGAAGTTATTGCCGCAACCGGGTGTGATGGTGTTGGTCTGGATTGGACGACTGATATTGGCAATGCCCGCTCCAGAATTGGTGATAAGGTTGCGCTGCAAGGTAATATGGACCCATCAATTTTACTGGGTTCACCGGAGCGGATAAGGCAGGAAGTGCAATCGATACTGGATAGCTTTGGCCAGGGCAGTGGCCATGTGTTCAACTTGGGCCACGGCATTACCCCAGACGTTGATCCGGAGAAAGCAGGCGTGTTTATTGACGCGGTACAATCATTAAGCCGCACTTATCATCTGGATACCACAGCAGAGTAAAAGTAAAAGGCCATCGTTAAGATGGCCTTTTCGCTAGTTCGTACCTGCTACAGATGTCTGATAATCAAGCAGCAAGTCTTCAAAATTCTCTACCGCCCAATTTCGTTTCCGCGCCTCATTTATAGCTTGTTGTAACATTGCCTCGCCGCGGCCCTGCTGACCAAGTTCAATAAATGCCACACCCAATGTAGACAAAAGATCAGGATGGTTGGGATCAATTGCCCGGCCCTGTTCAGCAAGGCTGATCGCTTTATTAGGATTGTGAAGCTGAGGGTCATCAGACAGGGCTAGTAGTGATGCGTAGTCGGCGATAGCAGGCATATATTCCTGCAATGCCGCCAGCTCCAAATAGCGCGCTGCTTTACGCGGGTCAAAGTTAACGTTGTTGCTGTCTAGTAATTCCTGCGCCAACAGATAAGCCGCTTTAGGGTTGCCACCCTCGGCCGCGACGGCTAACCAGTTAACGGCTTTACTACGATCTTTCTCACAACCATTACCAGTGATCAGGCACTGTGCCAAGCGATATTGCGCTGTCTGATGCCCGTTAATGGCAGCTTTCTGATACCACTCCAACGGATTTTCTGTTTTGACAATATTACTTTCAGCTAACACTGCATATAAGTATTGATACTCTGCAAACTCAGCTTTTGCTGCCGCAGCAATGGCGTCGATATACTCTTGATTATCTCGCTTAAAGCGTCGTTGCTGAGCACCCTGATTAGCTTTGATCTGAAAGCTGTGGCTTTGCATTTCAAGCCGCATAGTATCCCCGTACAAATCGCGAGGGGGCTCAAATCGCCAGTTGTTAACTGCAGCTAATACAAACTCATCGATACCCTCTATTGGAAAGGACGCAATAACTTTGGCGTTCTCTACATTACCATCTTCATTGATATCATAATGGACGACCGCCCAGGCTGAAACACCACTTCGTTCAAAGTAGTTAGGATAAGTTGGTTCATCCTGCTTTATCGGTTTTATCTTATTTGCGCTATTGACTACAAAGCGGTTAGCAATAGGATAAAGGTTACCAAACAGCGCATCTTTGCCATGCTTGCTGCTAAGTTCATTATACATATCTTTGCCATCACGTCGTGAATCCAGCTTGCGACGCAATGCCAAATATTGATCTGCGGCTTCAGGGTGTTCACGATCACGCGCTATTAAGGTCCAGGCATAGGCCTTATTGACATCTACCGGGGTTCCGAGTCCTTCCGCGTAGATTTTTGAGACTAAAAACTGAGCTTCCAGGTGACCAAGCTCAGCCAGCTTCTCCAATCTTGGCTTCGCTAACTGATACTCTTGCTTGTCAAACAATGACTTTGCAGTAGGAAAATCGGCAAGAGTGTAACCGGAGAAGCAGATTGCTATCCAAGCCAGGCTAATACGAACTAATGGCATAACGGGTCTCCACGGCATTCCCATGAGATTTTTTTAATGTTTCATTGAGTTTACAATGATTTACCAGTCAAAACAAAATTATATATATTGTTTTATATCAACATCTTAAGTTGAGCATTAAGGTTCAATCAAAAAAGTCTGTTGAGTCCATTCAATGCGGCTACCCGGTATGCTTCAGCCATAGTCGGATAATTGAAGGTAGTATGGACGAAATAATTAAGGTTATTACCGCCATTTGTTTGCATCATAATTGCCTGGCCTATATGGACAATTTCTGCTGCACGCTCGCCAAAACAGTGGATGCCAAGAATTTCTAACGTATCCCGATGGAACAGCAGCTTCAGACTACCCACGCTGGTATTGGCAATTTGTGCTCTGGCAAGATGCTTAAACTGGGCTCTGCCAACCTCATAAGGAATTTTAGCGCTGGTAAGCTCTTGCTCTGTCTTACCAACAGAACTCATTTCAGGAATGGTATAAATCCCTACCGGGATATCAGCGATCAGATGACCGTCCAGGTTACCTTTAACAATGGCTTCGCCGGCTAATCTGCCCTGATCATAAGCGGCGCTTGCCAAACTAGGGTAACCAATCACATCACCTACAGCATAAATATTTTCAATACTGGTTTGATAGCGGGAATTTACTTTAACCAGGCCCCGACTATCTGAATCCAGGCCAATAGCCGCGAGGTTCAGCATATCGGTGTTACCTGTGCGACCATTGGCAAACAGAAAGCAATCAGCTTTCATTTTCTTGCCTGATTGTAAGTGCAACACTACGCCGTCTTTGTGTCCTTCAATTTGCGAAAACTCCTCACCGTGACGAATTGTCATACCAGAGTTCCAGAAATGATAACTAAGTGAGTCAGAAATTTCTGCGTCCATAAATGACAGCAAACGGTCTCGGGTATTAACAAGGTCAACCCGCACACCAAGGCCGCGGAAGATTGACGCATATTCGCAGCCGATAACCCCGGCGCCATAAATAATAATATGTTTGGGCTCATGAGCAAGTGACAAAATCGTGTCACTGTCATAAATACGTGAGTGGTCAAAATCAACTTGTGGCGGCCGGTAAGGTCTTGAACCTGTCGCTATAACAATGGTCTCGGCACTCAGATTATAACAACTGCCATCCTCGTCAGTTATTTCAAGCGTATGGGCATCAATAAAGCGTGCCTCACCCTGATGGATCTTTACCAGATTGCGATCATAAAACCCGGCCCGGAGTTTAACTTGTTTACGTATGACGCCGGCAGCATGTTTTAGGATTTGCGAAAATGTCAGCCGGGTGAGTTGATCGTCCAGCTGAAATAGCGGGTTTTCATTGAACTCGATCAACCGGCTGACCGAGTGGCGCAATGCTTTGGATGGAATAGTGCCCCAATGGGTACAGCCGCCGCCCACTGATTTGTAGCGTTCTATAGCGGCAACACGCTTACCACTTTTTGCCAGATACATGGCTGCGCCTTCACCACCAGGACCAGTGCCGATAACAATCGCATCATAGTCATAAACCGGTTTTTTTGACTTGTTCAGATCTGTCACACGCTTCGCCTAGCTTAGTAAATGCAGTAATGAGTAAGCATAACAGGTCTTTATAACAAAAAAAGAGGCGTTAGCCTCTTTTTATTGGTCAGTTAAAGGCTGAAGTTAACCTCTGCCAGTGTTGATGCTGTTGTTGCAAATGGTATTTAAACTCACGATAGCGCTGCTTAAAATCTGCGGTCTGGTACTGCTCAATCAATGCTTGCTTTTTCTGCAACACAAACTGCTTTTTAAGCTGATAGTAATCCTGCATTCTGGCCAACAGTAGCTCATACTCACGTTCCAGTAACTGAAGCAATTGTTCAGCATTTGGAAGCAGCTGTGCTTTTTGCTGAGCCCGCAACAATTGCATTTTTGCTTTAGCCATAGCGATGCGTTCTTCCGGAACAGTTCGCAAGTTACGGGTTAACCCCATAAAACTTGCTGATTTAATAAGCCACTTCGTTGGATCGAATTGCCACCATTTAATACCGTTGCGATAATCATATTCAAAAATATGATGGTAGTTATGATAGCCTTCGCCATAGGTTAAAAAGGCCAGTATACCGTTGTCTCTTGCTGAGTTTTTATCTGTATACGGTTGTTTGCCCCAGATATGAGCCAATGAATTAATAAAGAACGTAAAATGGTGGCTTAGAACTAACCGTAGCACACCTACACTTAATATCATGCCCAGCATGTTGCCACTTAACAAACCCAAAAATAGCGGGATGCCAAGATTAGTCGCTATTGTAAGCACCAGATAATGTTTGTGCTGCCAGGCGACAATACGGTTTTTCTGTAGGTCACGCACGTTACTATAATCGTTGTATACGTCACCCTGATAATCCCTTAGCATCCAGCCGATATGGCTGTACCAGAACCCACGCCCTGCAGAATAGGGATCCTTGTCGTTGTTATCAACATGGCGGTGATGATCCCTATGATCGGACGACCAATGCAAAGCACTGTTTTGTAGTGCAAAAGCGCCTCCTATCGCGAATGCCCATTGTAAAAATGGATGAGCATCATAGGTTTTATGAGCCCATAAACGGTGATAACCCGCAGTAATGGACATACCGCAGTAGCCAAGTGCTAAAATTGTCGCGATAATTTCAAACCAGCCAAAACCAACGGTAATGGCATACCACGGCACGGCGATAGCAGCGACGAGGAACGTAAGACTGAACAATATGGTGGTAGTCCAGATAATAGGAGCTTTTTTCATAAAGGGTACTTTGAGCTTACAACTGTACGCCAATTTAACTAGCCAGCAGTTTCAGGTCAAGGTATAAAATAGTAAATTTTTCGATAGGACATGCCGTGAGCAGAGCCCAACAAAAAGAGCGAACCCGTAAGGCTATAATAGAAGCAGCTTTTTCTCAGTTAAGCGCTGAAAAAAGTTTTGCGAGTCTGAGTCTGCGTGAAGTTGCCAGAGAGGCAGGAATTGCACCTACATCCTTTTATCGTCATTTTGCTGATATGGATGAACTGGGTTTAACCCTTGTCGATGAAGCGGGTTTAATGTTGCGGCAATTAATGCGTCAAGCGCGGCAGCGGATTGAAAAAAACGGCAGTGTTATAAGCACCTCAATTGAAACCTTTATGGAGTTTGTTGTCGGTAACAGTAATGTGTTTCGGCTATTGTTACGTGAGCGCTCGGGTACTTCAGCTGCATTTCGGGCTGCTGTTGCCCGAGAGATCCAGCATTTCTCAGCAGAGCTGGCACATTATTTACGAAAGGAAACAGCCTGTCCGGACGATCTGGCGCAATTGCAGGCTGAAGCGATGGTGACATTGGTGTTTCATACTGGCGCCGATGCCCTCGACGCACCTCCCGAGCAATACGCCAGTTTAACCAGCCGCACCGTAACCCAGCTTCGCTGGTTGGCTCATGGTGCAGCCAGTTATGGCCGTATCAAACTTAAAAGTTAGCGCTTTTGCAACCAAACTGCAGTTTCTACATGGTGGCTATAGGGGAACTGATCAAATAAAGCGGCTTGAATGACACTATGTGTGGCTGAGAGTGTCTGTAAATTTTCTGCCAATGTTTCAGGGTTGCACGATATATAGATTATATCGTTAAACCGGCTGACCAACTGTACGGTCGCAGGATCTAAGCCGGCGCGTGGCGGGTCAACCAGCACGGTGTTCAGTGCCATATTAGCAAGTTCAATATGTTTGAGCGAGGTACCGTTGGCTAGTGCTTCAGCTACGTCCTCAGCAGACATTTGTAACACCTGTACATTTTCAATGTTGTTTAAAGAGACGTTGTATTGCGCTGATTTAATAGAAGTTCTTGATATTTCTGTAGCAACAACCTGCTTAAAATATCTGGCTAGTGCCAACGCAAAATTGCCGTTGCCACAGTACAACTCTAATAAATCACCGTTAAGATTTTTCGCAATATTGGCGGTCCATGCCAGCATATGTTGATTAACACCGGCATTCGGTTGGGTAAAACTACCTTCTATTTGTTGATAGGCGATCGTTTCACCCTCAACAGTAAATTTTTCAGTAACAAAGTCATTTTGTATAACGACTTTTTGTTTACGCGCCCGGCCTATAAATTTAACCTGCCATTCGGGCATTAGCTCCGCCATAAGCGCAGTTGCTGCATGCTGCCAGCTTTCATCAAGTTGTCGTTTATATATCAAGCTTACTAGCAGCTCGCCAGACAAGGTTGCGAGATAATCAACCTGATACAATTTATAACGTAAGTCATGGTTGTATTGAATTTTACTGAGTAACACTGGCATGAAATCAGCAATAATCCGGCATGCTACCGGGAAATAATCTATGCGAATTTTTTGCTTGGTTTCGGGGTCGAACATGGCATGATATATGTCGTCACCGTCATGCCAAATACGAAATTCAGCTCGCTGGCGAAAATGACTGGATTCTGAGCGAAATAACTGAAAATCAGTGGTGACATAGCCATCCAACAATTGTTGTAGCCGTTTTTGCTTATTAGCTAACTGAACTTCGTACTCCGCGGGAAACACCTGACCAATGTGCATAATTGTCTCTGCTTACTATAAAGGCCGACATTTTAGTTTCTTTTAACGTGTCAGCCAACCTTTCAGGAGTAATGGGGGTTGCTCTGAAATTGAAAAAGCAAAACGCCGGCAGGTAGCCGGCGTTAATTTAGCAATAAATAGCTATTATTCTGCGCTATCTTCTTCCTGACGTTCCTTAGCTTCTCGGACCTTCAACGTGCGCTCCTGAAACTCAAAGTCATTTAATTTGTTGATCATTTTACTGGCATCTTTTGCTGCTACTTCAATAAATCCGAAACCGCGCCGGCGGCCAGTCTGCCTGTCTTTCATCAGGCGGACATTTTTAACTGCACCATAATTTTCAAATAACTCTCTGACAGCGTCTTCATTGGCGCGATAAGGTAGATTGCCGACATACAGGGTTGATGTTTCACCGCTGAATGCTACAGAAACATCAGTTTGCTGCCCGGCAGCACCTTTTACATCAACAAGTATTGGTACCAGCACACCTGCCAGTAGTACACCGATAACCACGAACCACGCCTGGTTAATTTCTAAAGTGAAGAAAGCGAATGCGAAATAGACGATCACTGCCAGTGCCAGTGTGTACGGTAATGAAACGCGTAAAGTTGGTAACATAATCAATTCCTAAATACGAAAAACAAGAGTGCCTATAAATTTTCAGCGCTTCTATCTTAACGGTTAGATCTTAAGCAGCCAACATAAAAATCTGTCAGCAAAATACTAAGTTACATCAAAATAGCTAAAACGACGCTTTTATAACCGTTTAAACTTAAAGTAGACGAATTAATTAAATAACCGCTTGCGTCAGTTATTAAACGCCCTATAATGCGCGCCATGCCAAGGGGGTGCTGCAGTATGAGTGCCTCGGGTGAGATAAGCCGGACAGCAAAAATCTTTTAGAAAGAGGCTTGACAGTCAGGT
>TARA_R110002126_G_scaffold88759_1_pt1 | contig 13417 bp, 11 predicted proteins | sample TARA_R110002126 | Tara Oceans TARA_R110002126 (sample SAMEA4397536) | marine metagenome | biome: Polar Biome; feature: [DCM] deep chlorophyll maximum layer (ENVO:01000326); material: water (ENVO:00002006), including particulate matter (ENVO:01000060) such as... | depth 30 m
AAACGAAAATTAAATGGCATCAACAGATAAAATATTTGTAAGTCCCGGTGTTTTTACATCGGAAAAGGACTTAACATTTGTCACAAGACAAGTTGGGGTTACCACACTTGGATTAGTGGGGGAGACTCCAAAGGGACCGGCTTTTGAACCTGTATTTATTTCAGATTATGACGAATACCAAAAATACTTTGGTGGTCTTAATAGTGAAAAATACAAAGCAAGCGGATTCCATAAATACGAAACAAATTATATTGCTAAATCATTCCTATCTCAAACCAACCAACTTTACGTTAGTAGGGTATTAGGTTTATCAGGGTATAAAGCAGGACATGCTTGGGTATTAACATTAGATTCAGATATCGATTCATCAACTATTGTTGAAACTGTATCTGCAACTACAGAAGACCCATTCTTAACATATTCTGCTTCAACTGCGGGTACACCAACTACGTTAGTATGGGGTAACTCAAATGTAGAAGCACTTTATAATGATGGGGAGATTTCTTCATTATTCACTAATTTAGGTAATAAAGGGGTAAATGATGTAATTGCGCAAGCAACTGCTAAATATGTTAAAACAGGGTCTGACTTTAATGGTGCAACCTTTACTATGACAGTATATGAAACAGGTGTTCATGGAAGTGATCCTTCGATCGTTACAGGTACAACTTCTGGTTCAGTTACTGAATATAGTGGAACATCTTTTACGGAGGTAGAAGATAGTGTAGTAGCAACTTTGAGAAGTAGAGGCACATATGATTCAACTGAATTATTAAACTTCAATATTACTGGCGAAACAACTGTTAACATTTCTGGTACTGGTATGGTTAAAGATCCATTAGCAAGTTTCAATTTAACAGGAACAACTACTGGTGGTGATAACTTTGATTATAGTGTATCATTTGATACTACGAAGAAAAATTATATCAAATCTGTACTGGGTGTGAAAGCACAAGATAAAGACGCTGAATTATGGGTAGAAGAAATCTACAAAAATACTTTAGATGATTTAATTACTGATGAGAAGGTAAGAGGTATTAACTCTCAGATAGTTCAAATTGATAAGGATGCAACTGACAATTTAAATGATTATGATGAAGAATATAAATCAGCAGTTACTCCACATGTATTATCAGAATTAAGAGGTAATAAATTATATAGATTATTCAGAATGGTTACTATTTCAGATGGTAACTCAGCAAATGAAGATATTAAAATATCAATCATAAACATTAAACCTGACGATAAAACGTTTGATTTAGTTATAAGAAAATTTTATGATTCAGATGCTAGACCAACAATCATTGAGAAATTCTCTCAATTATCTATGAATCCTGCAGAGAGTGGGTTTATTGGTAGAAAAATTGGTACAACTGATGGTGAATACGTATTGAAAAGTAATTATCTAATGATTGAAATGGCAGAAAACTTTCCAATAGATGGTTACCCTGCTGGATTTGAAGGTGTACCGGTAAAAGACTACATTGATAGTGTTAACGGAACAGGGACTGCTAAACCACCTATCATTGAGTATAAAACATCTTATTCTGCGAATGAAAAGAAAAGAAAAGTATATTTAGGTCTTAACACAACTATTGGTTATGACCAAAATTTCTTTGACTATAAAGGTTTACCTGATGATGAGGATTTAGGTGTTTGGACTGGGGTTACAGATGGTTTCCATTTAGATTCAGGTACAACATCTACAGTTATTGAAGGGGTTTCTTTAACATTAGGAGATGGATCTTCATACATACCAACATACACATTTCAAACAGGTAACGCTGAATTTAGAAGTGAAGCTGGGTTAGAAGGGACAGATTATGAAAAGTTAAATGCTAGAAAATTCACATTTGCACCTTATGGTGGTTATGATGGTTGGGATGTTTATCGTACTGAGAGAACGAATGATGATAGGTATAGAATAAATGGAACTAGAGGAGTTCAAGGTTTAACGGTTGGGACTTTTGAAAATAGAGTTACCTCAACAGAAGAAAATGGAATTGATTCTGATTGGTATGCTTACTTTGAGGGAATTAGAACATTCTCTAATCCTGAAGCAGTTAACATAAATATATTTGCAACTCCTGGTATTGATTCAAGAGACAATATAACTCTTATGGGTGAATCAATCGATATGATTGAAGAAGAAAGAGCTGATTCACTTTATATAATGACAACACCGGATACTGATAGTTCTGGATCGGTAGCATTAACAGTTGAAGAAGCAGTTGACATTGTAGATGATTCAGGAATTGACTCTAACTACACTTGTACATACTGGCCTTGGTTACAAATGCAAGATACGGAAAACAATCAATACCTTTGGTTACCACCAACGGTAGAAGTTGTTAAGAATATTGCACTTACTGATAATATTGCTTTCCCTTGGTTTGCAGCGGCAGGTTTAAATAGAGGAACAACAGCAGCAATTAAAGCTAGACTTAAACTGACATTAGATCAAAGAGATACTCTTTATGAAGGTAGAATTAACCCAATGGCAACCTTCTCAGATGTAGGAGTTGTAATATGGGGTAACAAAACTCTACAAGATAAAGAGACAGCTCTTAATAGAATCAATGTTAGAAGATTGTTGTTACAAGCTAGAAAACTTATTTCTGCAGTATCTATCAGATTATTATTCGAACAAAACGATGATGTTGTTAGAAACCAATTCTTATCACTTGTTAATCCTATATTGGATAACATTAGAAAAGAAAGAGGTTTAACAGACTTTAGAGTTCAGTTAGATAATTCTCCTGAATCGATTGATAGAAATGAACTATGTGGTAGAATATTTATTAAACCAACAAGATCATTAGAATTCATATGTGTTGAATTTAATATTACCAACACAGGTGCTAACTTTGATAACCTATAATAAATAAAATAAGGGGAGGGTTAATACCTTCCCCATTTTATATATGAAAGTACAACTAACAGAATCACAATATCTTTTACTATTAGAATTCCAAAAGAGAGCTTACTCTTTTGATTGGGATGATAATATTTTAAACATGCCTACGAAGATCCATTTGGAGAAGAGAGTTGGTATGGATGATTGGATACCTGTTGATGCGTCAACTGCTGAATTTGCAGATTTAAGACACGAACTTGGAAAAGGATTTAGATTTTTAAACGATAATCCTGATGATGCTTTTAAAGATTTCAAAGAACATCAATCATTTTTAAATGATACAGAAAAGGCTTTAAGAAAAGGGGATTATGGTCCAAGTTTTGAAAAGTTTAAAGAGGCATTAATATATGGGAATGATTTCTCAATTATTACCGCAAGAGGTAACTCACCAATGACATTAAGAGATGCAACTAAATTATTGATCGATAAACACTTTACTGAAGAGGAAAGACAGACAATGATGGGTAATTTAAAGGGTGTAACGATTGATCAGTACTTAAACCTACAAGATTATCACCCAGTATCATCGGAGGAGTTTGGGGAGAGGTTTGGGATTGAAGTTGCCGGTGGTGCTGCTAACCCTGAAAGGGCAAAAACAATAGCGTTAGAAGATTTTGTTAGAAGAGTTGTTCAATCGGCAAAACAATTACAAGGTGATGATGGTTATGAGGGATTAAGTGTTGGGTTTAGTGACGATGATTTAGGTAATGTCATTAAAGCTGAAGAGTTTATTAGAGCTGAATTACATAAAGCATACCCCAATATTAAGTTTTTAGTGTATGACACTTCAGACCCTAAAGACACTAAGAAAAAAAGAATTATAATTAAAAAGTAATATTTCTGAAAAGTAAATATTTATAAATAAAGAATAAAAGAAAATTAAAACAATACAACTATGGCTGATTTATTAATGAGAATGCCCGTTCCTTACGAACCTCTAAGAAAGAATAGGTTCATCTTTAGATTTCCTGATGAGTTAGGTATTCAAGAATGGTGGGTGTCAACTGGTTCAAGACCGAAATATACAAGTGATGAGGTGGAAATACCTTTTCTTAATACATCTACTTTTGTAATAGGTAGATTTAAATGGGAGACAATACAAATAGTGTTAAGGGATCCAATTGGACCTTCTGCAACACAAGCAATGATGGAATGGGTTAGACTTCATTCTGAATCTGTAACAGGTAGACAAGGTTATGCTGCTGGTTATAAGAAAGATGTTGAACTAGAAATGTTAGATCCAACAGGTGTAGTTGTTCAGAAATGGATACTTCAACAAACTCAATTAAACGATGCAGATTTCGGAGGATTAGATTATAGTTCATCTGATTTAGCGGATATTACATGTACTTTGAGATTCGATAGAGCTATCAACGTATTCTAATATAAACACAATATAAACATATTATTTAAAAGTCACCTCAAAAGGGTGACTTTTTTGTTTTATGGAATATTTATAAAGAAAAGAATATATGAAAAACTTAAATGAACAATCAGATAGAATCAAACAACTTTTTACAGAAGAAAGATTATATGGTAATCTAATATTAGAGAGTAGTAAGATAATATTAACTGAAGATAAGGTAATTGATAAGGGTAAAAATGAATTAGGTAATTCGTTTAAATTAAAAAAAGATAATAAAGGTATTTTTACATTAATTGGGAAGAAAAACACACAATTATTAGATTATGATAAGAACGGTAATATCACTCTAAAAAAAGAATTCGACCCTCAATTCCAAAGAGCGGTAGATAATATATTAGCTTCTATGGGGGAAGAGGGGATGTTTTATGATAAAAAATCTGCTAAGTTAGTCCCTGTTAAAATTAAAGGGGGGTATAAAAAGAAAAGAGATGTTTTAAAATTTAAGGTTGTGATGAACGGTGATGGTGACACCGAAGGTGCAACAACGTCACCAGAAGAAGAAGTAACAACACAACCTACAGCAGCACCTACGGCAGCGGCACCTACAGCAGCAGCGGCAACGGGGTTATCACCTACGGATGGTGAACAACCTGCAGCAACACCTACGGATGGTGAACAACCTGCAGCAACACCTACGGATGGTGAACAACCTGCAGCAACACCTACGGATACTAAAACTACATCATCATCACCTACACAAAAAGGTGATTTTACTGCTGCGTTGACACAGATAGGTGGATCACAAGAAGGACACACCTACGAATATTTAGGGGGTAATAAAGCACAAAAACTTAAAAATGGTAAAGTTGTTGCTAACTATGTAAAAACAGAAGGGAAAATTAATATGAAATCTTTATTCGAGTCTGTTATGGATTTCAATATTAATAACGCAATATTACCTGAAGGTTGGGGTTTGGAGAAAAAAAGTGGGGAGATAGTTGCATTTAACCCTAAATTAAGTGATAACTTTGATAAAGCAATTAGTAAAATTTCAGATGAAACGGGAAATTCATCACCAGATACAACATCTTCCACACAACCCGGGGAACTTAGTTTTGGGGACGCAATGACAAAAAAGGATGATAACAAAAATATATTCGGTGGTAATAATAGAATATGGTCGCAAGACGATAAACAGAAAACAATAAGTAAAGCGGTTTATAAAAAAATGAAAAGTGGTCCGAATGCTGGAGAAATAGCTAAAACATTGGAAAGTTCATCAGGAGGTTGGACCGGCCAGGATCAGGAAGCTTGGGCACAATCAGCTTTTGAATCAATTACAGATAAAAAAATGTATGACGAAGTTGCTAATAAGTTGGGGATTGATCCTTATGATTTTGTTAAGGAATTTATGGAGGCTGATTTGGGGAAATCAATGCACAATAATGGTAAAACTATTGATGGTGAATACGCAAGGATTACAGGTGGTGGTGAAACATCTACGACTCAACCGTAACCTGAAAAAGAAGCACAGGACAAAATCGAATAAATAAAAAAATGGGTAAATCTATTATCATAACAGAAAGTCAGTATAGTCGTTTATTGTTAAATGAACAAGAGGAAAACAAATGCCTTAAAAAAACAAAACGTTTATATTGGGTTAATAAGGATTTGGTGGAGAATCACAATTTCCCAAGCGCATCAATCAATCCACATGATAAAATAACTGGATGTCACATTGGTTACGAAATATTAAGTAATGGGTTAAAATTCAAATTTTATTTTCGTGAACGACCTAATTATATTTATATCACAATAGAAAGTTTAGACGATAATACTTTTAATTTTAATTTAGGTGGTAAGTTATCAGAATTAGGTGAAATTAAAAAAATTGTAGTGTGGTGGAAGTATAGTTTAACTGGTAGTATTTCTGAAGGGGGGTTAAATGTAGACACTAACCAATTAGCAGTAATAAATTACACAAACGCAAGTGGTGAGAAAATAGTAAAAAATTCATCTATTGTGTTTAATAATTTAACTATTAATAAAATATTATCTTCGTTGGGTGTATTAAGTGTTGATTCAGATGGTGGGGAAACAAATAAAATAAAATCAAATGTAACTGATGAAATGGGTGATTTAGTGTCTGATTTTGAAAATGAAATAAATGGTTGGGTTGATCAGGATAATTTTGAGAATATATTGAAAAAGGTATATGATAATTTTCATGATAAATGTGGTGAGTTAAGAAAGTTTATACATGCGTACGCATCTATTGAAAAAGTTAATTTTATACAGGAGGTTGCTGATTTTGGGGTGGATTCTTTTGATGATGAATATGCTTCATATAGAAATGATGTTTTAATACCGATTTTAAATGATGGCTATGATAGTGGGAAATGTGATCCTGTAAAATGGTCGGAATTGAAGAAAATTACTGATGGGTTAAGTTACAATATTATTTAAATAAAAAAAATTAAGATGAGAAAAATTATAATAAGTGAGAGTCAATATGAAAGGTTATTTAAAACTAATGATGCTGCCTTTTTGGTGTCAAAGGATTTAAAATATTTGGTTTATGAAAATGAATTGTTTGATATAGTTAACAAAAAAAGTTTAGGTGACTACCGTAAAAACAATCTATTAAAAGAATGGGATTGGGAGGATACGATTGATTTAGGTGTAGGGGCATTATCTACTGGTTTAGATTTAGCTGGTGGTGCAACTGCTGGTGCAACTTCGGCAGTTGCTAAGGTTATAGACTTTTTTCATTCTTTAACATTTATTAGTAGAGGGGTTTCAAGGGATGAAAATTTAATGAAAGCCATTGGGTTTATTGGTTTAGGGTCGATACTAGTTCCAATGATGGGTTCTGGGATAAAAGCTACTCTAACATCAATATTACGGCCATTGGTGCGGGAAACTATACCTGCGATAGCAAAGGTGTTAAGAAATAATAAAGTTTGGCAAAAAATAGTTGGACCTCTTGGTAATGCTATTAGTGGAATTAAAGGTTTAGCACCAAAATTTGATATGTGGGCGAGGGAATATAGTTGGTTTGGTAGTGTGTGGAAAACTTTAAAAAGTGGTTGGAGTAAAACTGTTAAGTGGTTTGATGATTTAGTTAAAGAATCTCAATTACCACCAAGACAATATGTAAATAAGGTTAAATCAACAACTGGTAAATATGGTGGGAGTTATACGTCTAAATCTGGAATTAGTATTGCTAGAAAAATGACATCTCAACAAATGGCTAAACTTAATTTGGTACCACCACTATTAAAAAGTATCGGGAACAAGGTAACATCTATAGCTAATACACCTGGTTTCAAAAAGTTTTTAGAAGCACTTCGTGAAGTATTACCAGCACATTTTTTACAATTAGCAAGCCCACTCGTAAAAATACAATCAACAATTAAATTTTTGATTAAAGGTATGAGCTATGCAAAACAAACTGTAGTGGGTGGTAAATCCATTAAAATACCTAATGATTATGTGAAATTTATGAAACTATTTGGTGTTAAATGGTTAGGAAAGTCTAGTAAGGATGCAATGACAAAAGCTAGTAACTTTAAGATGGTGAGTAAAATGGTTAGTGCTTATATGGGGTTTGCTTGGTTATCTGTTTTTATAAATGATATGTTATGTCAAATGGGGATAAAAGATTCTAGTAAGGGATTTGATGGGAATGTATCCAATGTAATAATACCAGAACAAACACAAAGGGATCCTAAAGCAACACTTGTTGATTGGATTTTAGATTTAGCTATGATAGCTATTAAACCTATAATGGAGATTGTGGTGTTTTTAGTGCCGGACATTACTAATTTATTTAGAGATTGTATGGATGGGGCGGAAATGAATAAAATATACATGATGGTTAAAAATACTGTTGGTGAACATGTTGATATTCCTGTTCCTGAATTAATTGATTTAGGTAGTGGTAATGGATCAGATGTTACATCTTGGACAAATTAAAAATGGTAGATAATATAAAAGAAATTCTCGAAAGGGTGGTATTTATTGAAGGAATGTTATCAGGAGAACATGGAGATGTTTTAACTGATGAGGTTATTTCTAGTTTTAATGAAGAGATTATTGAATTAAAAGAAAAAATTAATTCTTTACTTCTAGAAGAAAAATAATATATTTTTTAAAAAAGTTTTATGGAACAAAGTGCACATCTAGGTAATCTAGACCCCAATCACGTCCCTGACGAATACAAGGAACAATATGATGTTATAGAATTACCATCACAAGGTATATTATACCCTAATAAAAAAGGTAGTGTTAAAGTTGCTTATTTAACGACTTTTGATGAGAATATATTAAGTTCTCCCAACATTGCTAATAGTGGGAAATTAATAGATATCTTACTGGAAAAGAAGGTGAAAGATTTAAGTTTTGATGTTAAAGACTTATTAGATGGAGATAGGATGGCTATTTTAATCTTTTTAAGGTCTACTGGTTTAGGGGAAATCTATAATCAACCAGTAGTTAACCCATCAAATGGTAAAGTGGTAGTTGGGGAAATTGATTTAAGTAAAATGTCTCAAAAGAAATTAGATGTTCAACCTGATGATAAGGGGGAGTTTGATTTTATTTTACCAATATCTAATATGAAAGTAAAATTCAGATTATTAACAGGTAGGGATGAAGACGAAGTTGATGAACAAGATGAACAACTTTTAGAAAGAACCCAAGATGGGGTATCACAGAAAATTACTTTAAGGTTGGATAGGCAAATTATGGAAATTGAGGGTGATAGGGATAAAATGAAAATATCAAGAACCATTAAAAAATTACCATTAAAAGATAGTAGAAATTTGAGAAAATATATTAATGAAGTAGAGCCGGGGATAGATTTTAATACTGTCGCAACAATCCAAGGAGGGGTTGAAGTGCCTACGTTTCTTAAAATCGGAACAAATTTTTTATGGCCTGAACTCTAATTATCTATCCAATATCCAAACAGAGATTTTATTTTTAGTTCAGAAAGGATTTAGTTATTCTGACATTCTTATTATGCCAACTTGGCAGAGGAAAAATTTTATAAGTTTATTATACCCTAAAGAAGAATAAAGTTATTTATTTTTTTGTGATATTTATAGTGAAAGATAGTTATGAACATCATTAAAAAAATTAAAGAACAAGAAAAAATAGTTAAATTTCTTAATGAAGGGGTTGACGTTGTTCTAAAAGAACAAGTAGGGTCTTTCTTATCTGGAATTTTTGGGGATAAAAGAAGTGCTTCTGATAGATTACAAGATATTAGTGATAAATTAGATAAATTAGAAATTAAGGCAGGGTCATTATCCTTTTCCAATACATTACCATTTAATCAAATATATATCAAATTTAAAGAGGATTATGATTTAGATATTGAATCTTTATCATCACCTGAATTTCAAAGAACTTTAAAAGGTACAATGTATTTTAGTGTTGTTGGTTCTAACGATATATCAAAAACAATAGATTTAAAAACAAGTAGTTTTCCTAACACTATCATTATTCGAATAAATTACGACACTTTAGATACGTATAAAGATCAATATGGTGATGCTAATCTGATTTATAGTAAGTACGGTTCACCTAATAAAGATTCAGTTAGTGGTGATAAATCTAACATATTTTTCACAATTATAGAAAAAAAATAGTAGTTATGTTGAGTTCTATAGTAAATAAAATGAAGATGAAGTCGATTAGGGAAGAATTGGAAGATATTAAAAAACAGGTTGCAAAATTAAAATCAGGTAAAGTTATATCAATTAAAAAAGAGGATAAGAAATCATGACACCAGAAGAGAAAGCGCAATTGGATGCACTTACAGTACGACTTGAAGCATTAGATAAAAAGATTGGGAGTATTAATACTAGTACAGATAACTTCAATGGAAAATTGGGTGATACTAACAATCTATTAAAGGATATGGGTCAATCCATTTTTACTAACGCACAATCGAATATTAAATTTGTTAAATCATTCAAAAGTCAGTATCAATTAGCAGAAAAATTAGCAGAAAGTTATAAGAAAACTTCAATAAACATTGGGGTTTCAAGAGAGAATCAGAAACAATTCGGGAAAACTTTTACTGAATCTACCACATTAGTAAGAAAATTAGGTGGTGATATTAGTGATGTAGAAAGAATTTACACTGCTTTCGCTGATAAAAGTGGGAGAGCTAGAATTTTATCACCCGATGAGGTTGAAGATATATATTCTATTGAGAAAGCCACAGGGTTAGCTGGTGAATCAGCTGCACAATTAGCTGAAAGATTTGATTTAATGGGTGTCGGTTCAAAAGATTTTGTAGAGAATATTTCGACAATGGTTGCAGATTCCCAGAAAATGGGCCTTAACTCATCTAAAGTTACGAAGAAATTACAGGAGAATTTCAAACAAATGCAGAATATGTCTTTCAGGGGTGGTGTTAAAGGTATGACTGAAATGGCTAAATTATCCGTAAAGATGAGGATGGAGATTTCTGATATGTTGAGTATGGCTGATAAATTTTATGAACCTGAAGCAGCAATTGAAGCATCAGCTAACTTACAAATGTTAGGAGGGGATGTTGCTGCGGCATTTGGTGACCCAATACAAATGATGTATGAAGCTAGGAACGCACCTGAAGAGTTAGCTAAAAGGGTAGGTGAGGTAACTAAAAATATGATGTCTTTTAATAAAGAGACAGGTGAATTTGAAATGCCCCCCGAAGCTAGAATGCAAATTCAATCAATGGCTGAATCATTAGGTTTAAATAAAGATGAAATTATAGATACTGCTCGACAAATGAGTAAGATGTCACAGATCAAAATGGATATTGGTGGTAATATGTTTGATGATGATCAGCAAGAAAAAATTGCGTCATTAGCAAAGTTTGACAAAACAGATCAACAATGGAAAGTTGATGTTGGTGGAGAAGCTGTCGCAGTACAGGATTTAAACACTGCAGAATTAGAAGAGGCTATGAAAGCACCTTCAACAGAACAAGACGCAATAATGATGACTGCAAAGGCTGCAATGACAACTAATGAACATTTATTAGCTTTAAGGGAATCATTTAAGACAGATTTTATTAGTAATTTTAATATATACGATCAGATGGAGGATACAATGAAGGAGATGGTTACAAAAATGGATGATGGAAATAAATCTTTTGTGGAAACATCTTCTAACGCATTAATTAAAACAGGTATTGTTGGTGAAATGGATATTATTGCTGATAAGATGGGGGAGAAAATGGTTGATATTATGGAAGGGTATGAGACTGCATTAGATGGTATTGGTAACACTGTTAAAGCAGCAATAGAAGGTGTAAATTGGGATGTCATGCAGGATGGATTAAAAGACACTATTAATTTAATTATAAGTAATAAAGTAATACCAGAAGGAGATAAAGAAATTGAAGAAAAACAGAAACAAGATGGTACACCTGTAAAGGAGGACTTTATTATGAGGAAAGGTCAACCAGCAGTTTCTTTCACTTCAGAGGATGATATGTTTAGTGGTAAGGCTGGTGGACCAATTGCTGGATCATTAGCTCAAATTTATGAAAAGATAAACCAACCTATAGAAATACCTAAAATCAATCTACCTGAATCGAAATCTCCAATAAATGGTGCAAGTATGAAGATTGAACCATTAACTGGTAACATTATCATTGGAGGGAAGATTACAGTATCAAATGAAGATGGTAGCGCGACTTCACAAATGGATTTAGAAAAATATAAAAGAGATATTGAGACAAAAATAATGGATAAGGTGTATGATGTTATGGCAGATAATTGGGATGGTAAGAATGGTGGTAGAGGTACTGGTGTAGTATCAGTTCCAATGTAATTAAAATATAATTAGTTACTAACCTTTACTTATCCCCAAATAATGACGGTCCTTATAACAGGACCTTTAATTATTACTTAATAAATCAAAAATAACTTAAAACAAGTAAATATAATAATATTATATGTCCCGGGAAATTTCTTGTACAGTATTTATTAATAAATAAATTATATGCCGGGATTATTATCAAGTTCAGTAGAGTTTAGAGAATTCTTAATAGGTCGCAATTTGCCACCCCCAGTTCCTTTTGAAATTAAGGAAGGTTTTTTACAAGCATTTTATCAAGATATAGGAAAAGTAATAGGTGTACCTAATTCATTAGTAGGTGAGTATATACAATTTGATGAAGAAGGTGGAATTGAATTAGATGGCGAAAGTAGTCGTGATGTTTTATTAAATTATAATAGATACATTAATCAGGATGAAGCAAGAGAGTATGAAGTAATTACTCCAAACATAGATGCAACAAAACAAAGACGTGCACCTTATAACACACAGAACTTCGGTTTAATCTACAATAGTAGTAACATTGGTATCAGTAATCCATTCACAGCCATTGACGCTAACAGGACGTTGGAGTTTGAGTCTCCGTTAGGTATAATAGGTTCAGAACAACTAGAATTTCACATTACTGAAAAGGTTAACCAAAATTTGATTAATGAAACGATTGATAGAGTTAACACCAATCCTTTAAGTTTAGCTCAAGGTAATAGTTTAATCATACCAAAATATGATATTACAGTACCTAAAAATCCTATCGGAAAAGGTGTAGACTTCATAGGAAAAATCCAAGGGATACAATTACCTGTAAGTATTATCCCAAAAGGTGCAATCGGATGGCAAGAATTTAATACCGCTAAAGGTGGTAAGGTAAAACAAAATGTAAGAAAAATATTATCCAAATTAGGTATCACTAGTGAATTAGGTTTATCAACTGAAAAACGTATGGATGAGTTATTAGGTAGAACTAGTGTAGGACAAAAGAAAGAAATATTCTCTTTATTATCTAGAAACCAATATATACCCGACTATAGTAGTCCAAGATTATTTGGTTTATTAGGTGATAGAGCACCAACAAGTAGGTATTATATTGGGAATGAATCTTCTACAAATAATGCTGGAGGTATCGGAAGGATATTTAGGTCTGAAGATTTTAATGGTAATAGTGAAACAGATGCGGTTAAACCACCTAATAATTTTTCTTGGTCACCTTATTATGATGATGTAAATGGAAACGTAACCTTCAATGACAAAACAATTTTATCTAAAACAAAAGAACTATTAGACAACTATTC
>TARA_R110002126_G_scaffold226660_6_pt1 | contig 13381 bp, 9 predicted proteins | sample TARA_R110002126 | Tara Oceans TARA_R110002126 (sample SAMEA4397536) | marine metagenome | biome: Polar Biome; feature: [DCM] deep chlorophyll maximum layer (ENVO:01000326); material: water (ENVO:00002006), including particulate matter (ENVO:01000060) such as... | depth 30 m
CACCTCTCAAAACTACCTCTGAAATAGTTGTAGATACTACAGAGCCACTTACTTATACCGAATTAGATACTGCAACTAACCAACTACAAAATGAAAAAATTCAAATAAATAAAAATGCAGTTGAGAAGAGAGCACTACGTAATAGATATATAAATATGGAAGTAGAACAGCGGTCAGTCGCGAAAGCTACCCAAGAAGATAAGCAACTTATATTTGATGTGTTGGAAAAAGAGATTAGTGGGCAAAATATAGAGTTTCTTACAACTGCCAAAAAAAATGCACAAGTAAAAAAACAAGAGGAAGAAGGATATCCCGTTGATGATAATTTACTCAATAGTCTTGGTATAGCAAAAAATGCAGCTGTACGCAAACGTATCCTAGGGAAGGGGATTAAGAGTAACGATGTACAAGAGAACCTACGAATATATGCAAATTATAAAGGAACATCTGCCAAAGCGAAGATGGCGATTAGTAATTTATTAACACCTTCTTTGCTTGTTGATTCTACTTCAGATACTACTTCAGATACTACTTCAGATACTCCTTTAGGTACTCCTTTAGGTACTACTTCAGATACTACTTCAGATACTACAGTAGTACCAACAAGTAAAGAAACAGGGCCACTGTTTACGGAACAACCACCTATAAGTAAGAGTGACCAATCCAAATTGATGGATCTTAAAGTATTTAAGCAAAAAGATGATAAGGGTAAAGCAGCTAAAAAATATGTGGAAAAATTCTCTTATTTGCCTGATGCACTAGAGGGTATTGCATACGATATTGGTATGAATGTGGATAAGTTTAGATCCGATCCTATACAATTAGAAGCGGCGAAAGCCCGGTTAGCAGCAAAAGATGCAAGCCGGACGAAAGTTAATATAACCAACGAATCAATTCGCTATGAAGAAGAGAATGCTCCAGGTTCTACTATGACCCAAGGCAGTAAAGTAGCAATAGACGCATTACCTTGGATGAAAGATAATCTATCTCCTGGAGCAGTAAAATTCCTAGAAGATAGGATAGAGTATTATAAATCTGAATTTGATCGCATCGAAAACCGTAAAGATACGGTAAAATCTGGAAAGAGCATGGCGGATAAGATAGCGACGCAGGAAAAAGCCACGGACATAAAAGAGGAAAAAGTAAAAGATGCGGCAAAAACTGCTAAGAAAGAATTAGGTGATATGGGTAGAACTGCAACTGAGCAAGATGTTGCGGAAGAAGATAAAAAAGTCAAATCCCAAGCAGACATAGACGCGAAGGATAAAGCTAATAGGAAAGAATTAGCGGTACAGGAGGCAAAAGACAAAAAGAAAAACAGAGAAAAATTAGCCGCAACCCGTAAAGAGAACATTAACACCCTTGCTAAGAAACAACTTAATAATAGAGGTGTTAAGAATCCTACGAAGGAAGAAATAGATACTGAAGGTAGTAAGATTGTTTCCGAGGAAGAAATAAAGGTAAACAAAGAGAACACAAAAGAAGTTAAGGCAATAGAAGAACTTATAGATTTCATCCGTGAGTTACCTAAAACATTAGCTGCGTCGCGTAAAGACGCTTTAGAAGCCAATAAAATTGAGGAATTAGCTGCAAGACTAGGAGTGCCTCCGCAAAAGTTTGAGACCATGATATTAAATTATCAAACTTCTAAACTATTAGAAATTATTTCTGGGGAGAAAAACCTCTCCTTTGATGCAGTAGTAGACTTTGATAAGCAAATAAATGATTCTGTTGTTGAGGCCTTAAAATCTGGGGATTTGAGTGTAGCTTTATCCTTATTAGCTAAATCCAGTATTAGTAAGCACGTTTCTAAAATAGCCAGAATATTTTCGGATAAAATAGGTACAACTAAAGTAGAAATAGTAGAAAATCTTACTACTTCTAATGGGGTAAAAGTTTCCGGAATGTTCGACCCTAAAACAAATACCATCCGTCTTGATGCGGAATCCGGTATGAATTCACATACTATACTACATGAAAGTAGTCACGCCTTACTTTCGGCAGAGATAGCAAAAGGGGATAAATCTCCATTTGTAAAACAATTAAGGAAATTATTTGAAACCGTAAAATCTAATACAATTGATTTTTATGGGTTAACAAATTTAGATGAATTCAGCGCAGAAGTTATAGGCAATCTTCAATTTCGAAAAGTGTTATATTCTATGGATCTTGAAGGGCAAAAAATAACCGCCCTACAACGTTTTTATAATATCGTTGGTAATATAATTCGCCGAATTTTAGGGCAAGAATCAAAATCTGTCTCATCAGTTTTAACTGAAACTGATATTGTAATAGAGGCCATGTTAAATCCATCACCAGAATATCGTTCCGCCAAACCTTTACTGCAGATAGAAAACTTTGCGGAAAACCTTATTAATGGTGCAAAGAAATTTAGCTCATCACGTTCTGTTACCAGTAAATTTATATTAGATACGCTTAAAAAAATAAAATCTACTACTGCAAAATATGCGGTTATAGAGATACTAGGTATGGAAAAATTTTCAGAGTTAGCAGAAGCTGCTGGGTTTGGTAAATTAGGTCTCACTCTGGATAAACTAATAGATCGACGGAGAAAAGAATTAGAAGACCTTAGGATCAAAGCTATAGCCGATTACAAACCTGTGGCTAAATGGGCAAAAGACAACCCAAAACTTCTTGTTGTTTTAGAACGGCTTGTATATGACATCGAATTTGGGGCAACTCTGTACAATGTTGATCCCACTAAACCTGAAGCAATGTATAAGGGTAAGACAGATAAAGATGGTAACGATCTTGGTGAAGTGTGGATAAAGCAACAAGATTTAATTAAAGAGTTAAATAAAACAGCTGCGGGGAAAGAGGGCATTAAGTTATTTGAGACTATGCGTGATGTATACAGGAGTAATTTTAAAGCCCTTATAGATCAAATATTTAATATGGTTGATGGAGAAGTTTCTAGTATAGCACAGAGGAAAAAGCTAAAAGATGCAATAGTTTCTAAACTAATCCAAGAGGGTGATTTAGATGCAATAGTTTATTTTCCTCTTAGGCGTGATGGTGAGTTTATACTTGTTTATGATATAGAAAAAGTCGGAAAAGTAGTTGAATTTTTTGTTAGCCAAACAGATCGGGATGATGCAGCTAAAATATTAAGGGAACTTTCCACACAACCTAAGTCCGAGGTGTCAAACGTTCGAACCCCCGCAAAAGAAGAAAGAGCGGCAGACTATATGGGTGGAGTAGGGGATTATGATGCCATAATAAAAATACTGGAAAAAAATAACGTACAAACTGATATTGTAGATGAAATTATATCCTCTATAATATCGAACAGTACAGAGAATAGTATAGTTAGAAATTTTATAAAACGTGAGAACGTTCCTGGATATAAGACTGACATATTAGGTGCTTTTGAAGACAAACCGTACGCCATTGCTTCCGCTACAATTAAACTAAAGTACATCCGCCAGTTTAAGTATATAGAGACCCAAGTAAAAGACCGGGCGAAAGAGATAGAAAACAGAGAAAATACAACCCCAACAATTCTAGGTATACCATTAGTTGATATCGCACAGATAAGAGATTCATTCTTAGATAGGAGTCAGTTTGCGCGGAGTGGAGCCAAGAATAAATCCTTGGAGGCTAAGATACGTAGGGGTAACCAATTAGCGTTTATGTTTACCATTGGGTTTAACATATCATCTGCCGCGGTACAGCTAGGCCAAATACCAATTTTTACTTACGGCTGGTTAGGTGCTAAGTATGGGTATTTTAAAACAGCAAAAGCACTTGCCAGTGCCATGAGCCTTGTTCTTAAGTCTGGTATGAATATAGATAAGTATTATATAGTAGACGGAGATGGTAATTTTACTGTACGGAACGATGGAGAATTATCTATAGAAACCAAAAAAGAATTGGCACTTATTATGCCAATGGTGCGAGAGATGCATTCCCGTAATATGTTACGTAATAACCTAATTTTAGATGCTGCGGGGACCCAAGAACTTGGAGCAATTAAGAAGAATAAATTATCCAACGTCTTTGACGTCGCAACACAGTTCTCTGGCATATTGTTTGCCCAATCGGAAAGATTTAACGCACAGGTTACCGCTGTAGCCGCATACAAACTAGCTTTGGATAAAGGCACCTCTGCAAATAAAGGGGGGATAGCAACAAAAACACAAGTTCAGGACGCTGTGGATACAGCATACGTAGAGACTAAATATGCTAACACTGGTAGTACTTTAGAAACTGGGCCCCCGATTCTACGTGAAGGGCTTGGTCGTGTAGCCGGTATGTATAAAAGTTATGGTCTTTCAATGAATGTTACTATGCTTATAGACGCATATAAAGCTCTAACTAACTATTTCCCAAAAACAGCGGAAGGTAAAGAAAATAGAAATATAGCCTTTAAACGAGTAGTGGGAGCACAAATGGGGGCACTGCTACTTACTGGGGTCTACGGAACTCCTATATATGGGCTCGTAAAAACTATTCTGGACACGTTATTCTTTTGGGATGATGATGATGAAACAGATGATATCGTGCGGAAATATTTATCTGAGGGTTGGTTGTTCAGAGGCCCAGTAGAGGCCCTCACCGGGGTAAGTATTGCTGATAGACTACGTCTAAACGAGTTAGTAATACAAGAAAATAGATTTAGTAGCCCTGATATTACTGCTGAAGAATGGCTTTTTTGGTATGCTGGTGGCCCATTTCTTAGCACATTTAAAAGAGGCATACGAGGTATAGAGCAATTGTATGCGGGTGAAACCCAGCGTGGGATAGAAAGCTTGATGCCCGCGGGGCTTGCCAATATATTTAAAACGATTCCTGGTATTGGGCGATACCAGACAGAGGGGGGCATACGAACCAGTAAAGGTGCTCCTGTATTGATAGATATGGGATTTAATGAGATGGTTGGGCAAGCTATTGGGTTCCAACCATCAAGATATGAGGAAATACAAACAACCAATCGATATAAGAAACGACTGGATACAACGATTAGTGATAAGAAGTCAGAAATTTTCGCCAAGCTGAACGATGCTAAGTATAAGGGAAACGTTGAAAAAAAGGCTAAAGCCCTTGAAGACGTACTAAAATTTAACAATACGTACCCTGGTGCTAAGATATCCGGAAGCGATATAGATGCATCTTTTAGTTCATATAAGAAACGCATTCTAGAACAAGATCGGGGTATAAACATAGTGCACGACATTGAAGTGGGTAGGCGTACTAACTAGAAATAAAAACCCCCCAACCTTAAGGAAGAAAGAGAAAAACCTTTAGGAAGGGGGGCCGGAGAACGACAGCTGCCGACGAGGGGGAAAAGCAACTGTCGGATAGTATAGTATCATACAATTCGCCAAATTCGAAGCCCTAAAATACCATTTTCTATTTTTATTTTGTGTTTAAATGTCCATTTCTGGTCATTAAATATATTAAAGGCTTGTTTTAGTGCTTCTTCAGTATTTATGCAGGGGATAAATAAGGACGATCCGATAACCATCTTCCCCCAATCCACCGTTAAATGCACTCCGTCGGGATGTAAATCATATGTCCTTAATATTTTTTTACTCCGCTTACTCATCAGGGTCTACATCAAATTTCATAACTATAACGTCGGACGCTGGTAACTGTAGATTAGTTCCTTTCGTCAAGCGCACTTTTCTGTTTTTGCCTCCACACTGCTCCATTATTTCTGTTATTAAGTGAGCATAGTTTATTTGTAAGTTTCCGCACCACTCTTTAAGAGGTTTTGGTTTTACAAAAAATAATTTAGTATCCGTCTCATATCGGGCAATCAATTTACCCCGGGCAACTTGTTCTGGTATAACAAGTGCATCAAGTCCATTATCATTCTGGCCTCTATTATCCACCGTGCTTTTTATCTGCAATATATAACTAATATTTTCAGCAAAAAAGTCGTCCATTATGTCGAATACTGTGCCATTCATCTCGTCCATGTTTCGTTTATTCTGATCTAACAAATCAGTTACTGCCCACTTAAAAACTTTTTGGGTATCAAAGTCGTGGAGCCCTGCTTTTTTAGCTATAATTAACCCCGCAATAGTAGCGCCTATAGTGGCAGACCAGAATCTGTTTTCTGAGGTTAACTTGCCAATATTATCTACACGCTTCTGTATATCGGTTACGAGTTTGCGACAACCCTCAACATTCCTCATTACATACTGTACAAATGGTACCCCTGCATGCCCATAGTTATCTAATAATCCTGCCTCAAAAGCGTCTGTGATGACTTTATCAGTAGTTTTATCAAACAATCGGTCTACCCGACATTCTAGAACCCTTTGAGCCTCCGCTTTCGGCATTGCTTTTGCCATACTTATACGTTCTACCACACTTGTATTAGCGGTGAAAGAAGTTAACAGGCTCCACCTACTACTACGATGCCGTTCAACATTAGAACTTGCAGACATCCGACCACGTTGTTGTCCTCCTGTAGCTTGGTAAACCATATCCGACATTTGTTTCGGGTTCATGTTAGTTATCTCGTCTATAGGCATAATGATGCTATGATATACTTCGCTTCGGTTCATTTTGAAGTTATATGTATCTTCCTTCTGCAAGACAAGCGCTTGAGGGTCTCCCCATATACCCGCTTGTGCTATAAGTAATGCTGTCTTACCTACCCCCGAATCCTTATGGTAAAAAGAAACGGTACCACAGTTTACATTCATTAATTCCATCAATGCACTGCCGAAACCCATACCCAATGCAAATTGTTGCAAGACGAACTTATCTGCATTCCAAAGTTGAAAGGTGTCTTTCCACGCTTGTAGGGTTCCTTTAGGCTCGAACGCGGGGAACATTGTTACTGTTGCATTCGAGGGGGGGTTAAACTCTATAGAGTTGGCTGTTATTTTTTGGTTGCCTAAAATAAAGGCTTCAAGTTTGTCGTTAGTCCATCCGAAATGTCTATGGGCTTCATCAGACTTACTAGAGGACTGTAATTCGTTAACCCAGTTTGTTGTATATGTCATAAGATTATCCATTTTCATTAGAGCAACCCCTTGCGCGGACAAGGCCTTGCGAAATTCTTCTTTTGATGTAACCGCGCTCATCGGTAAAGTAAACTCACGTACTCCATCTTTCGGTAAATGTAGCCGCATCACCGCAGATTCTCCTGCTTCAGCATCTCTAACTCTTTTTACTACATATAAATCATTGTGATATATACATTCCTCGGTTACATCCCCGTTGTCGTCGCGAGTTTTTATATATACTCCGCCATTAGCCCCCCGTACATAGGGGTGGGGGTATTTAGGTATAATATAGGGGGTAATCGGGTTATTTGGCAAGGTCAACGCCGGAGCCTCAACAATTTGTTCTATAACATTTGAATCTACAACATAATTACCCCCGCTGTCTACTTCAGCCTCTCGTAATGTGTTTCCAAGTGTTATGGGGGATTTTATATGTCCCCAATTCGGGCAGTTTATACACGTGTCTGGTCTAAACTCGTCAAATTTAACGCAAGTGTATGGCCCCCGAATATTGTTAACTTTTCTCGCCGTTTCCGTGGCGGTATAGTCTGGATGTTTATGTGAAATAAGGTGAACAGCTTTTTCACCATCGGCGCAAAACTTTGCAATGGAAAGCCCCGCTCTCCACATTGGTTCGCTCATAGTGTCTTGATTGGTTATTATATAGGATAGTTGGGAACACCCGTGCCCTTTACTTGTTTTAAGTAGTATGGTTTTGAAAAAACTTTCTCGGTTTCCCATAAGCATTTGCATAGTTTGGTTAGATTCTGATGGTGTATAAGCTGTGGTAACTGGCATCAGATTGTCTACCCCAAGCAGCACCGAAAACGATTCCAGATCTATTGTTTTAATTTCTTCCCCTACCCCTAAAAAATGTACATTGGATGGGGGATTTGTTTTGTAGTTATGTGTGCCCGGCACTCTCAGCACTCTAGCGCCATCTGACGTAACTGAAGGATCAGCGTTGAAGCCACTTTTTACGCATAGCTTCTTGAGTCTATCTGCTACAGGAAACCATTTGCTATATACGATAGGGTTGGAAAGAAACCAATATACATGAATACCCCTACCGGAGTTCACCATAGTGGGTTTAGGTAATTTATACTCTCCACAAAAACGTCGTAGTTTTAGTATCGCTTCTTCTCTATTTAGAAAGTCTTTTCCATCCCCACAATCGAGGTCAAGAAAGAACGAACTTAATGTATCAATATTGTCTACTCTGCGAGATACGTTTTTAGAAAACGTTGCCAATGCAAAATATGCATCGTACCCCTCCGCATCGAGTCCGTCAGCGGCAACAACTAAATCTTCTATAGACGTATAGAATTGTTGTAACAGTTTTTTGTCCGCGGGTCGAGCCCCGAATAAGCAGTAGTGCCCCTCACCGCGTAATGCTAAGTTTAAAAAGATTCTTCTCATTTCTTTTGCTCACTATTATGTTAATTATGGCAGGGATTGTCCCCAATATCCTGCCATAATAGGTAGTAATATAGTTATTGTATTTAGGTACTAATCATCCCAATTATCAAGAACAGATGCAAGATTTTGATCAACTACTTCTTTAGGAGCGGGTTTCTTAACCACTTTTTTAGGTTCTTCTACTGGTGCATCATCCACGGACGAGAAAATAGATTTTTCAGTAGTTTTTTCAGAAGTTTTTTCTACCTGTATTGCAACAACTTCTTTTTCTCGTACCCCATCCGTTTGTGCTACTGTCATGGTAATCGCCTTCATTGTATCAGAATGAGATTTCATTTCAATAGCTTTCTTCAACTCCTCTTCGTCTAAGGGCCGAATCGCTTTAAATAAAAGCTTTGGGGTACTACTATTTTCGTCAAACCTAATGTTAGTTATAATTGAAATAACCGGTGTATTGTGGGCGTTCAAGAACCTAGCGTAGGCTTGCATAGGCAGATTACCGTCTTTAGCATCCCCAAAAATAGAAGTCGCCGGCAACTGTAGTTGGTAAACCTTATTTAGATCCCCCTCAAGGACAACAGCAATTCTCTGCGAGAAGCGACAGGCTCTACTTTCCCCTTGTCCAGAACCTTTTATATTTTGTGGGCAGTCCATACATCGGGAAGCTTGTCTATTTTCAACTGGTACTTGTAGTGAAGGAGCATTAGTATTGGAAGACCAACACTTGGGAGGCGTAGGATTATGGGCGTCATACACCCCCGAATAATAAGTTCTAGAAATCGTAGCAGCATTGACAATTATACAGTTCAAATTATTTTCTCTACTCATCAACACTTGTTCGCCATTTTCCATAAGGCGAAATTTACCGCCATTCAAACTTATACGTCTTCTTGTATCTACATTTGATCCGCTTAATAGGTTATCATTAATATTCTGTAGGCTCTTGAACAAGTCAGTATTTACTAGTTCATTGCCCGCAAATAAAGTTACATTAGTCATAGTTATCTCCCTTATATATCGTCGTCTAAATTAAAAAGTTCTAAATTTTCTTCTACCTCAGTCGAAGTATTTTTTTCCTTAGTTTGTGCAGATTCTTCTTTTTTTGGTTCACCCGAAGTATTTTTTTCCGTAGTTAAAGCCTTAACGATGTCCTCCAAGCAAAACCTATAAGTGTTACGTATTTTTATGTACGTGCTCTTTGGTATATAACCCTTCTGCACCCATATCCTTATGGTGGCAGTTGATACAGAAAAATGTTTTGAGACATCTTCGGTTGATACAAAACCGGTTGATACAAATTTGGTAGTCATTATTTTTTCCTAACTGATATAATATATTCAGAATCGATGTTCATCCCTTGCGGCACGATATCTGGGTTTTCTTCTAAAAAGTTGCGTACAGTTGTTTGGTTGAGTCGCTTCTCCATAAATTCTGGGACATTATGTTCTTGTATAAACCTATACATAGCTTCCCAATCACTTGTCCAATAACGTTGTTTTGTAGACCTGTAGAACAGACCTTCAGTGGTTTTTACGCTATCAATCCCGTGTTCTTTACAATAAGCAAGAAGTGCCCGTTTAATTGTATTTAATTGTTCGTCGAGTACATCTAATTTTTTACTACACTCTGCGTTTATTTTTACGCGCTCATCTCGTATTTTTATGTAAGTTTTTGTTAGCCTTTTAGCAAGGCCAGTCTCATCCGTCATCTAAGTTCTCCTAGTCCAATATCTTATGGGTATGTGAATACTACTACGGCAGAAGGAAAAGGCGCGGAGTTTTTTGATCCCCCGAATTTTAGCCTGCCTTTTATAAATTCTATCTCCCCCTTCATGGCAAAATCATGCCACCACATAGTATCCGTGCGCGACGGCACTAGGCATACTACTGTAGCACCATTATTTTTTGCCTCTAAGTGCGCTTTTTTCATCCACTTACCTATTTCTCGTCCGTAGGGTGGGTTCATCCAACAAGCCCCGTACCAATCTTGGGATAGACCATCCTGTTCTTCGGTGAACCATCTGTTACATTTAGTGTTGTCGTCTGTAGCGCAAACGTCTAATATAAACCCATACTTTTTGTCGTACCTATCAAAAAAAGTTTGGGGCGTGTACCATAAATCGGTTTTGCTGCTGAAATGTACGTTTGAATTTGTCATGCTGATAACCTCTCTTGTGAAATGTCGTGGTATTCTTTTACGCGCTCATCTCGTATTTTTATGTAAGTTTTTGTTAGCCTTTTAGCAAGGCCAGTCTCATCCGTCATCTAAGTTCTCCTAGTCCAATATCTTATTGTATTGTATACTATAATGTAAAATAATACCCTAGTCAAGTATTTCTTTATATAAATCTATCATTTTTGAATGGATATCTATTCTATTATCTAATAGTGCATAAACGTGCTTTTCTGTGGGGGATCCCTCTAACTGTACCACCGTGCATTTATGGTCTTGACCTGCCCGATGTACACGCGCATTTGCTTGCAGATAAGTTTCAAGGGAACTTGTTGGCCCCCACCATACGACTGTGTTGGCAGCAGTTAAGGTTACGCCGTGTGCCGCTGCCTGTGGTTGGATTACAAGAACTCTGGGGTTATCGGTTTCCTGAAAACTCTTAAATATTTCCGTGCGTTTGGATGCTGGTACATCACCCTTGATTACGTCTACAGAAATACCATCCCCCCTTATTTTTTCGACAAGTATATCTATAGTATGTTTAAAAGGTACGAACACTAATACTTTTTTAGAACTTTCATCAATAACTTCTCTGAGTACTTTATACCTATTAGTTATATCAAACGCTAAACTCTCCCCATCATCAGTGTATACTGCGCCGGAAGATATCTGTAGTAGTTTATTAAGGGCTATTGCGGCATTCATAGACGTCACGGTTTCGTCCGATGCATGCATAACCATGTCTTTTCTTAAGAGATCATAATACTTTTTCTGTTGTCTAGTAAGTTCTATCTTGCGTTTGATATAGACCATTTCTGGTAAGTCAAGGCATTCCTCCTTAGTAAACCTAATGGCAGGTTTTAACGCATTATATACTGTGTCACTGGCATTTGGCTTTGGTATCCATTTAAACTGTGTTAGTTTATACATAACCAAATCTCTCCAAGACCCAAAAAATTTTGGGATGTTGTCTGGGTTGACTAGTTTAGCAATTCCATAGGCATCTAAAGGAGACTGTGCTGCAGGTGTTCCTGTCATAAGCCACAACCACGTATCTTCTGTCAATAATTTTTTAAGTGTCTTCCACCGTTTGGTTTGCACATTTTTATAGTGAGTAGCTTCATCAACAATTATACAGTCGAACCCCCCATTCCGAATATCATCGGCAACAATTTCCACCCCATCATAATTAATTATAATGTATTCGGCTCCCCCATTGATAATTTTAATCCGTTTCTCTTTAGTGCCATATGCTACATCAACAGTACGATGCATAGCAAATGAGAATAAATCGTTTCTCCACGCTATATCCATAATTGATACTGGGCATATGATAAGAACCCTATTTATTTTTCCCTCATTCATAAGGAAGTCAGATGCCCATATAGCAGATGCAGTTTTCCCCGTTCCCTGTTCGTTAAAACAAAACGAGCGTTTATGCATAGTCATAAATGATGCTGTAACGCGTTGATGGTCATAGGGTTTATATTGCCCAGGCCAGTTATACCGCCCGTCGATGGGAGAGGGTATATCTATATTGAGTTGTTTGAGTGCGTGTGCTTCGTCGATACCCCAGTTAACTAGCACATTGTTATCAGGTAGTGCTTTACTTTTTGGGATTACCGTTGTTACCCTATTGGTGTCTTTTAACCGCAGTAGTACTGCTTTATTATTAATTATTTGCAATCGTCGCCCTCCTAAATGTGTTTACTTCCTCTTACCTTTACTCATTGCTCCCCCCTGCGAACGGTTTCTCTTTGCACTTTGAATGGTATACCCGTCTTTATTAGTTCCTCCTTTAGATAAAGCTACCTTATGTGCTAAATCTTTACCCTCACGTTTATCAGCCCGTCCATCATGGTTAACATCTTTACCCGTCTTATCAACTTTTCGGCGCAGACGTTGGCGTTCCATACGATCTGGTAATTCTTCTCGGGTTTGTTGTTGTATATACTCTTTCTTATAGGGTCTTGGTTTATTCTTATAAGGCATTAGTGTGCTCCATTATGTATACATACAGTTACAGGACAATGTCTTTTACATAGTCCGCTCGGTTTAGGGTTCCAGATATTTTTTTCCGCGGCAGAGCGCATACGTTCATACTTGGATAACCATTTCTTCCATAGTTCACTTTTGTCAAATTCTACATACGTATCTTTTATAAGATCATTACTTACAACAAATAATAACCCCGCGCGTATTGTTTTAATATCGGGATAGTGAGCAAATAATGTTAAAGCCATTAACTCTAGCTGTCCTTTATCGGCGTACTTCGCATTTTTACCTGTCTTATAATCAATCACCCACGCTAAATTTTCTGGAGTGTTAATTATAATTAAATCCGCAATCCCCCTAAACCATACATCATTAGAAAAGAAATCACAAGGGTATAAATCCTCCGTTAGTCCCATCTTACGTTCACATATTTTTAACCCCCTTTTATTCTTAAGAGAATCTAACATTCCTTGAGCGAAGTCGAACTTTTTTGGTAGTGGTTTGTTGTCCCGTATATGTTCTTCCGCCGCGAGATGGAATGCCGTGCCGTATAGCATGGCATCAGTTTCAACAAACGGATACTCTTTTAATATCTTCTCATGGTAAAACTGTTTGGGGCATTGTTCAAATGCTTTGATCTTACTGAAAGACCACGGGGCTACTTTATTCATTCACATTCTCCGTAAGATTTTCCTATTCCGCTTTCACAGTCAATGGGTAGTCTCTTCGCCCATCTAGGTGTTTGGCGCATGCATGCTTCAATATACCTCTGCGCCTCTGGGACTTCTTCGTCGCGTACACATATAACA
>TARA_R110002126_G_scaffold78629_2_pt1 | contig 13380 bp, 17 predicted proteins | sample TARA_R110002126 | Tara Oceans TARA_R110002126 (sample SAMEA4397536) | marine metagenome | biome: Polar Biome; feature: [DCM] deep chlorophyll maximum layer (ENVO:01000326); material: water (ENVO:00002006), including particulate matter (ENVO:01000060) such as... | depth 30 m
AAGCTTTCTTCCCATTCTAATACTATTCATTAAACAGTCTAAAATATCATCTGGAGTTTTACATTTTTTCTCAAAAGCGAGGATATGATCCAAAGCTTTGTCCATATCAATGCTGTCTCTTAAACTATCATCAAACGTGATTAACCCATTAAAAAAAGCGGTTACTAAAACTGCATCTATATTTTCGTGTTTATCTCCAGATGCGTGATCTGGAAAAGGAATACTAACTGCATTATTTTGTTCACTTGCAATTAACCATTCAGGTTCATACACTGATTTTTGAGAGGCAGTTGCATCATAATAAGCAATAGGGTTCATTCCTTTTGCATTGTATTTTTGTAGCCATTCATAATGCGTATTCATTGCAATAGCTCTATTACACTGTTTGTTAAAAAGTTCTAAAACGTGCGCTTTTCCATTTTCAAGTGAAAGCAAAATACCAGCTTTAAAATCTCCATCATCTGTGTAAGATAAATCCCACCATTCAATTAAACCTTTGTGTATTTTATTTCCGTGAGTAGATTTAAATTTAATCCACTCTTCTTTAATACGTTTTCCCTCTTCTACAGGATTGTTAAAGTCCTCTCTTTGGCTGGTATGATAGTCATCATCGTTAACTATTTCTATACATTCGTCTCTATCATATCTTTCGTGCCAAGTTGGATTAAAATCATTATCACATAGATTTACTGTATGAATTTCAAAGTTTTTAGATTTCTTATATTTTTCAGCAAATTTTGTAATAATACCATCTTTAACAATCAAGTTGTTTGGCATTACTCTACGAAAGCGTCCACGTTGTCCTGCCTTTCCTAAATCACCTGTTAATTTTCTAACATTCTCATTTGTGAGTTCAATGTTTTTGGCAGCTTTTCTATCCTCCAAATCATCCATAGAGGCAAAGTCTGGACGCCTACCATTATGATTTAAACCACGAAATGCTTGATTCAAACCCAGCGCTTTAAAGTAAGTTCCATCAGCACATTCAAAAGCGCCATCTGCCCAAGAACCATAACCTCTTTGCATTCCAAAATCTTTGATATACTTTTCGTTATTCTCTAACATTGCCTGTAAAAAAGAAAGCAATTCGTTAGACATATCTTGGTTTTTACCAATCAATACACCAAATTTTAACTCCTTATTTTCTTTTAAGTGGGTAGTATTTCCAACATTGGTATGAATCGATTTAGCAGCGCCTCTAAACCATCTACGTTGTTGTATGATTTTAGGGTTTTTAAAAACACTTTCATAACTTTCTTGATGAAACCAAGAACTTGGTGCATCTGCAAAATCTTGCCCAGAGTTTATACCAAAGTAATAATCGAAATACTCAACATAGTTTTCAGGTTTTAAAAGATGTTTAATTCGTTTGTCTTGTTCTTCAGCAGTTTCACTAATTAAATTTGCAGCCGTAAGTTTTGCAATCTTTTTAGAGAGCAAATCATAATTTTCAATTGCTTTTTTTAAATCATATTTAGAAACTTTATTATTCATCTGAAATCAATTTAGCGATGAATTCGTCAAAGAATGGTCTTACCCCTTTTATAACCTCTAAAATTCCCTCACGCTTTTTAGGTTTAGCTGCAGCAGCTATTTCTAACATAAAATTGGTAAAGGTGTCTATACTTTCCATAGAATAGACTGCAATTTTTTTGCTATCTGTAATTCTATCAAAAGCGGCAACAGTGTTTATAATGTCGTTTGTTTTGTAGGGTAATGGTTCTCCTTTAGAAATTGCCAAGGCTTGTTTTAACGTTAGTTTTCTAATGGCAGATGGTTTAATAGTGTTCAATTCCTTTTCCTCATCCCAGTTGCCCTCATCTCTCCAAGTGCCTAAAGATTTTAAACCCACTTTTACAATTTTAGAAATGTTAGAAATGCTAAACCCATTTATATATAAGTTTTTAGCCTCTCGCTTTTTTCTATCACTCATTTCAGCAGTCATTCTACCCATACTATTTATAATTGCCATCAATATTTAAACCACCATTGGCAGTAAATTCGATGTTGTTAATTTTCATTCCATCATACTCTAGGTTCTTTTTTGCTTCTATTAAGAATTCCACAAAATCATCATCAGATAACATTTCCTGTATACCAACGCCTATTTCTGGAAACTCTTTAAACTCACCTTTTTCAGCCAAAAGGATATCTAGCTGATGTTGATTGTCAGAATCGCCAATAACAAAGTCGCCATTTTGTATGAGCAAATCGCCAGTATCATCAAATACAAAGTCTTTCATAGACACAAAATTCGTTTATATAAGTAGTCTTTAAAATTTTTAAATCAAGCCTTGTATAAAAATCATACAAGGCTTGTATGAAAAACATACAAGCCTTGATTTCTTATTTTTTTTAAGTAAAAAGTTACTGCAATTTTGTGGTAACAAGTAGCGAAAACTACAAACCATTTTTAAGATGAAAAACGATTTAGGAGGATTTTAATGACGCACAAATTCATAGTAAATACAGATAACGTAAACGAATTCGGTTACAGAGTGCTTACTGCAGGTATAGATACCACACAGTACGAACGTAATCCTGTTGTGCTATTTGGACACGTGAGAGCAACATCAGACCCTAAAAGAGTGGTTGGGCGTTGTGTAAAGCTCTATAAAGAAAACAAGCAACTTATTGCTGATGTAGAATTTGATACTGAAGATGATTTAGGAAAAACAGTTGCTGGCAAAGTAGAGCGAGGTTTTATAAAAATGGCATCGCTTTATGCAGATGTAAAAGAAACTTCTATAGATGAAAAAGACATTTTACCAGAACAAAGTTTAGCCACAGTTACCAAGTGTAAAATGGTAGAGCTTTCTATTGTAGATGTAGGTGGTAATGATAACGCATTAAAGTTGTCTAGAAATGGCGAAAAAGTATCGCTAAAGAAAATCGAAACACAAAAACAAAACGAAAATACAATTATGAAAACTATAGCATTAGCATTAGGTAAAGACGAAAACGCTTCTGAAGGTGTTTTGTTACAATCTGTAAATGAAATTAAGCTTGCTAAAGAAAAAGCGGAAACCAGAGCAACCAATGCAGAAACTGCATTAAAAGAATTTCAAGGTAGAGAGGCAGACTCTTTAATTGAAAAAGGCGTAAAACTTGGCTTGTTCAATGAAGGTTTTAAAGACACTATGAAAAGTGCTTTTGCAGCAGATCACGAAGCGCAAGTAGTAAAGTTGACAAAACTAATTACAGATAAAGAAGCTGATTTAGAAACTGATGAAGCACATACTGTTGTAAAAGAAGTAATTCTTGGAAAAGGTGGTGGTAAGAAAACTGTAAAGTTAACTTTTGATTATTTGCAAAAGCACGATGTAGAGCAGTTAAGAAAAATTAGAGACGAAAAACCAACTGAATATGCTCGATTAGCAAAAGAGTATGGCCAAGGTGTTAGACATAAAGAAGATTAAAAATTTAAAAACCAGATAAAATGGCAGGATTATTAAAAGAATTATGGGTACCAGGTATAAAAGAAAACCCAGTTCCAGATACTTCATTCGTATCAGCGTCAACTGATATGTCTGAATACGTAGAAAACAACAAGTTGCATTTGGCTGAAGCTGGTGTAGAACCAGATGTATATGAGGACTATTTTTCAGGGAATGAAGATCCTTTACCAGTGCAAGCAATTACTGACATTCCAAATGAGGTGGTTTTAAAAACCTATTCATCTGCGCAAACTCGTCACAGAAACTTGCAAGATGTAGAGTTACAGTACAATAAAAAGGATTCTATTATTGCAAGACATAGAACCTCTCTAGGTAAAAATATCGGTCAAAGAGCCGCTTTTGCTTGGACAACTGGTGTTGATGATGCTTTTAACAAGTTGATGAACTTAGGCGCAAATGATTCAGTAATTGATGCAATTGCAGATCTTGAGGCATTCTTTGGAACTTTAGACAAAATGGAGAACTTGAACTTATGTCTAAGCCCGGAGTTTAAAGCAAGAATTAGAAAAGAGGATAAAGTATTGTATAAGGATTTGATGAACGCAAAGAAAGGAGATATTTTCTGGGGATTCAAAATCTGGCACTATTCTCAAAACCCATTATTTACATCTTTAGGTGTTAAAAAACCTTATGGATCTACAAAAGATGCTGGAGACAAAAGATGTTCTTTTGCTTGGGCTACAGACGAAGTATTCAGATGTTTTGGAGACACTGAAATGTATGAGAATTTGAGAGATTCAGGTTTACAGGCTGATACGCTTTCTTTTGCTCAAAGAGCATTAGTAGGTAAAATTAGAGCAAACTCACCAAAATACTTAGCAACAATCGTTTAAAACTAGATTATGTCAAAAGAAACAATAGCTAGCAAAGTTGAAAAACACTTTGCTGGTAACCCAACAAGAAAAGAAGTGTTTGCAACTTCAGACGGCTTTTTATTTGAGCGTAAAGAAAACGCATTGCGTCACTTAAAAACCTTAGAAAACAAAAATGTAGAGACGTTTACCAAGTCTGGTAAAGTAGAAGATATAGATGTTGAGGCAGATGATGTATCTGAGGTAGAAAAGAAAACCGCAAAAGTGGAAGCTGAGAAAAACACAGCTGGTGCAAAAAAGCACCCAGCAAATACTGGATCAGACCAGAAAACAGCAAAGTAGATACGTTCCATCGTTAAACTAGGCAGTTTGTTTATTGCAAACAAACTGCTCCCTTAAGGGGAAAATATGAGAGATATAAAATACATAGTAATTCACGCCACAGCCACAAAAGAGGGAAAGCATTTCGACTCTGAAGATATAGACAACTGGCATAAAGAAAAAGGTTGGTCTGGCATTGGTTACCATTATGTAGTTCTCTTAGATGGAATGCTAGAAAAAGGTAGAAAAGACGATAAAATAGGCGCTCACGTAAAAGGCTTTAACAAGAATAGTATTGGTGTAGTTTACATTGGCGGTTTAGACAAAAACGGAAAGCCAAAAGACACCAGAACCGAGTTACAAAAAGAGGCTTTAAGAGAACTATTAAAAAGGTTAAAATGGATTTATCCAAAGGCCGAAATTTTAGGCCACAGAGATTTTTCTAAAGATAAAAACGGAAACGGAATTATAGAGCCATCAGAGTATATGAAACATTGCCCTTGTTTTGATGCAAAAACCGAATATAAAAATGTTTAAAAGCTATTTAACCCTTGTTTTGGTACTAATTTTTACAGCCTGTGCAGGTTCTAAAACTACAGTAATTGAAACCAAGCAGAAAGTTGAAACGATTACAGAAATAACAGAAAAGAAGTTAGACACCACTTTGGTTATTCCAGAAGAAAAAGTAAGTATTTCAATTCCGTTTAAAAAGTTTACGAGCGAACCAATAAAAGTACCAGAACCAAAAATATTTACACAAAGGAGTGGAAGATCTAGTGTAACTGTAAAAATTGATAGTACAGGCATTAAAGCCACTTCTAACTGTGATAGCATTGCAGAAAGATTGGATTATTACGAAAAAACGTTCAAAGAATTCAGAAAAGAAACCACAGATACCAAAAAAAAGGTAACTGAAAAAAAAGGATATAGCAAATTTCAGTTAATCCTATATATGATAGTAACAGCTGTAGTGTGTTTAACAGCAGGATATCTAACAAAAACATTCAAATTATTGTAAAATGGCAATACCAAAAATTACATTCAACATAGCAACAGATGGCTTAGACAGAAATTCTGATGCCATAGAAAAAGTACCAGGCTTTGTGCTAACTGGTAACACAGTTGCAGGCAAAGTTACTATTGGCGAATCCAATCAAATATTTAGCCTTAAAGGAGCTGAAGACTTAGGAATCGAAGAAACTGGTACCAACGCATTTGCTTGGAAACATATTTCTAAATTTTATGAAGCAGCTGGCCAAGGAGCACCTTTATGGTTTATGCTAGTTTCTGATGCAACAACAATGACACAAATGGCAGATGTTACAGAAAACTTTGCTAAAAAGTTAATTGAAGATGCAGGAAACATTAGAGTTCTTGGTTTGCTTAAAAAAGCAACAGGCACAGAAACAATTACTGCAGGCTTAGATGAAGATGTAGCAACAGCAGTTGTAAAGGCTCAGGCATTAGCGGATCACTTTGCAGCAAAATACTTTCCTTTTAGAGTAATCTTATCAGGAAATCGTTTTTCTGGAACAGTTGCAGATTTAACAGATTACGCAACTTCAGAATACAGAAACGTAAATCTTTTAATTGCAAATGATGATGCAGCTTCTGAAGCTTCAATTGGTTTAAACTTGGGTAGACAAGTTGCCATACCAAGTCAAAGAAGACAGAGCCGTGTTAAAGATGGCGCAATCATATCATTGAATGCCTACTTTACCAATGGCGAAAAAGTAGAGACTTTACAAGATGCCTGGGACACTATTGATGAAAAGCGTTATACGTTTTTTAGAAATTTCTCTAACAGATCTGGTTACTACTTTACAGGAGATAAAACCTTAGTTGGTTCTGATGATGATTTCTCAACACTCGCTCCTGGTTTCGTAATTGATGAAACTGTGTTAATTGCTTATGATGTGTTAACAGAAGAATTGTCTGATGAAATTCCTGTTGATGCAGATGGTAAAATTCATCCAGCAATTATAAAATCTTGGCAAGGTGCCATTGATACTAGAATAGCAACAGAGATGGTTGCTACAGGTAAATTATCTGGATTCTCATCTTACATAGACGAAGATCAAAGTGTTTTACAAACAGATAAAATAGTAATCAGTTTAAGTCCACAGCCAGTGGGCTATGCAGATACTATTGAAGTAAATATAGGTTTCACTACAAATTTAGATGACTAATGAGCAAGCAATATAGTTGGAGCGATTATTCAGTCGCTTATGGAGGTACAGTAAGAGAGGGAGTTACAGGCTTTGAAAACACCTCAAAACAAGAAAAAGATTTCTTATATGGTAGAGGCAATAAGCCTCACGAAATATTAAGAGGCAACAAATCTTTTGATGGACGTTTAAAAATTTGGCAATCAGAATTAGAACGTATGATTGCTGATGCTCCAGATAATGATGTGCTAAAGTTAAAATTCAATTTAACAGAAGCATTTGTACCAGAAGGTGGTGGGCAAACTGTAATTAATACCTATGTAGATATGGAAATTACAGAAGTGCCAAGAGCCTTTAGCCAAGGAGACAAAAATATGATTATTGAATTGCCAGTGATCTATTTAGATGTAAAAGTGCAACAATAAGTAACCAATTAAATATTAAATATAGATGAAAAGTAGAATTTTAACCTTAATGCTATTCTTTACAATGATAGCATTTGCAACACCAGTAAAAACTTTAGAGATGGAACAAAAAGTAGATCAAGAACAAATTAACAAATGGAAAGCCGATTTTGGAGGCGTGTACGAATTGCCAGTTGGCGACAAAACAGGTTTTTTAAGAGAACCAAAAATGCTAGACTTTAAGCGAGCTTTTAAAGCAATGATGAGTCGTGGAGACATTGCCTTTGGCGAAGAAATGTTAAAAGCATTATGGCTAGATGGTGATAAAGCTATTCTAGACAATGATGAATATTTTATGGCAGCCAGAAAACAGCTTAAAGATTTCTTTAATTATGATGATGCAGAAATCACCAAGCTACCACAAGGCAAAAGTAAAATAACCATTGGCGAACATAGTTGTACAGTACGTTTTATAACCAGAGACGATTTACAACGAGCAGAAATGCAGAATCCTGGTAATAAAACCTTTGTTACTCAAGAAAAGCTTTTTGAACGCATTTGTGAAAAAAAGGACAAAGCCTTTAATGATAAAAACGATGCCAGTATTCGCTTTCCACTATACCAAGCTATTGAGGAATTACAGAACACCAAAGTGGCTGTGCTAAAAAAGCTTTAGAGGATGCCATTATAGATAGGAATGACGCATCCGCTTTTGAGTACATAGAAAATTTTAACATTCGGCTTTACGACGCTTATTTACAATACTATATGCACGTTCGTAAACCCTACAAATTATCAGATGAAGATTGGGCAACACAAATTCTCAATCTTCATTTTATCAGAAAACAGGAAGAAGAAGCTTCAAAAAAATCATAAATGAGCACTTACGAGTACATCATAAAAATGAAAGATTACGCCAGTTCTAGTCTGCGAAAAATTGCAGCTAGTGCTGGCGTAACTGATAAACGTATTGCAGGTGTAGATAGAAGAACTAATGCACTTAGTGGCTCTTTATTAGGCTTAAAAAGAATAATTGTTACTGCATTTGCAACAGCTAGTATTGGTTTATTTATAAACAAAACTATTGATGCAAGGAGCGAATACGAACGCTTTCAGGCAGTACTTACAAACACCTTTCAATCTGCTGCAGTTGGGGAGGGTGCGTTAAATATGATTACAGATTTTGCAGCGAAAACACCTTTTCAAGTTAACGAGCTTACAGATTCATTCGTAAAGTTGGTAAATAGAGGCTTTAATCCAACGTATAACGAACTCACAAAAATTGGAGATTTAGCATCCTCCCAAGGTAAAAGTTTTGGGCAATTAACTGAAGCTATTTTAGATGCAGAAACTAACGAATTCGAACGATTAAAAGAATTTGGTATTAAAGCATCTAAAGCAGGTGATCAAGTTTCCTTTTCATTTAAAGGAATTACAAAAACTGTTCGTAATAATGCTGATGAAATTAGAGCTGCAATTTTAGAATATGGAGGTATGCCAGGAGTGGCAAAATCTATGGAAGCCATTTCTAAAACTTTAGGAGGTAGAATTTCTAATTTAAAAGATAGGTGGTGGAGTTTCTTAGTGGCAGTTGGTGGTCAAAGTAATACGGTTTTTACAAGTTTTATAGATACAATGAGTGCAGGCTTAGGATTTTTAACTGACCATTTGCCTCAAATATCGAATTATTTTAAAATTTTATGGAGTTATATAGAACCAGTAGGCGCTTCCTTATTTTCCTTTTTCAGAGCAATGTTTGGTTTTACAGACGCTTCAAGTGTTTTAAGTGGTTTTGGTAACACAATGCTTTGGATTTTAGGAGCTGTTGATGTCTTTACAACTGGTTTAGTTACAATTATTAATTGGTTAACCCCTTTTGCAGATTATATAGGAATTGCAACTGGTGCTTGGTGGTTGTTTAATGCAGCAATGTACGCATCACCAATGACTTGGATAGTTATAGGAATTGTAGCAGTAATAGCAGCTATTGGTTTCTTGCAAAAATATACTTCTGGTTGGGCAGATAGTTGGCAGCGTGTAGTAAATGGTTTAAAGCTACTTTGGGAATCTTATACAAATTATGTAAAACTTGGTTGGACAGCTGTAGTACAGGGCTTAATGATTGGTTTAGATAAAATAAAATTAGGATGGTATCAATTTAAAGAAGCTGTTGGTATTGGTAATAGTTCTGAAAATCAGAAAATAATAGCAGATATCAGTGCTGGTATTGATGCAAGAAAAGAAGCCATTAAAAGTGGTTACAAAGCAATGGTTGATACTGCAAAACAGGCAGGAGATGAATTTGCTAAAATGGGTATTACTGTTGATAAAAAGGCAATGGCAAATGATTATTTGTCTTTAAAAAATAAGTTCTCTGGACTTGGTCAAAAAAGTGAAGGTTCAACCGCTTATGATAATTATTTAAATCAGAAAAAAGCGGCTGAATTAGCAAAATCATCAGGAAAAACTAAACCAGACAGCATAGTTTCAGGAGGTTCTAAACAAACAAACATCACAGTAACTATTCAAAAGTTACAAGATGATACCAAGATTTATGTAAGTAGTGCAGAAAAAGGCATCAATGAAATGGGAGACAAAATACAGGAGATGATTTTGCGAGCTGTTAATAGTGTTAATCAAATGCAAACCAACTAATGGCAGAATTCAGTTTTAGAGAATTGGTAGCCAGAGCGCATTTTGATTATGTAGGTCCTGCATTTCCAGAATGGTTTAAAAACAACAAAACCATTAGTGTTTTGCCAAGCCTTAAAAATGTATTTGGTAGTCAGTTATTGGGCAAAAAGTATTTTTTAACGCTCTCAGTAAAAAGTGATACAGACACGTTTCATTTTCCTAATGAGCCATTGGTTTCATTAAGTCTAAGAAAAACCATTGTAGAAACTGCCACAGTTGGACCATACAGAAAAGGAACTGTAAAAGAGTTTATCAATACAGAAGATTATAATATTACTATTAGAGGGGTTTGTATCAACCAAGAAGATGATGAAGCGTATCCTTTTGACGAAGTTGATAATCTCAATAAAATGTTTGCCGTAAACGAGGCTTTATCAATAGTAAATAATCCATTTTTCACATTATTTGGTATTGGTAAAATTGTTTTAACATCCATTGATTTTGATGAAATGATGGGGCAACCCAACCTGCAGAAATACACGATTACTGCTGTAAGTGATCAAGATTTTTTTGCAAATAGAAATGAACTTTTAAATTGATAGCTAATGTTTGTTTTAGAAAGTAAGGTAGTTATTGGAGATTATGAATTTAAAAGCATTCATAATTTAGAATTTACCAAGTCTGTAGATGATTTGGTAGATACAGCCATTATACAGCTACCTACTAAATTCAAAATAAAACAAAACAACGTTCTTAAATTTACGGAAGAAGCGATTAAAGTAGGAGATGCAGTTGCAATTACTGTTGGTTATAAGAATCAATATTCAGCAACTGAATTTGTGGGGTATGTGCGTAAAATTATGCCAACCATACCTGTAGAAATTCATTGTGAAGATGCAATGTATGTATTACGTAGAAAAACGATAAACAAGGCTTGGAATGAACCAACCACTTTAAAAGAAGTGTTAACGGAAGTTATTAAAGACACAGACATTCAACTGGCAAATAACATTCCAGATATTCCTTTAGATAAATTTATCATTAAAAACGCAAATTGTACTCAGGTGCTACAGAACCTAAAAAAGAATTTACGCTTAACAGCCTTTATTAATGATGATAATGAGTTGTATTGTGGTTTGCAACAATTCACCAATATAGGAGATGAAGTTGACTATGATTTGAATTACAATTTGGTTGAGAATAATTTGGAATTCAAATTTAACGATGAACGCCAAATACGAGTAAGATACATCTATACAGATGAAGAGGGCAACCAAAAAGAAGCACAATTTGGAGATACCACAGGAGAGTTAAGAACCTACAGAACTGCTATTGTTTCAGATTTAGAAACTTTAGAACAAATGGCACAAACAGAAATCAATCGATTAAAGTTTGATGGTTTTGAAGGATCTGTAAAAACCTTTTTAATTCCGTTTGCAACTCGAGGAATGAAAGCAAATATAATAGACCAGGATCATACCAATAGAGAGGGCGCTTATTTTATAAATAAAGTAAAAACCACTTTTGGAACTGGTGGAGCAAGGAGAACTGTAACCGTTGGTACAAAGTTATGAGTAAGGACAAAGAATTACAAGATGCGTTTGCAAAGTTGCTTGAGAGAGATGCAGTTACATTTTCTGCAACTGTTTTATCTGTTGATAAAGAAAAAGGCACTTGCCTAGTTTCCTCAGATCAATTAGAATATAAAGTAAGACTAGCGTCTGTAATTAATGACAGTAGAGAAAAGTTCTTTTTATACCCAAAGCTGAAAAGCATTGTTTTAGTCGCACCAATTGAAGAGGACATACATCAGCTTCACGTAGTTAAATATAGTGATATAGAACAATTAAGATTAAGAATTGGAGATACTGATTTTTGTATTGATAAAGACGGTTTCAACTTTAAAAAGGAAAACGAAAGTTTACGAAGCCTAATCTTAGAGCTAATAGATGGAATTAAGAAAATGAAGTTTACCACCAATATGGGACCTACTATAAATTTGATAAATCTTCAAGATTTTGTTGCGGTAGAAGATAAATTTAAACAACTTTTAAAAGATATTTAAAATGGCATTGAGCGAAACAAGACTAGAAAATAAAATAATTGCAATTATAGACTCAATTAAAGTTGAAGAGGTTTCTGCCAGCGATGTAAAAACCACATTTGCCAGAGAATTGGCAAAAGCAATGGTTGAAGAAATGAAATTAGGAACAGTAACAGGAACGTGTCCGCAAAATGCAGGAGCATTAATTAATGGTAAAATGATTTAAGATGATAGAATTTTTTAAGCCCTACATAGGCGAATTTTTAACAGGATTTTTAGCATTGGTAATAGGTTGGTTGGGCAAAAGCCAAACCCAAAAGAAAGCCGACAATGCAGATTTAACAGCAAAAATTCAGGCAGTATATAAAGAAATGGTCGAAGATGCAGATAAGTCTATGGATCTATTAAGAGAAAAAGTAAAGCTCTTAGAAGATAAACAAGCCTTACAAAATGAAAAGTGGCAAAAGAAATTAGACGATATCGAAAAAACGTGGCAAACCAAGTACAGCCGTTTGCAAACTAAATACAACAGTCTATTAAAAAAGTTAGAAGCCTACGAGGCAAAACACTAAATGAACATAACAGTACTACATAACCAGTCTTTGTTAGACATAGCCATTCAATATACAGGTAGAGCAGAAAACTATCTAAAAATTGCAATGGCAAACGATGTAGTACCCACAGAGCCAATTGCACCAGGAACAATTTTAGTAATTCCTGAAGACATAGAAAAAGATGAGCAGATTGTAAATTATTACAAAGCGAATAACATACAGCCAGCCACAGCATTATCAGCTGATTTATTAGAAGAAAACAAAGAATTATCCTTTTGGGAAAAAATTATAAACGCATTTAAATTTTAAGTATGGGAGTAGTAAGCAAAGCAACAATTTTAGGATGGTTACCATTTGCGTCAGATGAAGCAATTAATCAAGTGAGTAATTTATTAGAAAGCTTTTTTCATAAAGCTGAAGGGAAAGTTGTAAAGACAATTGCTGAGGCAAATGGTATAATAACCATCACATTTTCTGATGATACTACAAAAGTATTTTACAGTAAAGAAGAGTTAGACGCCATAATTACACCTATTTTAAACAACCAAGTTAGTGGCTTTATTGCACGTAAAAATAGAGCAGATTTACCTGTTACTGGTGATGCAGATACTGCCTACTTTGTATTAGATGATGATGTAAGTGGTGATAATAATGGTACCTGGGGTTGGGACGGTTCTGCTTATTATAAGTCTGGTCAATCATATTTTGATTTAAAAGCCAACAAAACATACGTTGATAATAAAGAAACTTTTACAGGAAATCTATTTGATGAAAATGTAGAAAAAACCACAGCAGCATCTTATGATAGATATTTTTTTAGAAATCTACAAGCGGGTGATGTAATAAGAACATCTGTTAATCTCGATTTTTTTAGAACTTATAATTCTAGTGATGTTAGAAATCAAAACTTAACTAATGTTTCAGAAATAACACTGCAAGCAGGAGATGTTTATGTAGAAATTTTACTGCCAGAAAACACAGATGT